>Ga0116107_1001577_pt1 | contig 13233 bp, 16 predicted proteins | sample June2015DPH_6_10_FD_88969 | JGI IMG/M metagenome (GOLD analysis project Ga0116107, IMG submission 88969) | Peatland microbial communities from SPRUCE experiment site at the Marcell Experimental Forest, Minnesota, USA - June2015DPH_6_100 | ecosystem: Environmental > Terrestrial > Soil > Wetlands... | reverse complement strand
GTTCCATCACGTAACCTATTGTCCACTGCGGCGTTGGAAGCAAAGTCAAACCCGCCTTGTATCCGTGTCCCATTCTCCAAGAATAGGCTGTCGAAATGACTGTGGATTTTGAGATGTTCAGACCTTGCTGTTGAGCGGCGCGGATAATGCGCAACATGGTCAATTGAACAATACTGGGAATAAAATTTGCAGTTCCCGTCGCGGTTACAATCCCAATTCCAAATATCTCGCACGCGATGGCGGTCAAACCTTGCAATTCACCGCTGACGACTGCTTGACCGTAAATCTCCGCCAGCAAGGCCGCGAGACCAGTCAACGTGCCTGAAACTACTGCGAGGCCGTTAACAGAACCGCTCAATTTGCCACTACCCACAAGCGCGGCATCGATAGTCGAAGTGCCGAGAATAGCGGATACGATATACGAAAATCCGGTTAGATCAGCACTGACGGTAGCAACGCCCGCAATAGAACTCTCTAGGGCACCTGCGCCTTGCAGGGTTCCTGAAACAGTCCCCACTCCCAAGATACTGGCCGACAGATTGAAACCGTTTAATGTGGCTGAAACTGTTCCTGTACCCGTAATTGAACTTGCCAGTGCGCCCGAGCCCGTTAAATCTGCAGTTACCGAACTTGTTCCAGTGATGCTTGCCGAAATTGGACTTGTGGTAGCTGTATTTCCACCATCCCAAGCTGTGAACAAGGGGGCATTGGAAGTACCGCCGCAAGCTATACCCGCATTTCCCGAAGTGAAAGTATTAGAAGTATCTGTATATGAAAATACGAGACTGCCGTTTTGGTAAACGCTCAGTACATTCCCAACGACCAAAAGACGAATTACGTCATTTGACCCCGGAGTATATCCATGAGATGCAATATTGCTGCCGTTGTTTAGGGTTTGAATATAAATATTGTGATCGGAACTTAAACCACAAAGCGCAGCATATCCCGCACTTGAACCTAAACGAACGGCGGGACCGCTATAGGCGGCTCCAAAACCATCGAAAGTGACTTCACTATATTGATCGTTCGGCCAAGATAATCCTGTCCATTCGGCAACACAGATAGATGTAGCAGTACCTTCTACCGCATCGCTTACTAACTTTAACGCAGAAAAGCCTGAAGGTGTAGTCCAGTTACCGCTGTCCGATAATGGATTTTCGTCCGCTCGTGTAAAGTTGTCGCTTGCAAGCTGCGTCATAGCGACTCTTTACCCTTCGGTGATTTCTAGTTGACCAATCGCAAATGAGGGTGTGATACCGGAACTTACAACCAAAGGTGATGTTAGTTGACCGAACCAGAGAAGAACTCCTGCTTGTCCTGCTGTCGGGTTCGTGCCGACGCCAACATAAGTCAGAGTATCACCAGTAACTCCGCATGCAGCAAAAGTGATAGCAGCGGCATTTGTGATTGATTCGCTTGTGATCGTCCAACCGCCAGTGGTGCGGGCAACAGCAACGCGAGCATAGTTAGTGTAGGCCGTTTCTGAAGTTGCCTGATTACCCGTGGCCCCGGGATTCGCGTTATGAAGGCTGACATATAAAGAAGTCAATGGACTGGTGGATGAGTTCTCAATCAGGTTGGCGAAGTCCGCAGACTGCACAGCCTGATAGATCATTTCCAAGAAGCCGATTGCGCAATTGTTCCCTTTTCCTGATGCCATGAATTATTGTCCTTGACTCTGATTTTGTCGATCTTTGCGGGCAAACCAATCTTCCTTGAGACTGTGCCCGACTACCCCAGTAAAAATTGCACCGTCAAAAATAGCCATAGATTGTAATAGAGCAGCCAAAGAAGTTAAATCTTTGCCATGAATAAAGCCCCATATTCCCACCCCAAATAGGATTGCCCCTTCAAGAGAAAATAAAATAGCAAAAGTTGTAGCTCTTCCTTGGAACACGGAAAAAAAAGAAGCTACGATTCCCAATCCCTGATACGTTGCTTTGATATTTTGTATGTCCTTACGTAATGTTGCAAAAAGTGACATCGATTTCTATTTCCTTATTTTCATACCGTTTGATAGCGTTACAGTTAGCACAAAGAATTTGATATTTTTCGGGATGATTGAGTGCATCGCGATAGACTGAAGCATTAGACCATTGTTTTTCTTTTCGTTCTTTTGTACCGCCACCAAATACATGATCTAATTGAAGTGCTCGTCTATCAACGAATCCACATTTTTTACAGCAATTTCCATATTGAAGATAAACCGCTTCTTTTACTTTCAAAGCATATCTACGATATTTGCCGCGCGGCCTACAAGGCGGACAATATTTTGCATATGGGCTAATTGCAATATATAATAGCCCACACGAATCACACACTCGTTCTTGAGGAACGAGTAAAGAACCTCTCGGCATATTTTATTCTCCTAATAGAATCGACAAGAGGCGTGATTAGGCACGCCCCAAGTCTGCGCCTCGGTAATGAGCCGAGGAATACTACAAACTAGTTTCCATCTGAAGTCCATCCCTGCCAACCTGGAAATCCGTAGCCGCCCGTAGTAGGGCCCCCTCCTGCCAATGATTGCTGCGGCGCGAATCCAAATTCTTGGTATTCACGATCCGAAGCGCCCATCGCTTCCTGAATGTCCTGCATCCACTGTTGGAATTCCTGCGCAAACTTTGCGTTATCTACCTGCTTGTAGCAATAGGCCAGAAATCCCTGCTTCACCAGATAGCTCAAGTCATCGGGAATCGGAGCAATCGTTTGTTTCAGTGAAACGATGTTCGGTGGTTTATTCTGATACACAGGCAGAATCTGCCACACGTTAGAATTGAATGTGGCCAACCGATCCAATCTGAAAGTGATTCCGTTGGGGTCAATAAGCGTCCACTGAACTCCGCCATCTTGTGTGATCGTGCCCGGCGCAGAAAGTGCCGCAGGCCATATAGGTTGAACCGAACCTGTGGCTCCGTAGGTTGTCACTACTTGAATGTTGCCGTTGGGATCGGTGATTGCAGTTAGCGGATTGCTTGCTGGACCGCCACCTTGACTCACAAGTGGGTTTACATAAGTCACATCAGGACCCGGCCATACGCCTGTGATAGCCATTGAATTTATGAGCCAGTTGATCTTGGACGGATAACCGCACTGCGATGTAGGCAAAAGATTCTGCACGCAATTAATCGGCGGTTGAACTGGAGGCAGCGCCGTAGCATTGTTGATATCGATCATCGTGCAATTGTGCAGCCAGCCCATTGAACCTTGCGGGATGCTTGTTGGATAGTCCTGCTGATATGGCTGCGTGTAAAAAGCAGGAGCCGGGATCATGTTCCATTTCCATGGATTGGCCTTGGCCATGATCTTTTTTACGATGTCATCCAAAAAAGAAATCGCAGGTTCTTGGCTATATCCGCTGACTCCAATAGAAGCAGTAGTCCAAGGAAAAAGCCGGGCATAATCAATAAGAATCTGTGCGTTTAGAGTACTGGGCTGAGACATTAAGTTCTCACTTGTTTGCCTTGCTGGGTAGATAGCAATTCATTCTGGCGCATTCTGATGGGGCGCAAAGCATCTTCAAGGAAGATTGCCTTCTCCATTTCAGTGAGACCTGCGGCAGTCGCTACCAACTGACGGAAAAACATTTCCATATTCGATAAACCGAGTTGCTGGTTGTACATCATTTGCATTTGGGCCAGCATGAAACGCTCATACAAGAACGAATATTTGTCGGGAATTGGAGCCCACAGGGCTGTAAGATCAGTGGCTACAACTGGGGCCTTCTGATAATCCAAGTCCACCGTATAAATTTGATCGGGCACGGGGAAGAGACGGAACGTGATATTGCCGTTATTGTCGTCTAAAAGAACTGCGATTTTTCCCGGGCGGTTCTGTTGTCCGTCTTTGGACAGAATCTCGAATACTTCCAATTCAAAATTTGGCGGCTGATTTGCAGCCGGACTGGGATTTACAAGCGTGGCTTTTTCAAGAAATCCAAAATGCGGTAATGACACAGGATAATCAGATTGTCCAACAACAGTAGTAATCGAACTTGTTGTGGCTACACGATTCCATTCCCATACAAATGGTGGAGCCAAGATCGTCTGCATAGCATAATTAGCTGAAGTCAAGAACGGCTCAAATGGAATATTTCCTACACCCGTAGTAGGTCGCTGAACAATGAAAGCGGTTAACCAATTAGCGGTGTTTTGCAACGTATTAAGAGTACTGGTTGGCATGCTATCCTATCTCATCGTGCGATACGGGAATATCGTTTCCGCCATATGCACGTCTAGTGATCCAGCGATTGCGGGCACGCTGTATTACATCCCCCATCATTGAATGCCGAAGGGAAACACATCGAGCTTCTTTTTCAACCTCTTCTGTTTTTTCAGTACACATCCGAGGAGAATGATGCCGATAAATGCCGAGTTCTTGATTCAAAAATATTGGCTCGCGTATACGCCAAAATCGCAGCCACATATCGTAATCTGTCGCCCACTTGTAGCGGGGATCAAACGGGCCTGCCAGATTCATTATCTGCCGATTCCAAAACGTAGACGGAATTCCTATGCGATTCATCTTCGCAAGTTGCTGGAAGGTAGTGGGGGCTCCGTCTGTTCTTTCTGGACGCAAATGAGAATCAACAGAAACTGTCTTTCCGTAAAGCCAGAAAGGACCGCCAAACTTTTCCGCGCCGAATGCTTCATTCACGGCATAAAGTGCCCCGGCAGACAAAAGATCATCGCTGCCCATGATGTAAAGAATATCTCCCGTGGCGTGCTTCAAAACGGCATTGGCTACCGCCATTGTTCCCAAGTGCGGTTCAAGTACATATTTCAATCGGTTACCAAAAAGAGGTCTGATACCGCAAAATTCAGCGTCTTTTTCTATCGGGGGATTGGACCCATCGTCGCGGATAATGACTTCGTAGTCTTCGTGCTCTTGAATGAGGATAGAATACAGAGCCTGCACCAACATCCGCTCTCTATGAAAAGCGGGAATACATATTGAAATCTTCACGCTCTCCTCACACGACTCCATTTATATTCAGGCATTTTTTCTGGTATGGAATCGACATCGCCACAAATACAAAAATCGGCTTCGTATAATGCTGCGCTTCGTTTGCCCACATGATAACTTCGTTGTACAAAAGGAATCATGGGTTTTTCAAAATAGGGAAATCGATAACTCATGATCTCAGTCGCTCGGGCATTCACTACAGCGGCTAACTTATCTCGTCGCCAACAAAGCCCGTTGTCCAACACAATAGGACTTTGATAATAGGCATTCAAATCGTGTTCGGGTAGGATTGGAAATTCTTGACTTGGTAATCTGGCCGAGCAAGTTACAGGATAATCTCCGTCTTGTTGAACTGCTTTGTGCCATCGAAGAAAATCAGGCGTCACAAGCACATCGTCACATACCAGATACATACGCTCCGCTCCACTTTCATACGCCCGTTTTAATCCCACACGCAAATTGAAAGTGTTAGGGTGTAGTTTACCGCTGCCATCTGTATGATACGTGTGGTCTGGTTGTTGACTAAACGCTGCATGTGCAAACCGATGTACATAGTTTTCTATGATTTCGGTTGTGACAGGAAAAAGTTCTGCCCGATTCGCAGGTAAAGATTTTCTTGAGTCCTGAAATATGAATACTTCTGTATCCGATATTTCAGGACAAGCAAGAAGACACTCAAGACATTTCCCAATATAGTCGGGTCGCCAATAGGCCAACACAACTACTGCATCTTTAGTTGACACCAATCACTCGCAAAATTTCAGTCAATCTCTGCGTGTATGTGTCATGCGTCTTAACATGCTCAAAAGCACGATCTCGAAAAGCTAGTCTGTCTTCTTCATGCGCCAACCAATGATCGATATTTACGATCAAACTGCCAATATCCTGTGGTTCGTAAGTAGGAGTCGGGATTGTCATACCTTCCGTACGCGGGTAAAGTAAAAATCCACCGCGTCCGCAAGTTTCTGGAAGCCTGTCGGACCAGTAATAAGGGATTCCCGCGAAGCAGTGATCGCCAACAAGCACCTTGCAAGACGCATAGACGTTGTTTAGGGCCGTTTCACGCATGCCTGCGTAGGTTCGGAAACGCGGACCATAGTGTTTTCGAAGTTCTTCGACCATTCGAGTACGAAAAGGGTACTCAGGATGATAGCCGATACTGCCTGCAAAGCCAATTTCGGACGCCAAAACGTCCATTTTGGTGCCTTTGAAGCATCCATATTCGACTACGCCGGGTGGCAGATAATGATGATTAACGCCCCGGGCCTTGTACTCGGCATCGTGGCCCCCATCTGTGCTGAAAAAGTGGTCTACTTTCCAGCTTGGGTGCTGTCCAATACGATCTTCCCGTTTATCCAGCCTGTTCAAACCCCAGTAGGCATCCAAATGGTAGCTGAAAGACGGGATACCCATGCTTCTGACCCTCTCTAGCATGGTTTCAGGGCTAATAGAGCCTCCAAAGCTCCAGCCGTGCGTATGGGTCCATTGTAGCAACTGCGCCCCGTGGCAGGCCCCTAGAATCGCATCTGTAGTGGTTTTATTCTCTTGCAGGGCCACTACTTCATGTCCCAGCTTCTCCCACGTCCATTTATGATGGCTTTCGGTTGAAAACGGGACCTGAAAGTTGCCCACGAATACGATCTTCATGGCTCTCCTCGGTCATTTTATGGAATTTACTGCTAAAAGGGGGTATTCAGGCTAACAAAGACATTATATCATACTCGCGCGTCATTGTCAAGTTATTTCTTCAAAAAACCTGACACCGTATCTTCAACATAGGACAATTGATCATCGGTAAGCCCCTGATGACACCCTATCAGGAAGGCGTTCTCCATGATGTTGTCAGCCACGGGGAACTGGCCCCCAGCAATATCAGCAAACGCGGGCTGGCGCAGAATGTTGCCCGTAAAGATAGGCCGAGTCTGAATATCTTGTTGCTCCAAATAGAACGTGATTTCCTTGCGCGTAAATCTGTCCGTCTTAATGGTCAACGGAAACGCCAGCCAATTTGTTTCCGTATATGGGGTCTGCTCGGGCAGAATGAAAAGGTCTTCGTACTGTTTGAAGAATGTCAGCAACCGCGCGAAGTTCTTTTTTCGCTTGGCTGAGAAATCAGGCAATCGATCCAGTTGGGCCAATCCAAAGGCCGCGTTCAGTTCGGTGGATTGCATATTGTAGCCAACTTCAGTGAAGATAAACTTGGCATCGTAATCCAATGACCCGATGTGGGCATTGAATCGGATTTGCAAATCTTCGGAGTCCCCGAATGTGGCGGAGCTTCGCCCCCAGCCGCGCAATACTCGGGCCTTGGTATTCCATGCAGGTTCATTCACACATAGCATGCCTCCTCCGCCGCCTGCTGTGATGATGTGTGACCCATAGAAGCTGGTGGTGGAGATGTCAGAGTAACATCCTGTAGGATTGTCCTTGAATGTCGCTCCAATGGTATCGCAGGAATCTTCGATGAAATATAATCCTTCACTGTTTGCCAGTTCACTTAGTGCAAACATATCAGGAATATTCCCAATCAAAGATGGAATCATGATTGCTGCAGTGTTTTCTGTAACAACATCCCAAATTTTATCAGCTTTGGGTACGTATCTGCCCGGTTCTACATCCACAAACACGGGTTTCAATCGCTTCTGCAGAATAGGCGCAACCGTGGTAGAGAATGTTAAAGCGGGCGTAATGATCTCTGACCCTTCAGGCAAATTCAACAATTCCAAAGCCAGCAGATTTGCAGACGAGCCGGAATTGACCATGATGCCGTGTTCTTTGCCAAACAAGGCTGCAACTCGATGTTCGAACGCTAGGACATCCGGCCCGGGAGCCAATCGGTTCTCGCTGATGGCACGGCAAACGTTTCGGACTTCTTCCTGTCCATGTACGGATAGGGCATACGGCACTCTCATTCTAGCCACTTTTGATTCTCCTTCGTCCACAACACAGTTTGTTGAAGCGATTCTTGAAAATCCAAGGGCGGCTTCCATCCCATACTTCTGATTTTGCTATCGTTCAAAGCGTAACTCAAATCATGCACGGGAGCATCAGGTTCGGCCCATTCCCACGCAGTTAAGACTTTCAAACATCTTGCAATGATTCTGAATACTTCCAGATTAGACTTTTCAGTGCCGGCTATGTTATATTTCTCACCGGGTATACCGTGAGCGAGCAGGAATACCAAAGCATTGGCTTGCGCGCGAGCATGCAACCAATTTCGAGTGCCTGATTGCCAACCCCATTTAACATCCGCATTGTTGAAAGTCCCATGAATCTTGACTTCTTCGCCACGCAATATCTTTCGTATGGTCATGGGCACAAATTTCTCGGGATGTTGTCGTTCGCCAAACATGTTCATAGTGCGAGAAATGATAACTGGCAAATCAAAAGAATGAAAATAGCTGTATGCTAAAAACTCACCGGATGCCTTGGTGGCCGCATAGGGATTTGTGGGACGCAGAAGATCGTTTTCCTTGTATGGAACTTCGCGGGCAGGTCCGAAGACTTCGTCTGTGGAAATGTAAATGAACTTCTTGGGTTGCAGTTTCCGGGCGGCTTCGAGCACATGAAGGGTGCCAAGGATGTTGGACTCTACGAACACTCGGGGATTTACGAATGACCGCGCAACATGGGATTCTGCGCCATTATGTATAATGTGGTCCACATCACCGATCTGCTTGAGTGTTTCAGCAGAAAACGGGAAACGAAAATCATAACAAACAAATTGAATTCGTGATCGATCAAGATGGGCCAGACGATCAAGGCGGCCCGCATAGGTGAGGCGATCCAAAGCCACCACTTCATTCTCAGGATTGGACAGTAGTTCTTCAACGATATGAGAGCCAGCAAATCCGCACGCCCCTGTTACTAAAACTTTCATCTTAACCACTCCTCATTTTCTTTGTACCATTTTACAGTAGCCGCAAGGTCCTCGTTTACCGTGTCCGTGCAATAGACGCCCGCAAGTTTGGTATCCTGCAAGGCAAATCGCATGGCATGACTCTTGCTTGGAATCGCAGTCGGCTGAACTCGGACTGACCGGCCAGATGCCGATCCGATGATGCCAATGACCTCTGAGATGGTCTTTTCGGGACCAATGACATGATAGGTGTCAAGTTGTCCATTTTGTAGAAGCCAATATAAAGTTTTAACAAATTCCCGAATATGCAAAAAGTGCCGTGTTACGCATTGCCCTTCTGGTCCGACATGCAATGAAACAGGTTTTCCATCCAGAATAGTTTTCAGGATTGTGGGAACAAATCTGTTTGCACCTTGCCGCTCCCCAAAGAGGACAAGTGATCGAACGATCAAAGCCGGAACTCCAAAAGAGCAGCGGTAACTCTGACTAAGTATCTCTCCTGTGGCTTTGGCAGCGGCATATGGTGTTGTCGGCACCATCGTGGTGTCTTCGGGTTTGAATTCTGTAGTCTCGCCCAGTGTTTCGGCGGTCGAGACATAGATGAACTTGCGCGGTTTCAGTTTACGGGCAGCTTCAAGCATGTTGAAAGTTCCCAGTGCATCTGCCCGTACAAACAATTCAGGGTTTCCCAAAGATCGGAGACCATGGACTTCCGCGCCCATATGAACAATATAATCCACCCCGTCCAACTCCTGCAACAGCCAGTCAGGGAATTCAGCAGTGAAATCGTGATACAGATGATGAACTCGCGGCGAGAATGCTAATGCCCCTAATTTGTTTTTCTGCGGTGTCAACCGTTCGAGAGAGTAAATCTCCCAATCGGGTTCTCCCAGCAAATACTCCGTGAAATGCGCTCCGACAAATCCGGTGCCGCCCGTTATTAGAACCTTCATGCATACTCCTCAAATTGAAAATTATCTGATTCCGGGGATGCTAACCATCGCTTTAGTGTTTGTGCCTTTCGGTCACGGTCAGACAAACACGCTTCTGAAAACTCTATGGGCCATTCAATCCCAATTTCAGGGTCATTCCAAAGAATGTTAGACTCCGCTGATGAGTTGTAAACGCTGGTGCATTTGTACTGAAGCTCTGCCACATCGGATAAAACACAAAATCCGCGTGCAAAGCCAGCAGGAGCCCAAACTTGTTTTCGGTTCTCAGCGGATACTTCCAAACCCATCCACTGACCGAGAGTAGGAGAACCTTTTCGGATATCCACTGCTACCAGAAAGACACTGCCTTGCGAAACCCGCATCAACTTACCCATAGGCGGTCCCCACTGAAAATGCAGACCACGAACTACCCCTTTAATTGAACGTGAATGATTATCCTGAACAAAGCGAACCGGAATATCAAGGTCCCGAAGCCATTTCTCATGATAAGTTTCCATAAAGAAACCACGACTATCCTGAAAAATGTCCGGTGTTAGAATGACAACATCAAGTACAGATGTAAATTCAACTTTAGCCTTCATAGTTTCCTCAAACTATCTGCTTGCATTTATTGATGAACGCCGCTTGTTGCACAGGTGTCCGACCTTGCCAAGCATGAAAAAATAGATTCCCATATGTGGTATTGTGGCCATATTTTCGGGCTCCTGAGTCCAAGTCCCATATCAGATTGTCGGAACAGGTGGGACGAATCATGTGAACGGAGTTGGGATCATCTTTTTCCCATGCGTAGGTTAATTCTTCTCCTGTATCTCCTCGTTCAGTTGTAAAGAACGCTGGACTTCCCAAGGATACATACTTCTGTTTGGAGAATGCCATGCAAGCCGATGATACATAGATGTGCTGGTTGTTTTGAAGATGATTCGCCCGTTGGATGATGCCAGCCAGCCAACCTTGTTGAGCCGAATCGAAAAGATAAGGAAAGGCCACATCGCTTAGGGGAATACAATCCGTATCAAGAAAGATGATGATATCCGTCTCGCACATCTGTACGCATCTGCTCATCCCTATGGCATGGGGCTCGCCGCCAAAAGGCTGGAAGAACTGAGTAAAAGTCCATCCATCGGGCAGAAACTTTCGCACGATGCGATCTTGTTGATGAAGAACTTCTTCTCCCATGTTACCGTTGTGAATGGAAAATACACTAGCCAATATCTGCTTCATATGCCTCCCACATCCATCGCGGATCGTACAACAACGAAGCATCCCGTCTGAGCAGAGCCTCGGGTGACGAATGCCTAGAAAGATGACAAGAAATTATATCGTTGGTTTTGAGAACGGGTTCTTGATTGTAGTGCCACGTCTGGCCCATAGAATATCGGGGGTCGTTTACCGCTTCTATTCCCACGCTAGCCATGAATTCTCCAATCCATGCATCATCTGCATGCGGACAAGAAAATTGGGCGGATTGGTCTCCTGTTAAAAGTAATCCGGCTTGGGTCGAAAGCCAAAATCCTGCGCCATGTTGACAGAAACGAATATCACTGGATAACAATGGCAACTGCCCGATGTAGTCGGCTCTCTCAAACTGAGAATTGAGTAGTCTAGACGTGTTTACATACGTATCCGTGCATGCATTGAAAAAATGAGTATATCCGGCGTCTAACGCCCATCGGACGGACGCCTGTACTTTAGCAGTCAAACCCGCAGTGTTGTCATCCGCGTCTACCGCTATTTCATCTTCGTGTTGTACGGTAGCCCCTCGTCCAAGAAAGAATTTGTACGGGATTAGACTCGTGCGCGCCCATGTATTTCGGATGGCATCGTTACAACCTTTCACCATGTCACGCTGACAAGAAAGGATCAGAATAACGGGGCGCATGGTGCATATCCTATGTCCTGTTGGTAGGCTTCAAACATCCATGCAACATTATATTGTCCAGTTTTACGAGATAGATGACAGGAAATATTTTCGTTGGTGGGCAGGACCGGGGGTTCGTGAAAATCGTAACTTTCTCCCATTGAATATCGGGAGTCTTCTGTTAGAACTATCCCTTCCTGCCGCAGAGTCTTTTGAACCCAATCATCCTCATTTTGGCCTATGCCTGGATCGTTTGGAGTAGGAGTGATATCCGCGTTCGCTACAATGTGACCTGCACGCTCCGATAGCCAGTAACCTGATCCACCGCTCGCGGCGTTCCCGGCAAATTTCGGTCCTCCTGCCCATCCAATATAGTCCGCGCGCTCGAAATCCGAGTGCAGCAAACGATATGTGTTAATATAGGCATCTCGTTCCGCACAAAAGAAGTTCGTGTATCCTTCACGAATGGCCCATCGGATGGTATCTCGACGTTTGAAAGTTTGAGACTTGCGGTCGTCAATCGCATCTACCACCACTTCATCATCGTGTGTGGAGACGTTATGGATACCATAATCAGGATTGAAGGACCCAAGAAAGAATTTGTACGGTATGGAACTATTAGCTCCCCACGTCTTTCGAATCGCATCATGGGTGCGGATATCCACGCAACAGGAAATAAGCAAAATCACAGGCTTGCTCATGAATTTAGATTTCCCCAATCCCTGCCTTCATTGGCAATCATTTGAGCAGACAGGCGTTCATATCGCCGCGAGTTTTCATGATAGATGGGCAACTCTGCATCTGTTCTACCCTGTGGATGCCACTGATGGTATATTTCCACGTCAAACATACGTCGAGACTCCATTATCCCATTATTCCATCGCACAAGTCGTTCCCGAAAATTGCAGTCACCCCCGCCGTATCCGATCCACGATTCTTCAATACCACCCATGACTACTACAACATCTCTACGAATGGCTTGCCCGCGATAATTCCAAAAAGTCGGAATTCCGTTAGCGTCTTTGAACTCTATACCGGGATTTTGTCCATTGCGGTCAAGATGTTTCACCACGGCGTAGGTAGTTACATTGGGGTTCTCTTCGACCGGGCGCACCAGATTTTCTATATCAGTGGGTTTAGTGAACATGCAGGCGTCGTCATGAATGAGCAGGATTTTGCCGGTCGCTATCTTAATGGCGCAGTTCAAAGGGATCGCTTGGTTTGAATACACCAACTTGGGACGATTTACCCGCCGATAGTGTTCAATATGGAGAGCCGTCTTCCATTTCTCACATACTGCAAATGTAGCACCCCCGTCATCGTCCCCGTCTTCTACCACAACAATCTGATCCGGTTTTCGTGTCTGGTTGACAATGGAAAAAAGAGTCTTTTCCAAATACGGAGCATGATGGTATGTAGCTAAAACAAGCGAGACTTTAGACATTGGTTCTCAAATCCGTGATACTCAGAATTCCGGGCGATGTATCTACCGCCTGACTGAAAAACTGACTTCGATTGCCTGTTGCAACGTTTCCTGAGATTACTTTTGCAATAGGATAGCATCCAAATGGAAGGCTTGAACCAGATTGAATCTGCCCGCC
>Ga0116107_1001573_pt1 | contig 13269 bp, 11 predicted proteins | sample June2015DPH_6_10_FD_88969 | JGI IMG/M metagenome (GOLD analysis project Ga0116107, IMG submission 88969) | Peatland microbial communities from SPRUCE experiment site at the Marcell Experimental Forest, Minnesota, USA - June2015DPH_6_100 | ecosystem: Environmental > Terrestrial > Soil > Wetlands... | reverse complement strand
GATCCAGATACGAAACCTCGTGTCTAACAGGCTCCGGGGTAAGACGAAGACGAGTGAAGAGATCAAGGTCGTGGGAGATCTCTACACGAACCACGGGGCGACAATTGACGAGATTGTCGAGAAGACCGGTATGCGGCGCGACCGCCTTGAGACGATGATATTGATCACACAGGCCCATCCCGAAATTCTCCGGGCACTCGATGATGAACAGATCTCGTTTGCAGCGGCGGGTGAGCTCATCCGGTTCAAGGATCCACGACATCAGCATGCGATGTTGATGTCGTGCATACAATATCGCCCGAAAGCGGCGGATCTCCGCACGTGGGTCACCGATGCGATTAAACTGATCGACGAACAGAAGACCGCGACGATCGCAGCGGGTCCGCCGCCAACACCTGCCGTGCCGACCGCACCGTGTGCGTGCTGCCAGGGGAATTTCCCCCTGCAGCAGCTGAGCGGCGTGCCGCTCTGCAGGTCCTGCCATAGCCTGCTGATACAGGCTTACGACGAGGTGAAGAAACTAGAGGCTGCCCAGGCAAAGGCAGCTGCAGCGGCCGTGCAGCTGGCCCCGCAACCGAGCGGATCCGGAGCCGGATCACCATGAAAATAGGCTCGCAGGCAAGCAGGCAAGCAATATTTTCTTCGACCAGGCAAAGGACCATCGATGAAAAGACGGTTTCCGTCCCGAGAATGGCACGACAAAATCCAAAATTTTGCTGGAAAAAGGGAGGTATCCTACGCCATCGCAACGTGCCGCGCCTGGTGTGGACCGCTGGCATACCCGGCTGGATCGGCCGATCGTCCAGGATGTTGGCACACGGTACGGACACCTTCGATCGGCACCATTTCAGGAGTTGACACATGGCAGCACCAGTGCAAAATTATGTGACGGTCGCCCCTGGCACGACGCAGACTATGCGGTTTGACCAGGCGGTCGAGAGCTCGACGACACGTAAGGACCCGAAGACAGGCATCACCAGCGATGTCAAGACGATGGTCCTGCATGTCACCGAGCTGAACGGTCAGCAGATCAGCACCATATTCTCGGTGCTCTCGCAGACCCTGCAGCAGGCGTTTCAGCCCTACATCGATGCAGGCACGCTGACCAGGTATAGATTCACGATTACCCGGGGATCCGGGGATTGGGACGCGCCCAGGATAGCGGCTGCCGTCCCGGTATAATTCGAGGTGAAGACTTACGACGTTTGATTATACAACCCTCACTCCGATCGCCATAGCAGTATTATACTGGGCGATCGGGGCAGCTGAGAATGCAGCATCGAGCACAAAGGCGCCATTCAATCTCCAGGCCACAATCCAGACCATCGGGTCAGGTGTCCTGATCGGGTTCCTGCAGGGCATGGCCGGTATGACGATCGACCCTTCAAGCATAACACTTATGACGGCTATAGACACTGCCGGCCCGATCGTACTTTCGAAAATCCTGGGCAGTCTCACCGGGACCAGCGCAGTCATCGCGACCGCGGCCCCAGCTGCTGCAGCGGGATCCGCGGGATCCTCCGGATCATCAGGATCCGCATCGGCACCTGCAGGGACTGGGGCAGCTGCCTCTATGCCTGCCGGTACCGGGAAAGGACAGCCTGCCGGACAGCCGATCCCCCAATACTCAACCGCGTTTAAAATGCGGCCTCAGACCCTGGCGTTCCTGCAGCTCTCGATCCCGGATCCCACAGACTGGGCCTCGGTACAGGCACAGATTGCCGCTGCGGAGGCACAAAACATGTCCAGTTATAAATTAACCTGGTCGAAAGGGTGCTGGGCACAGATCACCTACGGTACTATTCTGACCTCAAACGGGCAGTACACCTTTATTTCCGAGGTATCCGGCGGAGCATTTGACCCAAAGCAGTGATGGGGATCTCCCTGATCAGATTCTCTTTTTTTATATAGCATCCTGTGGTTTATTCCGTCGGAGCGTGTTTGTCGCAGAATATCCCTACTGCGCAAAAACCCAAAATGCAGGCCGTTCCCGGAATGCGCACCGCGGCGGGGACCTGATCGCTTATCGTTTCCACTGGAGAATAGGGTATTTTTAAAAACGTGGTATTTCCAGTGGAGAATCATAATTCTGAAAATGCGTTCAGGCGTGAGTGAGTGGCAGCCTCGCGATCGCGCCTGGTTGTCTCGAGCTCGCGATATCGCGCTCGCGATAGGCACCTCGTTTCCAGTGGAGCGATCGCCAAAGTTAAACATATGTACCGAACAAAGACAGGGGGGCCTTACCTACATCCGGCCGATACCCTGTTTGTGCAATTCCTCCAGGACTTTCAGATCAAACAGGGGGTCGTCGTATCTGAACCGGGCACGTATCGCAGGATTCAGGCGGTGAAGCCTCACAGATTGATTCTGTGAGCGTTTACCTGCCCGGACGGGTAAAAGTATATCCGGATCCAAAAGAAGGCCTGTTTTGGCCGGCACAAAATATATAGACTTGTGCTACCATTTCCATGTAGTGCGCCTTGGTGAACCAAGGGACCGGTATGCAAACCGTTCTCTTGTGGCGGGTTGATCACCCGCCGTAGTCCCTTGGGGCATGAAGTGCGTCACGAGTGAGACGCGCAGAATAGGCATAGAATCGCAATCCGAGGCAAAACCAAAGGAATGCGCAGAATACCTATTCTGCGCAATCTCAAATTTCCAAAAAAGGGCAGATTCCGGGCATTCGGGAACTGCAGTTCTGCAGGAAAATAATGGCATCATAGAGTGTAGGATCGTCAAATCACCCGTGAATTATTCTTTTGTGGTAGCAGACGGCACCGTATCTACCCGGAAAAAATCCACCTGCCGGATCGGACAGGTCAAAACAGGGGGTATTTTCACATTCAACAGGGATTTACCCATTTTGCCGGACAAAAGCCCCGCAAACGCTGCTATTGCAGTCTTCCGTCGATGACAGTACCGCAAAAGGACCTGTTCCCAAAATAGCCGGAACGTGCCAGATAACCTGGACCCGAATTGATACCGGAAACAAGAGATCCTCGTGATTTCAAGAGAAAAATTGTGCAGATCCGGACATTTGACAAATCTGGATTTTTTAAAAATTTCCAGAATCTCGCCGTCGTTACCTCCCGGAATTTTCCCAAATTTTTCCAGATAATGGCTTGCCGGGAAATCATCTGAATTATCCGGAACTGTTCAGGAGGTTTCTTTCTCATCCCGCTGCGAGGAATGCCGGTACAACGTCGTATAGGGGATATCCAGGATCCGGGAGATCGCCGCAAGGGAAATATCCTTTTCCTGTAATTCCGTGACGCGTTTCCAGGGAATAACCCGTTTCGGCCTGCCCAGTGTTATTCCTTCAGCCTTTGCCCGGGCGATACCGAGTTTTGTTCGCTCGATCAGGTTTTCCCGCTCCCGATCCGCAACCCACGAAAAGATCGAGAGCATAAGGTCCCGGAGTTTTTTGTCGTCAATCCTGCTCCAGGATTCGGCTGGGGATAATGACCAGACCCGGATTCCTGACACTTCAAGTGTGCGGACCATATTCAGGGTATCGAGAAATGACCGTCCCAATCGTGAAATTTCAAATACGTACAGGGTAATGGGCTCTCCCTCATGGTTCTTGATGAACTGCATCATCCGGGCAAACCCTTCACGTTCCTCCATAGTAGAGATTCCTGATACGTGATCCACATAGATGGATTCCCTGGGCAGACCTTCATCAAGAAGTACCTTGATCTGGTTATCGACATTCTGATCCTCCCGGGAAACCCGGACATAACCAATTTTTATCATAAGTCTTGCCTTTTAGTAAAATAATATCCTCAAAAAGGGATAAGCATTTTGGTGTTTTTAATCGTTCGATTTTGGTAAGAATTTTTTGCAATTTTTGTTAAAAACAGGGTTTTTTACATTCAACGCTGGATTCATACCCCCATCATTGCGATCCGCCACGTATCGCACACTATGAGGGTTTTACGCCGGAGAGCACCAATTTGGGTTACGATTGTCAGAATTTTGGTCAATTTGTCATCATTTCGGGAAGAAAGAAAAATCCCCAGTGTTTTCTGAAATCGCCGGAAGGTATGGGGGAGTAAAGGATTTGACTCTTGTAAAATTCCACTATGAGAACCAGAACCGGGAATGGCAAGATCAATGAGTGTGTAGGGTAGGAGGATCGCTTTTCGTCATCCCCTTAATTTGGAACCGATATTTTCGTATCTTGTGGGATTCTTCGAACTTTCGTTTTTAGGGCATAGAACGCTGTTTTTAGCTCTGGTGAAACAGGCATGAACGGTCTGGTTCACTCCAAAACTTTGAAAATCGATAAAACAAGTGTGAGGGTACCCCGCTTCAGGGCCCCTCAAAGGCACGGTGGGGCAAGAGAATCTTGTTATATTGCTTTATAGGTATTGAACCGCCACAGGAGCGCCCCGTCGGGGAAGCGACACACATCGTTCATGACAACGGAGGCAACACTCACTTCATAATTCTCCCATTCGGCTATCAATGTGCAGGATTTTCTTAAAAGATCTGGCGAAAAAGAGGACAAATTAATCTGGATATTTTTTTAAAAATCTGGATAAAATAGATTGACCTCGAGGTGAAATTGTTTTGGACGTTCCCATTTATCACAAGTTGTCCAGATTCACAATAGATCCGAAGTACTCCTGACGCGGGTAATGATACCCAGGGGTGCTGATAGCAGGTCTCCCCATGAGCAGGACGTGGGATGTCCAGGTATTGGATGCCATCGATGGTGAAACCTGACAAATCCGCCGTAACAATCCCTTCATGATTATCCCATCCGGCCATCAATGAACATGATTTTTTTCTCAAGGCCTGGTGAAAATGGAGGGACAAAATTAGTCTGGATATTTTGGAAAATCTGGATAAAATGAATTGGTATCGACGTGAAATTGTTTTAGACAATTCCATTTATCCTAAATTATACAGATTCACGACAGGTCCAGATTACTCCCTTGACACAAGTAATAATACCAAGAGGTGCTGATGGCAGGACTTCCCGTAAGCAGGATGCGGGAGGTCCGGGTATCGGGAGCGGATAGTGTTTATTCTGACCCGTCGTCAGAAGACAAATTTGTTTCCTGTTTGAAATGAAGTGATATTCCCCGGCGGCTTTGCCATAATTCCCAAAATGAGTCTCTTTTTTAGATCTTTAACATAAAATTATGGAATTTCAACCCATCATAAACCATATGATGCTATACACTAAAAAGACGATTTTTACCTGAACAACATTGGGGGTGTTAATGAAGATAGAGGGAACTGCCCCCGCATAATCCAGATTCACTATTGAGATCACGGTCTATACCATGCACACGGGGAGGTGGGGGAGAAAATCTAAAAAATGAAATGCTGATTTTTGAGAGAGGGGCAGAAGTGTGGATCGTACCAAACCCACGTTAGAACGTATTCATCATATTCTTTGGCGGTACCCGCTTAATGAAGAGACACGTGCGAGGCCATCAGGGTGTTTTCCCAATATGGCAAAAACCGGCAATAACCAGGATAACAAAAGAGGCGATTACCCAACAGAAGCCATCGGGTTACATCCCCACCATTCCCCATTACCATTGCAGAGCGTGATCCGCATAATTGAGAGAACGAGGGATTTCCCAACGATACCCCTCATAATCATTAAATATCCAACTCTCAGGGTTGTAAGTTCCAACCGCATCTTGTAATTTTATAAGCTTCCCCATACAATCCGATTATTTTTTTGATGATAAACGATGTACGCATCAACCTCTGAATGAGAGAAGTTACTTTCGGAAGTACTGTTCATTCATTTTCACCCGACATAAACCGCATACCGCTATATACAAAAAGGTCTAATAATGAACAAAAACGACAGAAATCTCATTGATCGGGCATTAAACGAAAAGACCAGCGGGAGGATCTGACATGGATGACTCAGTTATTCAGCAGGAGATCAACAAGTACAAAAAATTCAAAAAAGTAGACGGGGCTACCTATCGGAAGGTCAATGAGTTCCTGCGTAAACGCACCTATATAACAGCCCGTGAATGGGCGCTTGCACGGTTATGCACAGATTTCCGCACATCCGGGGGCGCCGAGATGACCTTCATCGGCAAGCACCTGCCGGAACTTGTCCCCTTTATGGAAGATACGTACTCCCCGCAGGCAGTAAACCAGGCACGTCACTCGTTTAAGAAAAAGGTACGAAAAGCAAGTGCGACCTTTTTCTACGGAGCGATGTGCGGGTTCTTTTCAACCGATGAACTTGATGATCTCCTTTTTGAGGCAAGCGAAGTCTCGCGTTTTCTCTTGGAAGTCGAGGGAACAACGCTCGATATTGATGAAGAGATCGATATCGAAGACCGGATCACCCGTGTGATGCGAAGTGTGGGAGAAACCGCAAAGACCATACTTAAGACCCGGGAAGAGGACGAAACGGCCCTGAAAGCAGATGCACCGGCGACTCCCGTGGGAGACAGTCCTTCCCCGGAGTCAAATCACCTCCTCAACAAAAACCCGATGGTCCCCTCAGCCAATAATCCCGGCTACCAGCAGGAGACCGGATCAAATGAGACATTGCCTCCTCATGAAATAACAGAGGAAAATACTCCTGCGGTAGAAATTACAAAAGATCTCCCCCCGGTCACAATGGACCCTCCATCAACAGATACACCCGAACCCGGAGAAAATAACGTACCTCGTGGTAAAACAGTACACAATACCCGGGAGGACGGGGAATAATCATGAAAATCATTCAGGTTTCCGGCCGGGCAAACACCGGAAAAACCACATTTATCCGGAACCTCATTCCGGTGCTTAAATCACGCGGGCGTGTCGGGGTAATCAAGCACCTGGGAGATCACGACTACCTGCTGGATGAGGGAAAAGATACAACGATATTTTTTGAAAACGGGGCCGACATCTCTGTGGGAATTGATTCCCATAAATCTGTGATTGCACTTCATACAGACAACCTTGATGAGATGCTCCAGTTTTTCAAAAATAATGGCATGGATTTTGCAGTAATCGAAGGATGCAAAAAACGGAATTTCCCGAAGATCATCATCGGTGATCTTCCCGGTGACACCTGTGTTTTGCGGAACCCGACAGTTGACCAGGTTATTTCCTCACTATCCCTGTTCGAAGAGTATTAAACCAAAAAAACCAGATGGATCTAAACGAAGATGACAATAAAAAAGATGCAGAAAAGGCTGTTTGGAACAAACGGCGTGCGGGGAGTTATCGGAAAAGAGATCACCCCGGAACTTGCGCTCCGTATTGGTGAAGCTTTTGGCACGATGAGACCGGGACGCATTGCTGTAGGAATGGACACCCGCACCTCCGGTCCGACACTGGCCGATGCACTCAAGGCTGGGCTTCTTGCTACAGGATGCAATGTTGTCGATTGTGGTGTACTTCCGACACCGGCCCTCCAGTATGTCGTAAAAGAGCACTACGACGGGGGGGCGATGATCACCGCCTCTCACAATCCTCCGGAGTATAATGGCATTAAAATTATCGAACCCGATGGTACCGAGATGGGAGATGAAGAGACCATCCGGCTCGAAGAACTTTTATCAGGCAAGTCCCTTCCGGTAAAACCCTGGGACCTGGTCGGGAGAGAGACTGCAGCACCGCACCTGATCGATGAATATATTCAGGCTATTGCCAGCCAGTTCCAGGGAAAACCCGGGAAAGGAATGACCGTCGTCGTTGATCCCGGATCCGGCCCGGCCTGCCAGTCAACACCGGCAATACTGCAGGCTTTGGGATGCCGGGTGATCACCATCAACGGGATTATGGACGGGACATTCCCCGGACGCTTGCCAGAGCCATCTCCGGAAGGCCTGAAAGGACTGGCAGCACTGGTTGTGGCAAGCAACGCGGCATTTGGTGTTGCCCATGACGGTGATGCAGACCGTGCAGTATTTATTGATGAGAATGGATCCTTTGTCGAAGAAAACCAGGAATTTGCATTAATCGCGCAGCATATCTGCAGGAACGCGAAAGGCACCATTGTTACACCGGTCAGCACATCCCAGATGGTCGAAATGGTCGCCGATAAGGAAGGATGTACTGTTCAGTACACACCCATCGGGAGCATATATGTCGCCCGTACCATGCGGGAACTTATTGGAAGTGGTAAGCAGGTCGTATTTGGAGGAGAAGGTAATGGGGGTCTGATCTTCCCGAAGCACCAGTTCTGCCGCGACGGTGGAATGACCGCTGCCACGATGGTCTCACTTCTCGTGATGACCGGCCAGAGTCTTTCATCCCTTGTCGGACAGTTACCGCCGCGGCATATGATAAAAGATAAGATCTCGACACCACATGGGTCACGTATCATTGAACAGCTCAACAAACGATACGCAAAGGAATCCATTGACCGCACTGACGGCCTGAAAATTAAAAGGCAAAACACATGGGCGTTAATCCGGGCGTCCGGCACGGAGCCACTCATCCGCATCATGGTGGACGCCGATGGGAGTACAACGGGGTCTGCACTCTTTGATGAGATAAAAAAATCGGTATCTGAAGTTCTCGAAACGGTACCCTGACTGAACAGATCGATTCGAAAAATGAGACTTGCGAATCCTGCCAAATTTTTTTAGAATAATTAAAAACAACAGGGAAAACACAGCGTTGAACAGAGCACTGAAGTAATAGATCCAGAAAAACCATTTAAAATTCAGATTTCGTGGAATATTCCCTGTAAAGTTAAAATAAAAGCAGATTTGCCATTTGCTCAAAACAAAAATTATATATATTATTTTGATTAATTTGACTTTGCTTATTCATATCTGCATACATATGGTATAAAAATGATTTTATCTGCAGCAGTTACAGACAGAATAAAACGGGCGCTTGTTACTGATGACTGGAACATGCTTGATACTATTGTTACTGATGCATCCCGTTTTAAGGGAAAACATGCCCATGAACTGATGCAGCGTACAGTTAATTCAGTTATTGTAGAATGTGCATTTCGGAAAAATACGCCTGAATTACTATCAGCACTTCATGATATCCCACAGGAGGGTGCTGAAGATCTCTTCTCTTTGGTTTTAAGGCACTATATTACGACCAGAGATATCAGATGGTTTACCGCGCTCCTCGACCTCCCGGAAAAACTGGGGAAAAAAAGTTTGCAATCGCAGATGATCTCCTTAATCGCACAAATGCTCATCTCCATGGGCATCTCCGAATCAGATCCAACGTATATCGAACAGGGATTAGCAGTACTGAATAAAATCACCTTCAGGAAATACCGGTCGGATTCAATTATCGAATGCATCCCCAGACTAACCAGATGGACGGTTATAAGTGGCAACATTATTATTCTGTACCGCGCACGGGATCTCATCGGTGAGATTAATGATGTGGCAAAACGTGCAGTACTGCATGCGGAAATAGCACAGGCACTTGCCACGATTGCTATCCACAAAAAAAATCTGGGCCTCTTTCTTGAAAGTATACAATTTGCAACAACGATTCACCAGAAACTCCGCCGGAGAGAGTGCCTCAACCATATCATCAACACGGGGATAAAATCGGCATTTGGAAAGGACTTGCTGGAGATCCGCACGTTTATACTCAATTTTGAATCTCTGCCAGATGAGATACAGGGAGATCTGGTTAGTGCCCTGACCAAACCACTTCTTGATCATACAAAAAACAGAGATCTGATAAACGATAACTTGAATTTTCTCTGCAGAAAACTACCATTTACAAGCGAACTTGTCATACAAAATCTTCTTTTAAAGGCTGATAGATCCGGGGACATGTGGTACCTTTCAAATGCAATTGACTTTCTCCGTTATATGCCCTCAAAAGAGAGGTATCCGGTCAGGGAGATCGTTCGTTCAGGGATTACTATTGCCCAACATTCACGTTCCTCCAAGGTTCTTGTGAATCTGATACCATTTATTGAAAAGAACTGTGATTCTAATGATACCACCTGGATTTATCTCCAGTTTTCGCAAAGCATGTTAATTTTAGGTGATTTTGACAATGCGTCAAAATTATTTGGACAAATATCAATGCCCACAGAAAATTTATCGCAGTACTGTAATTGCCTGGCAAAATTAATTGAAGAGGGTGTTTTTCATGATCAACAATCCTCCAAATTTAAAGAGATTCTCGGAAAATCAGACTCTTCGGTTTCTTCTGAAGTAATATGCCAGGCAGTTCACCAAATAAGTCATGTTACACCGTTTGCGGATATTGTAAAACATGTTGATTCATTAAAGCAGATCCTGGTTCTGCGTTCAGGGTTTGATACCCTCATTCTCGATACTATCACAGTTTTGATAAACCGGGGATTTCTTGATTCGTGGGATTCTTCGATTCTGGTGGATCTTGCCAAATCAATCCAGAATCAATCCATCAGGGAACAGGCAATTTCAACAGTGGTCATGAAACTTGCAGAAATTGGCGTTCGGACCGGAAACCGCGATTTTCTCCAAGAATCTGTAGGTATCACCTGTTTTATTGAGGGACAGATAACCCGATCTGCGACGCTGAGCAGCATTATTGACGACGCTGCCCGTCTTGCTGCTTCAGAAGGAGACCTCGATCTTCTTTTACGGATGCGAATATGGAGCGGTTCCCTGCTGGATCCCAGCCTTGTAGCCTATGCGATGACAAATATTATTGAGGGGGTGATAAAATATGCAATAGCTAAACAAGTTCCGGAAGCCCTTGATGAAGCATACCGGATCGCACAGGATATTGAAGACCCCTCATTACGTATGCAGTTATGCGAGCGCATTGCAGAGTCATTTGTCAGGATAGGGTGTGACATTATACAGGATACCGCCTCACAGAATATCCGGTTGAATAAAAACACTCCTTTAAAGCCCTTTGAGAAGGGGTTGCAGTTATTAAAAGCAGAGATTAAAAATCCCCAGATCTCTCTGAAAATTGCCGGAATGATAGACATTATTCTTTTATCCTCAAAAAAGAGCACCAGTACGGATTACATCCTGCCTTTGGCATTGTATTCAATTGAGATAGAGAATCCGTTGGAACGCAATGCCATGATGTCCCGTATTGTTGCAAACCTCAATGAGGATCTCATCCATCCGGACTCTGCAGATCCCTATGAAGTACTGGCATACATCCTCCAGAATCATTACTATTCCCGATCAACACCAGCGATCATTGACCTGATTCACCACCTCCTCGATCTGACATGCGATCCGTTCGTACGACTCAAAGGCCTGTGTACGCTTGCTGATTCAGCGATTCAGATACATGAGGTGACCCATGCCCATATAATTCTGGATGAGGTTTTTTTAAACGTCCCAAAACTTCCCGCAGAGTACCAAAAAATACTGGTCATGGCAGATTTGACAATCGGATACCGGCAGATCGACCCGGAAAAAGCAAGACAAAGTCTTGAAGAAGCGCTGAAAAGACTGAATTCCGTCGAGGATGACAAAAATACGGTTGTACGCCGCCAGATCGTGTTTGCCATTGTCAGCATGAATGGTATCCTACCGGAGGACAAGCGGATAAATCTCTTATTGAATGTCATCGCAGGAGTATCCGATCCCATAGAGTATGTTAAAGCACTTGTTTCTGCATACTCTCTCGTGCGTGAAGACAAAGATACGTGTAAAACTGCCATACGCCACATTTTTGAGGCAATTGAAAAAATTGACACCCCTTACGATCAGGCACGGCTCATTTTGGAAGTAGTACCGCTTGTGGTACAGGACTGTGATGAGGATATGCCTCTTCGCATGTTAAAAAAAGCAGAATCGCTGTCAAAAACCATAAACATTCAGCACATTGCTGATACCATCCGTGATGAAATTGCGAGGGTACTTTTAGATCTCTCAAGAAGACAGGAAAAATCACAGTACCTAAAAAAATCTGCTGAAATTCTCACTCTGATCGAGGATGATGAACTACGCCAGTATCGACTATCCCAGATAGGTTATGGTGATGCACCAGAAAAGAACACGCCATATGCAAAAATCACGGCATTCTCGACGAGGATTATCCATGATGGATGCCAGCCAGGTCAGATTGTTGCACTTGAACGGGCAGTTCGTTCCGTGACTGATCGGGGGAAACGGGCATTTTTATTCTGTAAACTTTCCATTCTTTTCCGGGACGAGGGAGATCTGAAAACCGCAAAACGAATGTTAAACAATGCAATAAAAGAATCAGGAATTATCCGACCTCTTTCAAAACGGGCATATGTACGGTGCGATATGGCTATGAAGATGTATGCTGCAGGCTACGAGAACGTTGCACAAGATATTCTTGACGATGCGATAGATGCAGCAACAAATATCCGGCAATCCACCCTTCGGGATGATGTCTTCAATGAACTCGGACTGGCAATCAAAGTTATGCAGGGGATGCAAGAGTGAAAACCCTTGAGATTATTATCACGGGCAGAGTACAGAAAGTAGGATTCCGTGCCTGTGCAAGAAAGATTGCCATGGATTTAAACGTGACCGGTACAGTCATGAACCTTGCTGACGGTAAAGTGCAGATCTTTGCAACTGCCGAGCCAATAATACTTGAAAAATTTATTTCGATGATCTATGGTTGTCCCCGGGCGGTTATACGGGACGTAAAAATTACGGAAATTATGGTACGAACCTATGATGAGTTCTCGATCATCAAAAACAATGGGCGAATCAGTACATCACTGTAAAGTCTTCCATTTTTTGTATCGCTTTTAAAAGATTATTCACCTGGCGGTCGATTTTCTGATTATCGATGGACTTTTTGAAAACACAGATCAGTTTTTTTACCAGCGCATCTGAAAGCATGCACCGTGAGGAGGTCAGCTCAAAATCATCAGGTTTTAGGGAGTCCTGAGCAGTACTGCACACAACGGGATCGATCATTACGGCCTTGAACGGTCCGATAAGATCCTGTACAAGTGCACCTTGTCCCTCGTGCAAGAGACCAAGATCAGGATCCAGCCGGGCGCCGATTACCGAAACACAGCAATTCCCATAGAGCATTGCATAGCCAAAAGAGAGCATGGCATTGATCGGATCACACTGTGGACGCACGGTACGCCTCTTAAAATTGAAATATTTCGGAACATCCCGTGAAAGTATTTCATAGTACATATCGGTGGTCAGATTTGATAACCGTCGAATTTCATCCAGTTTTACCAGGTACTCCATTTCATCGAGGGCATTGTGCAGAATCTGCAGTTCGCCGTCATATAAAATGTCTGATCCCCGCAGATCCTGAAGTCGTTCAATTGCAATAAGACGGGATCGAAGGGAGGCCTGTGCAATCATCGTTGCGTACCGCTGACGAGGTAAG
>Ga0116107_1001570_pt1 | contig 13287 bp, 14 predicted proteins | sample June2015DPH_6_10_FD_88969 | JGI IMG/M metagenome (GOLD analysis project Ga0116107, IMG submission 88969) | Peatland microbial communities from SPRUCE experiment site at the Marcell Experimental Forest, Minnesota, USA - June2015DPH_6_100 | ecosystem: Environmental > Terrestrial > Soil > Wetlands... | reverse complement strand
CCGAGAGCTTGAGTTTGCCCAGGCTCTTCGCCAGCCCCCATTTCTCGCTCGCCGTGTCCGTTCCCGCCGAGGCGAGCAGGCTGGCCACGAGGCGTTGCACGATGCGCGCCACCAGCCAGCCGATCAGGAGGATCGCGCCCGCACCGATGATCTGCGGCAGATATGCGAAGAACTTGTTAAACATCACCATGATGGGGTCGAGCAGGGGCTTGATATCGAGTGTTCCCAGGATTGCCGGCAGGAAGAGCAGGAAGGTCAGCCAATAGACCGCCTCGGAAAGTGTCTGGCTTACCGAGGTCTTCACCTTTTCTTCACCGCCGACGGCATCGCCCACCTTTTCGTCCAGCTTGAATCCGTGCGCTGCCCCCGCAATCACGCGCTTGAACACGTTGGCGACCACCCAGGCCGCGAGCACCAGCAGGCCCGCAGCCAGAACGCGCGGCAGGTAGGCGGTGATGCTGGTGACGATGAGGTTCAGCGGATCCGAAAGGACTGGTAGTTTCAGGGCTTGAAAGAACGCCACGAGCACAAGCAACATGATAACGTAGAATACGACCTGCCGGCCCACGCCTCGACCGGAAGATGGGGCGGGGCTTCCTTGCCGGCTATCCATTGCGCCAGCTTGTTGTCGAACTGAGTGCGGCGCAACAGCCGCCTCGTAAGCGCGGCGGCGAGGAGGGCAATGATCCAGCCGGCCACCAGCACCACCAAGGCGCCCAACAGATTGGGGCTGAATTGACTGACTGCTTCTTTGAGCTGCTCAATGATTTCATTCATGGTGATTGTTCCTTTCCTGTTTGGTTTGGCAGAGTGGATTGCGTTCCGTGGATGCGGTGGGGGTTCGGGTTCGCGGCTGCGCCGTAACAGTACCGCCAGTGAGAAACCAGCAGCGCACGGCTCCCGATTCCGGGCCTGACGCATTCCCTTGAAGCAGTAAAGCTGGATTGAAGTCTGCAGTCGGCACTGGCTGGCTTCGCATTTGAAAAGAGCCGTCTTTTCCTCATTACAGGATAATAGACGGGGAAGCCTTGCGGGCGCTATGGGGTGTTCACCCCATATACAGATTGAAGCTATCGTCTGATAGTGGCATTGGATTCGTGGTGCGCCGTCGAGGGAATATTGTATCCCGGAGCATCGCGTCTGAATCCAGCATACAACATGAAACGAAAGTTGACCGCGTTGTCACGACGATATGTGACGGCGTTGCGAAAACACCTGAAGCAAGGCCCGCGGGCCAGCTTGCAGTCGGCGCACGATTTGGGATGCCAGGCTGCGGCCCTCGATCTGGAAACGTTGGATGTGGCCCGGCTTCATGACGGAGCACTCGCTACTCTGGAAGTCTCAAACAGCCGGGATGGTTTAATCAAACGGGCGGAGATTTTTTTTGTCGAGGCCATCACCCCGATCGAGGAAACGCATCGCGCCGCGCTCAAGGCCAACGTCCGCTTGAGCCGGCTGAACCAGACGCTGGGCCGGCGCACGGTGGACCTGGCGGCTTCCCACCGGTCCCTGAAACAGGACATCGTCCAGCGCAAGACCGTGGAGCAGGCCCTCAGGAAAAGCGGGGAACACTCCCGGAAACTTTTGAAAGAATCACGCCGCCTGCAGAAACATTTGCAGCGCCTGACCCACCAGATTATGTCGGCGCAGGAGGACAAACGAAAGGAGATCAGCCGCGACCTGCATAATGAGATTGCCCAGACGTTGCTGGGCATCAATGTCCGGCTGTTGATATTGAAAAAGGAGGCTGCGATTGCCGCCGGCGACCTCAAGAAAGAGATTGTCAGCACGCAACGATTGGTGGATAAATCGGCCACGATCATAAAACGGTTCGCTCGTGAATTCGGTATTCACAATAAGACGTAACATGGGACGCAAACTAAACGGGCTGGCGCAACGATATGTCGCGGCGCTGCGCAAACACCTGAAGCAAGGTCCACAGGCGGTCCCGCGGTGCGGGACGGCGCAAGATTTGGGACACCGGGCCATGGCCCTGGGTCTGGAGACGTTGGATCTCGCCCGGTTCCACGAGCAGGCGCTGATTACCCTGGTGTTGCCGGGCTACTCCCCCAGCACCCGGGATGTGATGGTTCGGCGGGCAGGAAAATTCTTTGCCGAGGCCATCACCCCAATCGAGAAAACGCATCGCACGGCGCAGGAGGACAATGACCAGTTGGTTCAACTGAATCAGGCGCTTCACCTGCGCAGCGCGGACCTGATCGCCTCGAACCGGCAATTGCAACAGGAGATCCTCCAGCGCAAATCGGTGGAGGAGTCCCTCCGAAAGAGCGAGCGACACTACAGCCAGTTGCTGGAGCAGTCGCGGCACATGCAGGAACAATTGCGGCTGCTGTCCCGCCAGTTGCTGTCGGCCCAGGAGGAAGAGCGCAAGATGATCAGCCGCGAACTGCATGATCAAATTGCCCAGACCTTGACGGGCATCAATATCCAACTGGCGACACTGAAAGCGGAGGCCATGGTCAACGTCAAAGGCCTCCAGAAAAAGATCACCCGCACACAACGGATGGTTGAGAAGTCGGTGGACATCGTGCATCGGTTCGCCCGGGAACTGCGACCGACGGTGCTGGACGACCTGGGGCTGATTCCCGCCCTGCATTCCTATATGAAAGGATTTACGAGACGGACGGGCATCCACGTTCATTTCAGGACCTTTTCCTCCAGCCGGATTGAACAATTGAACAATGCCACGCGCACGGTGTTTTACCGCGTCGCCCAGGAAGCGCTGACCAATGTGGCGCGGCATGCGCATGCCAGCTTCGTGGAAGTGGACTTCGAGAAACACCCCAACGCCATTTGCCTGAAAATCAAAGACAACGGCAAATCCTTTCAGGCGCAACGCGTCATGCACTCCAAACGGAACACACGCCTGGGGCTGATCGGCATGCGCGAGCGGCTGGAGATGGTCGGCGGCAGCTTTAGCGTCGAATCGGCGCCGGGCAAGGGCACCACCGTCCGGGCACAGATTCCACTCGCCAACTGCCGCGGGGGAGGGCGGAAAACCCGCTGATGGAATCAGATAAAACCAAACCTTGAATTTTTTATGAAACGAATTTTACCCGCGTTAATGAAAGGATGCTCTTGAATGAAAAATAACGGTCGCAAGTCCGCCTCCCCGGCGGCTCATTTGCCCAAGTGTCCGACGGGCATTCAGGGTCTCGACGAAATCACCGGCGGCGGATTGCCGCGCGGGCGGCCCACGCTGATGTGCGGCGGCCCGGGGTGCGGCAAGACGCTGTTCGCCGTGGAATTCCTCGTGCGCGGCGCGGTGGAGTTCGGCGAGCCGGGCGTGTTCATGGCCTTCGAGGAGACGGAAGCGGAGTTAAAGGCCAACGTCACGTCACTCGGATTTGATCTGGCGGGCCTGGTCCGGCGCAAAAAAATTGCGATCGACTACGTCCACATCGAGCGCAGTGAAGTCCAGGAGAGCGGCGAGTATGACCTGGAAGGGTTGTTTGTGCGCCTCAATCACGCGATTGATTCCATCGGCGCCAAGCGCGTGGTGCTGGACACGCTGGAAGCGCTGTTCGCCAGCCTGCCCAACGAGGCCATCCTGCGCGCCGAGTTGCGCCGGCTCTTCCGCTGGCTCAAGGACAAGGGCGTGACCGCCGTCATCACCGCCGAGCGCGGGCGCGAACAACTGACGCGCCACGGGCTGGAGGAATACGTGTCCGACTGCGTCATCCTGCTCGACCATCGGGTTAATGAGCAGATTGCCACGCGGCATCTGCGCGTGGTGAAATATCGCGGCGCGTTGCACGGCACCAACGAATTTCCCTTTCTCATCGGCGACGAGGGCATCAGCGTGCTGCCCATCACGTCGCTGGGGCTGAATCACAAGATATCGGCCGAGCGGATTGCCACCGGCATCCCCCGGCTCGACGCGATGCTGGGCGGGCGGGGGTTTTTTCGCGGCAGCAGCATTCTGCTCACGGGCACGCCCGGCACCGGCAAGACCATCGTCGCCGCCAACTTTGCCCAGGCCGCCTGCCGGCGCAGGGAGCGCACACTCTTCTTCTCGTTCGAGGAATCGCCCAACCAGATCATCCGCAACGTGCATTCCATCGGGTTGCGCCTGGAGCCGTTGGTCAAGCGCGGCTTGCTGCGGTTTCACGCGGCGCGGCCTTCGCTCTACGGCCTGGAAATGCACCTGGCCACGATGTTCAAGGAGATCGACGCGTTTCAACCCCAAGTCGTCATCATAGACCCGATTACCAGCCTGATGGACGCCGGCACCGCCTCCGAATGCCGGGCGATGGTGACGCGACTGGTTGATTATTTGAAGGCCGGACAAGTCACCACGCTCTTCACCAGTCTGACGCAGGCCGGCCACGCGCTGCAACAAAGTGAAGCCTCCATGTCCTCGCTCATGGATTCCTGGTTGTTGTTGCAAGACTTCGAAGGCAATGGCGAACGCAATCGCGTGCTCTACGTGCTCAAAGCCCGCGGCATGGCGCACTCGAACCAGATTCGCGAGTTCCTGATTTCGGACCGGGGCATTGACCTCGTGGATGCTTACATCGGTCCCAGCGGCGTCTTGACCGGCGCGGCGCGGGTGGCGCAAACCGCGCGCGAAAAAGCCGAAGCGCTGGCCAGCCAGCAGGAAGCCGCCCGCCGCCAACGCGAATTGAAACGTAAGCGCGCGGCGCTCGAACAGCAGATCGTCGGGCTGCGCTCCGAGCATGAAGCCAGCGCCGAAGAACTCCGGCAGATTGACGAACAGGTCGGAAGGCAAACGCGCTTGCTGACCACCGAGCGGACCGAATTGGGCCGCTTGCGCCAGGCGGATGCTCAGGTGGCGGCCAGCGTGCGCGGCAACTCCAAACCCAAGCGCAAACGATGAAAACCAAAACGGGGAAACGATGTGCCGCCGGGTGTGCGACCGGAAATGGCGGACAGGAGCGCGGCGTTCACGCTGCTTCAACGTCCGCACACGGGAACACTTCGTCACTTGTAAGCGCTGCTGTTGGTCGGACGGTGAAGCGGGCTAAAGCCCGCGCCCCGGGGCCAGCCAGACTCTGGCAACTGCGCCTTTATGTGACCGACTCGACGCCGAAATCGCTGACGGCGTTCACGAACCTGAAGAAGTTTTGCGAAAGCCACCTCAAAGGCCGCTATCGCATCACGGTGATTGATTTGGTGAAGCAGCCCCACCTTGCCAAAGGTGACCAAATCCTGGCCATTCCCACGTTGGTGCGCAAGTTGCCGAAGCCGGTGCGAACCATCATTGGAAACCTTTCCGATACCGATCACGTGCTCGTGGGCTTGGATTTGCGCGCTGTTGATTAACCGAGACGTACACCCATGAAAACAAACAAAACCAGCCGCGCGACGAAGGTCTTTGAGAAGTCCCTAGCCACCCGGCCCACGGGCAAATACGTCTTGCGACTGTTCGTGGCGGGGGCCACAGCCCGATCGCGCCAGGCTGTCCTGAGCGTCCGTCAACTGTGCGAAGCCGAACTGAAAGACAACTGCAAACTGGAAGTGATTGACATCTATCAGCAGCCCAACCTGGCGCGCGACAACCAGATCGTCGCGACCCCGACGCTCATCAAAGAATTTCCCCGGCCGGTGCGCCGGTTCATCGGCAACCTGTTGAACATCACCCGCCAGTTCGTCGAGCTGGACTTGATCACAAAAAGTAAAATCGCACTTTGAAAACCACCCGTCACAAGAGTTCCTCTCCTGATGTATCGGGACCGTCCGGCCAACTCGCCAGGCTCCGCGCCCGCTTGGGCGAAGCTGAGGAAACGCTCCGCGCCATCCGCACCGGCGAGGTGGATACGGTGCTGGTCGCGGGCAAACAGGGTCCGCAAGTGTTCACGCTGAAAGGCGCCGGGCACGCCTACCGGATGCTCATCGAAAGCATGAACGAAGGGGCGCTGACGCTGACGGCGAAAGGGGTGATCCTTTATGCCAACCAGTGCTTCGCCAAGATGGTCAAACGCCCGCTGGAGCAGGTGTTGGGTTCCTCCTTTCACCGCTTTCTCTCCGCTGCGGACTGGGCCGCGCTGCGACCGCTCCTGAAACGGGCCGACAAATCCGGCTCTAAAATCCAAGTGCGACTAAATGCCGGCGACGGTTCGCACATTCCGGCGCACCTCTCGATTCGTCCGCTGGCCAAGAATGGTTCCAAAAGCGCGACCTTCGGCATCGTAGTGACCGACATGACGGAGGCCCGGCGCAACGAGGAAATGCTGCGGACCTTGACGCACCGCGTGGTGCAAGCGCAGGAAGCCGAGCGCAGGCTCGTGGCCCTCGAATTGCACGACAACATCACCCAGCATCTCTGCGCCGTCCTCGCGCGCTGGGCGGCACTGGCGAACAAATTGCCGGCGCGCGAGAAAGCATCGCGGGGAGAGGTGATGAAACTCAGCGAGATGCTCGGCCAGACGGTCGAAGAAGTGCAGCGCATCGCGCGTAATCTGCGGCCCAGCGTCTTGGACGAGCTGGGCCTGGTCCCCGCCCTGCGCGCCACCTGCACGGAGTTCGTAGATCGGACGGACGTGTCTCTCAAGCTGGCCTGCAAGCCGTTGACCGCCCGGCTGCCCGCCAACACCGAGTTGGCGCTCTACCGCATCCTCCAGAAAGCTTTGGAAAATGTGGAGAAGTACGCTCGCGCCCGCCACGTGACGGTGCACCTGACGAAGCAGGGCGACATCGTGCAGTTGACAATCAAAGACGACGGGATCGGCTTCGACCCGGATCAACCTCCGGCCAGACGAAAGGGAAAGAGCGACTTTGGTCTGCTCCGAATGCGCGAGCGAGCGACCTACGTGGGCGGCACTCTCATTGTCAAATCCGCTCCCCGCGCCGGCACGGAAATCGTGGCGCGCATTCCCCTGCCGCCAGGTGCCACGGCGGCCAACTGAACTGACTTATGAAACGAATCACTGTTTTACTGGCCGAAGACCACACGATCGTGCGCGAGGGTTTTCGCAAGATGCTCGAACTCGAAGACGACCTCGAAGTGGTCGGCGAAGCGCAAGACGGTCGCCAGGCCGTCGCCATGGTCAAAAAACTTCGTCCCGCGGTGGTGTTGATGGACATCGCGATGCCCCTGCTCAATGGTTTGGAAGCCACCCGCCAGGTGCTCAAAGCTCTCCCCGCCACCAAAGTGCTCATTCTCTCCGCGCACGGTGATGATGCCTATGTCAAAAACGCAACCGAGTCCGGTGCCGCGGGATTTCTGCTCAAACAAACCTCCGCCCACGTGGTGTGCGAGGCGATCCGGGAAGTCCAAAAGGGGAAAACGTTTTTCAGCCCCTCCATTTCCAGGCAGCTCGATCGTCTCAATCCGAAATCACCTGACCGCACGGGACGGCTCAACAAGAAAGCTGCCCGGTTGACTTCGCGAGAGATGGAGGTGCTCCAACTGATTGCCGAAGGCAAAGCCAACAAGGAAACGGCCGCGGAACTGGGCATCAGCATCAAAACCGTCGAAAAACATCGCGAGAAGGCCATGAGCAAGCTCAACATCCACGACACCGCCGGACTCACCCGCTACGCCATCAGCGCGGGCATCATCGAGAGCAGCGTCCAATTGACCATTGTTTAGCGCCGTTAAAATAGTAGGAGACGACGTGAGGAGTCTCTAAATGAATCTTTGTTTTCCAAGAAATTTCAGCCTCGTTACCTCGGCTCCTACAAAAAATGAATAAAAACAGCCTTTCTTTCTGGATGACCTTGGCCGGGACCGTTTGCTGGGGGGTTTGCTTTTGGTGGATGCGCCGGCTTTCCATCAAACAGAATTTCCTTTTGGCTCAGCTTCGCGAGCAGGGCAAGCGAATCGAAAAGTTGTCCCGGATCGAGCATGATCTCATCAAGGAAGTGCATCCCCAAGTCAACGAGATCAAGGAAGGGATGGACGAAATGATCGCCGTGGTGAAGGAAAATTCAGAAAACAACCCTCCGGCATCCCCAAAGAAAGTGCATTTAAGCAGTTCCAGTTAAAATTGGGAATGCCCTTTCCTTGAGGGGAAGGGCATCCTGTCCTTGGCGGCGATCAAAAACATCAGCAACCCACTCGAGGCAACGCGAGCTGCGCTGCCCTGATGTCGGACAGTTTTGGGATGCTTTGCGTGAGAGAGTGGAGGCTGAAAGCGAGGTTGAGTTCCAGCCCCCCGCTTTTTGCCAGGTCGAAAGCGGCCCGGACGGCATTTTTCAGATCGGGCTCCGTGACGGCAATCTGCAGGCTCACCGTTTTGATTGTCGCCCCGTTCTTGGTGGCGTACTGGGGTTCGTAGGATTTGCTTTTGGTGTTCATGGCATCAGTTTTTTTCCGCGGTTTAACTTTTAGTTGTATGCTCGGAGAAAATGTAGGAAACGAGTTCGTTTCGTCTATGGGGTGAACACCCCATAGCGCCAGCACGGATTCCTCAATTATTTTGATACCATGAAAGTCCGGAAGACGGGACGGACGTTGAATAATCCAACAGCGCCCATTTACAGTGTCTGCACCAAACGGAGGGCTGGACGCAAATGATACTCCTGCTTTGCTCGTTTGCGGTCGCCTCCTTTGGCTGCGCCGCATTCATTCTCTGCGCTTGTGCCCTTGCGGCCTCCGCGCCGTCTGGTCCGGCCATTCGATTGTAGTAAAGAGGTAAATGGGATGAACACCCCATAGCGACGGGAAAGCTTCCGGGGATATTTTATGGCAATGAAAACTAAGCGGAACAAAGAGTTGACGTTCGGTGACCTGGCCAACCAGGGGAGCAAGTCATGAAGGCGTGTGGCATGCTCGTGTTATTTTTGGCGGGTTCACTGGTTGCGCGGGCGGATGACGACACGGTCACGCTGCCGGAAATAATTCAAGGCGCGCAACAGTGGGCGCAGGAAAACCTCGACACGAACGTTCTCAACGCGCTTCCCGAAGTGGACGACCCCGCGGTGCGGCAATTTTTTCGCGAAGTGCAGCAGCGCTTTCAAGGCGACTACGTGGTGGATGTGGCGGCGCTGCGACAAACCGCGCGCACCATCCTGCCGTTGCTGGAAAGCCGCGAGGAAACCCGGCCCTACGCCGCGTGGCTCAGGGCGCGGATGGATTACCTGGAGGTCGCGGATGAAATCCGGCTCACGATTCCACCGCCAACAGTTGAAACCAACCAACCGCCCCAACCGGTTCCCAATCCCCCGCCGCAAAAGGAACGCGAGCTTTGGGTGAAAAAAGTTTCCGGCGGTCCCTGGCCGGCTTCAGCCAAAGAATATGTACCGGAGTTAAAACCGATTTTCGCCGCGCAAAAGATTCCGCCGGAACTGGTCTGGGTGGCGGAAGTGGAATCGTCATTTGACCGTCGCGCCCTGAGTCCAGCGGGAGCGGCGGGATTGTTTCAATTGATGCCGGACACGGCCAAACGGTTCGGCCTTTCCTTGTGGCCGCGCGATCAACGTTATCAACCGGAACCGAGTGCGACCGCCTCCGCCCAGTATCTGAAATATCTTTACGACCGTTTCAAGGATTGGCGGCTCGCCCTGGCCGCTTACAACGCCGGTGAAGGCACGGTGCAAAAACTTTTGGATCGCCATAAAATGCGCAGTTACGACGCCATCGCTGAACATCTGCCCGCGGAAACGCAAATGTATGTGCCCCGCATTGAAGCCATCCTCCGGCAGCGCGAAGGCGCGAACCTCGAACAACTTTCCGCGCCGCAAGGTTAACCTCGGCCTAAAATCTGTCTCTTCGACCACTGCCGACCTGGTTAAGCGCATCCGGCTGGGGGGAAACACGGGTGAGGCAACGTTGGGACTCCGGAACTGTTTTGCACGCGCACGAGCGCGGCTGAAAGACGGATCAGGGCGAACACCAGACAAATCAATGTGCCAGAAGGAGACGCATCATAAACATCATTCCCATTAACGAACTGACAACGATTACGCTGCCCAGAACGTCAAACCCAGCCTCCGATGTGCGATTCATGGGGAATACCGAGGTCAAGAAAAGGTGAAAGCCGCTTCGTTTTGGCTTGCCGAAAACTGCTTTCACCATTTCATGTTTTGACATAAAGACGGAGATACTATGGAGCCGTGCTCCGGAAAAATCTATGGGGTGTTTCCCCCATACAAATCCAAATGGTCTGGTTGGAATTGGAGCGTAAAAATCATGAGGCGGGACCCGTTTCAGCGATGGGAGCGTCTTTAGACAATGAACCTGGTAGCCGCCAATGTGAATTGGCGGACCCGTCTGCCGTTGGCGATCTCCGCCGTTTCACAACGGCGGCTACAGCAGATGGGTTGGCGGAAAGAATCGGGGCCGTGATGAAGCGCGGTCTGCAACCGCCCGTTTGAGCGCATTGGCCGCGCGCAGAGAACGTCCGGAGGCTTGCAATGTCCGCCGGGGTGAACCCTGGGGTGAACACCCCATAGCGCCAGCAAGGTTTTCCGGCTTAGGTTATCGTCCTATGAAAGATAACGAATTATTGCAAGCGGGAGAGCCGGCGGGCGCATTAGTTCAATGTCAGGCGCATCCGCGCCACCGGATTCTCGTGGTTGATGAAGACAGCGATCTTCGCCTGTTGTACGCCGATGTGCTGGCTCTTCCCGGCTACCACGTTGACGCCGCCGAAGATGGCGCCGCCGGCTGGGAGGCGCTGCAGGTTAACAACTACAATCTTCTGATCACCGAGCACAGCCTGCCCAAGCTGACCGGCGTTGAATTGGTCAAAAAGCTGCGTTCCGCCCGCATGGCCGTGCCGGTCGTCCTGGCCGCAGTAAGATTGCCCACGTACGAACTGGCCCGAAACACCTCGCTTCAACTTGCGGCCACGCTGTTGAAACCCTTTGCCGTTGATACGTTGCTGGACACGGTGAAAAACATCCTGCGCGCGACCGACAGTCTTCACGAGCAGATCGCGTCGCCGCCAGACTGGCGAAACCAGCCGTCAGCAGTTGGTTTGCGGCTGTGATGATTCCTTTCCTTGGTTCAGTGTCCAGTTGGCCATCAATTGCTCCGGCGTTCCGCTGGTTTCTTCTTTTCCCCCATTGTTCCAACCTGCGGATCAAGGTTGGCTTCATGAAATTCCTGGTAGGGTAACACCCCATAGCATCCTTCCGCTCTCTGGGTTTATCTTCACGACATGAAAAATAAGACACTCATCCAAATTGGAGGTAATCTATGTCACTGATTTCTCTCGCCGTCACTCTGATCGTCATCGGCGTGCTGCTCTGGCTGGTCAACACTTATATCCCGATGGACGGAAAGATTAAAAAAATTCTCAACGTCGTCGTGGTGATTTGCGTCGTCGTGTGGCTGTTGTTTGCCTTCGGCATTATCAATCACAGTGGAAACATCCAGGTTCCGCGGGTTCAGTGAAATATGGGAAATCATACAAAATTCGAAAACTGAAAGGAAAACTATGTCAATAGGAACTATTTTACTCGTTCTGCTCATTCTGATGTTGGTTGGCGCATTCCCTGTCTGGCCACACAGCAAGAATTGGGGCTTTTACCCCAGCGGCGGTCTGGGTTTGCTGGTCGCTATTCTGCTCGCCATCGTTTTGATCGGCAGAATTTGAGCCGGACAGGGGGCGTTTGTTCGCCGAGAGGGATTGGCCATCGAATGAATCGAATGCCAGACAAGTAATTCTGTCGAGCCAGCGTCAGGCCACCGTCCGGAGAACGCTTTGATTCATGACAATTCCAATGGGGGTAACACCCCATAGCGCCCACCCGGTTTTTCGTGCTTAACTTCCGCCGTGAGAGAACAACGATTCCTCCGCAGCCCGCAGTCCGCCGCCGCACCACCGCGGGCACCGGCGATGAGCTTGAACCGGATCGGAATCGAAATCCATTGGGGGGAAGCGGAAGCCAAAACCGTCAAGATTCGACACCATTATTATTACGAAGCGGCCACGAAGGTTTGCTGCATCAATCCCGCTGGCGCGGGACCAGGTTGTCAACAAGGACAAGACGCGCAGTTTGCGTTGGACGCCGAAGCCCAAAAGTTTTTCTCCTCAAGGCCAGAAAGGCGGGCGACTTGAAAATCCAACCGGATCGGAGAATTCCAGGAATCTGTTTGAAAAGTCCAGTGGCGGAGTGCGCCCGTCCCCGGGCGCAGCAGCATTGGAAGGACGGGTGTCATAGATTTTTCGAGTGCGCTGGAAATGCCCACACTGCTGCGCCCGGGACGGGCGCACTCCATCCAAAACCGTTGCCACAACCAAAGCAAGCTTTCAAACCGGCTTTAAATTTGGCGCTGGTGGTCCTGTCGTTGTGCCTCTCGCCGTTCGCCCGCGGGCAGGAGCCAGCCCCAGCCGTTTGTTTCACGGGGCCGCCGGCGGCGGAGACCGTTGTTCTCCCCAAATCCGTCCCCGATCCCATCGAACCGTTTAATCGGGTGATGTGGGCCTTCAACCGGGGGCTTATGACTGACGTCATCAAGCCGACCAGCAGAGTCTATCGGTTTGTCGTCGTAAAACCGGTCCGAACCGGAATCGGAAATTTTGGCAGGAACCTCACCTACCCGGGACGATTGATCAACAATCTGCTCCAGGGAAAGTGGAGCGGAGCGCGCGATGAATCCTACCGGTTCGTTTGCAATACCACCGTCGGGGTGGCCGGGTTCTTCGACGTGGGGACCAAATGGAAGATTCCGAAATCGGACGCGGATTTTGGCCAGACTTTCGGCCAATGGGGCTGGAAGCCGGAGTGCTTTTTGATGCTGCCGATTTTTGGACCGAGCAACGAACGGGACACCGTCGGCCTGGCCGCCGACACGGCGGCCAATCCGCTGATCTATATCGCTCCCTACAAATTCGTCGCGAACGATCCGCTGACTTATCTCGGCCCCTACACCTGGTTCACTTACCTGGACATGTATAACGATTTGTCCGACACCGTGGGCGAATATGTACGCTTCAGCCAGGCCGAAATGGATCCGTATTCCGAGATTCAGTACGCCTGGACGTTCGTGCGAGAGAACCGGGTGGCGGATTTCCAAGTGAAGGGAAAACCGGACGAAGCTTCGCTGGAAACGCTCGAATCCGTCTTCTTCACTTTCAAAGATCCTGAATTCCCAAGCCACGGCAAGACCCGGTCGGTTCTGATTCCGGCGACGGGCCGGAAATTAAAATTTACGTTTTGGTTGCAACCGGGAAAGGCGAACGTGGTTTACATCGTTCCCGGGCTGGGTTCGCATCGTCTGGCCGAAACCTCCCTGGCGCTGGCCGAGTTGGTTTACAAAAACGGCTTCTCCGCCGTGTGCATCAGCAGCCCTTTCAACTACGAGTTCATGGAACATGCTTCGACCGCGGCGTTGCCGGCTTATCTGCCGGT
>Ga0116107_1001568_pt1 | contig 13299 bp, 9 predicted proteins | sample June2015DPH_6_10_FD_88969 | JGI IMG/M metagenome (GOLD analysis project Ga0116107, IMG submission 88969) | Peatland microbial communities from SPRUCE experiment site at the Marcell Experimental Forest, Minnesota, USA - June2015DPH_6_100 | ecosystem: Environmental > Terrestrial > Soil > Wetlands >... | reverse complement strand
TGCCCACATTCCAGCGCCCGTAGACACCCATCCCACCCAACGGATCGGGTCCGTAATAGACCGGCACGTGGATGAGCGCCAGCCCGGCATGGCTCCCGGCCTGCTCCAACGCAGCCTGGAGTGCCTCCGGCGTACGCCCGCCGTCCAGCGCCAGCAGGCCGGGGACGGCGCTGGCCCAGCGCAGGTAGTCCACCCGTAGGGTGTTCCAGGTTGCGAATCCGACGCCATACTGGGCTTCCTGCAGGCCGGCAATCGCGCCCATGCGCCCGTTGTCCAGCAGCAGGATGCAGCCGCGTGCCCCATGCTGGCTGCCGTCGATCAGGATCTGCGGGTTCATGGTGAAGGAACCGTCGCCGGTCAGCGCCAGGCCTCGGAAGGGTTTGGAGGCCACACCTGTCGCCAGAAGGGCTGAGACGGCAAAACCCATGTACGAGGCGCCCGTCTCGGTGAAAGTCTGGCCGAGATGGTCATCCTCGACGATCTGGAAGCCGTTGGCCTGCACATCCCCGGCATCAAAGAAACAGACCGCGCCCTGTTTTTTTGCCCAGGCTGTCGCAATCTGGATGGCGGCCGGCTGGGTCAGCACGGCTGCGCCCCAATACGCATCCTCCAGAATGGGATGAAGTGCACGTTCCGCCTTGAACTTTTGCCAGGCAATCTTCTGCGCGGCACAGTCCCGCAGCCATTCGTCTTTATCGCCGCCGCCCGCCTCAAGGGCCTGGTTCAATTTCACCAGCGTCCGGCGCACATCCCCGATCAGCGGCAGGGTGTGGTGATAATGCGTGGCATCCTCCAGGTCGGCATTGAGATTGATGACCCGCTGTACATTGGGATAGCCGGTGCGCGAGCAGTCCGACTGGCACACGGCGCGCGTCCCGATTGCGATCAGCAGGTCGGCGTTTTCCATGGCGTAATTGCCGGGCAGGGAGCCCTTCGAACCACCCACGCTCATGTTCTGTGGATGGCTATAGGGAACACAGCCGGTCGCGATGGGTGTATGCACCAGCACCCCGCCGGAGCGCTCGAGCAGGCTGACCAGCTCGGGTCCGGCATTCCGCCCACCGCCCCCGACTTTGACAACGATCCGCTGTGCCTCCCGTATCCATTGCGCGGCCAGGCCATAATCCGCTTCAGCCGCGCCCAGGGAGATATGGCAGGCTTCCGGCAACTCATCCAGGTTGAAGCCCGGTAGCCAGGCGGCCTGGGTGTTCATCGGCATCAACAAGGTGAACGGGCCGGGCCGGGTGGGATGGTCCACAGTCGCGGCGCCGCGCTGCAGGGCGGTCGGCAGCGCCAGCGGGGTATGCAATGAATAGGCATGGCCCAGACAGGCAGCCAGTTGCAGGAACAATCCCTGCTCATTTTTGGGCACCTGCTGCAGGTTGAAGCCCTCATCCTCGCTGGTCTCGTCGCCACATAAATACCAGACGCCGATGCCGTCCGAAGCCGGCACCAGCGAGGCGGCCATTGCTTGCAGCGCACCCGGGCCAATCGAAGTGACCACGGCAGCCTTTTCGCCGGTGACCCAGCGCAAGGCAGTTGCGGCATGCGAGGCTTCGATCTCGCTGCGCAGCCCGTAAACCCTGACCAGCCCGGCTTCCTGGTAGATGCGCAGCACCTCGCCGACCTCGGTCGAGCCATGTCCAAACACGGTGAAGAAGGTGCGCACTTCCTGCCGCAGCAGACCCAGCACCAGCGCTTCGGAGAGGCTCAGATCGACCCGATCGGGCAGCCTGTTCCGGGCAAACGCAGCGGCGTGCTGCCCGCGCTGGCGGGTCAATTCTGCCTGGGAGGGGTGGGGAGTTGCATTCATATAGGCCTCAAATTTGCCAACAAAAACGCCTGCGATTCATTTCGCAGGCGACTCAGCGCGGGTAAAGGACATGCGCTCCGAAAGCGCCTTCCCAATCTCGATCACAATGGCCGCCAGTTCGGGCAACCGCTCAGAGGTTACACGCGTGGCCGGGCCTGAAATGCCGATCGAACCGGCAGGTTTACCGCGGAAATCAAAGACCGGCACGGCAATGCAGCGCACACCCGGGTCGAACTCCTCGTCGTCGACCGCGTAGCCTTGCGCGCAGACCTGCTCCAGGTTTTTGCGTAACCGGTCCGGATCTGTCAGGGTCTGGGGAGTGAAGGATTCGAGCGTGGCAGGCAGTTCCAGGTCACCGAAGGCCAGCAGGACCTTGCCGAGGGCGGTGCAGTGGAGCGGATTCATCGTCCCCACCTGGGCATTGACCCGCAGGGTGGCCGGTGACTCAACCTGGTCGATGTACAGAACCTTGCCCTGCGCCGGTACAGCCAGATGGGCGCACTCGCCGGTGCGCTCCATCAACTCGCGCAGGAACGGTTTGGCTGCCTCCCGCATGGACAGGCGTGCCAGCACGCTGCGACTGAGCGGCACCACTTGTGGACCGAGATGGAAACGGCGGGTTTGCTGATCTTTTTCGGCATACCCGTAATTTACCAGGGTTGCCACCAGACGGGAGGCGCTGGCCTTGTCGACGCCCAAGGCTTCGGCCAGCTCGGTGATGCTGGCGCCATCCTGCGCCTGCCCCAGGATATCCAGGATCTTCAGCCCGCGCGCGAGCGATTGGATCTCTGCCATCGTTGATTATTATACAATATGGTTGTATTATATACAACAGAGAGTATGCGAATTTTCGGATGGATATGAAATACCCGGATTCTTCATCAAAAAATCAAAACACACATGAAAAAGCTGGACCTACTACTGAAAATATATGCAGAATGGCAAAACAATGCTAAACTTTAAAGGTTCAGCCATCATTTTCACCCAGTTTGGGTGAAAATGATGGAAAATATATTTCGACGTGAAATTTCGATAATAAATAAACGCTCCCACCGATAATATATGTAAGCAGGGCAGATTAATAAACAATTACTTTTTGTCTTTTTTTCGGAAAAGGAGGCCCCATGAAATTTCGCCTGATCAGTGTATTCCTGCTCCTGGGTATGGCTTTAGCCGCCCCCATGCGTTCAGCCGCCCAATCGAATTATTCCTTCAGCCTGGACAAGGAAGTGGTCCAGGTCACCTGGAATGCCGACGGCAGCGAGTCGCTCGACTACGTCATGGCCTTTTCCAACAGCCCGGGCGCGGCCATGATCGACTACGTCGATATGGGCATGCCCAACAGCCATTTCGACATGACCACGGTGCATGCCTTCGTGACCGCCGACATGATGACCGAGTTCAAGGTGCCCGTCTCCACCTCCAATTATCAAGGCAGCGGCTCGGGCTTTGCCGTCCAGATGAGCCTGCCCATCTATGCCGCCGAGAGCGGCTCCATCCATGTGACGGTCGGGACGATCACGAATGTCCTGTACAAGGACACCACCAATCCAACCACTGACGCCAGCGCCGTTTTTGCCCCCACGTATTTCAACGCGAAGTTCGTGCATGGCAGCACCGATCTGACGGTGGTCTTCCACCTCCCGCCCGGCGTCCAGCCTGGCGAAGCGCGCTATCACACGCCTTCCAGTAACTGGCCCGGCGATGCCGCGCCCGCCATCGGCCAGGATGCCCAGGGCAACGTCACCTATACCTGGCACAGCACCGGCGCCAGCGGGTCGGCCCAGTATCTCTTCGGCGCCTCCTTCCCGAATAAGTATGTACCGGCGGGTGCCATCGTCGTACCGCCGGCGATCGATTTCAGCGGGATCAGCGATTGGTTCGGCAAGTTGGTCGGCAACGGCGCCTTTTGGGCCATCTTTTGCAATGTGGTGCCGTGGGCGGTGATCCTGCTCTTTGTGATCATTGCCGCGATCAATGCCAAACGTCGCAAACTCGAATACCTGCCGCCCAAGATTTCCATCGAAGGCCACGGCATCAAGCGCGGCCTGACCGCCGTGGAGGCCGCCATCCTGATGGAAGAGCCGCTCGACAAGGTCATGACCATGATCTTGTTCGGGGTGGTCAAGAAGAACGCTGCCACGGTCACCAGCAAAGACCCCCTGAATCTGGCGCTTGCCAGTCCCCTGCCGGCCGAACTGAACGATTATGAAAAAGCCTTCCTGGCGGCCTTTGCCGATCCCAGCCAGACCAACCACCGCAATGCCCTGGAGGATATGACCATCAACCTGGTCAAGAGCGTCTCCGAGAAAATGAAGGGTTTCAGCCGCAAGGAGACCATCGAATATTACAAGGGCATCATGGAGCGCGCCTGGGAAGAGATCAGAAAAGCCGGCACGCCCGAGCTCAAGAGCCAGGCCTACGACCAGACCCTGGAATGGACCATGCTCGACAAGAATTACGAACAGACCACGCACAGCGTCTTCACCGGCATGTTCTTCGTACCGGTATGGTGGGGGCGCTATGACCCGGGCTTCCACCCCACTGCCGCTCCGGCTGGTTCGCAGCCCGGTGTTGGGCGTGGCACGCTGCCCGGTGCCGCCCTGGCTGCTTCCGTGGTCACCGGCGTGCAGAGCTTTTCCGGCAAGATGCTGGGTGACGTCAAGACCTTCACCAGCGGTGTTTCCAGCAGAACCAACCCGGCCCCCATCTCCTCCGGCGGCGGAGGCCATTCCTCCGGCGGCGGCAGTCATTGCGCCTGTGCCTGCGCCGGTTGTGCCTGTGCCTGCGCCGGTGGCGGTAGATAGAAAGGAGTAGCCATGACATCCCTCGGTGAATTCATCCAGGAACAGTTCCACCATGTCCATCCGCTCACGGCCGAAACCCACCACTTCCAGTCCGCTCCCGGCGAACCCCCCTGCCGCCTGCACCTGCGCCTCGAGCCGGACGGCAGCGGCGTCCTGATCGTCAACGCCACCAATGTGCTGCATCTCAACCCCACCGCCGCCGAATTTGCCTACCACATGGTAAAAGGCAGCCCGCCCGAAAAGGCCGCCCGCGACATCGCCCGTCGCTATCGCACCAGCCGGGCCACCGCGCAGAAGGATTACATCGACTTCCGTGACAGCCTGCAGACCATGATCACCCGGCCCGACCTGGACCCCTCCGACTACATGGACTTCGACCGGGTCGCCCCGCACTCGCAGCCACTTTCCGCCCCGCTGCGGCTCGACTGCGCTCTCACCTACCGTCTGCCTCCGGGCACCCAGGCGGAATATGCTCCCACCAAACGCGTCGAGCGCGAGCTGACCACCTCCGAATGGCATACCATCCTGGACAAGGCCTGGGCCGCCGGCATCCCGCATGTCGCTTTCACCGGCGGGGAAGCGACCCTGCGCGACGATCTGCCCACCCTGATCGCCCTTGCCCGTAAGATCGGGCTTGTCACCAGCCTGCTCTCCGACGGGCTGAAGCTGTCCGACCTGCCCTACCGGCATACCCTGCTCCAGACCGGGCTCGACCACCTGCTCTTCATCCTGCAGCCCGACCTCCCGGCCTCCTGGGACGCCCTGGCAGCCCTTATGCCGGAAGACCTGTACACCACCGTTCACCTGACCGTTACCCCTCAGAATGCCGGGCAGGCCGGCGAGATCCTGCAAAGGCTGGCGAAGCTGGGCGTGAAGAGCCTCTCGCTGAGCGCCTCCGACGCCTCCGTGCATGAGCTGATGCATAAGCTGCCCGGCCAGGTGGCTGGACTGGGCATGACCCTGCGCTGGGACCTGCCAGTGCCGTATTCCGCCGAAAACCCGGTGGCCCACGAGACCGTCGCAGACCAGGTTGCCTCCGGCGCCGGCAAAGCCTGGCTGTACGTCGAACCCGATGGCGATGTCCTGCCGGCCCAGGGCGAAGCCGATCATATCCTGGGCAACTTCCTCAAGGACCCCTGGGAAAAGATCCACCAAAATCAACTGTAGGGCGGGATTGCATCCCGCCAAAGTTGGAGCGGAATGCCATTCTGCCTCCCCCTCTGACGCACAAAGAATATCTGAGACCGCCGCTCGGCGGTCTCCGTTTATTTTGAATCCTTTTTGGTCAGCCCCACATCCCATCCACCATAATCCAACTGCCCGTCACTCCCCAGGTGCCAGGCAGTCCCCTATAACCCGCATTCCGCCCTTGGGAATGGACAAGAAGGGGAATCATGGAGTAAGCTTGGAGGATGGGACACGCAGGATCAATCGTGGAAAAGCGATCCTCGCCCAAAAAATGGCAGCGGAGGATTGGTCTCTGGAACAGCTTGTACAGCATCTTGTTTTTGGGAAATATTATTCTCTATCCGGGAGGCAACCATGCAGAAAATTTTAAACTATATCGGCGGGGATTGGGTCGAACCGCAGGGGACGGAATTTTTCGACGTGGTCAACCCGGCCACGGGCGAACTGCTGGCACGCACACCCTTGTGCGGCAACTCCGAGGTGGCAGCAGCCGCCCGGGCTGCATCCGAGGCCCTGCCGGCCTGGCGGCGGACCCCTGCCCAGGAGCGCATCCAATACCTGTTCAAACTCAAGGCCCTGCTGGAAGCAAACCTGGATGAGCTCGGGCGCACGATCACGCGGGAGTGCGGTAAAACGCTCGAAGAAGCCACGGGCGAGATGCGGCGGGCCATCGAGAATGTCGAAGTGGCCTGCGGAATCCCGATGCTGTCCAAAGGCGGGATCGTCGAAGACATCGCCCCGGGCATGGACGAGATCATGCTGCGCCAGCCGGTGGGTGTCTGCGCCAGCATCGCGCCCTTCAACTTCCCCGGCATGGTCCCCTTCTGGTATCTGCCCTACGCCCTGGCCTGCGGCAACACCTACCTGATCAAACCATCCGAGAAGGTACCCCTGACCATGCAGCTAACCTTCCAGCTGCTGGAACAGCTTAGGCTGCCGAAGGGCGTGGTTAACCTGGTCAATGGCGCTAAGGCAGCCGTGGATGGCATCCTCGATCACCCGGGCATCCGGGCGGTAACGTTCGTCGGCGCAACTGCCACGGCCAGATATATCTACCGGCGCGCCGCCGAGGCCGGGAAACGCGTCCAGGCCCAGGGCGGGGCCAAGAATCCGGTGGTCATCCTGCCGGACGCCGACGTGGAAATGGCGGTCAAGATCACGGCCGACTCGGCCTTCGGCTGCGCCGGGCAGCGCTGCCTGGCTACCTCGCTGGCGGTAGCGGTCGGCGAGGCGCGTGATCCGTTCGTGGAGGGCATCTGCGATGCGGCCGCGGACCGGAAGGTCGGTTATGGCCTGGACAAGGATGTTCAGATGGGGCCAGTCATCAACCCGGCCAGCCGGAAACGCATTGAAGAGCTGATTGGCGTCGGGGTTTCCGAAGGCGCCAGCCTGCCCGTGGACGGGCGCCGGACCATCATCCCCGGGTATGAAAAAGGCAGCTTCGTCCGCCCGACCATTCTTATGGATGTACAGCCCGGCAGCGAGATCGCCCGCACCGAGGTTTTCGGCCCGGTGCTGGGTGTCATGCACGTCCAGAGCCTGGATGAGGCGATTGCCCTGGTCAACCGCAGCAGCTACGGCAACCAGGCCAGCCTGTTCACTTCCACCGGTTCGGCAGCGCGCAAATTCCGCTATGAAGTCGAGGCCGGCAACATCGGCATCAACATCGGTGTGGCCGCGCCGCTGGCATTCTTTCCCTTCAGCGGTTGGAAGGATAGCTTCTTCGGCGACCTGCACGGCCAGGGAATGGATGCCGTGGAATTCTTCACGCAAAAGAAAGTTGTGGTGGAACGCTGGCCGAAAACCTGGACGCGCACGTTTTAGACCGGGCAGGAAAATAACCATCAGAGTCCGAAGTCTGGAGATTTCGGACTCCGCTGATAAAAGTCCCTTAAATCCAACATTATTGCGGGGGTAAGCTGCGCAGAAAATCAACGGCTTGCTGGACCGTGGCGATCTTGACCACCTTGATGGTCTTTGCGACCGAGACCGCATCAGCATAATTATCCACCGGGCAGAGGAAATACGTGGCTCCGACCGCCTCAGCAGCGAAGATCTTCTGCTTGACCCCGCCGATGGGACCCACGCTGCCGTCCAGGTTGATCGTACCTGTCCCTGCGATGCGCCGCCCGCCGGTCAGATCCTGGGAAATGAGCGAGTTATAGACGGTCAGGGTGAAGATCAGGCCAGCCGAAGGCCCGCCGCTGATCTTATTGGTCTCGATCGAGACCGGGAAAGGCGGGTTGTAGTTAAAACCGGCGGTTTCGATCTGGATGCCCAGCATGGGCTTGCCGCCGGCAGCCGCCGGAGGCATCAAGGGGATATCCAGGCTGATCTCCCCCCCGGCCCGTTTGACCAGCAGGTGCACCGGCGCCAGGGAAGTCAGCGCCTTGATCCCGTTGATCAGGTCATCGGTGGTCTGGATTGGGCTGCCATTCAGGCCGACGATGATATCCCCGCTGTGCAGCAGGCCATTGGCGTGACTGCCCGGCAAAATGGCATCCACCTGCACGCCTTTCCCAACCAGGGCAGTGGTGTAACCGGCCAGGTTAAGGCCGACCGCGATGGCGGTAGTCTCGGAGCTATCCAGCATTTGGTAGTCCTGTTTGGCCTGCTGTTGGGGGGTGGTGTTTTTTGGGGTGACCTGCTCGGGTGGCACGATCTGGAGCGCCGGGCTGACCTTGCCAGCCAGCCACTCCCCAGCGGTGATGGGAGCCTGGGAGATGACCGTGACCAGGTAGAACTGGCCCTTGAAGGCGTGCTGGTATTGGGCGGGCAGCTTGATCATCGGCCCGACCGAGAGGGCCACCCCGGGGGCATCCAGGCCGTTGTCGGTCAATGCCAGGGCGGAGGCGGCTGCCAGCATCGCCAGGCACAGCAGCCCGGCTCCCAGGCTGCGGATGAATCGATATTTCGCTCTTCGTTCCGGCGCGTCCGGCCCGGAGGGCTCTTCCTCGGCCGGGCGAAAGCGCAGGCCATCCAGGATCAGGAGCACGAACAGGCCGGTGATCAGGCCAGTCTCCCAACTGAAGCGCGAATGTTGCAGGATCAGGAAAACGCCCCAGCCGGTCAGGAGGACCGCCAAGACCAGGCCAACCAGCCGGAAGCGGTGGGTGGTCGCGCCAGAGATCAAGCCGCGCAGGCTCAACCTGAAAATGCGCCCGCCATCGAAGGGAAAAACCGGGATCAAATTGATGACGAATAACCACAGGTTGAAACCACACAGGAAAAGCGCGATCAGGCTGACGGCCTCGTTGGTCACGTTGGCCCAGACCAGGTATGCCAGGCCGGCCAGCACGAGATTGACCAGCGGCCCGGCAACCGCGATCAGGAGCTCCTGAGCGCCGGCAGCGGCGGTTGGCCAGCACTGGGCAGCCTCCCCGAAGATCAGCAGGGTCAGGTGCGCCGGCAGCTTTTCCCCGACCAGCCGGGCCGCCCCCCAGTGCGCCAGTATGTGGCAGGCCAGCGAGACTGCCGCCAGCACGAGGATGCCCGCGGTCACGATCCATGTCCCGGCCCGGCTGAGCGTGCCTCCCAGGAGCGGCAGGTAATAGTCCAGGATGCCCCACAGGCCGGCCGGAAGGATGATCAACCAGCTGAAGCCAAAGCTGAGGCGCGGCCGGCGCTCCGATTTGGGGCTTGCATTGAGAATGGGATTTGTACTTTGCATGCTTGCACCGTGATATTGCTTAATTATTAGATCGACTGAATAATAGCCCATCAAGATGAGAAAATTATTAGCTGGCCGGCCGGAACCGGCGTAGGCGCCCCCCAAAGAATGGGCCCGGGGAAAACCCCGTTTTTTGGGTTCCGCGCGATCGTTGGTTGAAAACAACGAGGGACAAAAACCAGCAGGCCACCACTAGTGGGATTGAAAACTTGCTTTTGCACCAGATATGGGGTTCAATGGGCCTGAGGCAGGTGTTCCAATGGAATTGATGTTCCCAAAAAGGCGTTGTTTTATGCGATTTTGGGGTTGTTTTTGCAAACAAAAGGGCTTTTTGGGATTGTTTGATCGTCCAAGAGTCAAATAATCGGATAGTCGGATGGGTGAATGAGTAAGCGGTAGGAGGCCTGCAAGCGCAGTCAAACGGATATCGGGTGACTTTCCCCCAGCCCAACTATCCAGACTTTTCGTCAGGAGGATTTGCTCTCTACCCTGACGGGCACTCGTCCCAGCGGGAGAAAGGCGGAGTGGAAAAAGACGAATTGTCGTGTATAATGTCTATATTAAATAGACAGTTGGAGACAATATGATTACCATCCCCATTGCACATGCACACAACCGGCTTTCCTCCCTGCTTAAGCAGGCCCAGGAAAACCCCATCCTGCTTACCCGGCGAGGAAAGGCGGTGGGAGTTATCATCTCGCCCGAAGAGTATGAACGCCTGCGGCAGTTCGAAGCCTATAACAACGTGGTTCGGCTTTCACAAAACCTGCGCGAGAGTGGGGTGACCGCGTCAGAACTGTACCAGGCCTCCCGGCATGAGCTGGAGGGGGAAGAATGATCCTGGATGCCAGTGTCTTGTTAAGCGCTTTCTTTCCAGATGAAGCCCAGCCGCAGGCACAAGCGTTGCTTCGCCAGCACGCCTCGGGGCGGATGCGACTCAAGGCTCCGGAATTACTCTTATATGAAGTAAGCAATGCGGTCTGGCAAGCCGAACGGCGCGGGCGTATCGCTGAGGCGCAAGCGGCTGAGATCCTGCAAACTGCCGCAGCACTTAATATCGACCTGCTACCGCTGGAGTGGGGGGAAATGTTGCCCATGGCGCGCCGGTTTGAACGCAGCGCCTATGAGGCGGCTTATTTGACGCTGGCAGAACGGTTCGCCGAACCGTTTGTCACCGGCGATAAACGCCTTTACAATGCTGTTCATCCCAACATGGATTGGGTGATCTGGATTGGTAATTATTCGAAAGAACAATGAGCAAGGAGGCAGGCATGGCTAATGAAACCAAGCAACCCGGGCAGATCGTCACCATCGAACGGCACATCCTGGAGGAACAGAGCTCCTTCCCCGGGGCGACCGGTACGCTGACAGCCCTGCTGTACGACATCGCGCTGGCCGGCAAGATCATTGCCAGCAAGACCAACCGGGCTGGGCTGGCCGAGATCCTTGGCCGAACCGGCGAGACCAACATCCAGGGCGAGCAGGTGCAGAAGCTGGACCAGTTCGCCGACGCGACCTTCTTCAACATGAATGACCACACCGGGCGGGTGGCGGTGATGGCCTCCGAGGAACATGAGGATTTCCTGCCCATCCCCAAAAAATATCCGGCCGGGAAATATGTGCTGCTGTTCGACCCGCTGGATGGATCCTCCAATATCGATTACAACATTTGCCTGGGGACGATCTTCTGCATCTATCACAAGATCACGGACGGGCGCGGCAGCCTGGCGGATTGCCTGCAAAAGGGCCGGCAGGTGGTGGCAGCGGGCTATCTCCTATACGGCACCAGCACCATGCTGGTTTACAGCACCGGGCGCGGCGTGAACGGCTTTACGCTCGACCCGTCGGTGGGGGAATTCCTGCTGTCCCATCCCTCCATGCGCATTCCGGAACCGCCCCAATATTACAGCCTCAACCAGGGCAACGAAAAATACTGGAGCAAGGGCATGCAGGCCTATACCGCCTGGCTGCAGGGGCAAGCGCCGGGCTCGCCCGGCCTGTCGGGGCGGCACGTCGGTTCACTGGTGGCGGATTTCCACCGCAATTTACTGGCCGGAGGCGTGTTCGCCTATCCGGCCGACAGCCGCGACCCCGCCAAAACGCACGGCAAACTGCGCTTATTGTATGAAGCGATCCCGCTGGCATTCCTGGCGGAGCAGGCCGGAGGGCTCAGCTCAGACGGCTCACGGAACATCCTAGACGTCCCGCCGCAAACCCTGCACCAGCGCACGCCTTTCTTCGTTGGCAACCGCGGCCTGGTGGAGCGGGCGGAGGAATTAATCAGGAAATATGACTAATTCCTGCTCCAAGCGAGCCAGGTAAGTGTGCAAGGATCCAGATTCCAGACTTCCGAAGTTTCTTAAAACTTCGGAAGTCTCGTTAATGACCGGATTCCCGGTTGCCAGTCTTGGGTGTTCTTCCAAAAGTCCCTGGCATTTTTTGTTAAGCTGTTTTAATGGACTTCTTTCTGGTTCAACGACGCTTTTATTTGGCGGGTATGGGACTGATAATCACCTGCCAGGGAATTAATAATCTTGCTGACCGTAGCCGGAATACCACTATAATGGCGGACGCCGTGATCCGCCATCATTTCGTTATCCGGCAAGTCCAGGATAAATGCCTCGAAACTTTCCAGCGAAGATTTAAGTTCAGAGAGGAGTTCTTGCTTCGAGTGGGACAAGTATTTCGTGGTGAATCCCGCGTTGATGGTACTGTAATCGTTGCTAGTGTCAGCGTAGTACGCCGGCACCTTCCCTGCCAGAATGGATGATGAAGCCTCGATCATCAGGCGATTCCAGCCGATCAGGTGCGCAACCACGTCCCGGGGAGACCATCCGTCCATGGAAGACAGGAAGAGCTCATTGGATAGCGGGAGAATAAGCTCAACAAAATCCTGGTATGAGTTCTTTAACGGAAACAGAACCTCTTGATTGGACATGCTTTGAATCTCCTTATATCATTGATATGGTCTTGCCCCTTGTTATGGAAGATACCAATGCACAACTCTTTGAGTAGATAAGCTAATTACCTCGACAATGTTAGATTAGGTTTTATCCCGTTTCTTGCCTTGGGATTTATGGCGACTTCTAATAGAACGAGAACGATTGACCAGATGTTTGACAACCAGTCGGGTTGCCTGACTGGACGACAACTGAGGCAACGGCATTGCCGCCAGCAACAATTCGCGGACATTAGCGACCGACAGGGCTGGCAATGCCTTCAACTCCAGTTCTTGGGCCAACATAGGATCTCGAGCATACTTGTTGGCCCATTCATTCTTGGTCTGGGCGATGAACCAGGTGGCCATAATGGTCATAGCCAAATGGTGCTCCCAGGCTCGGAATTTCTGAGCCTGCAGCTCATCCCAACCGATTTCGGATTTGGCATCCTGATTGGATCGCTCGACAAAATGACGAACACATTTAAGCCAGGCCAGGCGGTCCAGAGTAGTGTCCACGGGTGCATTACTCAAGGCGTACGTGTAGCGTTCATCGTTCTCATGCCGGATCACCAGCCATTCTTCGGCCAGTTCGTCATCCCGGATCGTCCAGATGCGGCGCATGGCAAAACGATCGTCCAATACACCTCGTTCGGTATTGCGGACTGGAAAGCGTTGAAAATGGGTATCCAGATCAGTGATCAGCTGACGAACTTCCATGGGTTGGTCTTCACTCAACACCTTGGGACGAGTACTAATTCGCCCAGCTTGCCCTCGGGCATGTGGTGGTATGCCAAAATCGGGTTTGGTCAGATAGATTTGTGTATTTTCAGGTACTTCAGCCATGTAAAGGATGTCAGCTTGGTCCATTTGATGCCTAAAC
>Ga0116107_1001563_pt1 | contig 13305 bp, 9 predicted proteins | sample June2015DPH_6_10_FD_88969 | JGI IMG/M metagenome (GOLD analysis project Ga0116107, IMG submission 88969) | Peatland microbial communities from SPRUCE experiment site at the Marcell Experimental Forest, Minnesota, USA - June2015DPH_6_100 | ecosystem: Environmental > Terrestrial > Soil > Wetlands >... | reverse complement strand
GACGGCGGGATCACCGCCCTCGGGGCCAATTGCTTCACGATGGCGGTCGTGATGCCGTTCACGGGGTGGTGGACGTACCGAATCCTCGCGGGCTCGAGCCCGGCCGCGTCGCGGCGCCGCTGGGTGGCCGCGGCTGCGGGCGGGTACGTCGGCGTCAACGCGGCGGCGCTGGTCACCGGCGTGCTGCTCGGGATCCAGCCCCTGATCGCACGCGACCCCTCCGGCCGGCCGCTCTACTGCCCGTTCGGCCTCGGGGTCGCGGTGCCCGCGATGGCGCTTTCCCACCTGCTGGTCGTCGGGTTCGTGGAGGCGGCCATCACCGCGCTCGCTCTTAGCTTCATCGCCCGGACGGAGCCTGGGCTGGCACTGGACGGCACGACAACCGAAGGGCCGACCGGCCGCGGTTTCAGACGACTCGGATTCGCGGTGGCGGCGCTCGCGCTGCTGTCGCCGCTCGGCCTGGTGCTCGTGGCCCGCTTCGGCGGGGGCACGGCCTGGGGCGAGTGGAGCGCCGACGAGCTGTCCAAGCTCACGGGGCACTTGCCGTCCGGTTTCCAGCGCCTGTCCTCGCTGTGGCGGGCGCCGCTGCCCGACTACGGGCCTCCGCGCGCGGAGGGAGCATCCGCGGCTGCGCAGGGCGCGTGGTACGCAGCCTCCGCCGTGCTCGGCGCCGCTGCGATCGTCGCGGCCGTGTTCGGCCTGCGCCGCCTGTTCACGAAGAAGGACCGCGATGACCGCGCTGCCTGAGTGGCTGCGCCCCGGCGCGAGGCCCGAGGGCAGCCTGCCGCGACGGCCGGCGGCCCACCGCCTGTTGCGGCGGACCCTCGGGGCGATGGGCCGGTCGATGGCGCTGCTCGTCCGCGGGCCGGACGGCCCCGACGCCGGAGCGCTCCGCGCGGCCGACCCGCGCGCCAAGCTGCTCGCCGCGGCCGGCCTGATCGTGGTCGCGACACTCTTGAGGGGCCTGCTGCCGCTCGCCGCATGTCTCGTCCTCGCTCTGGCGATGTCGGTTGCCGCGAAGGTGCCGGGCCGCCGCCTCCTCCCGGTCGTGGTCGCCGTACCGCTGGCTTCGGCCGCGCTGATGCTCCCGGCCGCGCTCAACGTCGTCTCGGGCGGCTCCCCACTGCTGATCCTCTGGCGGCCGGCCGGCGGCTCGCTCGGTCCGTGGCGGCTGCCGGAGGTGGTCGCGGTCACCGGCGACGGCCTGCTGGTGGCCGGCCGGATGGTGCTGCGCACGACCGCGTGCGCGGCGCTCGCCCTCCTCCTCGCGGCGACGACGCGGCCGCAGCGGCTCCTCGGCGCCCTGCGCTCGCTCGGGGTGCCGCAGGCGTTCGTGATGGTGCTGGCGATGGCGGAGCGCTATCTCGCGGTGCTGCTGCAGTCGGCGCAGGAGCTGCACCTGGCGCGCCTCTCCCGCAGCGTCGCCCCGATCGGTGTGCGCCGCGAGGAAGCGTGGGCCGCGGCCGGGGTCGGCGCGATGTTCCGCCGGACGAGGAGCCTCGCGGACGCAGTCACGCTCGCGATGGTGTCGCGCGGGTTCACCGGCGAGGTGCGCCTGCTGCGGCCCGCGCGGTGGCGGGGCCGCGACTGGCTCCTCGTAGCGGCCGCGGCGGCGGTTGCGGCGGCGCTGCTGATCCTGGACAGGAGATCCGCGTGAGCGGCTCAACCGGCGAGACCGTGTTCTCGGTCGAGGGTGTGCGGTTCGCCTACCCCGGCCAGCCGCCGTGCCTGGACGGCGTGTCGTTCGAGGTCCGCCGCGGCGAGCGGCTGGCTCTCGTCGGGGCCAACGGCAGCGGCAAGTCCACGCTCCTGCACCTGCTCGACGGGCTCTATTTCCCCAGCGAAGGACGCGTCGCCTACCTCGGCAGTCCGCTCACCGAGGACGCGCTGGAGTCGGCGCCGTTCGGACCGCGGTTCCGGCAGGAGGTCGGCTTCCTGTTCCAGAGCTCCGACGCCCAGCTTTTCTGCCCCACCGTTGAGGACGAGCTCGCGTTCGGACCGCTGCTGATGGGGTGGACGCAGGACGAGGTGCTGCGGCGCATCGAGGACACGCTGGGGTTGTTCGAGATTTCCCGGCTGCGCTTGCGCTCCCCGGCCGGGCTGAGCGCCGGGGAGAAGAAGCGCGTCGCGCTGGCCTCGCTGCTCGTGCTGGCGCCGTCCGTGCTGCTGCTGGACGAGCCGACCGCCGGCCTGGATCCGCGCAGCCAGTCGCTGCTGCTCGAGATCCTGGAGGCGCTCCACGCCCGCGGTCTCACGCTCGTGACGGCCACGCACGACCTCACGCTGCTGCCGCACCTGGCGGACCGCGTACGCGTGCTCTCCGAGGAGCACCGCCTGGTGGCCGACGGCGAGCCCGAGCATGTCCTCGCCGACACCGACCTGCTGCTCGCCGTCAACCTGATCCACGCGCACTCGCACCGGCACGGGCGGCTTGTGCACAGTCACCCGCATCAGCACGTTGTCGCCCACGAGCATGGGCACGAGCACGACGAGTAGGAAAGCACGTTAAGAGTGAAGAGTTGAGAGTGAAGAGGTAAGGACACGAAACCTCATACCGATTTGCCATCGGCCATGTCATTCCGAGGAGCGTAGCGACGAGGGATCTGGGTGGGGGAAAACCCAAATCAAGCAACCCCCGCCCAGATCTCTCGCTTCGCTCGGGATGACACCATTGCTCTACGACGGACGGCAAAGGGGTATCAGGCTGCGCCTGCGTCTTGGAGGTACTGGACCGATCTCTGCCTTTGAACTCTTCACTCTTCACTCTTAACCCTTAATCATCAACATCTTCCGGAGCCTCGGGGGTGGATTGAGCCGCTTGCCTTGCCGCGGTACAATTGCAGAAGATCGATGGCGCCGGGGGAGACACGACGGAGGAGCGGGAGCGCCCCAACCGGGGGCGTCTTCGATTTCATCGTCGTAGGCTCGGGCTTCGGCGGCAGCGTCTCGGCGCTGCGACTCTCCGAGAAAGGGTACAGCGTCCTCGTGGTCGAGGCCGGCAAGCGCTGGCGGACCGAGGACTTCCCAAAGACAAACTGGCACGTCCGCAAGTACCTCTGGCTTCCGCAGCTGTTCTGCTACGGGATCCAGCGCCTCGCCCTGCTCAAGGACGTGCTCGTGCTCTCCGGCGCCGGGGTCGGCGGCGGCTCGCTGGTCTACGCCAACACGCTGCTGGTGCCCCCGGACGAGGTATTCGCCCGCGGCCGCTGGCCGCGCGGGTCGGACTGGAAGGCGCGGCTCGCGCCCCACTACGACACCGCGCGGCGCATGCTCGGGGTCACGCGAACGCCGAGGGTCTGGGCGGGCGACGAGTCGCTGAAAGTGTTCGCCGAGTCCGCCGGCTGCGCCGAGAAGTTCACGCACACCGACGTCGCGGTGCTGTTCGGCCCGCGCAGCGGCGAGGACGCGGGCGACCCGTTCTTCGGCGGCGAAGGGCCGCAACGGAAGACGTGCAACTACTGCGGCGGGTGCATGGTTGGGTGCAGGTACAACGCCAAGAACACCCTCGACAAGAACTATCTGTTCTTCGCCGAAAAGCTGGGCGCCGAGGTGCTCCCCGAGACGCTGGTCACGCTGATCGAGCCGGACGGCGAGGGCGGCTACCTCGTCCACACGCGCCGCTCGACCCGGAAGGTGCGGCGCGGCCGGCGGACGCTGCGCGCGGGCGGCGTCATCTTGGCGGCGGGAGCGATGGGGAGCACGGACCTGCTGCTGCGCTGCCGCGAGGCGGGGGCGCTACCCGACCTCCCTCCGGCTCTGGGCGGATTCGTGCGCACGAACAGCGAGGTGATCTGCGGCGCCACCGCGCGCGACGACAGGGTGAACTACTCCGAGGGGATCGCGATCGCGAGCTCCCTCTACCCGACGAAGGACACACACCTCGAGGTGGTCCGCTACTCCGAGGGCTCGGACTTCATGGGGTTCCTCGCCACGCTGCTTACCGACGGCGGGACCCGGCTCGGGCGCCCTCTCAAGTGGCTGGCGGCGTGCCTGCGCCACCCGATCGACTTCCTGCGCTCGCTCAGCCCGTTCGGGTGGGCGCGGCGCACGGTGATCCTGCTCGTGATGCAGACGGTGGAGAACTCGATCCGGCTGGTGCGGAAGCGGCACTGGTGGTGGCCGTTCACCCGCAGGCTCGGCAGCCGGCGCGACCCCGGCCAGCCACCGATCCCGAGCTACATCCCGGTGGCCAACCAGGCCGCGCGCGCGGTGGCGAAGGACATCGGCGGATTCCCGTCCAGCGCCGTCAACGAAGTGATGCTCAACGTCCCGATCACCGCGCACATTCTCGGCGGCGCGTGCATGGGCTCCGGCCCCGAGGACGGCGTGGTGGACGAGCGCAACCGCGTGTTCGGCCACAACGGCCTGTGGGTGGTGGACGGCGCGGCGGTCCCCGCCAACCTCGGCGTCAATCCGAGCCTGACGATCACGGCGATCGCCGAGCACGCGATGAGCGCCATCCCGCCCAAGGACCCTGCCGCCGGGCTCCGCCCCCTCCCGCCGCAAGCGCGCGCCGCTCACCCGAGCGCGTAGGCATAACCGACTTCTTGAGTCTGCCCTTTGCCATCAGCAGAGGAGCCGGGGAGCAGAGGGGCAGAGGAGCAGGAAGACGGCCCGACACTGCAAGCGTAGGCGGACCGCGTCGTTTCTCCTCTGCTCCTCCGCTCCTCTGCTCCTCCACTGCTGCAAAACCTGTGGACCTTCGAACGCTCCTTCTCCCGCGCTATCCGCGGACCGCGGCGGCGAGGATGCCGGCGAGCTTCGGCAGCGAGGGACGCGCCTCGAACTCCGTCAACCGGCGGGCGACGACGTGGCCCGTGCGGCAGGTCGGGAACCAGGGCGGCACCGGCCAGACGTGAAACGGGCCCCGGACGACGTTCTTCTGAACGCGCGAGAACATCAGCGTGTTGTGCACCTCGCCGATCCCCGACTTGACGTCGTAGATGTCGCTCCCGCTGAAGGCGCCCCACGGCGTGGTGACCGCCGCGTAGCCGGCCGCTGCCCAGTGGTTGACCGTCACCGTCCCGAAGCGCAGGTTCTCGATGGCGCGGTCTACCGCGGCGGCAACCCTGGGATCGCGGAGCGATTTCGGGTGGACGATCAGCCCGACGTTGAGCGTTCCCCACAGGGTGTCGTTGGCGAACGCCACGGCCCGGTCGAGGAACTCGACGGCATCGGCGGCCCCGAGCGCGGTCTCCGAGGCGACCCCGCAGAACGCCTCCTGCGTGAAGCAGATGTCCTCCGTCGCGGCGGGGTCGAGCCCCGCTGCGAGCACCCAGGGCAACTCGCCGTCGCGAGGCGTGCCGAAGTGCTCGGCCTTCGGGTGCGTGGCGACGTACGCCTGCCAGCGCTCGGCTGCGCCCGGGTAGTACGCCTGCCGCGGCGGGATCGTGGCGAGCAGCGCCCGGATCGCCGCGAGCAGCTTCTCGCGTCCGTCCCAGCCTTCGTGCTGGACGACCACGCGGACGGCGTTGCAGTTGAACCCGGCGTTGTTGACGAGCTGGGCGACGATGTTGGCGGCGTGGAACCGGAAGTCCCGCTCGGTCCAGGGCCCCGGCACCACGATCACGGGGCTCACGTTGCCGAGCTCGCTCGTGACCCGCTTGGTGAGCAGGGGCCTCCGCTCGGCCTTGCGCCGCGCCCCCTCGTCGCCGGTCCCGAACACGATCGCGTCGTGCGTACGGTCCGAGCCGGTGATGTGGATCTCGTCCACCTCGGGGTGCGCGCACAGGTACGCGCCCTCCGCCGCGCCGCCGTGGGCGACGTGGAGGAACCCCCGCGCGATCAGCGCGCGAAAACCCTCCTCGACGAGCGGCCCGAGGTAGGCGTTGACGGGGTTCATCTTGAGGACGACCACCTGCTTCTCGACGAACAGCTTGTAGAGCGCGTCCATCGGCCCGATCGAGGAGACGTTGCCGGCGCCGAGCACGAGTGCCACCTTGCCGCTCGTGACGGATTGCTTGTACGCCAGCGCCTGCGTCTTGGGCAGGTCGGCGGCGGCGACGCCGGGCTCCATCCAGACGTCGCCGGTGAACCCGCGGAAGAAGATGCGGTCGTAGATGTCGGCGGGGAAGACGCGGGCGGAAACCTGGCCGCTCGGGCGCGTGGTGACGCGGCCGCGGACCTTCGGGTGCCCGTAGCGGGCGATCTCCTGGAGTGAGCGCCGCAGGAGCCGCAGGTTGCGCAGGAGGAAGAGCGGCCCGGCCAGCCACTCCTCCGCCTCGGACGGGGTGCCCGGCGTGATCCCCTTGGCCTGCATGGAGACGGCGACCCAGCGCTCGACCACTCCGGCGCATTCGTCGTGAACTTGTCCGAGCACCGCCAGGCGGTCCCCGACCTGCATCCGCGCCCACTCGTCCTTGTGGGCCGCCAGTTCCTCCACCGCCCGGTCGAGGTTCTCGAGCGAGGTGTGCGGCATGCTGCCGGCGATCTCGGGGATCGCCGCGCTCCCCCGCCTCGGCTTCACGAACGCCATGCGGAGCACCTCCCCGGGAGGCACACTATCACGCGGAGGGCCGGCGAGCCGTGACCTTGACCGAGACGACCGATTCGGCCGTGGTGCGGAGGTCCTCCGGCGAGATCCCCTCGGCTCCCAGGACCGCCAGTTCGCTGGCGTCAGGGCTCGAGGAGCCGATCGGGTAGGTTGACTCCGCGAGAACCTCGACGGTCTCGAAGCCGGCGCCCCAAATGGCGGCAAGGTAGTCGTCCTTCAGCATCGCGCCCGCGATGCAGCCGACGTACGCTTCGACGGAGCGCCGCACGCTCTCCGGCAGCGGCCTGGCGAGAACCAGGTCGGACACCATGAGGCGGCCGCCGGGCTTGAGCACCCGCAACGCCTCGCCGAACACGCGCGGCTTGTCGGTCGAGAGGTTGATCACGCAGTTCGAGATCACCATGTCCGCCGTGCAATCGGCGAGCGGGAGGTTCTCGATCTCGCCGAGGCGGAATTCGACGTTCGTGTAGCCGTCCTCGGCCGCGTTGCGGCGGGCGCGGTCGAGCATCTCGTGCGTCATGTCGACGCCGATCACCCGGCCGGACTCGCCGACCCGCCTCGCCGCCAGGAAGCAGTCGATGCCCGCTCCCGAGCCGAGGTCCACGACGACGTCGCCCGGCTCAAGCGCCGCGAACGCGAGGGGGTTGCCGCACCCGAGGCCGAGATTCGCGGCGTCGGGCACCGCGGCCAGATCCTGCTCGGAGTACCCGATCTCCTTGCTCATCTTCGCCGGCGCCGACGTCGGCCCGCAGCAGCTGACCGCAGCGGAGCCACAGCCGCACCCCGTGCCACTCTCCCGTACGACGCTTGCGTAGTGCTCCCTCACGGCCGCCTTCACGTCCACGTCACGCTCGCTCATTGCACACCTTCCTTTACCGTTCATGCGGCGCGCCCCGCGCAGCGGGGCCGCCATGGGCAGAATCGTCAGTCCGCTGCGACCTGCTGCGCCGTCCTCTCGGCGAACAGCCGTCGCTGAAAGAACACCGCCACGTTCACGAGACCGATCATGACCGGCACCTCGACCAGCGGCCCGATGACCGCCGCGAACGCGGCGCCGGAGTCGATCCCGAAAACCGCCACCGCCACCGCGATGGCAAGCTCGAAGTTGTTCGACGCCGCCGTGAACGCCAGCGTGGCGGTCTTTCCGTAGTCGGCGCCGGCCAACCGCCCGAGCCAGAAGCTCACGAGGAACATCACGACGAAGTAGATCAGCAGCGGGATCGCGATGCGCAGCACGTCGAGCGGGATGTGGACGATCAGCTGGCCCTTCAACGAGAACATCACCACGATCGTGAACAGGAGCGCGACGAGCGTGACGGGCGAGATCCTCGGGATGAACACCCGGTGGTACCACTCCTTACCTTTGGCTTTGACGAGCACCAGGCGCGTCAGCATGCCGGCGAGGAACGGGATGCCGAGGTAGACGAAAACACTTTTCGCGATCTGGCCGATCGTCACGGCCACGATCGCTCCGGAGAGGCCGAGCAGGGGCGGGAGCTTGGTGATGAACACCCACGCGTAGACCGAGTAGAACAACACCTGGAAGACGCTGTTGAACGCCACCAGGCCGGCCGCGTACTCGCTGTCGCCCTTCGCCAGCTCGTTCCAGACGATGACCATCGCGATGCAGCGCGCGAGGCCGATCATGATCAGGCCAACCATGTACTCCGGGTAGCCGCGCAGGAAAACGACCGCCAGGACGAACATGAGGACCGGGCCGATCACCCAGTTCTGGAGCAGTGACAGTGCGAGCACCTTGAAGTTGCGGAAGACGTCGCCCATCTCCTCGTAGCGCACCTTTGCGAGCGGCGGGAACATCATGAGGATGAGGCCGACCGCGATCGGGACGTTGGTTGTGCCCGCCTGGAAGCGGTTCCAGAACCCCACGACACCGGGGATAAAGAAGCCGAGCCCGACACCGAACCCCATCGCGGCGAAGATCCACACGGTGAGGTACCGGTCGAGGAACGAAAGCCGCCGAGTCACGCGCTCGGTCATGCGCGGGTCCCTTTCGGCAAGACCGGTTGGCAGCAACCCGTGATGCCGACCCGCTCGAGGTCGAGACCGGCCCGGGTCAGAACGGCGAGCTCCACGCGGCGGAGCCTCTTGAGCACCGCGAGGTCCGCCTTCACCTGCGGATCATCGGCCAGGGCCGCGAAGACGGCCGCGAGCACGTCCCGTGCCTCGGCTCCATCGGCCAGGCGCACGTGCACCCACTTGCCCTCCTTGCGGTCCTCGACGAGACCTGCGCGCTTGAGCTCCACCAGATGCGCCGAGATCGTCGAGGGCGCCAGGCGGATGACCGCGATAAGCTGACAGACGCACAGCTCCCCGCCGCAGAGCATGGCGAGGATGCGCATGCGCGCCGGATGCGCGAGCGCCTTGTAGGTGTTGACCGTGGACGTGAGGGGCGATGGAATCATTTCGTCACCACGCGAAATATGGTACCGTTCGCGTCGGTTGTCAAGGGGGTGCGGAGTTCCGGCTCTGCGGGAGGTGGACGGTGGGTGAGACGACGGCGAAGAAGCGCGTCCTGATCCTCTGCACGGGGAACTCGTGCCGCTCGCAGATGGCCGAAGGGTGGGTGCGCCAGGATCTGGCTCGGCACTGGGAGGCCGCGAGCGCCGGGACCTACCCGGCGAGCATCGTCCACCCCCTCGCGGTGCGCGTGATGGCGGAGGCCGGGGTCGACATCTCGACGGCCACGCCGAAGCACGTCGGCACGCTGGCCGACCAGCGCTGGGACCTCGTTGTCACCGTGTGCGACTCGGCGCGTGAGGCCTGCCCGGTCTTTCCCGCCGCGGCCGAGCAGATCCACGTCGGCTTTCCCGACCCCATCATGGCGCTGGGTAGTGAGGAGGAGCGACTCGCCGCCTACCGAGCCGTCCGCGACGACATTTGCGCCCGCCTCATCCCGGAGATCGCCCGCCGCTCGTAGCGGGATTGCTTCGTCGAGGGCGCTTGGTATCACCCCGACGAGCCGCGCAGCGGCGACGCGAGGATCTCGCGGAATTGCTTCTGTGGAGCGCGCGCTCCACAGAGGCACCGGGCATGACACGGGATTCGCGACGGCGGGGGCAAGCCCCGCCCCGACGTCGTGTGACGTTCTGATAATCGATGTAGAGGCGGCCCTTGCGGCCGCCCTTGCCTCTGTGGAGTCGGCAATAAGGATGTCTAGAAGGACAACCGGCCGCCCGGCGGGCGGTCGCTACTTCGCGGCAGGCGGTGCGGGAGGTGTGGCGAGCGTGACGCGGAGCCACATCTTGATCGGGCTCGGCATCGGTTGTGCGCCAGCGCCCGTTCCCCCGCCCCTACCGTGATGGCCGCCACCCCCGAACCCACCTCCCGGGCCGCCGCCGTACCCGCCACCGCGCCCCCCACCGTAGCCACCGCCCGTCCCACCCGTTCCGCCGGGCGAGCCGCCTCCCGGCTCCCCACTGGGCGCGCCGCCGCCCGTTTCATCCTTCGCCTTGGGCTTCTCCGTCTCCAGCCCGAGCGCGATGACCGTGCCGGGAGCGGCTCCGATGGCCAGAGGGTGCACGTCGGAAGGCTTCAGCGGGATCCTCAGCTCCAGGACCGTGACGCCGGCATCGTCGCCCAGCGCCACCGCCACCGCCTCATCGCTTCCGGGCTTTACGCGCAGGCGGTTCTCCGCGGTGGGCCCGATGAGCTCGAACCCCGAGGGCGGCCGAATGACGACGGGTACGCTCCCCTCCTCAACCGAAGGCGGGACCGACTGCTCCCCCTCGGACCCCATCCTGCGCGCGGCTCCCCCGAGCGGAAACCGTACTCCGAACCCCCTGTCCGTCTTGCCCGTGCCGTTCGCCCAGACCGTCAGGCCGGACATGGCGAGCTGTTTCTTGAGCTTGAGATCGGACGTCTTGAAGCAGAGGTACAGGAATTTGCCGTCGTTCTGCACCCCGATCACCATGGGGACGTCGCCGAGCGGTTTGAGCAGCGCCGACCAGGTGTCGGCGGTTCCGTCGACCTTCGCCGGGGTGGGCGCCCAGGCGCTCGCGACCTGGAGGTCCTTGCCCTCCACGAAGGCGGGCAGGAGCAACAATCCAGCTGCAACCATGAGATTCTGCGCCGTCCTCACCGTTGCACCCCCATCCTGGTCCACGCGTGCCGGAGCCCAAAACAGACACTCCCCTGCCTGCTGAACTGATGACGCCTGCGCTCGATTCCAGGTTACAGGCCACAGCGGCTGATCTCCAACCGGGGCAGGTCCGGACGGCTTGGGCTTGCCCGCCGGAGAAGCCCGACGAAGAGCATTGGAACGCAGCCGGACCGGGCGCTCTCCGCTCGAGTGGAAACCTTCATACCGATTTTCCTTCAAACGTAGCATTTTCGCTGTCATCGCGAGGCCCCCGAGTGCCGCGAGGGGCCGTGGCGATCTCGCCGAAATTGACGAGATTGCTACGTCGTCCCGCCGGAAGCGGGACTCCTCGCAATGACAACGATTCCTCTACCGCGGACGGTGAATTGGTCTCATACCAGTTTGTCATCGAACATGTCATTCCGAGGAGCGGAGCGACGAGGAATCTGGGTGGGGGAAAGCCTGCATCTACCAGCCCCCTCCCAGATCCCTCGCGGAGCCCGCCCTGAGCGGAGTCGAAGGGCTCGAGATGACACCTTTGCTCTACGACGGACGGCAAACCGGTATCAGGGGTGCAAGTCGTGAAAGTCCGCGCGGACAACTCGCCCTTCCTGCACGTCGGCCTCCGCCACCGCCACCGTCGCGCGTCCCGACGGCGCGGCGAGCTGGTACTGGCCGAGGGCGCGAACGGCGGTGGCGCGGCCGTCCGTGGCGTACGGGACGCGGATCTCGAAGCGTCCGGACGGATCGGCGACCGCGTGGTCTCGGTAGGTGACGGTGCGACCGCGGTTGGTGACGAGGTACAGCGTCACGTCGACTCGATCACCCACCGAGGTCGTCCCCGCGATCCTGGCGCCCGCCACACGCTCGAACACCTTGCAGAAGCTCCCGCGCCAGCCGGGTTCCTCCCCGACGGCGAACGACTCGAAGTCGAGCCGGAGCCGGCGGAATGGGGGCCGCTGCCGTCCTTCCAGGTCCACCTCCAGGCCGTCGAAGACCAGCATCCGGCTGTTGGCGGTCCTGTAGAACGCAGGGGTCGGATGGCGGCCGGCGTCCCCAGGCGCCTCCACGAAGCGGTAGGCACCGATCCCCACATGGCGGGCGAGGTCCTCGACGTCCTCCCACAAGGGCGTCACCAGGACGTAGCGCGCGCCCAGACGTTCGAGGCGTCGCACAGTGCTGTCGGGGTCCAGATCGAGGTAGAACGCGGCCGCTTCCCGGACCCCGAGGAGATGCACCTCCGCCTGGGCGAACGGGTTGGCAATGTTCGCCTGGTGCGCCTCCGTGATCACCCAGTTCCCGAGCTGCCAGCGACTCATCGTCCCGAAGCGCGGCCGGACCTCGGGCTGGCACACGTCGCCCGGACTAGCGCCCTCCTGGCGCAGCCATACCAGCGCATCGTGCGTGGAAACGAGATCCGACTGCGGCGGCATGTGCAGCACGTGGTGGAGGCGCAGCGTCGGCGCCATCAGCGCGAGCCCGACGAGGATCGCCCCGAGGCGAACCGCACGCGGGTGGCCGAACCTGGTCTCGACGCCTCGAGCGGCGTAAACCCAGGCAGCGCCCCAGAGCGCGCACCACACCGGTGTGAACTGCGACCCGAGCCGGATCTGCCCGATCGCCATCGCCGCCGTGACCGCGAACCAAGGCAGCACCATCCTCGCGGTGAGCCTGCCCGCGGCCGGTCCGATCCAGCAGCGAAGTACGAGCGCCGCGAGGAGCAGCGGGAAGCCGCAGGCGATGACGCCGTACTGCTGCATCACCCCGCCCCAGCCGAAGCTCAGCAGCGGGTACGACTCGAATACTTGGCTGATCTGAACGTCGCCACGGCCGAGGTAGCCGACCACCGCGCCGGATGTCTGCCGCAGGTCCGCGAAGAGCGCCACTCCGACCGCGAGCGCGGCCGGGGGAATCGCGACGAGAGCTGCGCCCCGCGCCCACCTCCACTCCGGCCATCGACGCGCCGCCAGGCCGGCCGCCGCAAAGCTCAGCCATGCAACGGCATACGCGAACGGCTGCAGCCACGTCGGGGCGAAGTACGCGAAGCTGCCGTCGGCCGCCCAGGGGTGGATCAGGACGACCGGGGTGACGGCCAGAGCTGCCGCCGCGAACGTGCGCCGGCCGAAGCGGACGAGCCTTTCCGGGTCGAGCCCGGAAGGCGGCCAGAACACGGCGAACGCGAGGCACACCGCCACCAGCAGGCCCGGCGCAATCGACCCCGCCCAGATGCCCATGCTCGCGGCCATCACGAGGCCGAGCGCGACGGCACAGCGATCGCGTGCGCGCTGCGACCCGGCGCCGATGACCCGCAGCAGCAGCGTCAGCGGCACCGCGGCGAGGATCGGCTCGGCTGCGTGATGGTCGATCCGCCCGACCAGCGAGTACCCGGTAAGGATCGGCAGCACCGCCGCGACCGCGGCGGCGGCGAGTCCTCCCGCTCGCCCTCCCATCTCCCGGCCAAGGAAGTAGACGGCGAGGACGGCGAGCACACCGAGGAGCGGGTCGAACAGGACGCCCACGACTTCCGGCCGGACGTGGCCGGCGGTTGCGAGACCGACGAACCGGACCAGGGTGGCGAGGACGAGGTCGAAGCCGATCGGCCACATCATGCGGGCGCCGGTCGGGAAGTTCGTGTAGGCGTCGAAGCTGTGGACCTTCGGGTAGCGGGCCGCGGCCAGCGAGGCCCGGTGCCAGTGGTAGGCGCTGTCCTCGT
>Ga0116107_1001557_pt1 | contig 13361 bp, 13 predicted proteins | sample June2015DPH_6_10_FD_88969 | JGI IMG/M metagenome (GOLD analysis project Ga0116107, IMG submission 88969) | Peatland microbial communities from SPRUCE experiment site at the Marcell Experimental Forest, Minnesota, USA - June2015DPH_6_100 | ecosystem: Environmental > Terrestrial > Soil > Wetlands... | reverse complement strand
TTGCCCAGTTCCTCCGAAACGCCGCGCGCCTCCTCCTCTTTTCCCTCGCCCCCGGCCTCGGCCTTCACCGCGTCCAGCAGCGCGTCAGCGAAATCGCTCACGCTGCGGAATATCTCCTCGTCAGACTGAGGATGCACAACAAGACCAAACGTATTACTCATCGTCAACCTCCGACGCTAGCTGAACCTCGCAGAGAGTGGTACGCCCCGAACCCGCCTCCAGCACAACCCGCCGCGACAGCGGCGCGCCAGCCTTGGACTCTGGCGCGAGCAGAAGCCCGGTCAGCCCACAAATCGCGCTCGACTTCCCAACGCCAATGTCGCCCACGAAGGCAATCGTGTGCTCAAGGGACCTCAAGTACTCCGCCGCGGCAAGTATCGTTTCCCTGTGCAGGCTAGCCTGTGCCTTGGCAGCCTCAGTGGTTTGCGGCTTCGTCGCGAAGTGATCCAAGTCAGCTAAGAACCTCTCAGCCTGAGCGAGCTCCTTTCTGGAAGGGTGCCAAAAGGACGGTTTTTCCAACACCGTCCACTGCTCCCGATAGTAGGCGGCGTACTCCTTCGATTCTGGCGTGCCAATGGCCTCTGTAATCCTGACCACCTCGTCGAAGTCCGGGACTATCTCTCCCGTTTCAATCCGGGAAATCCGGCTCTTATCGGTCTTCAACACCCCGGCCAGTTAGAATATCGCTTTGACCGCGATTGCCGGGAGCAGCCATACCTCAATTGAACTCTTTGCCTACCTTGATGGCCTCGCGCGTCAGCAGCGCGGCCGTGCTTGACGGCCGACGGTAAGAGTGAGGCCAAGAGTTGCAGGCGGCCGCGCGCTGAGCAGCAGCAAAAAAGTTTCCAAGAACCACCGTTGACACGAGGCCCCCGGAGCGGATCGAGGCCGGCCCGAAAAGGCGGCGTGGGGTGCCTTTCAGCCTCTCCGTTTGGAAGGGAACTCCGCAGGCCGGGGTGGACGTGCGGGGCGGCCGGGGCTGGGGCGGGCAGGCCAGCGCCGACATAAGCGGTGCCCGGAAGCGCCGGGCGAGTCTGGTAAAACACCAGAATTTCTCGAGCCTTTGCGTCGCGACAAGCCGCCCCGGCAAAAGAGGGGTGGCCCCGTCCTGGCCCCACCGTTTGGCAAAAGGAACTCCATGAGGCCGGGACGAGGACTGCCCTGGACGGCAACGGCATCCCGCTTCCGAGCATAGGGCCTTGTGACCGAGCCTTCGAACGGGTCTCCGAGCAGGTCGAGGCGGGTGTGGTAGAGCTTGGAGGTTTCCAACAGCCAAGCTACCTTTTCAAAACTCAAGTATCTCCAGAGCTTTTGCGAGGGCAGCATGGGTTTGTTCTGAGTAAATACTTGATACCGATTCGGGCGCAGGGCGGGGTCTGTTCTTTCCGGCATTCCCGATTATTGGCCCTCATCCAGCGTCGGGCAATGCCATTCACAGGGATGCGGGAGACGGATCTCCCTTTGGGGCTTGTCGGCAGGGGTGCAGTGTGCCGCTCGTCTTGGGGACCGAACAGCACCAGAGCCCTTGCTTTGGTGTACTGAATACCCGTCTGAGCGGCGGTGCCCGGGAAGTTTCCAAAAAACGGCCCGATCTCGTGGGATACCGTGCGCGCTTGACCACCCCAGTCAAAAAGGGGGCGTCCGGCCCCGCCCTGGCCCTGGCCGCCCAAAGGAACTCCCTAAAGCCGGGGGCGGGGATACCGTTGGACGGCTGCGGTAACGGACGCAACCCCGGCGCCCCTGTCCCCGCCCAGGCGGTTGAGCATCCGCCGCGAACTCGGTTCTCTGGGGCAGGGTCCTTCCCTCAGCGGTGTGCCGCGAAATCCAAGCCGGAACCGACCCGCTCCTGGGGTGCAGAAGCCATAGCGTTCCGCTTGGGTCCAGCACCGCGGACCCGGGATGTCCCGCCGGCCAGTGGGCCACCGGCGCCATGGTTTCGGTGTCATAGACGCGAACCTCGTTCGCCCCCGGGCAACTGAGATAAAGCCGATGATCGTCAGCACAAAGGCCGGCGAGGCCGCCGCCGGCCGTTTCCGGGGCCTCGATGACGACCAGGAAGCATTCCTTGAGCGTGTCGCCTTGGCCACCCTTGCCGCCGGAAAACGCCGCACCGCGGGTGAGGTCCGCCCGCAGGCGGCGCGAAACGCCGTACCAGCTCAAGCCCTTGGCGGGCCAGGTATTGGTGCCTTTGAGGTTCCCGCCCTCGTTCCCCACCCGCTGGGCGATAAACAGGTGATTGCCCGGCGGTCCGCCCGGGAGCAAGGGAAACCCTCCTTCCGGTCTTCCAGTGGAAAGGAAAGCTCCGCTCACGTGAACCAGCGGACATGGGAAAGCCCGCCAAACAAAAAGCAACAACCGCTCGCAAGAGCACAACAAGAAAGGAAGACAGATGAAGTTACAGGCAATTCGGTTAACAGTTATCGGGACCGTCACGGCGGTCATCAGGAGGCTCACGTCCACGCAATACGCCGAGCAACCGGTCGAAATCATCGGCTTTGACGTCGAGGCGCCCGGCGCGCAGCCCAGGCCACGCGCGGTGGAGGCTACCGCCGGATTGGTGAAGCCCAAGTGCCCGTTCAACAAGTCGATCCCCGAATCGGCGCTCCCGCGGGCCAAGGACAACCCGAAACTCCTGGATGTCCAGGCCGGCCTCAAGGTGATCGGCTGTGAAAACCCTGACGAGTTGTGGAATTACAGGTTCGCTGCAGGCACCGCCGGCTCACGGCTCAAGCAGGTCATCGGGTGGGAAAGCACCGGAGGGCCTCCCGCGGGCGTTGCGCCTCGCAGCCCGCTCCCAATGAGCGACTGGAGTTGCCTTTGCCCACGACGCCAAGGAAGGCCGTCGAGGTGCTCTGCGAGCGCGAGGGGTAGGGGCGCGCGGACGGTGCGGTCCCCCATCCTCGGGGCCGTGCCCGGCAACGGCAAGGGCCAAGTGAAGGCCAAGCCGGACAACACCGTCCGCGTGCTCAACTCCCCGGAAAGCCGGGGACCGGCGACCATCGGTGACATCGTCGGGATGCCCGCCGCGGATGTGCCCAACGCGGAACTCGTCCGCAAAGGCGGGCAGAACGGGCGCATCCTCATCAAGGAGAGCCTGGCCAAGCTGGGCCTCACACCGACGCGAAGATGCTCTGGGCGACCCAGTGGCCCACCCACAGCGCCGCCCACGCGTTGCGGATGGCGATTATGGCCGGCGTCCGGACCGGCGACCCGGCGGTCGATGGCCTCGGGATCACCAAAGTGTTCGTCGACGAGCACCAGAAGAAGAGGAGCACAACGCCGGTCGCCGCCGCATAGTTTCGCGAACGGTTGGTTGGCTGACCCTGGCGGGCCCGAGCGTAGCCCGTCAGGGCCCTTTTTTGCGATGGGCCTGGTCTGCAACACCGTGGCGCCCCGTAGCGCCGGCCTGTTCGGCAAGCGCCGTTGACACACGGCTCCCGGTCGGCTTATCTCAGAACTCAATGCTTAAACGCAATACGTTCAGGCTGATAGCGGCCGCGTTGATTAGCTCGGCTCTCGGCAGCCGCACGGTGGGGGTGCAAGAGGCCCGGGCGATGCCCATCAACGTCCGGGATTTCGGCGCCACCGGGAACGGCACGAACGACGACGGTCCCGTTCTCAATCAAGCCATCGCCGAGGGAGTCAGGAAAGGCCCCGGAGCCGTGGTTTTCATCCCGGCCGGGCACTACCGCCTCGGCAGCAGGGCCAGGAATTCCAGCGCCAACCTTCTCATCGATAAGGCTCGGGGGGTGACGCTCAGCGGCGAGAAAGGGACAGTGCTCGCGTCCACGGACCCGGATGGCCTGCATGTGCTTGTGTTCGGCCGAGTCCATGCCAACCCCTGGCGGTGACGCAGGGCGTCCCGCGAAGCCGGGGCGATGGACCGTTGGGATCAACGCTTCTCCCTCCCGAGAGTGGCGATCGGCTCCCGGGTCTCCAAATCCCAAATCTTGACAACGCGATCCCACGCAGCCGTCGCCAGGTGTTTCCCATCGGGGCTGAACGCCAAGCCGAAGCAGCGGTCGGTGTGGGCTTTCAGAGCAGCAAGGCGCTCGCCTGTCGCGAAATTGAAGAGCATCACCGTACCTTCGGCGTCGCCCGACGCCAAAGTCTTGCCGTCCGGCGAGATCGCTGCACTCTGCACAGGTGCGTTGTGTCCAACTAGGTCCCGGAGGAGCTTGCCGCTCGCGGTATCCCAAATCCTCAGAGTAGTATCCCAACTCCCGGTAACGAGACTCTTCCCGTCGGGCGCAAAGGCTACGGCCTCGGCGATCTGTGTCCTTCCCGGGTCGCCCTGGCTTGCCTGCAGCACGTGTAATTCTTCGCGTCGAGTTAAGTCCCACACGTGAGCCTTTCCGGGCCACGTAACTGCTGCCAGCATGCGACTGTCGGAGGAGATCGCTACTCTGACGATGCCCTCGCCCGGCACTGACAAACCGTGTTGTTCTTTGCCGCTGGCAACGTCCCACAACTTGATGGTTTCGTCAAAGCTGCTCGTCACCAGCGTTTTATCGTCGGGTGTAAAGGCAACCGAGTTCACCAGCTTTGCGTGCTTGGGAAAGGTTAGGATGATCTTGCCTGTGCTTGGATCAAGAAGTCGGGCGGCGCCAGCGAAGTCACCGATCGCGAGGAGTTTGCCATCTCCCGAAAACGCGGCCGTACGGATTGGTGCTTCCTGTCGCCAAATCAGCTTTGTCTGCCGTGTGGCTACGTCCCAGAGCACCAGTTCGCCTGGCTCACGGGGATTATCCCAGCCTGCCGTGACGGCCAACGTCTTGCCATTGGGAGAGAAGACAACCGTCCACAGCCGCGATGTCACATCCTTGAGGTCAGGCGGCGCTTGGTCGATGACGATCGGTTTAAGTTCAGGAGTGGCTTGGTCAGTTCCTGCGAGTGCTGAAACTGTGAGCCCAAGGAGTGTAACGAAGAAGCCAATGAGGGTCCTGTTCATAGTTTTTTGGTTTGGTTGTTTGCGAGGCGGATCATCACGCGTAACTGCTAGAGCCGAACCCTTGTTCACACACGCGACATGGCAAGGGGCTTTCTCTTCATAACCCACCACAAAACGCTTCCAGCCGCTGCCCCTAGCAAGAGGATGCCCAGCGCGGAGGTGGATTGGCTCAGCATTGGGCGGCCAATTTTGAAGGACAGGTAGGTCTGGTAAGTGATGCCTTGGCGAGTCAGCAGTCCGAGGGTGGATTCGTCGGCGGGGGCGATGAAGTCGGGAGAGCGAAGGTCGGAGATCCACAGTTTTCTGGAGCCATCCCCATATTCAAATATTTCGAATCGGGCATTTTTATGCTGAGCGATGATGCCCGGGACCTGGTCAGGGGCGACCCTGCGAACCTTCCAATCGGTGGTCAGGCCCAGCAAAACGGCCACGGCGACGATTCCGCACGCAGCCAATGCGGCGAAGACTTTGTCCACGCGGCGTTCGTTCCTTGCGGCAGCGATGGGGCGCGGCTCGGATTGCTGGTGGTCGCGTCTGCGCAGCAAAGTAACCGCGCCCGCAACGACGATGAAGAAACAGAAGGCAGGCAACAACCACAACCTTGCCCGGTCGCCCAACCACCACACTGCCCGGCCGCGGGTAAAGTCCCGGTCGTAAACGACCGTTTTATAGCTGATGCCCTTTTCAGCCAGCAGCGCCAATGTGCTATTTTCTGCCGGTGCGTCAAAAGGTGACTGCGCGCCGTTTTCGCGCACCTCGCCTGTGAGGTAGCGGAACCCGTTTCTCCATTGTGACAGGCAAAACTCGATGTCGCGCCCCTTGGGATTGGCGATCAGGTTTTGAACTTCGGCGGTGGACAGGGACTGGAGTTTGGGAAGGTGAAAGCGGGAGTTTATACTGGACATCCAGAAGACACCTGCCAGGTAAACGAGAGCACCGGTCATTGCCAGCACCGCCCAAATGGTAGTGGATTTTCCAGCTTGGCTGGAGATGGGCGCGCCGCCAACCGTCTCAGGACCGATTCGCCGCCGTCGCTGCCAAACCCAAATGACAAGAGACAGGGGTGCCACTCCACAGATGAGGACAGCACTCAAGAGGTCCATCCAAAATCTCGCGAAGGGATAGATTCTTGCGGGGGACTCGTTAAGCGTTTTATGGAACAAGGCCAAGAGGAGCGCAAAGAGCAGCGGAGGCAGAAAGACAAAGAGGAGCATGCTGGCTCCCATAATGCGCCAAAAAGTGGCCACGGACCGGCGCGCCCGCTCACTGTGCTGACGATCGCCTCCCATCTTGTACCCGATGTACGCGCCCAGCGGCAAAATAGGCGCCATCCAGTAAACGAAGCCCAGAAGGATTTTGGAACTGGCCTGAAGGAATCCCCCCAAGGTCGTTGTCTTGGCGGCCACGCTGCCGTGGTTCGCCAGCGCCGTGCCGACCGTGACCGCCTTGGCGGTGGTGGCCAGCAGCGGCAGGGCGGCAATCACGCCGAGCGTGAAGGTCCTGCCCGGCGCGGTTTGCCGCAGAGTTCCCTCCACCAGCGCGAGCACCTGCTCGTGCAGCAGTTTGCGCCCCCGCGACAAACGTTGCCTTACGGCATCCTCGGAAAGTTCTAGTGCCGCGGCGACACGCTCGACCGACTCTTCTTCACGGTAAAACAGGACGAGCGGTTCCCGGTAGAGGTCAGGGATGTGCTCGATCGAACGCCAGAGAATGGCCGCTTCCTCCTTCGAGATCGCCTGATCGGACGGCGACGGTTGTGCCGAGGGCGATTCAGGCACCGTTTCCAGCGGTTCGGCGGCATGCACCGGCTCGCGGCCTTCCCGCCGCAGGCAGCTGTTGATCCGGTTTCGAGCAATGCCACACAACCAGGCGCGGAGCTTAGAAGGTTCGCGCAAATCCCCGAGTTGTTTCCAGGCCGTGATGAATGTCTCCTGCGCGAGGTCCTCGCTCTGGCCCAGGCACCCTGTCGCACTGTAAGCCAGTGAACAAATTAGCGATTGATACCGCGCCACGATCTCTCCGAAGGCGTCGCGGTTTCCATTCAAACTAGCTGCCACCAACTCGAAGTCGTTGTGCGCTGCCGTTTGGATCATCCTGGTCGTCATCATTTCACCGTATACGTGGTCATCCCAGCCGAAAAGGTGACAAAGAAACGCATCGAAAAGCCATCTCGCCGTAGATTTCCGAGTCGGGTGAAGTGCTCCGGCACCTCTGTCAGCCCTTTCCGAAGTCCAAGACCCAACACCGCCAGGACCAAGCCCGGAACTGACCGTCGCGAGATTCTTGCCATGGCGAACACCTCTAAACGAGCGAAACCTTTCTTGCAAGCCAAATTGGTGTTCGGAGCACAGACAGGGAAGTCCGCAGACAGACGATAGGCGCGTCACGAAACTGCATCATGGCGACGCAGTGGCCCACCCACAGCGCCGCCTACGTGTTGCGGATGGCGATCATGGCCGGCGTCCGCACCAGCGACCCGGCGGTCGAGGGCCTCGGGATCACCAAAGCGTTCGTCGACGAGCACCAGAAGAAGAGGAGCACAACGCCAGTGTCCACCGCATAGTTTGCTGAGTGCCTGGTTGACACGCCCTGGCGGGCTCGCTCATGGCCCGCCAGGGCCTTTTTGTGTCCGCTCAGGAAATCCAGGGCGTTCTTGGCCCGGGCGGTTTTCCGGCCGGGCTTGGGTCCAGTCGTACAAAGCAATGCCTGCAGGTGGCCTACGGTGCCCCTCTCGATGGTGAAACCCGAGCGTGGTCAGCCTGCAATTGCTGGGCGACCACATCCGGTTGGCTAGCAAGATGGTCGGCTCGCGGTTCGGTTGCACTCCTGGCGGTTCTCCCGACCAAGCCTGCCTATAGAGGGGACGGATCAAGAGCGAGGCTGTCGTGAGGGTCTCCTCCCCCTCGGCTTTTCCTGGCACTGCAAAATTGGCTTCGCCCAAGACGCTCAGCGGTGAAAGCCAATTGTCCGGCCAACAAGAAACCCAGAGAGAACAACGGAAGGACCAGAACCAATGGAAGCAGAAACGACTATCGATAACGGAACCGCCGAGAGCCAGACGACTACAAGGGGCGAGGCCGCCCACGGCACCGATTGTGCGATGCCCATGACCGTGGAGGAGGCGGAGACTGTCTGGCGAGCCCTGGCGCCAGTTGCCCAGCGCAGCCTTGCGAGTTTGGGGGCGATGAAGGGCTGTTGGTTTGTTGGCCAGCACGGAGGCGAGCTGGCCGCGATTGTTCTGCGGCAAAACGGGCAAATCGAGTCCTACGTCTTTGCCGGTAATCCGGCGCTTCTGCCGGCCGTGCCGAGATTCACCTATTCGGCTGGCCGCCACTCGCTGTTGGAAACGATTCGCTCGAGAAGTCCGGCGGGGGTCGGTGAGAGCTTGGTCTGGCACCAAACTGCGGAGGAGTTGGCTGAGGTGTTGCACGGCTTTTTTCTGTACCACGCAACGAAGCCGCTTCCCTCGGAACGACCCATCGAAAGGTATGACGCCTCCAGAAAGACCATGCGCACCGGCAGAGTGGAGTCGATTATGGAGGCGGCGCTCCAGATTGCCCTGAGGGCCGCCAAACCCTCCGATGAGGGGGCCTTCCGAGATGACTGGGCGCGCGCGGCCCTGGCCCATGTCATGAATGAGGGCACCGACCTCCAGGTGCTAACCGAGGCCGGCGCCAAGAAGCTGGATATTCTCCGCGCCTGCAATGTCCACAGGACCAGGCATGATTTGGTGGTGCAGGCTCCTCTAATGAACCTGATGATCCGAGCTCGAGAAGAGGATACCCGGATGCGAGCCGCAATGGAGCCTGGATTGGCGTATCATGTGGCGCAGCGAGCCTGTTTGGCGGCGTTCCGACGCGCCTACGCACTGGCTCTAACTGGCAAGACCAACCACCCCAGAACGCTCTCGCAACGCCTCATCAAAGGACTTCTCCTCGCCAGTGTCGCCAGGTCTCGTTTGAGAATCGGCAGCTTGGTTGAGGCGGTCACGCCGGCTCTGGCGGCCGGCTACGGGTCGGCGTGGCCTCATATGCAGGAGATCGAGGTCGTGGCAATGGGCAGGCCGAGCCCTGAGTGGCGCATTCGCCAGGATGTCGAGTCGGCTGCCGGGGCTTTCAAGCTCTTGGATGAGCGTGGGACCGTCCTGGATCCCCCGCGTGTCCTTCTGAGAGCGCAGGAGGTGCTCCTTTACCCCGGGGCCATCTATCACGAATGGCAGCACGGCCGCCAGCACTTGGCCTCGGAAGTGTCGATTCTCGATTTCGCCCCGCAGCGACTGCACTCCGAGGAAGCAACCGAATCCAAAGCGATACAGGTCGAGGCCGAGTTCCTTTCCGAGTTTGGGATTCTGTATTGAACAAAGGCTGACGGTCTGCGTTGCCTCCGAGTACGCCCAACGGGCAGACCAAATCGGCGCCCAAGAACATCAACGCTGAAGACCGAATGCTCGGCCAACAAGAAATTAATCGACAGCGACAACGCCATGAAATCCGATAGCACCCCATTCCAGCCCGACCCAAACCTCCCTTCTTTCGTGCAAGGCTCGCCGCAGGCCCAACTTGATGCTCTGCTCGACCTCGCACAGGAACACGCGGAGGACGCAATGCGCGAAGACGGGGCATTGTTGCCCTCTGTCTTCGCGGCCTCGCCTAACGGCCTGTTCCTGCTCGGCTCGAAGCCGGTGAACGAGGAGCTGGAGAAAAAGGAATTCGCCACCGATGCCCGCCTCGTTTGCACTGCCCAGGCCGCGACCGCAGTGGTCCTGGCGCTGGAGGCCTGGGTGCTCGAGGCCAGGCCGGGCGAGTGCCTGTTCCCGGGCCTGCGACCTTCGGAATCGCCCCGGCGCAAAGAGTGCATCGTGCTCAGCGGCGAGGCTGTCGGCGGATTCCACAAGCAGCGCTTGAGGCCCATCCTTCGGGACGGGCGCGGCCGCTTCTCGGGCTTGGGACCTGCCATCGTGCCACCGCCCGAGCCGCCTGAGGGGCCGTTAGCCAGGCTACTGCCGGAGGCGCCGCCCACACCGGAGGTCCGCGCCTTCGCCGCCGCTTTGCTCAAGGCACGCGGCGTGAACTTGGTCGAGGCCTCGCCATGAAGAGGCCTCCGGCCACAAGAGAACCAAGCCAAACACAAGCCGTGAGACAACCAAATCCAACTAGATTACGCGAAGTCCCACCCCACTTATGAACGAAATCAGCATCCCTCTGGACACCCTAGCCACGTTGACCGACCTCGAAGGCCGCCCCCTGGCTCGGGACGCGAGCCCCGAGGCACTGTGCGCCGACATCGGCTCGCGCTATGACTTTCTAGACCGGCCCCTCTCGGTTCAGCTCGAGGGTGCATGCGTGCTCATCCGGTGGGCCGCGGAATCCGAAGAGGTCCAGGCCCAGGCCGCCCGGCTTCTGGAGCGGGCGGCCCGGCGCGCCCACGAAGGGGAGCACGAGCGGGTGGTGGCCCTTTGCCGGCAGGCCCTGCGGTTCCAGCCTTTGTTGCGCGCCGCCCGGCGCGAGTTGGCCCGCGCATACACCCAAGCGGGTGACCGCGTTAATGCGATAACCACCTTGTGGCAGATCCTGCGGCTGGACCCCGGTGACATGGGGGCGATCTTGGGGCTGGGCTGGCTCCTCCTCCAGGAGGCCGGCCATGAAAGCGCCGAAGGCCTGGCGCGGATGGCCATGGACCGCGAGCCTTCCAATGCGGACCCGCTGGATCTCCTGGGGCAGGCCCTGGTCCAGGCGGGCCGGGAAGCAGAGGCCTTGGATGCCTTTGGCCGGGCGCTGGTGCTGAATCCGCATTCGCCTGGCCCACGGCTTGGCGCCGCCAAGGCCCTTTTTCAACAGGGCAAAGCGGAGGAATCTCGGGTCCGGCTCGAAGAGCTATTCAAGCAGGCCGAGGGAGCGGAAGAGACGGGGCATGCGCCTCCTTTCGTCGCCGCCGCCAGGGAACTTTACCTGAACGTCCAGAAGCATCTCGCGCGGCGTGATATCGAGCCGATGCGCCGGGCCTTGGAGGAATTCCGGCGGCGGCTCGAAGTGGAGCATGGAGTTCCCATCCGCGTTACCCGGTTTGAGGAAAAGGCAGGCTGGGTGCAGCTCGCCTGGACCCATGGCCGCGACCACCACCTGGTTGGCGGCCCGCCTGGCCTCCCGGAGTTGGCGCGACTGCACCTGCTCGGCCAACAATTGGTGCGTGTCGAGTTAGAGGCGGAGGCCTACCGTGCGGGCAAATTCCGGGCCATCAACCCGAAGCCGGCCCAGGACGCCTCCTGGTCGGGCCTTTTCGCAGGCGTCGCCCACGACCTGCGCCGCGGGGGATTCGGCCAGGGAGTGATTGATCGGACCATCCAGCAAGCCTCTGATCTTCTCCGGGATCTTGTCTGCAACCTGCCATTGGACATGCTCAGCGAGCGGCGCCTGCGCACGCATCTGCCCATCCTGGCGCCCGCGCAATTCCTCTCCTTGCACGACTTTATGGGTGAGTCGGGGAAGGCAAGCGACGACGATCTTGCCCGCCTGCTGAGAGTCCTGCCCCGACCGCTGTGGCGGCCGGCCTTGGCGATGGACGGAGCCTGGAGAGTCTTCTGCGACGAGCTGTTGGCCAGCGCCACCGACTGCTCGGTGCCCTGCCGAGCCTTGCCGACCTTTGACCTTTCCCTCCGCCTCCTGCGCCAGTGGGAGGCCAGCGCCGCCCAACTCGGGCCTGGGGGCCATTACGGCCTGGTGGATGGGTTTGCCTCGATCCTGGGCCTCAAGGGCCTCTACGAGTTGCGCGAAGTCCACTTCGAGCACCAAGGGACAGGAGAACAAGCCTTCTCCGCGTGATGAAGGATCACGCCACCCGCACGGCATATTCGCGTCAGCGCTGGTGGACGGCGTGTCGCCGCAGGAGTTCACCGCAGCCGGCGCCCTCTACTGCGTCGATCTGTTAGGGGAGCCGGGCGATTTCTCGCTCCTCGCCGAGGTCTTCCTGCGGGATCTCTGGCCGCACGAGGCGCAGGCGATGTAGCGATTCCGGCCAAACAAGAGACATGAGAACAACACTTAAGAGAACAATATGAAGAGAATCCTAAACATGAAGAGATACGATACAGAAAAGTCCGAGATGATTGCAAAATGGGACAATGGAGGGCACCGCCGTGATTTCCGCCGCTGCGAGGAAACCCTTTACCGGACGCGGAACGGCAACTGGTTTTTGCACGGAGAGGGGGGTCCATTCTCCCAGTATGCCAGCACGTGTGAAGCTGGCCGGACAAAAACCGATGGCGAAGAACTCATCCCGTTCACGGTACAACAAGCGGCGGCCTGGCTAGCGGAGCATGATGTCGAGGCTTTCGAGCGCCACTTTCCAGAAAAAGCCCAGGACGCCTGAGCAATGGTCCCGCCTGCCCCGGGGTTTAGCGGGGCAGGCGTCGAGCCGATTTGTGACAGAGGCAACCAAGCATCGATGGGGTCGCTCTCCATCAAATGCTCTGCACTGCGCCCCTATGTCCACCTGTTTCAAAAGCTCTTGGTAAGAGCCCTGTGGACGCCACGGTGCAACCGTAGTTCATGGCGGGTCTTTAGTGACCGGATCGGCCGCTTTTGTGTTCATCGCCAAACGAAAAAGCGACATGGAATCTGCGAACACCAACCCCCAAGACGCCCGCTACAAGCCGGTGCCGTTTCCGCCCGAGAGGGTCAGAAAACTCCTGCTCAACCTCAAGTCCAGCCTCGGTCGAGAAGAAGGGCAGCCATTGAGTTTCGAGGACTGGGGCCCCATTGCCGGCCGCCCCTCCAACACGCTGGCCTCCTGGTGCGAATCGGGTGAGGCCCATCAAATCCAGGCCCTGCTGGCTTCGTTGGAGCGTTTGCCCGAGCAGGCCCGGCACCAACTCCTCGACGATGCTTGCCGCGTTCATCCGACTCTCCAGCACCGCCGCCTGAACCATGATTTTCTGGCAACCAGCCGCCTGAGGGATGTCCTCCGCAAACCTTCCGGATTCACTCTTATCCGGGGCAATCCGGCGCACATGCGCACGTTTTTGCTGGCGGCTCTCGGCAACTCCTTCAACCAGGCGCATCCCGGAGGTAAGGTCGTGGCGGGGCTGGACACTCAGCCCGCAGAATCCCTGGCGCCGGTGATCGGTGTAACCTATTTCCCGAATCTCCTCGGCACGTCTGGCGCCGCAAGGCAGATCAAGGAGGCCTGGGGACGCATCCGGGGCAACGCGGCCCGCCTTTTCTTGTTAAATGGGGTGTGGAGCCAAGCGCCGGAGCTGTGGGAGGAGATCGCGAGTTGCGCTGGCCGAGCCCAGGTCGTCCTGGCCGACGAGTCCGACTTCACTCTGCGCGACCTCAGCAAGCGATTCTCGCCCCCGATCCACCTGCTCAACGTCTCGCCCGCCAGGGAAGTGGCCGAATGGATCAGAGTCGAA
>Ga0116107_1001547_pt1 | contig 13408 bp, 11 predicted proteins | sample June2015DPH_6_10_FD_88969 | JGI IMG/M metagenome (GOLD analysis project Ga0116107, IMG submission 88969) | Peatland microbial communities from SPRUCE experiment site at the Marcell Experimental Forest, Minnesota, USA - June2015DPH_6_100 | ecosystem: Environmental > Terrestrial > Soil > Wetlands... | reverse complement strand
CGCGCGTCGGCTTTTCAGCTCCGCATCGAAGACGCCTGATAAATCTCTTCTGGTCGCACCCATGGGTTCTCTTGAAAGCTGCGTGCAACACTAACATCGCACCACGGCGCTGTCAACGAAGTGGCTCGAAAAGCCTCGTCACCACTGAATCACGCACGATGCCCACGTCAAACCGCTTCCGAACACGATCAACAACCGAGCCGACAGAGAACGTCGTCGGGGCGGTCTTCCGACCGCCCCGACGCAATTCTGGCATGAGATTTACTGCTTGCCCTTGGCCGATGCCCGCCATTCCTCGATCAGGCGTGCAGCGCTTTCGCGCCCGCCCAAGCCGAAGGCGATCGCAACGGCCACGGCCACGGCCCCGAGCAGCAGGCCGAACGCGAGATTGACGATCTCGTTGGCGATGTCCATCTGCCGCAGCGCCATCGCGCCCGCCAGCACCAGGATGACGACGCGCGCGACCGTGGAGAGCATGGGCGCGTTGGCGCGGCCACTCTCCTGCACGGATTTGGCCACGATGTTGGCCAGGAACATCCCAACGCCGAGGATGATCAAGCCCATCAAGATATGGCCGCCGAAAACCAGCAGTTTCGCCAGCAGATCCGCCAACGTGTCAAACGTCAGCATGCGGGCGGCTTCAATGCTGGCCAGAATCATAATGGTGACCAGCGCCAACATGCCGACGATCGCCGCCGGAGTTTTTGCGCCCTGCGCCGGTTTCTTGGTGATTCCGAGGTTGATGAGCACGTTGTTGAAGCCCATGCCCGCCAGGACGTTTGTCACCAGCGTCGCCACGATGCGCGCCACGACGTAGGAGATCACCACAACCAGCGCCGCGCCGAACAGCAACGGCAGCGCGCCCATGATCTTGCCCAACATCGCGCTGGCCGGCTGCGTCACCGCATCCAACTTCAGCGCATTAAGCCCGGCGATGATCACGGGGATAAGGATGAGAATGTACAGCACCAGACCGATCAGTCCCGAGAGTCTCATCTCACCCAGTGTGTCTGCCAGGCCCATGCGGTCGCTCAGCCGATCCACCCCGGCCGCCACCAGAAGGTTGGTGACCACCTGTCTGACGAGGCGAGCGATAAACCAGCCGATCAGGATGATGAGGCCGGCGCCGAGAATGTTCGGCACGAACTCAAACACCCGGTTGAGCAGCGTTTTGATCGGCTCGAGTTGGCCCTGTAAGCGCAGCGCGTCGAGAATGCCCGGCAGAAACAGAAGAAAGACCACCCAGTACACCACGTCTGACAGCGTCTTGCTCAACGGGATGGACTTGGCTTTGGGCTCGGCCTGTCCGCTGATGCGCTCATCAAGCTTGAAGGTTTGCAGCGTGCCCAACATCACGCGCCGCAACACCGTCGCCAGCATCCAAGCGATCAATAGCAGGATGCCCGCGCCGAACAGACACGGCAGATAGCCGAAGATGGTGTCCAGTAGATTGTTGAGCGGCTCCGTGATCGCTGTCAGCTGCAACGCCTGGAAAAACGCCACCAGCACGAACACCATCAACAGGTAAAACACGCCCTTGCTGATTATGTTCTCCACCGGCACCTTTTTCTCTGCTTCGGCGCCGAAAAGGAGTCGCGTCAGCCGGTTGTCCAGCGTGGTGCGCCGCAGCACCGTGCGCAGGAGTGCCGCCACCGCGAAGGCAAGCAGCCAACCGATGACCAGGATGGCGAGGGCGCCGATGAGGTTGGGAAGGTACGCTCCGATCGAGTCGATCGTCTTGTTGAACATCTCTTGCATGAGACACCTCCGTTAGTTGGTTGGTTTGACGACCCGTCAACTCTGCCCACCGAGTGAGCCACTGCCAAAGATGTAATAGCCGCCAGTATCGAGAGTTCTCTTCATCGCGTCCAGCATTTTATCAAGATATTACGCGCCTGGGCGCATCTGGATGCTGCCACCAAGATATGGCGGGTAATGTAGGCCGCCTCCCTGCCCCGCTCCTGAGCGGGGTGAACGAGGCGGCGGGCCGACAGGCGGAAAAGCCGCGCCTACTCATTCGCCCCGACATGGACCCCGACAGCGGGTGTCGGGGCGAGTATCGGGGCAGGTATGCCCCTCCCACCTTAGTCGGCGAAACTGGTCAGCCTTGGGTCACCGTTGCGCAGGCAACTCGGCCTATGCAGTCATGCGCGCAGCACACCAAGTCCACAAGCTGGTGGGCGGCTTGCTCGACGGGCGCGGAAAGGCCGGTACCGGCGGTGAAATCCTTGGCTTCGATTCCGTACACGATGAGTTTGGGTGGGAGTTGGCCCAGCGCACGGGCCAGTTCGATCGCTTCGTGGAGGCCCAGGGCGTGTGTGGAGCACCGGAAAAAGTTCGCTGGCAACGGTGATTCATGGGCGTCGAGACGGTGTATCGTGCCGGGAGGTGCGCCGGAATGGACGGCGTCGATCAGGATGACGGTTTCGGCGGTTTGTCCGCCAGTAGGCGGATCCGCCTGGCGGCGTGACCAGGCTTCCAGCAAGAAACCGGGATCGCCCGTGGTTTGCAGGATCGGAACCTGCGCCGGCAAACGTTGGCGCAGGCGTTGGGCGACAATCACGCCGACGGCATCATCACCGCGGTCGGGGTTGCCGATACCGATGATGAGCACGGGCGACTTCACATCCGTTCGATATGCAGTTTCAGGTAGTGGGTGGAACAGGAGATACAAGGGTCGTAATTACGAATCGCCTGTTCGCATTGCCACTGCAGCTTATCGGCCGGCAACTTGAGATTGGCGGATATGAACTCGCGCAGGTCGGCTTCGATTGAACCCTGGTTCTGCGACGTGGGCGGGACAATCTTGGCATCGATGATCAGGCCTTGATCATCGATGCGATAGCGGTGATACAGGATGCCGCGCGGAGCTTCGGTGCAACCGCACCCCGTGGCCGCTTGGGGCTGGAATTGCACGGCCGGTTGGTCGGGCATTTCGTATTCGGCGATGATCTGTAGCGCTTCGTCGCAGACGTGAACCAGTTCCACGCAACGCGCAATGATGCTCTTGAACGGGTTCCGGCACGGCACCTTGAAACCCACCGCGCGAGCGGTTTTTTGCGCGAGCGGCGTGAGTCTGTCGAAGTTAAGGTTCACGCGCGCCAGTGGGCCGACGAGATACGCGCCACGATCTTCGATCTGCGAGTGGAGCGACGTGGAATGCGCCACGTGTTGCTCCGCAAAATGTTTTTCGTAATCGCGCACCGGAATGTCCAGTCCGCGATTGGACACCAACCGGCCTTCGTTGAGCGGATATTCGTCCGGATGGCGCAGGGAGACGAACTCATAATCGCGCTCGAAATCGGGGAAGGACAGGGCAGCAGTCCAGCGCACAGCTTCCAGGGCGATATCGCGGGCCGCTTCGAGCGGTCCGGTCATCTTCGCCAACTCGCGCTTGGTCGGCACGCTATAGAAACCGCCGACACGCACGTTGATAGGGTGAATCTCGCGACCGCCCAGCATGGTCATCAGGCTGTTGCCGGCCTTTTTCAATTGCAGGGCGTGGCGGACGACGTCCGGATGATCGCGCGCGATTTGGATGGCGTCCTCGTAGCCGAGAAAGTCCGGCGCGTGCAGCAGGTACACGTGCAGCGCATGGCTCTCGATCCACTCACCGCAGTAAATCAGACGGCGTAACGCGCGCAACTGGCCGTCCACCTTGACGCTGAATGCGTCTTCCATGGCGTGGCAGGAGCTCATCTGGTAGGCAATCGGGCAGATGCCGCAGATCCGGGCGGTGATGTCCGGCGCCTCGCTGTACTTGCGGCCACGCAAGAATGCCTCGAAGAACCGGGGCGGCTCGAAAATCCTGAACTTGAGGTCGGCAACTTTGCCGTCCTTGATCTTAACGTTCAGCGCGCCTTCGCCCTCGACCCGCGCCAGCCAGTTTACTTTGATCGTCCTACTTTTCATGCGCTTCGCTTTCCTTCCGAAACGCCTCGGCGCCGGCATTGAACCCGCGGAATTTCCGCACCAGTTCCTGCTCGTTCATGCCATGCTCGGCCCACCACCGGCTCAGGGCACGGGTGTTGGGGGTTTCCTTCGGGCCGAAGCACCCGTAGCAGCCGCGGTCGTACGCCGGGCAGATTGCGCCGCTGTACTCGCCGCCGATGCCGCAACCCATCTGGGTGACCGGCCCCAGACACGGCGTGCCTTCGGCCACCATCACGCACACGATTCCGCGCCGTTTGCATTCGGTGCAGACGCTGTGGCGCGGTGTATTCGGTTTGCGGCCGTGGAGAAGGGCGTTAACGACCTCCACCAACTGATATTTGTTCACGGGACAACCCTGGAGTTCGAAATCCACAAGCACGTGATCCGAAATCGGCGTCGATTTGTTCAGCGTCTCGATGTACTTCGGTTGGGCGTACACGATCGCGGTGAACTCGCGGACGTCCTTGAAATTGCGCAACGACTGGATCCCGCCGGCGGTGGCGCACGCGCCTATCGCCACCAGCCGTTTCGAGGTCCGGCGAATCTGGTGAATCCGTTCGGCGTCGTGCGCGGTGGTGATCGAACCTTCGACCAGCGACAGGTCGTACGGCCCTTTGACGGTGGCCCGCGAGGCTTCGAGGAAGTAGGCGATGTCCACCGCGCCGGCCAGCGTCAGCAATTCGTCTTCGCAATCCAGCAGGCTCAACTGGCAACCATCGCAGGAGGCGAACTTCCAGACGGCGAGTTTCGGTTTCTTGCTTCGCGCCATGTCACACCTCCCGTTTGCTGAAAAAGTGGCGGATGCGGTCGAACCGGAACACCGGCCCATCCTTGCATATGAACGTCGGCCCGAACAAGCAATGCCCGCAAAAGCCGAGGCCGCATTTCATGTTGCGTTCCATCGACACGTAGATCCGGTCATCGGTCAGGCCGCGCTTTTCCAGTTCTATCACGACGTAGCGCATCATCACTTCCGGTCCGCAGACCATCGCCACCGCGTTCGCCGGATCGAATGACGCGCGTGGGATCAGGTTGGTGACCAAGCCCACGTTGTCGCGCCACGCGCCCGTGGCCCGATCAACGGTGAGATGGACATCGAAGTCGGACCGGCTGCGCCACTGCTCCAGTTCCTTGGGGAAGAGGACATCTTGCGGGGTGCGCGCGCCGTAGAGCAACACCACGCGCCGGAACTGCTTCCGCTGGGCCATCAGCGCGTACAGCACCGGGCGCAACGGCGCCAACCCGATGCCGCCCGGCACCACGACCACGTCCCGCCCCCGGGCCTGCTCGACAGGCCACGGTTTCCCAAACGGGCCGCGAATGCCGAGGAGATCGCCCCGTTTCAATTGGCGCATCGCCCGGGTCACTGTCCCGACCACCCGCGTGGTATGCGTGAGTGTCTTCGGCGTGGTGGGGTCGCCGCTGATGGAGATCGGTACTTCGCCCACGCCGAACACGTACAGCATGTTGAACTGCCCGGGCGCGAACTCGAAACCGTCCACCCCGTCGACCGGTTCCAGTTCGAGCGTGAACGTGTCGTGCGTTTCCTGCCGCACCCGCTGAATCCGATACGACCGCGGTTGCATCGGTTCCGGTGGCGCGGCGACGGTGATTGATTTACTTTTTGACGCCATACAAATCCAGCAGTTGCAACCGTGCCGCCTGCAGCCGTTGCACCATGACGGCGGCACACAGCTTCATCAATTCGTAGCCCAGATCGTGGTCCTGGTCGCATTTGCCCCGCAGGCATTTGCCATCGAACGCCAGGGCGCGCGTTGGTTGCTGCGCTCGCGCATCAAAATGCCAGCGATACGGCGGAAACAGCCACGACCAGCCGAGCACGTCGCCTTCGCCAACCGTCTCCCAAATGGCCGGCCCGCGTCCCGGCACGTGAACCTCGATCGTCACCTGGCCCGTGCGGATCATGTAAAACTCGTCGGCCGGTTCGCCCTCGCGGAACAACATCTGGCCTTCGTCGAACCGCACGTTCTTGGCGCAGCCGACGACCAATTTGAGATGCGGCTCAGCCAGGTCCTTGAAAAACGGATGCTCGCGTATGATGGGTTCAAGTGTGTGGATCATGCTGTTCCTTTCTTGGCCGGTTCGCTTTCGCGAATGGCCCGGACCTCTTCGGTAATATCGATGGCCACCGGACACCACGTGATGCAACGCCCGCACCCGACGCAGCCCGACGTGCCGAACTGATCGATCCAGGTGGCCAGCTTGTGCGTCATCCACTGCCGATACCGCGCCAGCGCCGACGCCCGTACGCTGCCGCCAACGATGTAAGAGAAATCCATCGTGAAACACGAGTCCCACTTCCGCCAGCGCTCGGTGGAATCGCCCGTCAGGTCCGTCACATCTTCGACGGTCGTGCAAAAACAGGTCGGACAAACCATTGTGCAGTTGGCGCAGTTCAAACAGCGGGCCGCGACATTGTCCCAGCGTGGATGCTCGTAGTTGCGATACAAGAGCGCCTTGATGTCGGTCGTATCCATGCGACGCCCCATGTGCGCGGCCGTTTTCGCGACAACCCGTTTGGCCGCCGCCAACTGCTCGGAGCTTGCTTCCTTGCAGGGCACGCCGTCGAGAATCTCCGCCCCACGCGCCGTGCCGACTTCCACGACGAAATAATGCGCGCCATTCTCAAGAATTTCCGTCAATGCCAGGTCAAACCCGAAGGTCGCCTTCGGTCCGGTGCCCATCGACGCACAAAAGCATGTGCCGCCTGCCTGCCCGCAGTTGACCGCCACAATGAAGACATTCTCGCGCTGGGATTTGTATGCTGGATCGACGTATGTTCCTTCGAGGAAAATCTTGTCCTGAACCGCGATGGCTTGGCGGTCACACGCCCGAACTCCCACGAACGCGAGCTTGGCCGGTTCGCGTTCTTCGTCCAACAATTCAATCCCATCCCCGTTGCGTTTCGCCCGCCAGAAACGGCGCGTTGCGGGATGGAGAATCTTCTTCCAGGAGTGCGGCCCGACCGTATAGCCGAACAACGCCTTGTCCCCGCGCTTTTGCAGTCGATAAGTGCCGCCGTCCTGCGTGTCCGTCCAGCCGGCCGGCAACTCCGCGCCCGAGTTCAGTTCGTCGTAAACAATCGCGCCTCGCCCCAATGTCGGCCCGATGACCCGGTACCCCCGCTCGCGCAAGACCTTCAGCAGTTGGAAAACACCGTCATGCTGCAAAACAACTTGTTGACCTGTTTGTAAATTCGGCTGTGGCACAACCCTGACCTCCTCTTCTCGCCTTTTAAGTGCATTATAATTTACGCCTCTCCCACCCGTCAATACTGTTTGTGTTCGATTGCTACGTGCCGCTTCGCCGCGAGGATGCGGTCAACAAAACTGACTATCTCGCGCTCCAGTTTTGTGTCGCACTCAGCAACCGGGATCTCGGAAACATTGTGCGGTGGGAAGTTGATGCCGCGAGCCGACCATGCCGATTGCATACTGTTGTTATGGTTGCTTATTGGTCATGGTTTTGCTCTTCAGAGCCGTTTGCGGATAGATTTCAATTCCCGCCGACGTTTCGCGGTGGTCTTGGGATATGCCATCTTAAGTTCATTGAGCGCATCAAGGACAATTTGGGAAACAATCAACCGGGCATTATCCTTATCATCGGCGGGAACGACGTGCCAGGGCGCGTGATGGGTGCTGGTCGCGTTCAGGCAATCCTCATAAGCCTTCATGTAATGCTTCCAGTAGTTCCTCTCATGAATGTCCGAGAGGCTGAATTTCCAGTTCTTGTCCGGCTCATCAATGCGCTCGAGCAAGCGCTTTCGCTGTTCCTCCTTCGACAGGTGAAGGAAAAATTTGATGATCCGGGTGCCGTTGCGGTGGAGATGCTCCTCCAAGTCCACGATGGAACGATACCGCCCCTTCCAGATGGTTTTCTCGTCGCGCAACTCTTCCGAAAGCCCCTGGCCGCGGAGAATCTCCGGATGCACCCGAACGATCAGCACTTCCTCGTAATAGGAACGATTGAAAATGCCGATCTGCCCGCGTTCGGGAAGCCGGCGCGTCGTGCGCCAGAGAAAATCATGTTCCAACTCGTCGGCGCTCGGCTGTTTGAAACTGAAAACCTGGCAGCCTTGCGGATTGACCCCGGACATGACGTGCCGGATGGCGCCGTCCTTGCCGGCAGCGTCCATCCCCTGAAAAATCAGCAGCAACGCATAGCGGTTGGACGCGTAGTAAAGGCGTTGCAGCGAGCTCAACTCCTCAACGTGTTCTTCCAGGAGTTTTTGATACCGCTTCTTCGACTTGCAAACGGGCTTCACCATCGTTGGCCACTCTTTGAGTTTGACCTTTTCTCCGGGCCGCACACGGAAATCCTTTGAATTGATTTTCATCTTCATCCTTTCGGCCATGCCAGCCATGTTGTTCGCGTCTGTTTATTTATGGGGTTCATCTTTCCGAATCTCCCGCTCCGCCTGCCCCCAGTCCTGAACTGCTCGACCGTCCTGGCGGCCTCGCTGCTCGTACAGTCCATAGGCACGTCTGGCGATCTGCGGGGTCAAATCGGACGGCGTCTTGGTTTTGACTGGATCGAAAATCCGATACGCGAGCAGTTTCACGCGGTCGTTGACGAGGAACCACACCAGGGAGTAGCCCCACACCATGAGCGCCCAACCCCAACCGATTGGCGGCATAAACAATCCATAAACCGCGATCATGGTAGCCACCACTTGCGTGCCGAACACCGCCACCAGCAGAATCCGCGCGGGACGAATGGACCAGAACGGGCCGCGCGTGCGTGTGAGGAAAATTTTCAAATGTCCCGCCACGGACAGTTTCAGGTAAATCAGCGTCTGGATGAGCGCACGGTCGAGGTGAAAGACACGTTCACCGAGATAAAACAGGCCAAAGGAGTCCATGACCCCGATGACGCTCACCACCGTGGCGATCCCCAGCACCAGGCGCATGTTCCAGGTCTCGGGCTTGTTCGAGTAGTGAACATTGTCATACGCGATGGACAGGATCGCGCCGTCGTTGAGCAACGCCAACATCACGATCATGACTGCGGTCACCGGGTAAAAGTTAAATACCAGGATTGACAACGTCATGAACAACAGCACGCCCAGCGTTTCGGCAATGCGGTAGATCGCGTAGCTGTTCATCCGCTGGAAAATTCTCCGGCTCTCCTTGATCGCATCAATGATCACCGACAGGCCAGGCGTCAGCAGCACGATGGCCGCCGCCGCGCGCGCCGCATCCGTCGCACCCGAAACGGCGATGCCGCAATCGGCTTCCTTCAGCGCGGGGGCGTCATTCACCCCATCGCCCGTCATGCCGACGATGTGCCCGCGTTTTTGCAGGACATCCACAATGTGAAACTTGTGTTCGGGGAACACCTGGGCGAAACCGTCGGCCTTTTCGATAGATTCAGCCACCTCTGTGGTCTCTTGCTTCTTTGAGTCTCCCAGGCTGGCGGCATCAAGGATGTTTGTGCCCATGTCCAACTTTTTCGCGGTTTCCTTGGCGATGGCCAGTGCATCGCCCGTAACCATCTTGATCTTCACGCCCATCTGTCGCGCGGTCGCGATGGTTGCCTTGGCATCTTCCCGTGGCGGATCGAACAGGGGCAACACGCCCAGAAACTGCCATTGCCCGTCGCCCTCGGCCCGCGCCACGCCCAACGAACGAAAGCCGCGCGCCGCGAATTCGTTGACCGCCTTCTCGACAGCGGGTTTCACCTGCCCGGCGTTGGCCGACAATTCCAAAATCATCTGCGGCGCGCCCTTGGTCACCTTGAACGTCTTTCCGTCCGCGGCTTTGACGGCGGCCTCCGTGCGTTTATGCACCGGGTCGAACGGCTGGAAATGAATCACCTGATAACCCTGCAACGCCTCTTTGTCTTTCAGTCCGCCCAGGACGGCCAGATCAATGGTGTCATTATCGTCCGCGCGCGATGCCAGCGCGGCATTTAGGATGACTTGCTCGGCGGGGACATTGTTCACGCTGAACGGATCGCCCAGCGTCAGCTTGTTCTGGGTCAGGGTGCCGGTCTTGTCCGAGCACAGCACGTCCACGCCCGCCAGTTCCTCGATGGCCGACAGCCGGCTCACAATCGCCTCTTTTTTAGCGAGCAGCCGCGCGCCAACCGCCATCGTCACCGACAACACCGTCGGCATCGAAACGGGAATCGCGGCCACCGTCAGCACCAGGGCGAACTGCAACGTGGTGAGGATCGGGTCGCCGCGGAAGAGCGCGACGGTAATAATCACCGCCACCAGAGCCACCGCGAGGATGATCAGGTAATTGCCAATCTTCAAAACCGCCTTTTGAAAATGGCTGACGGTGTGCGCCTCCTGCACCAGTTGCGCCGTCTTGCCGAAATAGGTGTTCGCGCCCGTGGCATAGACCAGCGCACCGATTTCGCCCTGACGGATGATCGAACCGGAAAACACCGCCTCGCTAGGTTTTCGCGTGGCGGGCAACGACTCTCCCGTCAGCGCGGACTGATCCACCTCCACCGGCTCGCCGTCCAACAGGCGCGCATCCGCCGGCACGATGTCACCCAGGCGCACGCGGATGACGTCGCCCGGCACCAGTTCACGCGCCGCCGGATTGATCCATTTCCCATCCCGTTTCACCCGGGCCTTGATCGCCATTTTGGCCTTCAGGGCGGCGATGGCGTTGGCCGCCTCGTGTTCTTCCCAGAATCCAACCGTGGCGTTGGCCAGAAGCAGAAGGAGGATGATGGCAAAGTCCGGCCAATGCCGGGCAACCGCCGAAAGAATCACGGCCGCTTCGAGCATCCACGGGATGGGACCCCAAAGATAGGCGAGGAATTTCAGGAACGGATTAGTCTTCTTTTCTTCAATCTCGTTCGGCCCGTATTGGGCCAGCCGTTTCTGCGCCTCGACTTGACTGAGGCCGTCTGGCGACGACCCCAACTTTGCCTGCAGCTCCGGCATGGGCAGGGATTTCAAATCATCCTTCGCATCGGGCTTCGATCCCGGCTTCGAGGGTACCGGCTCGGCTTCGGATTGATTTGGGGTCGTTCGCATAGTGAACTTCCTCTCTGGCGCGCAGCCCGGTCGTTCAGGCGGCCGGTCCGGGTGCCTTGAACGCAAAGGCGAAGAACGCGGCCACGACGAGAAAGGCGAACGCCACGAGATAATTCCACGCGAGTTTCTCCTTCAGAAACATGATTGCGAATCCGATGAAGACGACGATCGTGACGACCTCTTGAATGATCTTGAGCTGGAATCCCGAGAACTGGCCATAGCCGAGGCGATTCGCCGGCACCGCCAGGCAGTATTCGATCAGCGCGATCGCCCACGAGACCAGGATCGCTTTCCAGAGCGGCCAGTCGTGACCGTATTTCAAGTGCCCGTACCAGGCGAAGGTCATGAAGACATTCGACAAAGCCAGCAGAAGGATGGTGCTCATAGGGTTGGTGCTCCTTGGGTTGGATTTAGAAATCGTTTATCGCGTGTCTCCGGCATGAAGAAGTAGAGGATGCCGAATGCGGCCGACGCGACCGCAGCAAGGAAGAGAAAGCCCGCGTTGAAACCAAAGTGATGCACGATGGAACCGGCGATGACCTGGCTGAACGAAGCGCCAATGCCGACCGCCGTGCTGATGGCCCCGAGGGTGAGATTAAAGCGGCCAGAGCCCTGCGTGAGGTCGGCGATCACGAGAACCGAGACAACGCCGAATATTGCCGCCGCCACACCATCCAGGATCTGGATCGCGACCAGCGCACCCGTGTTGTCGGTGAGCGTGTAGAGAACGGCGCGAACCGGCAGCGCTCCGAATGCGACGAGCAGCAGTGGCTTTCTACCCCACGACCCCGCTTTCCGCCCCGACCAGGAAGCGAGCAACGTGATGACAAGCTGCGTGGTCACCACGCATGCCGACATGAACATCATCGAGTTTCGGCCCTGACCCTTGGCGAGCATCTCGCCCAAGAGCGGCAGCATTGCGGCATTGGCAAAGTGAAACATCACCGCGCAGACAAGAAAGATGACCAGTGGCCGATCCTTCAGCAGTGCGTGCGCTTTGACGGGTTTGCCGACTTCGGCGCCTTTCTTCGCGCCCCGCGCCTGCTCATAATCGATCTCATCGGGGTGGATGATGAGCAGGGTGAGGATGGTCGGGAGCGCGCAGACCGACACGAAGAAAAAGATGCTGCGATTGGAAATGAAGTGACCAAGCAGGCCCATCGACACGGCGGCGGCGACGTTGCCGGCCGAGTTGAAAGCCTGGTTACGTCCCTGGCGGCGATCAAACAACTGGCGTCCCACGATCCCGAGGGAAATGGCACAGATGGCCGGACCGAAAATGCTCGAGGTGCCGCCAATCAAGACTTGGGCCGACATCACGGACCAAAAGGTTGGCACGAGCGCAATCAGCAACGCCCCCACCGCCAGCGCGACGATCCCCGCGGCAATCAACGCGCGTTTGGATCGGAGGTGGTCGACCAGCGCGCCCGCCGGGGTTTGGGTCAGGATTCCGGCGATTCCGCCAACGGTGAGAGCGATTCCCACGCGCTGCTCGTTCCACCCATATCCCGCGAGGTAGATCGCGAGGAATGGTCCGACTCCCGTCTGGACGTCGGCGAGAAAAAAATTCAACCAGTCCAGACCACGCAGCGTTCGGGCGGAAGGCGTTTTGGCCTCCCCTTCTTTCGATGCGTCCGGGTCCCGTCCGCCAGCCGGTGGACTAGCCATGGGTACCCATGTCGTTACGCTCATGTCCTTTCCATCGCGGCATTGTATTCGCCGCGGCGCGCAGCCCGGTTGCACCTGGCTCTGTGAACCAGAGCTTTCTGTGCCGCAGGCACGTTGGCCTCCTTGCCTTGCCAAATCTCCAAAGCCGGCTGCTGGATGGCGCGGGCAAACGAAAACGCCAACGCCCACGGCAGTCGCGACTTGAATCTAACATTCATGGCATTCAAACGGGCCGAGGCCAGTTCACCGGATTGGCCGCCCGACAGGAACGCAATCCCCGGAACGGCAGCGGGGACGGCTCGCAAGAGACACCTCACTGTGGCATCGGCCACCTCGTCCACGGATTCTTGCTTGGGGCAGGTCAATCCCGGAAGCACCATGTTGGGCTTCAGGATCATACCCTCCAGCGTCACCCGTTGTGTGTAAAGCTGGTTGAAAACCGTTCGCAGGACTTCCTCCGTTACCTCGCGGCACCGCTCCAGGGTATGCTCGCCGTCCATGAGCACTTCCGGCTCGACGACGGGGACCAGTCCGGTTTCCTGGCACAACGCGGCATAGCGAGCCAGCGCCTGCGCGTTGGCCTCGATGCAAGCCCGGCTGGGAATGTCATCGCCCACGGCAATCACCGCGCGCCACTTGGCAAAACGGGCGCCCATTCGAGAGTATTCAGCCAGGCGGTCGCGCAATCCGTCCAGGCCTTCGGTTATTTTCTCTCCGGGATGACCGGCCATGTCCTTTGCGCCGGTGTCAACCTTGATGCCGGGAATAATTCCCGCATTGGTGATGACT
>Ga0116107_1001536_pt1 | contig 13482 bp, 12 predicted proteins | sample June2015DPH_6_10_FD_88969 | JGI IMG/M metagenome (GOLD analysis project Ga0116107, IMG submission 88969) | Peatland microbial communities from SPRUCE experiment site at the Marcell Experimental Forest, Minnesota, USA - June2015DPH_6_100 | ecosystem: Environmental > Terrestrial > Soil > Wetlands... | reverse complement strand
CTGGTAGCCAGGGCCGGGACCAGTATGACCGTTGTCATGAAAACTTTGAACATCCAGCCAAAAGTCCCGGTGAACTGTTTCATTGTCCCACCTCCTGCAAGCATGTAAGAGCTGTAAAGACCTTTTCGTGAACTCTTTCTGTCACCTATTGTCCTTTATAACGTTTCTTCAATACGTTAAGGGACCGGCTCGCCATTCCTGACCCGCGTTATTAAGCCTCGCCGTGCTTCGTCGTCTGATTTTTATTGAACTTGCTCCTGAACTCGGTGCGGCCATTTTTGAGGTAAAGAGAATCCAATGGATAATCAACAAAGAAAAACGAAAAATGTGTGCAATTGCAATATCGTATAGTTAGTCGCCACACACAAAAAGGCAAAACAAAGCTTTATGAGACATGGTGAGTGAATACTTTGAGCCTCACCTTACCGCTCCATTCGCTCAAATTTCACGCACGCATTGAAATAATCGAGATGCCTTTTCAATATGGCGCCACATTACTGGTTCAGTAATAACTTACTGTATAATATCCGGTAGTTGAGAGGCATGAAGTATGAATTATACGCTAACCTGCCTGATCAAATAATTGCAAAACATTGCCTCGTCAATGGTGAATTTAGTGGGTAGATAATAGGCATTTAACATACTCGTTAATCAATAATGAAGCGATAAAACGGTTACGTGCAGTGTTCAGGATAATGAGCATTTGATTCGCTCTGATATCTGCCTGAATGCGGCACGGCGGGCAGGGCCGGTCGTACCCGGTTCCTGCTCCGGTTCCCGGACTTTGCGGCTTTGTTACCGGCGACCGCCTTATTTAATTTGGCGCTAAAACCACAAGCAACGCCGTGACAGTGATACCAGGCAGCGTTAATGAGAGTACAGTCTTTTCTGGAAAAGCCAAAAGAGCGGGGGGTACAGGGCACAGCCACCCGCCATTGTCGTTGACTCTAAGTCCTGTGCTCACGATGCTGAGCCCTGTTCGTCATTCCGGCGGCGCTTTTTAGCCGGAATCCAGTCCCGCGCTTCGCGGGATTTCAAGGTTTTCTGGACTCCGGCTTTCGCCAGGGTGACGGCGCCCGAAATTCTTAAGTCGACAGCATTGCAGCCCCCCGCGCGCCCATTTGGTTTAAAACAGGGTATAAATGAAGGGAGCCAGGCCCGTGCCGGACAGGAAAATCAGCGCCGCGAAGATAAACATTACCAAAACAAAGGGCAGCAGCCACCATTTCTTCTTTTCTCGCAAAAAGGTCCAGAATTCGGCAACAAAGCTCTGTTCGCCTGCTCGGGCTGCCTCTTTTTCAAACTCGCTCAAACTTTTGCCCTTCATATTAAAAGTCCTCTCAGTATTGGCGAAGGTAGTTACGAATGTCCCGTGGTGTTACTTTTGGCGTCCAAAAAGTAGTCTTGCCGGGATCAGGCTTACGACCGAGCGCGTCACGGCTGCGTACTCTGAAAAATAGCGCGATAGGCGTGAGGATGCAATAGAACAGGACCATGAGCGCAATCTGTGAGACCATCCAGCCAATGGGGAAAGCGAGCAGCATGCAGCCGGCGTAAATCCAGCGCACGAACCGCGGCATGATCAAACCCGCGCCTCCCACGACCACCCCAAGCAATCCGATAAACAGGGCAATCGAGTGATGATCGCGCGCCAACCACTGGTGAGTCCCCCAGGCGAGAAAGAACACGAGCCAGGCCGCCGCGAACTGCCGCAGCGTCTTAGTGGGAGGATTCAAGTCAAGTTCGATCATGGGAAAACTTCCTCAGTCCAGTTCAAATTTGCCGAGATACTCCGTGCGTTGGGTATCCGTAAACGTTGCGGCCATTTCACTTTTGAGCAAAACGAAATCCTCCATCACAAGTGCATCCATATCGGTTGCAATGAAGCACTTATAAGCGTCTTGCGGCGTGCAGACAATAGGTTCGCCGCGCACATTAAAACTGGTGTTTACGATCACCGGACAATCCGTAAGTTGTTCGAAAGTCTTAATGAGCCGGTAAAAGCGGCCATGGCGTTTTTCATCAACGGTTTGCACTCGCGCGCTATAGTCGACGTGGGTGATGGCCGGCACGGTGGAGCGCACGATGTTCACACGCTCGCGCAAATCCTCGGCCTCAGACATACTCTTCAAGTCGGTTTCATTAAGCTTTACCCGATGTTTTTCGAGTATGGGCGCCACCAGGAGCATGTAAGGACTTTCCTGGTGGGCTTCCATTCCGAAGTAATCGTTCACCCTTTCCCGCAGCACACACGGGGCAAATGGACGGAAGCTCTCGCGAAACTTGATCTTGAGATTCATTTTCGCCTGCATGGATGGATTGCGCGCATCGCCGATAATGCTGCGCGCACCGAGCGCGCGCGGCCCGAACTCCATCCTTCCGTGGAACCAGCCGATGATTTTGCCTTCAGCCATCAGTTTTGCCACTTTGTCGAGCAAATCCGCCTCGTGGCTGAAGAGTCGGTACGGGGCCCCCACCTCACCGAGGAACTTCTCGATAAACTCGTCGGAAAACAGCGGTCCCAGTAAACTTCCTTTCTGGGCGTCATTTCCCCCAGGTTGACGAGGTTGATCCATAAGCTGATACCAGACGAATAAAGCGGACCCCAGGGCGCCGCCGGCATCGCCGGCAGCAGGCTGAATCCAAATATCCTCGAAAGGCCCTTCGCGCAATAACCTGCCGTTGGCCACACAGTTCAGGGCAACCCCGCCGGCGAGCACGATCTTTTTCATTCCCGTTTTTTTGTGCACTTCGCGCGCCATTCGCAAAACTACCTCCTCGGTCACGCATTGAACGCTTGCCGCCAAATCCATGTGGCGCTGCTCCAAAACGGACTCGGGATGGCGGGCGTGGCCCCCGAAGAGCTGATGGAAGCGCCCGTTTGTCATCCTCAGCCCCTGGCAGTAATTGAAATAGTCCATATTCATCCAGAAACTGCCGTCAGGGCGCAGGTCCAGAAGATGTTCCAATATGAGATCGGCATAGACCGGTTTCCCGTAGGGTGCGAGCCCCATCAGCTTGTATTCGCCGCTATTGACTTTGAAGCCGCAGTAATAGGTAAACGCCGAGTACAGCAGACCCAGTGAGTGAGGAAACTGCAGCTGTGAAAGAATGCGAATCTTGTTGCCCTCGCCTGTGCCATATGTTGCCGTACCCCACTCACCTACGCCGTCAACAGTCAACAGGGCCGCTTTGTCGAATGGGCTGGGAAAAAATGCACTTGCGGCATGGCTCTCATGGTGCTCCATGAAAACCAGGGGCGAGCGGCGGCCCGAATTGAGATGCCGCCTGAGTGTTCGGCGCATGTTAAACTTGTCTTTTAGCCATAGCGGAATAGCAAGACGAAAACTCCCGAACCCCGCAGGTGCAAAGCTCAAGTACGTCTCGATCAGCCGGTCGAATTTCATAAGGGGCTTATCATAGAACGCGACGTAGTCCAGTTCCCCCATCTCCAGCCCACCTTGCCGCAGGCAGTAGCCGATGGCGTTCGAGGGGAAGGCCGGGTCGTGCTTCCTGCGGGTGAAACGCTCCTCCTGTGCAGCGGCAACGATGTCGCCGTCAACTACGAGAGCAGCAGCACTGTCGTGATAGAAGGCCGAAATGCCCAGTATTGCCGTCATGGAAAGAAAAAACCTCGCGTCCGGATTCACTCAAGGCAAATTTAGAGATTGTATGTAGTCACGAATGACCAAAGCGGCTATTCGGTGACCTTCAGCTGTCCAGTGGCCATCATTGGTAAAATAGAGAGGCTCCCCCTTCGGTCCTGTTTCAGGGTAAACTGCTCGCATGCATTCCGTGGGATTCAAAAAATCGATTTCGAGTTTTGCGCAGATTTCCCTCATGGCTGGCAAATATACGGATATATAGGACGAATCCAGTTCGGCGGCGAGAGGAATATAGACAACGAACAACCTGGCCCCATTGGATTGGCTGGTTGCTTTCATCTCGCTTAGAGTGTGCTCCATTATCATTTTGAGCTCAATCGACGGAGCAGGGCTTTTGAGACCCCTATTTGCTGCATGGCCGGGAATATTATCCTTGATTACCTGATTCAGTTGGTTTGAATAGTAGGCTAAAAACGATACTGCGTAAGAGTTTCTCATTAGCCGGCTGAAGATGCCGCCAATAGGATGGGCTACCGGGCTGTTATGAAGAACTACTTTTCCGCTTTCCAACGTGCAGTAGGGGCGATCGAGCTTGCTTCTATTGACATTATCATCGAAATCGTTAAAACAAAACATCACTCCAACAGCGATGGGCTTATCCACGGGCAGCAGTTGTTGCAGCAGAATTTTCTCTTGTACCGTACCGTAGGAATTGACTCCACAATTGATAACCCTGAACCCTGGACCCAATTCATTCTGTAGATAATCTGTAAACACGTTCCCCTGTGAAACTCCCCATCCCCAGGTGAAGGAGTCTCCCAGGAACATCACGGACCTCGCCCCCGGAGATGGCTGTATTTTCGATTGGAGCTTGCGAAATCCTTTTTCATTCATGGAAATAAGGACATCGAAATCTTTCTTGTGAAACCTGCCTGTAAAAGAAGGTATTCCAACCCAACCTAATTGCTTGTCTCCGCCATGAAAGCTGTTCAACGGATTAACATAAGTAGGACTGTATCCAGCTACCCTGAGTACTGCTTCCATAACAAGAATTGACACCAATAAAGATAATGATATGCTTAATAAAGCAAATAGCGTTTTTCTCACTTACCGGTTTTCCTTCACTTATCTATGCGTCCCAGGTTTTCTTATCGAATATTCCATAGAATATAGCATTCCGCACCGCCGACTTTGGAATCCGGATATCTTACATGGATAATGCGCAAACTTGACCGCCGGCAGATCCCAAAGAGTCTTCAGCCAATCGGATTCCATCGGAAAAAGCTCTTGGAATTACCCGGAAGGCCGATTCAATTATCCTATATCCCCATAAAACAAGCAAGTGCAATGCGGAGACGATGCATAGGGCCGGATGCTCGTTGCTTTCCATGAGCATTGGATGGTGGCGGTCTTCCCGGATGCGCCCGGCAGAATCCGGCCCGAAAATCCGGTTCTGATTCATAACGCCCAACCTGATGCAGTATGCCGGATGGTAAATCCCTGCAAGCTTGACAGGCGCCTTAGCCGATGCTACAAGTCGGTCCTCACGGGTTTTCAGGCCCAGTCATGCGACCGGGTAATTAGAGTTGTAGGGTCAATCGGAAAAGAAACTTGAAAAAGTGGGCCTTTCTTGAATGAAATCCGGCTGGGCGTGTTGAGTCTGGGGCGCCCATCTACGGCCATTGAGTATTCAATTATATCGGCGAGTTTTGGATGCAACCGATTAGTGAAAATCACCTCGCGCGCTTTGAAGACTGCTTCAAGAATGTATCTATATACCATGATATATTGATGCCATGATCCTCAACAATTACAGAGTACAATCATTTTCAAAATACGATAAATGGTGTCTTTTGTCGTTGACCGTTATCGGTGCGGTTATCCGTATAATTTATCATAATAATAGGCCATTTGTCAACGATGAAATAGGAACGCTTATTTACATGGAAAAGAGCGTTACGTTCATATTATCTCATTTTGAATCGTGGCTAACGATGAATTATTTTATCCTTGTGGAAAAATTCATGGCATATGTTTTCGGCCATAGTCAGATAAGCCTCTGTTTGATACCTATGGTTGCAAGTATTATTACGATACCATTGACCGCTGTATTAGCTCGTATGGTGACTTCCACAAAGGTTTCTCTTATTTCAGCTGCGCTTGTGGCAATGAACCCTTATTTGATCTACTTTAGCGGAATTATTAGATCATATTCGCTATTGACGGCCTTGTCCATCATTGTCATCATTGTATATTTTAGGTGGTATTCACACCGTACTTATAAGAATGGACTGTATGTATCATTAGCATGCTATGCGTTATTACTAAGTCATCTTAATGGCATGTATATTGTATCATACATAATGCTCAGATCATGTGTGGATCTGCTATGGACCTTTAAGAAAGGGCAGAAATCAAACATACTAACACTCGTAATCCCTTTAGGAGTATGTGTACTTGCTGCTGGAATATCATATGTGAAAATATTCCCTGAAATGCTGGTATGGGGCGTCCAGTGGCATGATACTTCTCCTACAGGTGTCGCATATATCCCTCTTATGCTGTCACGGTATTTTGCAGACGGTTATTATGGGTGGTTGTCAGCTGGCTTATTGATCAGTTCAATATTTATAGCGTATAAACATAGTATGTCTGTGATCGAATTACTACCAATAATTGTTCTCCCGATCTTGTTAATATCTATCCAGGGAATTTCTCATTTTCCATGGGCTTATGCACGATTTCTAATTTTTGCAGTGCCGATTCTTGTGATCTTTATCGCGGAAGGAATCTGTTTTTATGCTGGACGATTTGTACATATGACTACCCTTGCCACTTGTGCAGTAACGATAGTCCTTATTATCACATGGGTACCTAATTTACAAAACATGTTTAATAGAAAATGGGCCTATCCATGGAATCAAGTCGGGTCCTTTATAAATAGTACCTATCAAGAAAATGATATTATTCTGTATAGTGGGTGGAATATCTCACATCATATGTATCCATATCTATCAACGGCCAATTATGCCAAATTCATGCTGATTGATTATTCTGAAAAAGATTACAAAAATATTAATGGCAAGGTTTTCTTCATTACGACAAAACCGTTTGTGAATTCACAAGATTGTCCCGGATATACATTCGGAAATATTAAAATTATTCTTTATTCTCAGCAATCTTATATGCAACTACTTGTGACTATCAGGAATGATATCCTCGCCAGTATAAAACCAGGAGAAGTGTCTCCTGACTTGACTGATTGTTATAAAGATATTTGGGAATTGAACAAGAAAGTGAATCCAGAGAGTAACTATCTTATGTACTACCAGCTGTATATGCTGTGTCTTAACCTTACCGAGAGACAACGGAATATCCCCCACGCTCTGGAATGTTGGGAATCGGAATCCATGGCAAAACTTATAATGAATAGGGCCCAATAAAACATAGCTGCGTTTTCGGGCCCCATCTGGAGCTTGAGCTTCTCGTGGGAATCTTCACATCGAATTGGCCGTCTGAAAACCTTGGAATCGTGTAGACCGTGAAGTGCAAAGCGTTGTCCCTGTCGAACTGCCAGTTGCCGTTGTTGCCGTCCACCCGTGCGACCGTGGAGCGATCCGGGCCGCTCGGACCCGGTTGGGCTTCAAGGACAAGGAGACTGCGTTGAACTTTGCACCTGATTCTGTGCTGTGGTGATCCGCGGCGCAGACCGGGGAGAACGCTTGCAACTGGTTCAGATGCCCGTTATAATTTTGCGCTTTGAATATTTCGAGAAGCTTTTCATTACAAGCGTCTTCAAGTGATAACTCGCACCCGGACCCGCGACCCGGGTCCGACACAAGGGTTCCAGCATGAGCGATTTGGCTATGCATTCACTCGTCGAGGCCCTGTTAGACGGCAACCAGGCCCGCTCTGTAGCTGAAGCGAGAAGACTGCGCAATGTTGGCGCCGGGATCGAACAGATCGTGCTGGAAGGCGTTGGCAAGGCCATGGAGCAACTTGACGGTAAGTGCACCATCGAGCAATTCAACCTGCTTGAAATCATGCTTGTGGGCCGCGCGGCGATGGGTGTCATAAAGGAGCTGTTTCCCCAGGGTGACTCCGGGATACCTGCCCGGGGTACTGTGATTGTCTGCAGCCTCGAGGGCGACGTTCACGACATTGGGAAAAATATCCTTAAGATGATCCTCACCGCAAAAGGCTACAAGGTAATTGATTGCGGAAAAGACTGCCATGTCGATAAGCTGGTTGAAACAGCCGAGCAACACGGTGCTGATGCAATCTGCATAAGCGGCTTGATCACGACGGTGATTCCGCAGGTAAAAACCGTGAAGGAGTTGGCCGGGAAACGCGGACTCGGGCACATTAGAATCCTTGCCGGCGGGGCTGCGCTTAAGCAGGCAACCGCTAAAGATCTCAGGGTGGATTTTGTGGCCGATACGGCGTTTGATGGGGCCCATTTTCTTGAATCAGCGGTCGAGAAAAAGGGTTTGATTTGACGAGCAGGGTGCTCACCGCCCGAGATACCTTTGCGGGGTGAAGGATGAGGAGTTCCGACAGGGTTAAGGCCGCCATAAATTTTGAGCCCACGGACCGGCTCCCCGTAATTGCGCAGATATTCGCACACACAGCGGTCATAGCGGGGGAAACCATACAAGAGTATGTTTCAAGCGGTCGCCGGCTGGGTGAATGTCAAATCAAAGCCCTTGAAAGATATGGCTGCGACGCAATCTTTGCTGTCATGGACGTAAATGTCGAAACCGAAGCACTCGGTTCTGAGCTCGTTTACCGTCTCAACGACTACCCATATGTACAATCCCATGCTTTTACCAGGAGCACTAACTTGGAGGCTGTTTCCACGCCTGACCCATACACCGCGGGTCGCATGCCTGAAATACTCAAAGCACTTGGAATTATGCGGCGCGAAGTAGGGGATGAAGTTCTCGTGGTGGGTTGTGTCCTGGGACCAATGACTCTGGCCACTCAGTTGGTCGGAATGGAAACGGCTTTGTACCTGGCCATAGACGATCCCGACGGTTTCGAGAAACTCCTGGATTTCGCCACCAGCGTCATCATCCGGTTTGGGACCGCCCAAATCGAGGCCGGAGCACATTCACCCCTGGTATTCGATCCCTCCGCATCGATGGCGGTCATCCCCGCATCCTTTTTTCGCGAATTCGAGCTTCCGAGGCTAACTCAAATAATCAGTGCATTCCAATCGGCCGGAGCTTCGGCGGGCTGGCTCCATATCGCGGGACCGCTTACTCCAGTTCTTCCTGTCCTGGAACAAACCGGAGCAAATATCTTCAATTTCGATTATTGCGTGGACCCCAACGAAGTCCTGAGCCTCAAACCTCAACTTTGCTTTAACGGCAATATAAAATCTCTGGATTTTGAAATAGCCGAACCGGAGGACATCTTCAACGAGTCGCTAAGACTGAAAGATTTGTTTTCAGTCAAGGGTGGATTTGTGCTTTCGTCTGGCTGCGAAATCCCGCCGGGATCGAAGCCTGAGAATATTGAGGCCATGGTGGCCGCCACTCGCAATGGAAGGTAACCTTGCCGAAGATTATCATTAAGACGGGCCAAGGGGATCAACTTATTGAATTCTTCCCGGGTCCGTCCGTCAGAGAAATTCTGGACACCACCGGTTCCCGGGTTCGCTCCAGATGCAGAGGGAACGGGGCCTGTGGTCTATGCCGCGTGCGGGTAAATGGTGCTGAGTTGCCTGAACCTAATCCGGCGGAACGCATTTACCTCTCCGAGGAGCAAATTTCATCGGGGGTCAGGTTAGCGTGCCAGATCAGGCCTGAGTGTGATGTGGAGGTTTCGGTCCTTGACCGGGAGCCGGTTTCCACGTGGAGGGCAATACCCGGTCCCGGTGGCAACTTCTCCAGTTTTCCATCCGACCTGCCCAAAGATGTTAATAGGCCATACGGGGTGGCCATAGATCTCGGAACCACGCACATAAGTCTATCGTTCTACGATCTGTCCACCGGGCAATGGTTTGCCGGGCGTCGCGGGTCGAACCCTCAGGGGAGCTATGGTTCCGACGTGATGACCAGGCTGTGTGCGGCGCATGAATCGCAACAGACGGCTCGTATTTTAAAAAGGTTGGTTGTAGATGCGATAGGCACGGCTCTGATGGATATTGCCGCGCGCGAGGGCATTAGCCTGGAGCAGGTGGTAAAGGCCACCGTGGTTGGTAACACCGCCATGCTTGCGCTACTGTCCGGAAGAAACTCCCACCTGCTGTTGCAACCTTCGTACTGGATGCGCCCGATAGACTGTGTGCTCGACAATCCCGAAGAACTGGCTGCAGAGTGGGGCATTTATCCGGGGGCGATCGTTGAAATCCTGTCGCCACTGTCCGGCTTTGTTGGTTCTGATCTGTTGGCGGGGATTTTGGCCACCAAGCTTTTCGAAAGTGAACCAGGCACCCTTTTGATCGACTTTGGCACTAACTCCGAGATTGCCTTGTGGGATGGCGAGTGCTTATGGGTAACCTCGGCCGCGGGTGGTCCAGCTTTTGAGGGATGCGGCATAAGCTGCGGAATTCCAGCCGAGCCGGGGGCGATTTACCAGGTCCGCGAACTGGCGGGCGATTGGCAGTGGAGCGCTGAGGCTCGCGGGAATTCAGGGGATTCGATCTTGGAAAGTGATGGTTTGGGCCTCGGTCTGGAGTTTCGGACTGTCGACCATGAAAAACCTCGGGGGTTTTGCGGCTCAGGAATCATTGACCTCATCGCCTGCCTGTTGAGATCGGGCAAACTGACCAGCATAGGCCGCTTTTCAGCCGAAGTCTCCGGGGGAAGCATCGTTGTCCTCATTGGAAACCGTGTACAGCTTCTGTTGACCAAAAGAGACGTGGATGTCTTCCAGAGGGCAAAAGCAGCCATATCCGCCGCCGTAAGGGTCCTGCTCTCCATGGCTCGGATGCGTACCACGGAATTAAAGCGCATTCACATAGGCGGGGCCTTCGGCCATTTTCTCAACAGGCGGAATTCAATCGAGATTGGACTTCTACCCGAATTGAGCCACGATGCCATTGAACTCTGCGGCAACTCTGCGCTGAGAGGGTGCGAAGAACTCCTGATGTCAGACCATTCGACCCGGATTCTTATGGACTTAAAGGCCAATGCGAGGCTTATCAACCTTGCACAATCCGAAGAATTCGAGGCCCTGTTCCTGGAAGGCCTCTACCTGGGCAAATGGAAAGAAGTTAACGAGAGCCTGTGCTGAGGGTTATGGAAGATTCGCAATACAGCGACCGGGCCTACCTGCATGCCTTCATGAAGACCGCCCAGTACCTGGCGAGTCTAACGACTCATGAGGACGTCTGGCAACATATAGCCGAGGTGATGCTCAGTTTCTATGGTGCGGAATCCGCGGGATTTGCCAGGCCGCGAGTCGATGGTGAAATAGAGTTCCACCACCTGTTGGCGCCCGACGAACAGTCGAGTGCACTGCTATCTTCCAAAGATATTCAAGAAAACGTTCGTGAAGTTTTGGAAACCGGATTTCTTGCAGTATGCTCCCTGGCTGTCAATGAGGAGTTGCGTACGTTCGTTCTTTTGCCTGTATCTCTGGACAACAAAACCGCGGGCGTCATGCTGGTCGGACATGCCGCGGCCGGGGCAATATCAAACGAAGTGCTCAACGTCTATCTCGCGATCGCAGGCTTAGCCGGGACTACTATCAACAGGCTCATCTCCGAAACCGAACTGAAAGAACACCGCTCCCATCTTCAAAAGCTCGTCTCAGACCGTACCAGCGAACTGACCCTGACCCTCAACAGCCTGAAGCGGGAAATTACCGAGCATATGCAGGCAGAAGAGGAGCTGAGACGGTATAGAGATCACCTGGAGGACCTGGTGGAGGAGCGGACGGCCGAGTTGGGAAAAGCCAACCATGAGTTAAGGACCTATTCGGCAAGACTTGAGAGAATCAATCAGGAATTGGAAGAGTTTGCCTTCGTTGCTTCCCACGATCTTCAGGAACCGTTGCGCAAGATACAGACCTTTTGCGACATGGCTTTGAAAAGATGCGCACCGGTGATGGGAAATGACGCACGGCAGTACCTGGACCGGGCCGTCAGTTCGGCAGGCCGCATGCGGCAACTGTTGAACGACTTGCTCCAATTCTCGAAGGTCACCGCAAGCCCCGAACCTTTCAAGGCAGTGGACCTCAGAAAAATAGCCCGGGAAGCAGCCGATGTATTTGAGGCAGGACCCGAAACGCCTGCCCCCCTGATCGAGATCGCGGACATGCCTGATATTGAGGCTGATGAGGCTCAGATGCTGCGCCTTTTTCAAAACCTCATCGGAAATGCTCTGAAATTTTGCAGCGGCAAACGTCCTCGGGTCGTGATTTGTGCAAAGCTCAACGGGAATGTGGATTGCGAAATATTTGTGAAGGATAATGGTATCGGATTCGACCAGCAATTTGCGGAACTTATTTTCAAGCCCTTCCAGAGATTGCATAATCGCGATGTATATGGAGGAACCGGAATGGGACTTACCATATGCCGCAAGATAGTTGAGCGCCATGGGGGAAGCATCAGGGTTGAGAGCGAGTCGGGGAAAGGCGCTACATTCATCATTAGACTGCCTGTTACGCAGAGCAGGTGTGAGGCGGGGTAGTTGCAATGGAGGATCAAAAAGCGGTCTTGACTGCTGATGATGAATGCACGGGATTGCATGCCGGCAGCCGCGGCTTTTGAAGCAGCCGGCTCCACTCTCAGAGCGCCGTTGGGTTTTCCGGCCCGCTAAGGGCCGTCAACGCCCCCTCCGGGTTTCATCTTCCCTGACCATTGGCGAATCATCCGCGCTTCATTTTCCGGTATTCCCAGGGAGAGCAAAAACTTATGATGAGCTTCAGGTGCACGGTGCTCAAACTCGGCATGCCATCGATCCATACCGTGCTGATCCATCCCTGCGGCCCGCAGCATCTCTACCCACATCTGCTTGTTTACCTCCGGCTGAATTTTTTCTGAGGCCATGCCCTTTAGCATTGCGGAAAGAAGCCCCTGCCTGGCTTTGAGAACACGGATTTCCTCTCCGATCTCCTTCAATCGCTTCTCGAAAAGATCTGTACAGGGCTTATCTTCCGAGCGAAGAATGGTCTTGATGTCTTCGATCGAAAGACTCGTCTGACGGAGAATGCAGATCCGCTCAAGGAGCTTCACGTCCTCTTCCGTGTACATGCGATATCCCGTGGATGTCCGGCGGGAGGGCGACAGGAGTCCCGCGCGATCATAGTAGAGAAGCGTGCTCCGGGAAAGACCGAACAAACGGGCTATTCTTGATATTGTAAAGGGTTTCATAATTCTGGAAAGAGCAGTGGTGGCCATCCACTGTCCCTTCTCTTTTACCTGCTCCTTGTACGAATCTCCTCGATCTTCTCGGGACAGAGTCCGAGCCACTCGAGGAAACTCTGATGCGATTCGGGATAGCGTGACTCAAACAGGCGATGCCATCTCATCGCCGCTTCATCGTCAATCCCGATCTGCCTGAACATGCTTACCCAATTGTCGATCTTTACCTGATTTTGCATCGTTTGACTCCTGTTTTTCAATTCGATTTTCGATATCACGGCCACGACGATGCAGCTTATAAACTGTGAACCTGTAGTCGGGTAAAGAAAAAAATGAGGATGCATACGAACAGATTGGCACAATCGGTGCTTTAGTTTCAGACATCTCCGGGGATCAGTTGATCTGTGGGAAAATGTTTGACGCAAAAGACATGCATGCGGTGCCGACGCCGCCAGGGGCGGGATTGGATGGTCCTTTATGAGTCTAATGCATTGATCCGTTTCATTGGGAAGTGATAGGGAGCACGTATGAAAAAATTAGTCTTCCATCCTACAGCTATCT
>Ga0116107_1001528_pt1 | contig 13529 bp, 9 predicted proteins | sample June2015DPH_6_10_FD_88969 | JGI IMG/M metagenome (GOLD analysis project Ga0116107, IMG submission 88969) | Peatland microbial communities from SPRUCE experiment site at the Marcell Experimental Forest, Minnesota, USA - June2015DPH_6_100 | ecosystem: Environmental > Terrestrial > Soil > Wetlands >... | reverse complement strand
CTCGGAGCGGGCCAGGGCGGTCCGCTGCTGCCCGTCGTCGGTAGCTACTCCGTGAAGGAGGGCTTCCTCGAGCTGCTGATCCCCATCGTTCAGGACGCTCGCGGGGCGAAGGACCTGAGCCTGTCGGGTGCGTACCGCTACTCCGACTACAACATCAACGGCAGCTGGCCGACCTACAAGGTCGAGGCGGACTGGGCGCCCACGGGCGACTTCAAGTTCCGTGTGGGCTACAACCGTGCGACCCGCGCGCCGAACGTGGTTGACCTGTTCAGTCCGGTGGAGAAGGGCCTCGGTGGCGCCACGGATCCGTGCGCGGGCCCGACCCCGGCGTATACCCAGGCGCAGTGCGCGTACACCGGCATGACCGCTGCCCAGTACGGGAACGTCCCCACCAACCCGGCCGAGCAGTACAACACCCTCTCAGGCGGCAACGTGAACCTGAAACCCGAGACCGCCGACACCAAGACCTTCGGGATCGTGCTCACGCCGCAAGGCACGGGCATTACGGCCGCGTTCGACTACTGGGACATCAAGATCGACAACACCATCGGTTCCCTCGACGCGGATTCCATCCTTAACGCGTGCGCCCAGACCGGCAATTCCGCGTTGTGCTCCCTGATCCACCGCGACTCTCTCGGTTCGCTGTGGATCATGCCGACGGGCTACACGATCACGACCAATGAGAACATTGGCACCCTCCATGCGAGAGGCGTCGACGCGAACATCACCTACGCCCTGTCCCTCGGGAACGGCCTCCTGAACTTCAACCTCATCGGCACCTACATGGACAAGAACGAGATCAACAACGGAATCTACTCGTACGACTGCCAGGGGTACTACGGCAACACCTGCGGCACGCCGGTGCCCGACTGGCGGCATATCTTCCGCATCTCGTTGGAGGAGGGCCCTGCGACCATCAACTTCAACTGGCGCTACATCGGTGGCGTCACGGCCGACGTCGGCAACCCCAGCCCGGAGCTTTCGAACCCGGGTTCGGTTGCTCAGTACAAGGCCAACGGCATTTACACGCTTCCCGCTTACAACTACTTCGACCTCGCGCTCGCCTGGAAGCTGAAGGCCGGCGTCAATCTCATGATCGGCTGCAACAACCTCGCCGACAAGGAACCCCCGGTCATCCCGGGCAACACAGCCGAAGGGTACGCGGCAGGCCAGTACGGAACGTATGACTACGCTGGCCGGTACATCTTCGGACAGATTCAGTTCGCGTTCTAGGTCGGCAGCGAGAAGCTACAAAGGAGGCGGTCCCTGCGGGGACCGCCTCTTTTCTTTCGCGTCCGGGGACGGCTTCCGCTCCTCGGAATCTTCATGTGCCGACGCACACCCCGGACCATGAAAGGGAAGTGGGCAGAGGGTGTCCCGCTGTACAGATTCGCAAGCGGGCGGCCGCAAGGGCCGCCCCTACACCAGCTCGACCAGACGTCACTGTGTAGGGGCGGGGCTTGCCCCCGCCCGCGCACACCGAGCTGCTTTCTGAACAATGACAACACGAGGCGGCGGCGAATTCGCAAGGACCCCCTGCGCTTGCGCGCGCAGTCTCAGGCTGGAAGCCGCTCGTCCGACATCGAGTAAAATGCAGTCAGGTGTTGCAGGCGCCGGGTCGTCACCCACATCTGCCGTTAGGAGGTGCCGTCACCCCGTCGAGGAGGCTCCACATGTCCCTGCGAACGATCGCACTCGGCTCTCTCCTGCTGACTGCAGTTTTTGCCGCGGCCCCCGCCCTCACCCAGCCGCCTGCGCAGACGCCCGTTTCAAAAGACGGCGCTCTTGACACTGCGCCGACACGCAGCCTCCGCATCACCGGGCGACTCGAGAGAGTCTATGACTTGACCCGCAAGTGGGAGAAGTACAGCGCGGATCTCGTTCTGCCCTTTTTCAAGGACCCCATGGGCCAGGGTGTCACCCTTCTCCTCGCTTCCCGGGTCTCGGACGCAGGCAGGATCAACCTTCCAGTAGGTCCCCAGCAACCCGTGTGCTGGTGCGCCCGCGGCAGGGGATGCACGTCCCTCAGGGTGCTCTCCGTGCAGGGCGGTTGCGGGCGCCTCGAGGCCCCAGGCGACGGCAAATGGGACCGGCACCTCAGCAGCAGCGAATGGAAGACGCTGCGGTACGGAGACGCATTCGTCGCGCTCAACATCGACATGCCGCCGGCCGCGAAGGTCGTGGAGCTGAGCATTCTGGCCAATCGCTGCGGTGATGCCGGCAGTTACATGTTCCCCATCACGAGCACTCACACCGACATCAGCCCGGGCAGTCCCGCTCCTTTCTATCTGTTGTTCTCTCCACGCGGTTCGAAGGACTTCTCGGCCTCAATCGAATTGCGCCTCGTTGCCGACGGCGAGGGCGCGTTCGATGTCGAGTTGAAGAACGTCACGATGGACGATCGTGACGGTGAATCAAGGGCCTCCACCGCGCAGTGCATCAAGGAGCATGGCAGCTCGCAATGTCGTTACGTGTCGCTCGAGGAGGACTTGGACGGCCTGCAGGCCGGAGTTGCGACCTGGGACTCGACTCGCTGTCAATAATCACGTAAGGAGTGCCGACGATGCGAAAAATTCTCGTCGCCGGAGCCGTCGCGGCGCTCGCTCTCGTGATCCCTCCAGCCGCCGCAGAGGAGCCCTCCACGATCGATACGCTCTTCCGGACGGGGGATCTGGCTGGCGCATGGAGCGCGCTTGCGACGGTCCAGGCACCACTTACGGGGCGGGAGTCGAAAATCCGTTGCCACCTTCTCCTCTTCAAGAATCAGCTCCCCGACGCGCAGCGCTGTTTTGCGGAATTGACGAAGGCCGATCCTTCCGACAGGTCCGCGCACGCCGGTCTCGCCGAAGCGTACTCGCGTTCCGGACAGTTCGCCGCCGCTGCTTCCGAGTTCGATTTCGCCGGCAATGCGCCGCGGGCCGCCCAGGCCCGCTGCCTCGCGGCGGCGACCCCCTATGTCGTCAAGAGTCCGGGGGAGGAATTCGTCGTGCCATTCGAGCGCGTCGACCCGCTCCCGCTCATCAAGGTGCAGGTGAACGGCGGCGATCCTTGCTTCTTCATCATCGATACCGGCGCCGGGACGACGGTGCTCGACAAACAAGTGGCCGACCAGTTGAAGTTGCCCCGGATCGGTGCGGAAGGGGGCGTATTCGCCGGCGGCAAGAAGGCGACGGTGGAATACTCGATCATTGGCGCTCTCACCCTCGGCGATCTCACGCTCGAACGGGTTCCGGTGCAGATTCTCGACACCTCGTCGTTTGGCTCCATCTTCGGAGGACTTCCAATCAACGGGGTCATCGGCGTCGGCGTCCTCCGCCAATTCACCGCCTCGCTCGACTATCCACACCACCGGCTCGAGCTCCGGCTGGCCAATTCAACGCACTCGGCGAGCCGCGGTGTGACGATGCCCATGTGGCTGGCCGGCGATCACCTCGTACTGGTCTCAGGCTCGGTCGGAGGTCTTCCGGAACTCACGTTGATCGACACCGGCCTCGCAGGATTCGGGTGCACGCTTCCGAAGAGCACGCTGGACGCGCTCGGTGCGAAACTCGACGAAAAGGAGGTGTCAGGGCCAGGCGGCGGCGGCGTGACCTCGGCCAACCGCTTCACCGCCAGCCGCATCGCCCTCGGGCAAGCGGCCGCGGAGGACGTTCCCTGCCTGTTCGGGCCTTTCCCTCCGTCGCTCGAGACCTCCCTTGGCACGCGCGTGGGTTTGCTCGTCTCCCACCAATTTCTGAAGCGCTTCAACGTGACCTTTGACTTCCGCGCCATGACGCTTACGCTGGCGGACTGAAAGCTCACTGCGAGGCCTCCCCGAGAGGCGGCATCAACCGCCAGTCGTATGGGTGGCTCACTTCAACAGGGGGTCAGGATACGAGTCCTTGCGCTTCAGAGCCTCGGCCGCCGCCACCTCCTGTGCCCGCGCCAGCCAGCGCCTGGCAGCCCGCGCGTCCCCCTTTTCCTGGTAGCTCAGGCCCAGCAGGAAGCAAAACTTGTCCTCTTCGGGCTGTTCGCGGACAGCATACTTGAGATGGCTGATGGCCGAAACGTAGTCATGGGCACGGTACGCTTGACGGGCGAGCAGGTAACGATAATAGGGGTTGCGCCAGCGGTCGTGCACCACTCTCTTCTTGTACGCGGCAGCTCGCTCCCGATCGCCCAGTTGCTCATAGAGGCGTGCCAGATTACTCATGGCGACGAGATCCGATTCGTCCATCTTCAGGGCTTGCAGAAACGCAGCCTCGGCATGAGCGGGATGGCCGTTTCGCAGGTACAGCGTGCCCAGGTTGGTCCACGCCGGCGAAAACCCGCGGTCGTTGTCGGCTATTGCCCTCCGGAAGCTCGCAAGAGCCGAAGCCGTATCACCCGCCTGCATCCGCTCGACGCCAACATTGTTGTAGTAGTGCGCCAGCGCCCGCGCGTCAGAGATCCTCCGCATCTCGTAGCTTGTCTTGAAATCACCGGTATTGAAATCCACCACGCGCGTGCCCGTCCGTCCCAAGTCCACGAACACGTTGACATGCCGAACGAGAACGAAGGTGTCATTCTCGAAGGTCCAGTCGGGCGGAATATCCACCTCCTGGAACTGGGCATCCAGGCCGACATCACGAGCCATCGCCACGAACATGTTGGAGAACGACAGACAGTTGCCCCGCCTGCTGCGGAATGTCTCGGAGGCGGTAAGCGTCGTGTCGTCGAACTTCACCCCGAAGGTGTCCGCGCCCATGATCGACACGACGAGTTGATGAAGCTTGAGATTGGCGGTGCCCTTGCGGTCCACGTGTTTGTCCAGAAAGGCGCGCATTTCGGGACTGAGAGCGAGCACCTGCTCATCCGAGAGGAGCACCGGCGAGGCGCTCGCGACGTTGAGAGAGGCTCCAGCAAGAAGATCATCGGGCGTGATCCCCACTCTCTCGGGGCTTACCCGCCAGCTTGTACAGGCGACTGCAGGGACCACCAGACAGGCGAGAGCGGTCCGAAGCCACACGGTCAGTCTTCCCTTCGGTCGGTGAAGGGTCTGAGCCTGTTCCGCACCCACCCGGTCACGTGACTCGCTCGGGGCGAAGGTCGTCACCATCGCAGTATCCGCCACGGGGCATGACTCTTCGCATCGCGCGCCGCCAGCCAGGCACACGATTCTGTACGAGATTCCGATCCGGAGGTTGCCCTCTCCTTGACTGTGAAGCATCCCGCCTTTGCACCCGAGCGCCCAGGGCCGAGAGGATCGACGGCCGTCCGAGGTATACCGGCATGCACTCTGGACGCCAGCGCCAAGGAGCCCCGTCCAATATCTCCAATCTCGGGCGTGTCCTGGAGGGGAGCCGCCTCGGTCTCGGCCTTGCTTGGCTGCCGAGGGTCGGTGGGGAGGTGCCGGCCTCCGCGAGCCAGCTGCCACGTCGTCGATCAGGAAGTGGAGGGACCGCCGCTTCACTCCGGCTCGTATGAAACGACGATCGGTTCGTCTCCCTTCATGAAGCTCACGGTGACAATTGTTTTCAGGCCTTTGATAATCATGATGTTCGAAACCAGGTCCCGGCCATTCAACGAGATCACGATCCGGTGCTCTCCCGCAGGGACGTACGACAGGTTCCAACTCGCGTGAATCTTTTCCTCCGTCTTCCCGAGGAACCGGACCGTGCAGTGGTCCGGGGTAGAGATCACGCGGAGCGACCCCTTGCCCTCCTGGATGGTTTTCACTTTGCCGGCCTTGAGATCTCCCTGAACGATGACATCGGCTCCCGGCTCGACCCTGACCACGCCGGAGATCGTATCGTACCCGGGTCTGCTGAAGGAGATCGCGTGCGGACCTTCGGTGAGGCCCTCGATGCGCAGGAGCGGAATGGTCTTGAGCTCGGACTTGCCGTCGATCTCGACGTCGCAGTTCTGAGGGGCCGATAGGACGAGCAGATTTCCGGTGAGCTGTACGACCTTGGCGCTGCCTGTCACCCTCTCAGGGGGGGGCGGTTCCGGGGAGAACTCCCCGACCTTCACCTCGATCGGGAGCTTCTGAACCATCACCTGGAAGCTCTGGGGCGCGAACCCGTCCTTCTCGACCCGAATGACGTGCCCGCCTCCCGCCACGTCTGCCAGGAAGAGGCCGTCGTCCTTCGGGCTGGACGTGCCCACGAACTTGCCGTCGAGATAGACCCGAAGACCAGGCTCACACGAAACCTGGATGTCGCCTGCCAACGACACCGTCGCCGCAACCGTCAAGAGAAACAGGCAAAGCCAGCACAGGCGCTTCATTATTCTCCCTCCCTATCACCCCGACCCCGTTCAAGTCTACATCGCCCCACGTCGGTTGAGCCGCGGGAGAGCGGACCGAGTTCGACTACGAGCCACTCCCGCTGATGCGGCGGCCCACTCGCTTCCTCAGACAGTCCCCTATTCCTTCGGTTTTGGCGTCGTGCGGTCCTTCACCAGTTGCTGGGCCGCCTCCTTGCTCGCAACGGCTTCGACGCGCACGATGCGGCAGAAGACCGGACGACCAAAATCCACGAAGGTGATCATTGCCCCCGTGTCCGAGCAGACCCGGCTGAATTTGAATTCGCCGGAGAGCTTGATGCCGGTCGCGAAGGGCAGACTCGTGTACACGCTGTCCAGGGTCAGCAGATAGTGCTCGTTACCCAAGAGGCGCACATAGACGAACCTCTCATGGAGGGCGGAGAAGCTGTCGGCCCTGCGAACGTCGAAACACGCTTCTTTGGCGACCGGCACGATACCGCTCCTCGTGTCAGCCTTCTGCGTCGAGGTACAGGCGAGCCAGGAAACCGTCAAGATCAGGCCCAGGAGGCACGCGGCCGTGCGGCGCTTGCTACCCATCGTGACCACCTTCCTTTCCGCTCGAGTCGCCGTGGCGGCTGTGATCCCGCACAGAGATCGAGACACGAACGGCCAGCATTGGTCACGCTACCCAAACCTCCCCCACGGGTATTTTACCACCGGCGCCAAGCTCGTGACACCCGCAGCAGAGACCGCATGAGCCGTCCGGTCTAGAATGCCTGTGCCGGGAGCCGTTTTCCGAGGGAGGCACAATGTCGCTCGAGCTGGCACGAGAGGTTCTCACCACGGAGGCAGATGCGATCCTGAGGCTCCGGGATCGCCTGGATGATTCCTTCATGCGGGCAGTGGAGATGCTCGCGGGCTGCCAGGGGCGGGTCGTGTGGACCGGAATGGGCAAGTCCGGCATCATCTGCCGCAAGCTCGCCGCGACCATGGCGTCCACCGGGACGCCGGCGCTGTTCCTCCACCCGGCCGAGGCGATCCACGGGGATCTCGGCATGGTTGCCCCGGGCGACGTCGTCGTCCTGGTCTCCAACTCCGGCGAGACCGACGAGCTGGTCCACCTGGTCGAGTACCTCAAGAGGTTCGGCAACCCCCTCATCTCGATCACGTCCAACCCTTCATCGACCCTGGCAGGCCACGCCGACATCCACCTCAACCTCGCCGTCGACCGGGAGGCGTGCCCGCACAACCTCGCACCCACCGCCTCCACCACCGCCGCGCTCGCTCTCGGCGACGCCCTGGCAATGGTCGTGTCGGTCCGGAAAGGTTTCAATCCTCAGGATTTCGCTCAGCTCCACCCCGGCGGGAGGCTTGGGAAACGGCTGCTTACCGTGGGAGAGCTCATGCACGCCGGCGACCTGGTGCCCCGCGTCGCAGTGGACACGCCTATGAAAGACGTGATCTACGAGATGTCGCGCAAAGGCCTCGGGATCACGACGGTCCAGGACGCCGAGGGACGACTCCTCGGAGTCATCACCGACGGCGACCTTCGCCGCCTGATGGAAGCGGATCTCAGTCCCCTCTCGCGCGCGGCGGGTGACGTCATGCACCCGGGCGGTGTGACCATCGCGCCCGGCACGCTGGCGACAGGGGCGCTGCGCTTGCTGGAGATGCGCCGGATCACGTCGTTGATCGTCACCGACGAGCGCAGCTGCGTGGCCGGGATCCTGCACCTCCACGATCTCTGGGGTGTCGGGCTGTTCTAGACAGCTGACAGCCCTCCCCCACCCGGCCACCCAGCTCACAGCTCTCCCCCACCCAACCCCACAGCCGACAGCTCACGATCCCCCTTCCACCCCAACGACATCATCTAGGGGGAAGGACGCTGTCGGCTGTTGGCTGTCGGCTGTCAGCTGTCTTCGTCTCCCAGCCACTTGCCACGACCGCGCAGCCAGAGCACAATGAACCGATGTTCAGTCTCGGCGGTCGTGGGGGGCCCCGGTTTCAATCGGCGAGCCGTGACGACCCAAGGAGATAGCCATGGGCAGGGAAATCCGCAAGGTCGGGGTGCTGGGAGCGGGCGTGATGGGCTCGGGGATCGCCGCGCACCTGGCCAACGCCAAGGTGCCGGTGCTGCTGCTGGACATCGTGCCGCCCCGGCTCACTCCGGAAGACGAGAAGGCCGGCCTGACCCTTGGGGACAAGCGCTTCCGCAACAAACTGGCTCTGGCCGGGATCGAGAACGTGAGGACGTCCAAACCGGCGCTCCTGTACTCCAAGCGCTTCCTCCCGTTGATCTCCGCCGGGAACTTCGAGGACGACTGGCGAACGCTCGCGGAGTGCGACTGGATCGTCGAGGTGGTCGTCGAACGCCTCGAAATCAAGCGGCAGGTGTTCGAGCGCCTCGAGCAGGTCCGCAAGCCCGGGGCGGTCGTCTCCTCGAACACGTCCGGCCTGCCGATCCGGGCGATGGTCGAGGGGCGCTCCGAGGACTTCCGCAAGAACTTCCTGGTGACCCACTTCTTCAACCCCGTCCGCTACATGCGCCTCCTGGAGGTCATAGCCGGCGAGGACACCGACCCCGAGGTCGTGAGGTTCATGAGCGACTTCGGCCAGTTCCTGCTGGGCAAGGGGATCGTCTTCGGCAAGGACACCCCGAATTTCGTCGCGAACCGGATCGGCGTCTACGGGCTGATGGCGACCGTGCACGCGATGGTGGAGATGGGCTACCAGGTCGACGAGGTGGATGCGATCACGGGCCCGGCGATGGCACGCCCGAAGAGCGCCTCGTTCGGCACCGTGGACCTCGTTGGGCTCGACACCATGGTGCACGTCGTGCGGACCCTGCGCGAGGAGTGCCCGGACGACGAGGGGCAGCCCGTCTTCGCGGTGCCCGAGTTCATCACGAAGATGGTCGAGAACAAGCAACTAGGGCGCAAGACCAAGGCCGGTTTCTTCAAGCGCGAGAAAGGTCCCAAGGGCGAAAACGTCGACTACACGCTGGACTGGCGGACCGGCCAGTACCGCCTCAAGGCCAAGCTCGACGCTGCGTCGCTCAAGCAGACCAAGGGGATCCACGACGCCGGGGCGCGGATCAAGACCCTCGTGAACGCCCAGGATCGCGCCGGCGCATTCGCCTGGCGCGTGACGCGAGATGCGCTGGCGTACACGTCCAGGCGTCTCGGCGAGATCTCCGACACGATCGTGGACATCGACCGCGGCCTGACGTGGGGCTTCAATTGGGACTTGGGGCCGTTCGAGACGTGGGACGCCATCGGGGTCGCGGAAACGGTCCAGAGGATGAAGGCGGAGGGCGCCGCGCCCGCCCCGTGGGTCGAGGAGATGCTGGCGGCAGGCGTCGGCAGCTTCTACCGGGACGGCGCTGCCGGTCGCGAGTACTACGACCCTCGGAAAAAGTCGTACGTGCCGCTCGCCCGGCCGGCGTCGTTCCTTCTGCTCAAGGAGATCAAGCGGCGGACGCCGCCGGTGCTCGAGAACGCCGGAGCCTCCATCGTGGACCTAGGCGACGGCGTGGCCTGCGTCGAGTTCCACTCTGCTCTGCAGCCCAAGCTGAACCCCATCGACGACGACATCATGGAGGTCGTGCACAAGGCGATTGGGATCGCGGAGAAGGACTTCCGCGGGCTCGTCATCCACCACCAGGGCGAGCAGTTCTGCGCGGGCGCCAACCTCCTCATGATCCTCGAAGGCGCCATGAGCCAGCAGTGGCGGGCGATCGACACAATGGTCCGCAAGTTCCAGGGGATGACGATGGGGCTGCGGCGGGCGCGCGTGCCGGTGGTCACTGCCCCGTTCGGCTACACCTTCGGCGGCGGAGCCGAGATCACGATGGCGGCCGACAGGGTGTGCGCGCTCGCGGAGACCTACATGGGCCTGATCGAGGTCGGGGTCGGGCTGGTCCCCGCCGGCGGCGGCCACGTATTCATGCTCGAGCGCGTGTTCGAGGGGCTGGACGAGCCCGTCCTCTCCAATTTGCCCTTCCTCCGCAAGGCGTTCGAGGCTATCGCAATGGCCAAGGTCGGCACCTCGGCGGAGGAAGCGCGCGAGCTCAAGTACTTGCGCCCGTACGATCACGTCGAGATGAATCGCGACCAGCAGCTGTGGACGGCCAAGCGCATGGCGATCGCCATGGCGGAGGAGGGGTACCGGCCGCCGCTGGCGAAGAGGTTCAATGTCCCCGGCCGCGAAGGGCTTGCCACCATCGGGATGCTCCTCCACAACATGAAGATCACGCACTGGATTTCGTCGCACGACGAGAAGATCGCCACCCACGTCGGGAACATCCTCTGCGGCGGCGACACCACGATCAACAACCCCACCAGCGAAGAGACCATCCTCGACCTCGAGCGCGAGGCGTTCCTTTCGCTGTGCGGCGAACCCAAGACGCAGCAGCGCATCCAGTACATGCTCCTGAACAACAAACCACTGCGGAATTGACCGTGGTCAGCGAATCACTCCCGACGCCTGCCTTGCTGGGAGAGGCTGACAGCCGACAGCTGACAGCCTCCACCCACCCAAACCAACGACAGAGTCCCGGCTCATGCGTCGGGAGTCGGGATTGCCGCAATTGGCGGCCGCAGCTGTCGGCTGTGAGCTGTGAGCTGTCAGCTTCCCCGGAGGTCTCCAATGCCTAAGGCCGTAATCGTCTCGTACGCCCGCACGCCGATCGGCAGGGCCAAGAAAGGCAGCCTGAAGGACACGCGACCGGAGGAGTTCGCCGCGCCGGTGCTGAAGGCGCTCGTGACCAGGACGCCGGGGCTCGATCCGGCGATGGTCGACGACATCATGCTGGGCTGCGCCATGCCGGAGGCCGAGCAGGGCATGAACATCGCGCGGCTGATTTCCCTGCTTGCCGGCTTCCCGGTCGAGGTGACGGCGTGCACCTCCAACCGCTTCTGCTCTTCGGGCTCCCAGGCCATCGCCTGGGCGGCCGACGTGATCCGCTCCGGAAACGCCGAGGTCATCATCGCCGGCGGCGTCGAATCGATGTCAATGGTACCGATGGGCGGCAACAAGATCTTCGCCGACCCCCAGCTCATGGAGGCGATGCCCAACGCCTACGCCGGCATGGGCACCACCGCCGAGGTGGTGGCCCGCCAGTTCAGTATCACGCGCGAGGAGCAGGACGCCTTCGCCCTGCGCTCGCACCAGCGGGCGGCGGCGGCGATCGCGGCGGGAAAGTTCAAGGACGAGATCGTGCCGCTCTCGGTCCGGACCATGGACGACGGAGTCTGGCGCGAGTTCATCTTCGACACCGACGAGGGGCCTCGCGCGGACACTTCGCTGGAGGCGCTGGCCAAGCTGAGGCCGGCGTTCGACCCGCGCGGCACGGTCACCGCGGGCAACTCGTCGCAGATCAACGACGGCGCCGCCGCGGTCGTGGTGATGTCGGACAAGAGGGCCGCCAAGATGGGGCTCGAGCCGGTCGCGTTCGTGCAGCACTGGGCCGTCGCCGGCGTGCCGCCCGACGTCATGGGGATCGGCCCAACCAAAGCCATGCCCAAGCTCTTGAAGAAGGCGAAGGTGAAGCTCGACGACGTGGACCTCGTCGAGATCAACGAGGCGTTCGCCAGCCAGTCGATCTACTGCAGCCGCGAGCTCAAGCTCGACCCCGAGAAGACCAACGTCAACGGGGGCGCCATCGCCACCGGCCACCCGCTCGGGGCCACCGGCGCGGTGCTGACTTGCAAGATCCTGGGGGAGCTCAAGCGGCGCAATGCCAGGCGCGGCATCGTCACGATGTGCATCGGCGGCGGGATGGGTTTCGCCTACCTGCTCGAGCGCCCGTAGAGCGCAAGCCAGCGAACGAAAGGCCCCGACGGGCAGAACCGCCGGGGCCCGGTTTTCTTTGATCGTTGTTCGGGTCGGACAGACTACTTGCCGGGCATGTAGCTCAGGTCAGGCCGGAACCTCAGGATCTCCGAGTAGAACGACGTCGTCGCCTCGCGGATCTCGTCGATCAGCTCGGTCGCCTTGCGCGCACCGAGCTTCTCCTCGAGGACCTTGCTCATGCTCTTGTCGGGTCCTGCGAACTCCGCCCAGCTGTTGCGCTCGGTCGCGACGACGTAGTGCGGTCCCTTGCCCCCGCTCGCGAGCGCGTACCAGTTGGAGCGGACGGGGAACTTTGCTTCGTCGAGCGCGGCCTTGATTTCCTTAAGGGCGTCTATGAAGACGCTGATCTTCGACGGCTTGACGAAATAGTGCGTCAGCTGGCTGAACTTGGCTGGGCCCGCCGTCATGTCGCCGGGACGGCTCACGTCTTCGAGGTGCCTCCAGATCGACGGGATGTCGCTCTGCATGAAGGGGCCCACCGACGCCATGGCGTCCTTGTCGTCGGCGACGTTGAACGCCTCGCGGGCGTCATAGTCCTTCCAGGTGTGGCCGAACGTCCCCACGATGTAGTCGCCGGCGTCGTCACCCGTAATCACCTGCCAGAGGTAGACCGACCAGGTGTCGCCCTGCCTCCTGTGCCAGGCGAAATGCTTCTTGCCCGCCTCTTCGAGTTGCGCCTCCATGCCCGGCTTGGCCTTGACGTGCTCGATCCAGGCCAAGCGGTCGGGCTTTTCCTGTGCATGCACCGAGACTCCGATGCACATTAAACCTATGAAAGCCAAGGACATCACTCTATTCAACATTATTCCCACCTCCCTCAAGTGGATTTGTGTCGGCAACAGATCGAGAGGGGGGATCTATTCCGCCGACGCCACGGCAGTCATGGGCAGTTCCAAGGCACGCCTCATACCGCTTCTCGCCCAAACGTAGCTTTTCGTCGTCATCGCGAGGCCTCCGAGCGCAGCGAGGGGGCCGTGGCGATCTCGCGGTGTCACGGGACTGCTTCGGCCCCTTCGGGGCCTCGCAGTGACAGCCATTCCTCTACGACGGACGGTGACTTGGTATCAGAACACCTGGGAAAGCGAAGGGCCCGCTTGCGCGGGCCCCTTCTTTCCCGGCGCCGTTGGCGGCGGCGGGTCACTTCTTCGGGTTGTACGCCTCGTAGCACTTGCCCTGGAGGTTGTAGGTGATCCGGAAGACGTTGTTCGACTCGCCGCCCGGCGGCATCTCCGCAACGTTGTGGTCGTCGTCGAGCCACAGGCTGAGGGTGTGCGGGCCGATCGGTAGGTACGCCTGGGTGTCGATCTGCCTGACCTCGTTGCCCGCCATGCTCAGCGCGCTCTGGATCGACACGATCTTCGCATCCGCCTTGATCCGGTTGAGGAACTTCGCCGGCCCGGTCGGAACGGCCTGGAGGTTCTCCATGTCGTACGAGAGGTTGAACGCGCACT
>Ga0116107_1001519_pt1 | contig 13580 bp, 27 predicted proteins | sample June2015DPH_6_10_FD_88969 | JGI IMG/M metagenome (GOLD analysis project Ga0116107, IMG submission 88969) | Peatland microbial communities from SPRUCE experiment site at the Marcell Experimental Forest, Minnesota, USA - June2015DPH_6_100 | ecosystem: Environmental > Terrestrial > Soil > Wetlands... | reverse complement strand
TCCATGTTCCACCGCGCCCCGGGCGGCATCGGCCCGTCGGCGTACCCGTCGCGGGTTTTCCCGGGCACGAGGATGGCCGGGCGCATGGGCGGCGACAGGACCACGCTGAAGCACGTGAAGGTGGTCAAGGTGGACCTGGAGCGCAACCTTTTGTTCCTCAAGGGTGCCGTTCCTGGCGGCCGCAACGCTCTGCTGCGGCTGGTGAAGGGGTAAGGGGGCGGACCATGAAGCTTGATGTGCGCAACTGGGAAAACGAGGTGGTGGGGGAGGTCGAGCTCCCGCAGGAGGTCTTCTCGTACCCGGCCCGCCCCCATCTGGTCTACGAGGTGGTGAAGGCGTACCTCGCCGGCCTTCGGAGCGGCACGCACGCCACCAAGACCCGCAGCATGGTCTCGGGCGGCGGCAAGAAGCCCTGGAAGCAGAAGGGAACCGGGCGTTCGCGTCACGGCTCAATCCGCTCTCCGTTGTGGCGTCATGGGGCGACGACGTTCGGCCCGCAGCCCCGGTCGTACGAGGCGAAGGTCAACGTCAAGGCGAAGAAAAACGCGCTCAAGTCGGTGCTATCCGAGCGTCTGGCGGGCGGTCAGCTCCGCGTCCTCGAGTCCCTGGACGTGGACACCCATCGCACGAAGGAGTTCGTTGGGAGACTTGCCAAGCTCGGTCTCTCCGGCGAGAAGGTGCTCCTGATCGATAGCTACGAGAACCTCAACCTGCTGCTCGCGACCCGCAACCGGCCCGAGTTGAGCACCGCTGACGCCCTGCACGTCCACGTCTATCAGGTTCTGGGGGCCAAGCAGGTCGTCTTTTCGCGCCGGGCGTTGGTACAGCTTTCGGAGGTGCTGTCGTCATGAAGGACCCACGCCTGATCATTCTGCGTCCGATCGTGACCGAGAAAACGGCCGACCTGAAAGAGAGCACCAACACGGTGTGCTTCCAGGTCGCACGCGATGCCAACAAGATCGAAGTTCGCAAGGCGGTCGAGTCCCTCTTCGGGGTCAAGGTCCTAGAGGTGAGGGTCGTGAACGTCCGCGGCAAGCAGCGTCGCTTCGGTCGCCACACGGGTCTTCGTCCCGACTGGCGCAAGGCCTACGTGCGCCTCGTCGCCGGCGAGAAGACCGTCGAGTTCTTTGATCAGGTGTAGGGGGAAGGCACATGGCGCTCAAATCATTCAAGCCGACATCACCGGGCGTCCGTTTCATGACGCGCCTTGACTTCGGCGAGGTCACGAAGGACCGGCCCGAGAAGTCCCTCACTCGCGGGATCAGCAAGAGCGGCGGGCGGAACAACGAGGGGCATGAGACGCTGCGGTTCCGGGGCGGCGGCCACAAGCGGCGCTACCGGACGATCGACTTCCGGCGCGACAAGCGCGGTGTGCCCGCCCGTGTCGAGAGCATCGAGTACGATCCCAACCGCTCCGCGCGGATCGCCCTCCTCGTGTACGCCGACGGCGAGAAGAGATACATCCTCGCGCCTGATGGCGTCGGCGTCGGCACCACGCTGGTGGCGGCCGAGAAAGCCGAGATCGTGCCTGGCAACTCTCTGCCTCTCAAGAGCATCCCGCTTGGGGCGATGGTCCACAACGTGGAGCTGAAGCCGGGTCACGGCGGCCAGATGGTTCGTTCGGCCGGTGTCAGTGCCCAGGTGATGGCCAAGGAGGGGAAGTACGTCACCCTCCGTCTCCCCTCGGGCGAGATGCGTCTCGTGCTGACGACGTGCTGGGCCACGATCGGGCAGGTCGGCAACGTCGAACACTCGAACGTGTCGATCGGCAAGGCGGGGCGGACCCGGTGGAGCGGCCGTCGCCCCCACGTGCGCGGCACGGCGATGAACCCGGTCGACCACCCGCACGGCGGCGGCGAAGGCAAAACCAAGGGCGGCCGGCACCCCGTGAGCCCCTGGGGCCAGCCCACCAAGGGCTACAAGACGCGGCGTTCCAAGAGGACTACCCGTTTCATCGTGAAGCGGCGGAAGTAGGGGAGGTCGGGATGGCTCGTTCAATCCATAAGGGACCGTTCATCGATGGCCACCTGGCCAAGAAGGTCGAGCAGCTCAACGACACGCGCGAGCGTCGTGTGATCAAGACCTGGTCGCGCCGCTCGACCATCATTCCCGAAATGGTCGGCCACACGATCGCCGTCCACAACGGCCAGAAGTTCGTCCCGGTGTTCGTCACCGAGAACATGGTGGGCCACAAGCTCGGCGAATTCGCTCTAACGCGTACGTTCCGAGGTCACTCCGGGACCCGCAAGGAAAAGGGCGCCGCCCACTAGGGGGAAGGTATGCAAGCCGAAGCTCGACTCCGTTTCTACAAGGGTTCTCCCCAGAAGGTGCGGCTGGTGGCCGACACCGTCCGCGGCAAGGGCGTTCCCAGGGCGCTCGCAGTGCTCAAGCTGACGCACAAGCGGTGCGCCCACGACCTGGAGAAGCTCGTCCGGTCGGCGGTCGCCAACTTCGAACAGAAGTCTCCCGGGGTGGACACCGGCAAGCTGGTGCTGAAGAGCATCCAGGTGAACCAGGCCGCGAGCCTGAAGCGATTCCGTGCGGCGTCGATGGGGCGTGTCTTTCCCCGGCTGCACAGGTTCTGCCACGTGACCGTGCAGGTCGCGGAGCGCGAGGGGTAGGAGGCGATCGTGGGTCAAAAGGTACACCCGTACGGGTTCAGGCTGGGCTACAACAAGACGTGGCGCTCTCGCTGGTTCGCCGATGCCGACTACGCCAAGCTCCTCCATGAGGACCTTCGGCTTCGCAAGGCGCTCAAGACGCGCCTCTCGCACGCCGGCGTGGCCGAGATCGACATCGAGCGCACGGCGAACAAGATCCGGGTCAACATCTTCTCCGCCCGCCCTGGCATCATCATCGGCCGCAAGGGCGCGGAGGTGGACAAGCTCGGCGCCGAGCTGCGGTCGGTCTACGGCCAGGATATCCATATCAACATCCAGGAGATCCAACGGCCGGAGATCGAGGCCCAGCTGATCGCCGAGTCGATCGCGAGCCAGCTCGTCCGGCGCATCACGTTCAGGCGCGCGATGAGGCGCTCGATGGAGAACGCCTTGCGTTTCGGCGCCCAAGGCGTCAAAATTCGTTGCTCGGGTCGCCTCAACGGAGCCGAGATCGCTCGTTCCGAGTGGTACCAGGAGGGGCGTCTACCCCTCCACACCCTCAAGGCCGATATCGAGTACGGCTTTGCCGAGGCCTTCACCACCTACGGGGCCATCGGCGTGAAGGTGTGGATCTACAAGGGCGAGCTGCACCGGAGCAAGGCCCACCGGCGCGCGTTGTGAGGGATGAGGTGCTGCCATGTTGATGCCGAAGAAGGTCAAGTTTCGCAAGCAGCAGCGGGGGCGCAGGCGGGGCCTGGCGACCCGTGGCGGGGAGCTGTCGTTCGGTGACTTCGGGCTCCAGGCGATGGAGCCTGGGTGGGTCACGGCGCGCCAGATCGAGGCTGCCCGCATCGCGATGACCCGGCACGTCAAGCGCGGCGGGAAGATCTGGATCCGCGTGTTTCCGGACAAGCCGATAACGAAGAAGCCGGCCGAGACCCGCATGGGCAAAGGCAAAGGAGCGCCGGAGGAGTGGGTGTGCGTGATCAAGCCGGCGAGGATCCTGTACGAGATGGAAGGGGTGACGGAAGAGGTGGCCCGTGAGGCGATGCGCCTGGCGGCCCACAAACTCCCGATCAAGACCCGGTTCGTGGCGCGGGGGCAAGTGCGATGAAAGCGAAGGAACTGCGGGAGAAGTCGATCGAGGAGCTGCGCAACTCCGAAGGCGAGCTCAAGGAGCAGCTTTTCAAGTTGCGATTCCAGAAGGCCACCGGCCAGATCTCGAATCCGGCGAAGATCCGTCTCGTGCGCAAGGACATCGCTCGCGTCGAGACGATCCTCGCCGAGCGCCTCAGGGAAGCGGAGTGAGCCATGGATAGCACGACCAAGACGAGGAAGACCACGAAGGTCGGGATAGTGGTCTCCGACGCGATGGACAAGACGGTGATGGTCAAGGTGGAGAGCGTGGTGATGCACAAGCTCTACCACCGATTCGTACAGCGTTCGCGGAAGTTCATGGCCCACGATGAGGCCAACACCTGCAAGGTGGGCGACAAGGTCCAGATCACCGAGTGCCGCCCGCTGTCCCGGTCCAAGCGGTTCCGGGTCGTGCGCGTGATCCAGCGGGCTTCGTGAGGAGGCGGCCATGATCCAGATGCGGACGATGTTGACGGTGGCCGACAACTCGGGGGCCAAGAAGCTGCAGGCGATTCGCCAACTGGGCGGTTCCAACGCCGGCCGGTATGCGCGGATCGGGGACGTGATCGTCTGTGCGGTCAAGGAAGCAGTCCCGGATTCCCAGGTCAAGAAGGGGACGGTGGTGCGCGCGGTGATCGTGAGGACCCGGGCGAGCCACCGCCGCAAGGACGGTTCGTACATCCGGTTCGACGACAACGCGGCCGTCCTGATCAATGCCCAGAAAGAGCCGATCGGCACGCGAGTGTTCGGACCGGTGGCACGTGAGCTGCGCGAGCGTCGCTTCATGAAGATCGTCTCGCTCGCGCCGGAAGTCCTGTAGGAGGCGGTGATGGCGAAGAGCTTCAAGATCAAGAAGGGCGACCAGGTTCAGGTCATCGCCGGCAAGGACAAGGGCAAGAAGGGCAAGGTCCTGCGGGTCGACCGCAAGGCGGGCCGCGTGGTGGTCGAGCACGCCAACATGCTCAAGCGCCACACCAAGGCGAACCCGGGGAAGGGCGCCACGGGAGGCATCGTCGAGCGCGAAGCCCCGATCGCGGCCTCGAACGTGATGGTGATTTCGGGTGACACGGGCCGGCCGACGCGGATCGGCTACAAGATCCTCGAGGACGGCAAGAAGGTGCGGTCGGCGAAGGTCGATGGCGCGATTCTCGACCAATAAGGAAGAGAGGGTACGATGGCGCGCTTGAAAGCAACGTACGAGAAGGAAGTGGTCCCGAAGCTCAAGAAAGAGTTCGGGATCTCAAACCCGATGGCGGTGCCGCGGATAACCCGGGTGGTGTGCAACATGGGACTCGGGGAGGCCCCGCGCAACTCGAAGCTCATGGACCAGGCGGTTGAGGAGCTCATGGCCATCACCGGCCAGCGACCGACCATCCGCAAGGCCAGGAAATCCATCGCGCAGTTCAAGCTGCGCGCCGGGATGCAGATCGGATGCGCCGTCACGCTGCGGCGGGACCGGATGTACGAGTTCCTGGACCGCCTGATCAACATCACGCTCCCGCGAGTGCGTGACTTCCGCGGACTGTCGCCGAAAGGGTTCGACGGGCGGGGTAACTTCACCATGGGTTTGCGCGACCACTCGATCTTCCCCGAGATCGACTACACGAAGGTCGAGGTTCCCAAGGGCATGAATGTCACGGTGGTGACCACCGCCGGGACAGACGACCAGGCCAGGTTCCTGCTTCAGGAGCTCGGCTTCCCGTTTGCGAAAGGTTAGGAGGGCGCTGTGGCTCGTACCTGTCTCGTTGCCAAGTCGCTGCGGACGCCGAAATTCCACGTACGGCACCGCAACCGCTGCAAGATCTGTGGCCGCCCGCGGGCCTACATGCGCAAGTTCGAGCTGTGCCGGCTTTGCTTCCGCAAGCTCGCCCTGGAGGGGTACCTCCCGGGCGTGACCAAGGCGAGCTGGTAGGGGGTGTGCGATGACAATGACCGATCCCATCGCTGACCTCCTCACCAGGGTTCGCAACGCGGTCCAGGTCGGCAAGGATCGCTGCGACATCCCGGCCTCGAAGGTCAAGCTGGAGCTGGCGAAGATCTTCCAGGAGGAGGGCTTCATCCGCACCTTCAAGGTCTTGGAGGAAGGTCCGCAGGGTACTCTCCGGCTCTACCTGAGGTACTCGTCGGACGGCGAGCCCGCGATCCACGGCGTGGAGAGGGTCTCCCGCCCGGGCCTGCGCGTGTATCGCGGCGTCGAGGAGTTGCCCCAGATCCGGGGCGGCATCGGCGTTGCGGTGATCTCGACCTCCAAGGGGCTCATGACCGACTCCAAGGCGCGCGAGGCGCGTCTCGGGGGCGAGGTCATGTGCCGCCTGTGGTAGGGAGGCTGCCATGTCCCGTATTGGAAAGAACCCCATCCCGATCCCGAAGGCGGTTCAGGTGACCGTGGCGGACGGTATGGTGCAGGTGAAGGGGCCGAAGGGCACGCTGGCCAACCCGATCCCGGCCGGCATCTCGGTCGCCATCGATGGTGAACAGGTCGTGGTGACCCGCAGCGGCGACCTGCCGCCGGTGAGGGCGCTCCACGGCCTGATCCGTGCCCTGATCGCCAACGCGATCAGCGGCGTGACCGCAGGGTTCAAGCGCGAGCTCGACATCGTCGGCGTGGGGTACAAGGCGGAGCTCAAGAGCCCGCGCGAGGTCGTGCTCTCGCTCGGCTTTTCGCACCAGGTTACCTACAAGGTCCCCGAAGGCGTCGCCGTCAGCTACGACGCCAAGGCGAACCGCCTCACGATCGAAGGCATCGACAAGCAGAAGGTGGGGCAGGTGGCGGCGGAGATTCGCAGCGTGCGCCCGCCCGACGTCTACAAGGGCAAGGGTGTGAAGTACTCAGACGAGGTCTTGAAACTCAAGGCCGGGAAGACGGGAGCGTAGGGCCATGGCGCAGGTACAAGACAGGAAGCAACGGCGTCATCGCATTCATATGCGCATCCGGAAGGCGGTCGCCGGCACCGCGGAGCGTCCGAGGCTGGTGGTGTTCCGGTCGCTCGCCAACGTGTACGCGCAGCTCATCGACGACGTCAAAGGGACGACCCTTATCGCGGCTTCGACCGTTGAGAAGGACCTCCGCGCGGAGCTTCCCAATTGCGGCAACAAGGCGGCCGGCCGCGTGGTGGGCAAGGCGATCGCGGAACGGGCCAAGGACAAGGGAATTACCTCGGTGGTGTTCGACCGGGCCGGCTTCCGGTACCACGGTGTGGTCAAGGAGCTGGCGGACGCGGCCCGTGAAGCGGGCCTGAAGTTCTAGGGGCTAAAGCGATGAGCGAGCGGGAAAGCCAATTCATCGATCACGTGGTGAGCATCAACCGCGTCACCAAGGTGGTTAAGGGCGGCAAGAACTTCTCGTTTTCGGCGCTTGTTGTGGTCGGCGACGGGAACGGCAGGGTCGGCTTCGGCACCGGGAAGGCACGCGAGGTGCCCCAGGCGATCCGGAAGGCCACCGAGGCTGCGCGCCGCGTGATGATCAGCGTCCACCGCAAGGGGACGACGATCCCTCACGAGGTGATCGGCCACTTCGGGGCCGGCCGTGTGCTGCTCCGCCCGGCCTCGCCGGGGACCGGCGTGATCGCCGGCGGAGCGGTGCGCGCCATCGCCGAGGCGGCCGGGATCGCCGACGTCCTGACGAAGTCGCTGGGGACGACCAACCCGCACAACCTCGTGCGAGCCACCTTCGAGGCTCTCGAACAGCTGACGACGAAGGAAGAGGTCGCGCAGCTCAGGCGGAGCGGGGGCGAGGCGGACGTGGTCGAGGAGGCCGAGCATCCGATCGGCCCGCTCCCGGAGGTTGAGGTATGACGACGCGTCGCAAGGCCGGCGTACCCAGGCTTCGGGTCACACAGGTGCACAGCATCATCGGCAACCAGGAGCGCGTGAAGAGGGTCGTCACGGATGGTCTCGGCCTCGGCCGGATCGGGTCCTCGGTCGTGTTGCCGGACAACTCGTACACCCGGGGAATGATCGCCAAGACCGCGCACATCGTCGCCTTCGAGGAGCTGCCGGCCGAGTCTCACGCCGGGAAGGCGGACGTTGCGCACGTTGCCGTGCCCGAGGCGGTCGAGAGGCTCGTGGAAGCCGTGGTCGCGCCGGTCGAAAAGGCGCCGCGCCGGAAGAAGGCAGCCGAAAGCGGAGCGGAGGGCAAACCCCCCGTCGCCGACGCCAAGCCCGCGACGCGGGTCCCACGAAAGCGCACCACTGCGAAGAGCGAGGAGTAGGTCATGGAGCTTCACAACCTTTCACCGAAGGCAGGGTCGACGAAGGACCGCAAGCGGGTCGGGCGTGGGCCGGGTTCCGGCAACGGCAAGACCGCCGGCAAGGGCCACAAGGGCCAGCTGTCGCGGTCGGGGCACAGCCACAAGCGCAACTTCGAGGGTGGCCAGATGCCGCTCGTCCGCCGCATGCCGAAGCGAGGGTTCACCAACATCTTCCGCAAGGAGTTCGTGATCGTGAACGTCGGACAGCTCGATCGCTTCCCCGCCGGCTCGGAGGTCACGCCCGACGTACTGCTTGCGGAGGGTGTTATCTCGCGCTTGCGTGACGGCGTGAAGGTGCTCGGCGACGGGTCGCTCTCCCGCAAGCTCACCGTTCGCGCCCACAAGTTCTCGAAGAAGGCGCAGGAGCTCATCCAGGCGGCGGGTGGTAGCTGCGAGGTGATCGGGCAATGATCGAAAGCCTGCGGAACATCTTTTCGATCCCCGACCTGCGAAGGCGGGTCATCTTCACCTTCCTGCTTCTGGCGGTGTACCGGCTCGGGGCGTTCATCCCGACGCCGGGCGTCGACCCGGTCGCGATCGCCGAGTTCACAAGCCAGGCGAAGGGAACGATCCTCGGCTTTCTGAACCTCTTTTCGGGAGGCGCGCTGGGGCGGATGACGATCTTCGCCCTCGGGATCATGCCGTACATCTCTGCGTCGATCATCCTGCAGCTCCTGACGGTGGTCTGGCCCTACCTGGAGAAGCTGTCGAAGGAGGGCGATCTCGGGAGGAAGAAGATCACGCAGTGGACGCGGTACGGCACGGTCGTCATCTCGATCGTCCAGTCGCTGGGCATCTCGTTCTTCCTCGAGAAGACCTCGGCACCTGGCGGCATGGCGCTGGTCCCGCATCCGGGCTGGGCTTTCCGCTTCATGACCGTGCTGACGCTGACGACGGGCACGGCGTTCGTGATGTGGCTCGGCGAGCAGATCACCGAACGGGGCGTCGGCAACGGCATCTCGTTGATTATCTTCGCTGGCATCGTGGTGGGCCTGCCGCGCGCGCTCGTCAGCTCGTTCCAGGACCTCCGCACCGGCAGCATGTCGATCATCACCGCGCTGCTGTTCATCGTGTTCGCGGTCCTCGTCGTCGGAGCGATCGTGCTGATGGAGCGCGCCCAACGCCGGATTCCGGTGCAATACGCCAAGCGCGTCGTCGGGCGGAAGATGTACGGCGGGGCGAGCACCTACCTTCCGCTCCGGCTCAACACCGGCGGCGTGATCCCCGTGATCTTCGCCGCGTCCATCCTGTCGTTCCCGCAGACGATCGGTCAGATGGTGGACCACCCGGTGGTCAAGGCCATCACGCGAGCGCTGCAGTGGGGCGAGCCGCTCTACAACTTGGTGTACTTCATCTCGATCATCTTCTTCTGCTACTTCTACACTTCGATCATCTTCAACCCCCAGGACACCGCCGAGAACATGCGCAAGTACGGGGGGTTCATCCCGGGGATCCGGCCGGGCCAGCGCACGGCCGACTTCATCGACATGACGCTCACCAGGATCACGCTCGTGGGGGCCATCTACCTGGCGCTCGTCGCGATTCTGCCCGAGATCCTGATCACGGGCTTCAAGGTGGCGACGATTCCGTTCATCGGAGGCCCACTCGACGCTCTCCTGCCTCGGTGGTTCACCGAGGGCCTCGGGATCAAGTTCTACTTCGGCGGCACGTCGCTGCTGATCGTGGTCGGCGTTGCAATGGACACGGTGCAGCAGATCGAGGCGCAGATGGTGATGCGCCACTACGACGGGTTCGTCAAGGGCCGCCGCATCCGCGGCCGCAGGTGATGAGCGAATGGTGACTCGCGCCCTCGACGTCATTCTCCTAGGCCCTCCGGGCGCCGGGAAGGGAACGCAGGCCAAGCGGATCGCGGCCGCGTTCGAGCTCCTCCACATCTCGACCGGCGACCTGCTGCGCGACGAGGTCGCGAAAGGCACCGGTCTTGGCGAGGAGGCGAAAGGGTACATGAACCGGGGCGACCTCGTGCCGGACGAACTGGTCGGCAAGATGCTCGCCAAGCGCCTGCACAGCCAGCAGGCCGCGCTCGGCTGCGTGTACGACGGTTACCCCAGGACCACCGCCCAGGCGGTCCTGCTGGACGGGCTACTCTCCGAGCTGGCTCGACGGGTGGACGTCGTCCTATACCTGGGTGTGGCGGACGCCGACCTCCTCGCCAGGATTACGGGCAGGCGCTCGTGCCCGGCGTGCGGGGCGGTTTACCACGTCGTGAGCCAGCCCCCGAAGGCCGAGGGCGCATGCGACCGCTGCGGCGCCGCGCTGGTGCAGCGCGACGACGACCGCGAGGGAGTGGTATCCGAGCGACTGCGAGTGTATCGCGAGCACACCGCGCCGCTGCTGAGCTATTACAGCGCCCGCAGGATCATGCGGGAGGTCGATGGAGCGGTGGCTCCGGACGAGGTGTTCCGGCGGCTGCGCGAAGCGATGGGGAACGTGTCCGCGTGATGATCCTCAAGACCCCCGAGGAGCTGGCAGTCATGGACCGGGCCAACGCCGTGGTCCATGACACGCTGCACCTGGTGGCCGAGGCCGCCAAGCCCGGGGTGTCGACCAAGGAACTGGACGAGCTGGCCGAGGAACACATCAGGTCTGCCGGGGGTCGACCTGCGTTCAAAGGATACCGGGGGTATCCGGCGACGCTGTGCACCTCGGTCAACGACGTGATCGTGCACGGGATCCCGTCACCCACGCACCGCTTACGCGAGGGGGACATCCTGGGAGTGGACTGCGGCGTCGTGCTCGACGGGTTCGTCGGCGACTCCGCGGTCACGATTCCGGTCGGCGAGGCCCCCGAGGAGGCAAGGCGCCTCATGCGGGTGACGAAGGAGTGTCTGGAGCTGGCGGTGGATGTCGTGCGGCCGGGGCGGCGCCTGACCGACATCGGGGCCGCTGTCCAGGGCCACGCAGAGGCGGCAGGGTACTCCGTCGTGCGCGAGCTTGTCGGGCATGGGATCGGACGCGCCATGCACGAGGATCCCCAGGTCTACAACTTCGGGCCCGGGGGCAGGGGCCCGGAATTGCGTCCCGGACTTGTTCTCGCCATCGAGCCGATGATCAACGCCGGCAAGGCCGGGGTGGTCTTCGACGACGATGGCTGGACAGCGCGCACCGAAGACGGTAAGCTTTCTGCCCATTTCGAGTACTCGGTGGCCGTTACCGAGAACGGCCCGTGGGTACTCGGTGTGGACGGAAGGTAGGGAGAGGGTATGGCAAAAGAGGAGGCCATCGAGGTGATGGCCACCGTGGTGGAGGCCCTACCGAACGCGGTGTTTCGCGTCGAACTGGAGAACGGGCATGAGGTTCTCGCGCACATCTCGGGCAAGATGCGGAAGCACTTCATCCGCATCCTGCCGGGGGACAAGGTCCTGGTCGAGCTGTCGCCGTACGACCTGACGCGTGGGCGCATCGTGTACAGGTACAAGTGACCAGGAATCGCTGCCGGCGATTCCTGGTCATCCCGAGCGAAGCGAGGGATCTCGTGGGGTTGCGGGGTCGGTGGGAAGTGGTAAGGGGTTAGGAGAATCTGGCATATGAAAGTTCGCTCTTCGGTACGCAAGATCTGCAGCAAGTGCAAGATCGTGGTGCGCAAAGGGGTTGTCCGGGTGATCTGCGAGAACCCCAAGCACAAGCAGCGCCAGGGTTGATGAGGAGGTAGGCTGTGGCACGAATTGTGGGCGTCGATCTTCCCCAGAACAAGCACGTGGAAATCGGTCTGACATACATCTACGGCATTGGCCGATCGCTGTCGCACACGGTCTTGACCAAAGCCAAGGTCGATCCGATGGTCCGCGTCAAGGATCTCTCCGAAGACGAGGTGCGTCGCATTGCCCGCGTCATCCAGGATGACGTCAAGGTTGAAGGCGACCTGCGCAAGGAAGTCGCGATGAACATCAAGCGACTGATGGAGATCGGTTGCTACCGCGGCGTCCGGCACCGGCGCGGGCTGCCGGTCCGCGGCCAGCGCACCCACACCAACGCGCGCACCCGCAAGGGCCCGCGGCGCGGCACCGTGGCCAAGAAGAAGAAGACCGGGAAGTAGGGCGAGGCGGGACGATGGCAAAAGCAACCAAGGCTGCAAAGAAGGGCGCCCGGCGGCGCGAGCGCAAGAGCGTGCCGCACGGCATCGCCCACATCCAGGCGACGTTCAACAACACGATCGTTACGATCACCGATGCGACCGGAGGGGCGATTTGCTGGAGCTCGGCCGGACGCATCGGATACAAGGGGTCCCGCAAGGGAACGCCGTATGCGGCGCAGCTCGCTGCGCGCAACGCCGCCGAGCAGGCCCAGGAGCACGGCGTCCGCACCGTGGACGTGGAGCTCAAGGGACCCGGCGCGGGTCGGGAGTCGGCGATCAGGGCGCTCGCGGCATCGGGCCTCGAGATCAAGAGCATCAAGGACGTGACGCCCATCCCGCACAACGGCTGCAGGCCGCCCAAGCGGCGGCGAGTTTAAGAGTCTAGGGAGGTTGCAGTGGCACGATATCACGAGCCGGTGTGTCGGCTGTGCCGTCGCGAGGGCATGAAGCTGTTCCTCAAGGGGGAGCGGTGCTTCAAGGAGAAGTGCGCGGTCGAGCGGCGTTCGTACGCGCCCGGCCAGCACGGGAAGCGCCGCAACAAGATGCAGCCGTACGGGCTGCAGTTGCGCGAGAAGCAGAAGGTGCGCCGCGTGTACGGCGTTCTGGAGGCGCAGTTCCGGCGCTACTTCGCCGAGGCCGCTCGCCAGAGGGGCGTCACGGGTGACAACCTGCTTCGGCTGCTGGAGCTCAGGTTGGACAACGTGGTCTACACGCTAGGGTTCGCATCTTCGCGGTCGCAGGCCAGGCAGTTGATTCGCCACGGGCACGTCCTGGTGAACGGGCGTCGGAACGATGTCCCGTCGATCCAGGTGAGGCCCGGCATGGAGATCGCGCTGAAGGAGAAGCTCCGGGCCAACGCCTTCGTCAACGAGGCGCTTGACACGGCTCAGGGCCGCGGCGTACCGCCGTGGCTCGAGCTCGACGGCGAGAACTACAAGGGCAAGGTCCTTGCGCTTCCGACGCGCGAGGACATCCGTCTGCCGATCCAGGAGCAGTTGATCGTCGAGCTCTACTCGCGGTGAGGAGGTCGCAATGAGAGGATTGGAGCTGCACAGGCCCCAGGCCGTGGTACTGGACACTGAGCGGAGCACGGCCACCTACGGGACCTTCACAGCGCAGCCCTTCGAACGAGGGTGGGGCGTGACCGTGGGCAATGCCCTCCGGCGCATCCTGCTTTCCTCTATCGAGGGGAGTGCGATCGCTGCTGTGCGTTTCGCCGGGGTGGATCACGAGTACGACTCGATCCCCGGCGTGATGGAGGACGTCACCGACCTGATCCTGAATCTGAAGCGGGTGCCGCTCAGGCTGACAGGGCCCGAGACGGTCACGGCCACCCTCCAGGTGGACGAGCCCGGGATGCTCAAGGCAGGATCCATCAAGGGCGGCTCCGATCTCGAGATCGTCGATCCGGAGGTCTACCTCGCGACCCTCGCGGAAGAGGGGGCCGTAGAGGCCGAGCTCGTGATCCGCCGCGGGCGCGGGTACGTCCCCGCGGAT
>Ga0116107_1001517_pt1 | contig 13588 bp, 12 predicted proteins | sample June2015DPH_6_10_FD_88969 | JGI IMG/M metagenome (GOLD analysis project Ga0116107, IMG submission 88969) | Peatland microbial communities from SPRUCE experiment site at the Marcell Experimental Forest, Minnesota, USA - June2015DPH_6_100 | ecosystem: Environmental > Terrestrial > Soil > Wetlands... | reverse complement strand
TTGATGCTCTGATGGCCGCACACTCGTGACCTCAGTCGTGAGTTAGGCCAACGAAAATTTGTTTGCAATTTGCCCACATAGTCTGATATAATATTCCCAAGGGAATGATCTAGTGACAACCAAGCTAGATCAAAATCCTGAACCGCAGGAACTGCGGGGATAGCCTGTGGAGCCCTGGTAAGACCTCTCTTCGGAAGGCAAGGGGCGATGAATCAGGAAAGAGTGGTTGGAGTCACAGGAATCTCGTGACTTCAGTTATGAGAGGTTCAAAAGGTAGGTAGAAATAATATCCGCGATGACGGAGAGGAGTAGCCGCCGGGAGTTCACGCAGCGAGCCGGGATGGGTGGAAACCGGCTGACCCAGGCGGTGAATGGCGCTTCGGAGCATAGATGCACTGTAAATGAGAGGGCGCTTGCCGAGCAGGCGCCAAGCAGGGTGGAACCGCGGAAACCCCGTCCCTGTGGCTGTGATAGCTGCAGGGGCGGTTTTTATTTAAGGAGGTTTGAAAGATGGCATGCTGGACTTTTCAAGAGATCATCCACGCCCTGAACGAGTACTGGGGACAGCACTGCATTCTGCAGCAGCCGTACGATGTGGAAAAGGGGGCGGGCACCATGAACCCGGCAACAGCCCTGCGGGCACTGGGGCCCGAGCCCTGGAACGTGGCCTACGTGGAGCCGTCGCGCCGGCCCACCGACGGCCGGTACGGGGACAACCCCAACCGGCTGCAGCACTACTACCAGTATCAGGTGATCCTGAAGCCGTCGCCGGAAGACGTGATCGACCGCTACCTGAACAGCCTGACCTATCTGGGTATCGACTTGCGCTCACACGATGTGCGCTTCGTGGAGGACAACTGGGAATCACCGACCCTGGGGGCCTGGGGCCTGGGCTGGGAGGTCTGGTTGGACGGGATGGAGATCACCCAGTTTACCTACTTCCAGCAATTTGGCGGGATTGACTGCCACCCGGTCAGCGCCGAGATCACCTACGGCATCGAGCGGATCGCCACGTACATCCAGGAAGTGAACAGCGTCTACGACCTGATCTGGACCGGAAATATCACCTATGGCGATGTCCACCACCAGAGCGAGGTGGATTACTCCCGCTACAACTTCGAGGTGGCGGATACCGGGATGCTCTTCACCCTGTTCGACATGTTCGAGCAGGAGGCGGCCAGGGTGGTCGCCCAGGGACTGGCGCAACCCGCCTACGACTACGTCCTGAAGTGCTCCCACACCTTCAACCTGCTGGACGCCCGCAGCGCCATCAGCGTGTCTGAGCGCACCTCCTACATTGGACGGGTAAGGCGCCTGGCCCGGCTCTGTGCCGAGGCCTACCTCGCCCAGCGGGAGCGCCTGGGCTACCCGCTGCTCAAAGACAAAGATGCTCGGGCCACCCTGGGGCTGCTACCCTTGGAATACGCCGGGTCCGCGCCCGCGCACGCCAGCGGGCACCCACTGGATCCGGCAACGCCCGGGGCGGCGGGCGCCTTGCAGCAGCCGGGAGTCGGGGGAGCGGCCGGAGAGACCGCCTCTTGCGGGGCCAAGACCAGGAGCGGTAGCCGCCGCCGGAGCCCTGCAACAGCAAAGGAGGTTTAAAGCGATGGATTTTTTACTGGAGATTGGCACTGAAGAGCTGCCGGCCCGTTTTGTGGCCTCAACCGTAACCCAGTTGGAGGAACTGGGGGGGGAGACGCTCCGCTCGCACCGGATCACCTACCAGCGGTTGGCCGGCTTTGCCACCCCCCGGCGGTTGGCCCTCTATGTGTGGGGAGTGGGCAAGCAGCAGGCGGACCTGGTGGAAGAGGTCAAGGGGCCATCACGCAAGGCGGCCTATGATGAACAGGGGCGGCCCACCAGGGCGGCGGAGGGCTTTGCCCGGGGACAGGGAGTGTCCGTTGCAGACCTGGTGGTGCAGGCCACGCCTGGTGGCGAGTATGTGTTCGCCCAAAAGCGCCTCGTCGGCAGGGAGGCAAAACAGGTGCTGGGAGAGTTGGCCCCCCAGTTCATCAGCAGCCTGTCCTTCCCCAGGCCGATGCGCTGGGGCGACCGGGACGTCAAGTTTGCCCGTCCGATCCGCTGGCTGGTATGCCTGTTGGGCCGGGAGGTGGTCGATTTCGAATACGACCTGCTGCGTTCCGGGCGCCTCACCTACGGGATTCGCAACTTCTCCCGGGCGCCGGTGTCCCTCGATCGGCCCGAAGATTATTTTGTAAAACTGGAACAGGCCGGGGTAATCGTCGATCAGTCCCGGCGCCGGCGCCTGATCTGGCAGCAGGCCCAGGAAGCCGCCGCGGCAGTTGGCGGCACAGTGCGACCGAACGAGCCACTGCTGGATGAGGTAACCAACCTGGTGGAGTGGCCGACACCGATCTGCGGCGGTTTCGACTCTCGCTTTCTCAAGCTGCCGCCCGAGGTGGTGATCACCCCGATGCAGGACCACCAGCGCTACTTTCCGCTTTGGAGCCAGTCAGACCAGTTGCTCCCCCGGTTTCTGGCCTTCGCCAACGGCCCGGTGAACCCGGACCTGGTCCGGGCTGGCAACGAGAAGGTGCTGCGCGCCCGGCTGTATGACGCCGAGTTCTTCTGGCACGAAGATGTTAAAAGCCCGCTGGCGCAGAAGGTGGAAAAACTGCAGCAGATCGTCTTCCTGGAGGGCCTGGGGACGATCTACGACAAGACCCAGCGCCTCCTGCAACTGACCCGCTACCTGGGCGATCAGTTGAAGCTCACCGCCAGGCAGCGGCAGGATGCGGAGCGGGCGGCCCTGCTGGCCAAGGCCGACCTGGTGACCAGCATGGTCTATGAATTCCCCGAACTGCAAGGGATCATGGGAGCGGCCTACGCTGCGGTGGATCAGGAGAGGGGCGGGGTCTGCCGGGCGATCCGGGAGCACTACCAGCCCCGCCATGCAGGTGATGAGACGCCGGCCAGCAAGCCGGGAGCAGCGGTGGCCTTGGCCGACAAGATCGACAGCCTGGTGGGATGCTTCGCCATGGGGCTGGAACCTACCGGCTCCCAGGACCCGTATGCCTTGCGGCGCCAGGCCCTGGGCATCTGTCACATATTATTGGCGCACCGGTGCGATCTCTCGCTCAGGGCTCTGATCGAGCAGGCCTTCGGGGGGTTCAGCCAGTATCAACTCCAGGTCTCCCTGGAAGATGTCGCCAGGCGCCTGGAGGAGTTCTTCCGCGCCCGGCTGCGGAACATTTTCATGGACCAGGGCTACGGCTACGACCTGGTGGAGGCTGCCCTGGGCAGCGACAGCGACCGGATCGTCACCGTCGGCAGGCGGTTGCAGGTTCTCAAAACCCAGCGCCACACCCCGGAGTTCGAGGCGCTGCTGACCGCCTTCACCCGGGCCGCCAACCTCGCCCGACATGCCACCACCGATACCGTCGACCCGGCCCTGTTCACCGAGGATGGAGAGGTGAACCTTTACCAGGCCTGGTCCCGGATCAAGAAGGAGATCGTGCGCCTGGAGCGCAAGGACCAGATCGAGCAGGCCCTGCTTGCTGCTGCCTCGCTGCTGGAGCCGATCGGCCGTTTTTTCGACAAGGTGCTGGTGATGGCGCCCGATGATGCCATCAGGGGCAACCGCCTGGCGCTTCTGAAAGATATTGCCTCTACTTTGCGACGGTTTGGCGATCTGGATAAAATCGTTCGTTGAAACTTTGGCAAAGCCTGGTGAGGTGGTCCCCCCTTTTTTTAAAGACCATAATTTTCATGTCAGTTAAAATCTGAAGAAGGAATTTTAAAAAATATATCGTAAAGAAATATAATACATATTTATTGGTGTAAAAATAGCCAATAGTATATCACATTGAAAACAGTGGATGCAGCCAGCAAAAGTAACGGCCGGTGTGCCGGAAATGCGGCGCACGGGAGACGAGGCGAAGCCTCGAGCCTGCGGAGAAGGAGGACGAGGCGTCATCGAACTCACAGCACGCCAGGAGCAGATCATTCAGATCGTCAAGGGTAATTCTCCCATTACCGGTGAGCACATCGCCGCCCTGCTCAACGTGCGGCGGGCCACCCTGCGCCCGGACCTGGCCGTGCTGACGATGGCTGGACTGCTGGATGCGCGCCCCCGGGTGGGATACTTTTATAATGGTAAGAAGCCCGGCCTGCTGGCGGCGGAGGAGGTGCACCGCCTGACCGTCGATGCCGTGAAAGCGGTGCCGGTGGTGGTACAGGGGGGTACCTCGGTTTACGATTGCATCGTGGCCCTGTTTACGGAGGATACCGGGACATTGTTCATCGTCGGTGAGGCCGGCCACCTGGAAGGGGTGGTTTCCCGCAAGGATCTGCTCAAGGTGGCCATGGGTAAGGTCGACCTGCCCAAGATCCCGGTCCGGGTGGTGATGACCCGTGTACCGAACGTCGTCACCGTCAGGGGGGGGCAGTCTGTCTATGAAGCGGCACGCCTGCTGGTGGAACACGAGATTGACTCACTGCCGGTTGTCGAGCAGGAGACAGTGAACGGTAGGGAGGCTTTGAGGGTCACCGGCCGGTTCACCAAGACCTCCGTGACCCGGATCTTTGTGGAGTTGGGAGAGCCAAGCAAGACCTTTTGAGAGGAGAGGCATGCGTGAACCCTGTGATCTTTATCGTTTCCGATTCCTTGGGTGAGACGGCGGAGTTTGTGGCCCGGGCGGCTACCAGCCAGTTTAACCACGGCCAGTTCGAGATCCGCCGCATCCCCTACGTGAACGACCACAGCGTGCTGGAGCATGTGATGGAGGAGGCCGGCGCCGTTCCCAGCGTCATCGTCTACACCCTGGTGGTCTCCGGCCTGCGGGACGATCTGGAGGCAATGGCCGCTGCCAGGGGGATACCCACCGTGGATATCCTGGGTCCCTTGATGGATGTGCTCGCCAGGGCTACAGGGGCGGTGCCCAAGATGCAGGCCGGCCTGATCCACCGCCTGGATGAGCAGTACTTCGACCGGATCGAGGCGATCGAGTTTGCCATCAAGTACGACGACGGCAAGGACCCAAGGGGGTTGCTGTATGCGGACGTGGTCCTGATCGGCGTTTCCCGCACCTCCAAGACTCCGGTCAGCATGTATCTGGCCAACAAGTGGCTCAAGGCCGCCAACGTGCCGATCGTCCCCGAAGTGGAGCCGCCGGCGGAACTATTCAAGATCCCGCAGCGCAAGATTATCGGGCTGACCATCCGGCCGCAGCCGCTGAACCATATCCGGCAGGAGCGCCTGAAAACCCTGGGCCTGACTCCCGATGCGGAGTATGCCAGCCTGGAGCGGATCAGCAAGGAGATCCAGTATGCCGACCGGTTGATGGCCCAGATCGGCTGCCCGGTCATCGACGTGACCAACAAGGCTGTGGAAGAGACGGCCAGCAAGGTTTTGGAGATCTATTACAGGGGGACGCGCCAGGCCAAGTAGCCCGGCACTAAAGCAATCTGCTTACTTCTATGATAATTCCGCATACCTGAATACAGGAGAGGCGTTTCATTATTGCCGGGCTGGCAAACAGGACAACCTTGACCACAATTAAGGGGGGATGAGTTATGGAGAAAAAGTACGTTTACCTGTTTAATGAAGGTAGGGCGGACATGAAGGGACTGCTCGGCGGCAAGGGAGCCGGACTGGCGGAGATGACCAACCTGGGGTTGCCGGTGCCGCCCGGATTCACCATCACCACAGAGGCCTGCATCGAATACAGCAGCGCTCAGGTGAAGGACTTTCCGCCCGGCATGGAGGCTCAGATGAACGAGGCCCTGCACAAGCTGGAGCGGCAGGTGGACAAGACCTTCGGCGACCCGAAGAACCCCCTGCTGGTCTCCGTGCGCTCCGGGGCGAAGATCTCCATGCCTGGCATGATGGACACGGTGTTGAACCTGGGCCTGAACGACGAGACGGCCAAAACCCTGACTGCCGCCACCGGGGACGAGCGCTTTGCCCTGGACTGCTACCGGCGCTTCATCCAGATGTTCAGCGACATCGTGCTGGGGATCGAGCACGACCGGTTCGATGAGGTGCTCGCCCGTTACAAGACCCGGTACGGACTGCGCTACGACTACCTGCTGACGCCAGATTTGTTGAAGGATATCATCAAGGAGTACAAGGCGATCGTCAGGGAGGAGACCGGCGCCGATTTTCCCCAGGACCCGCCTGACCAGCTCCGGCTGGCAGTCAAGGCGGTGTTCGATTCCTGGAACAACCCCCGGGCGATCTTCTACCGGAAGATCAACCACATTCCGGACGACCTCGGCACCGCCGTCAACGTCCAGGCCATGGTATTCGGCAACATGGGCGAGAACAGCGGTACGGGCGTGGCCTTCACCCGCAACCCGGCCACCGGCGAGAAAGCCCTTTACGGCGAGTACCTGATGAACGCCCAAGGCGAGGACGTGGTGGCGGGTATCCGGACGCCCCACCAGATCTCCATGCTCAAAGAGGAGATGCCGGAGACCTACAAGGAGTTCGAGCGGGTCGCCACCCTGTTGGAGAAGCACTACCGGGACATACAGGACCTGGAGTTCACCATCGAACGCGGCAGGCTGTACATGCTGCAGACCAGGTCTGGCAAGCGAACGGCGGCCGCGGCCGCGAAGGTGGCGGTGGACATGGTTAACGAGGGGTTGGTCTCCAAGGAGGAGGCCATCGCCCGGGTTGACGCCGCCCAGATCGACCAGTTGCTGCACCGCCGGATCGATCCCGATAGCAAGGCAGAGGTGATTGCCAAAGGCCTGCCGGCCTCACCGGGCGCCGCTTCCGGGAAGGCGGTCTTTGACTCCGACGATGCTGCAGGGAGGGCTAAAGACGGGGAGAAGGTGATCCTGGTCAGAACGGAGACCACCCCCGACGACATCCACGGGATCGTGGCCGCTCAAGGCATTCTCACCAGCCGCGGCGGCATGACCAGCCATGCGGCGGTGGTCGCCCGGGGCATGGGCAAGCCCTGTGTCTGCGGCTGCGAGGCCCTGCGCATCGACTACAACGCCAAGCTGTTCCGGGCGGGCGAAGTCGTGGTCAAGGAAGGCGACCTCATCTCCATCGACGGCACCGCCGGCAGCGTGATCCTGGGCGCGGTCAGGATGATCGACCCGGAACTGAGCGATGAGTTTCGCATCCTGTTGGATTGGGCGGACCAGATCCGGCGCCTGGGAGTGCGGGCGAATGCCGACACCCCGCTGGACGCCGAGCGTGCCAGGCAGTTCGGGGCGGAAGGGGTCGGCCTCTGCCGCACCGAGCATATGTTCATGGCCCCGGACCGCATCCCCATCGTCCTTGAGATGATCATGTCCGAGACCACCGAGGAGCGGGCGGTTGCCCTGGACAAACTGCTGCCCATGCAGCAGGGGGACTTCTACGGGATCCTCAAGGCGATGGACGGCCTGCCGGTGACCATCCGGCTGCTGGACCCGCCGCTGCACGAGTTTCTGCCCAACACCGAGGAGTTGGCCATCGAGATCGCCAAGCTGCGGCTGACCAATGGCGATCCCGGGGAGATCGAACGGAAGGAAGCGATATTGAGGAGAGCCCGCCAGCTTCACGAGTTCAACCCGATGCTCGGTCACCGTGGCTGCCGGCTCGGTGTCACCCATCCGGAGATCTACGCCATGCAGGTGCGGGCGATCATCCAGGCCACCGCCCAGTTGCTGAAAGAGGGTTACCATCCGGAGACGGAGATCATGATCCCGTTGGTGATGAGCGATATCGAGTTAAGGCTGCTGAGAACGCAGTGTGAAGAGGTGCTCCAGTCGGTGGAGCAAGAGACCGGTGTACACCTGGAGATCCCCATCGGCACGATGATCGAGCTGCCGCGGGCCTGCGTCACCGCCGACGAGATCGGCAAGGGGGCCGATTTCTTCTCCTTTGGCACCAACGACCTGACCCAGACCACCATGGGCTTCAGCCGGGATGACGCCGAAGGCAAGTTCATCCCGGCGTATATCGAGAAGAAGATCCTGGCGGACAATCCCTTTGCGGTACTGGACCGGGCCGGGGTCGGCAAGCTGGTGAAGATGGCCTGTGAGCTTGGCCGGTCCGCCAACCCCAAGATCAAGCTGGGGATCTGCGGCGAGCATGGCGGCGATCCCAACTCCATCGAGTTCTGCCACCAGGTCGGCCTCACCTACGTGAGTTGCTCGCCCTTCCGGGTGCCCGTCGCCAGGTTGGCAGCCGCTCAGGCCGCCATACGAGAACGTGTAGCAATTGGAGATAATACTAAATAAAGTAAATTAAGGGGTTGCCTGAACATAAGTTTGTTGCCTATGGCCTGCACTCTAATTTTGGGGTGCAGGCTTTTGTATGGTAAGTTGTTGTTAAATGGTTCTGTCATGGAACGAATCTTCACACCATATTGCTCCAACTCGCAGAATGCGTTAATGGTTATCCGGGCGTTGCGTCCAAGCCTGCCCAGACGGTAGATGAAGCAGAAGTTCGATCAGGCCATCATTGGCATCCTTTATAAGTTAGATGAGCCGTCAGGCCGCTGGTCAGAGGCAATATCCAAGTTATGCCATCATCCTTGGGCCATTTGATCGGACCGAGTTGGTAAAGGTTGGCGTATTTCTCGCCGAAATCTACCTGGTTTTCAACTGTACCACGTTCGGCTTGCTCATCAGATGAGACGCGGGCATCTAATCTCATTCATTGGCCCTCCGGATCCGCCAGCCAAAACAGCAGTTACCAAAACCAGCACCCATGTCGCTGCATCATTCATTTTCTTCTTCCCCTTCCTGTATTAGGATTCTATTCCCCATTCAAGGCATCTTCTCTGCATCAATGAACTCCCTCAGTCCGCCCAGATCTCCTCCGGCTAGGTAGGCCTGGACCCGCTCAAACTTGGCGTCAATCTCCCGGCTGACAGAATCGTCATCGAAGAGCAACCGCCAAATGTCGAGTTCCGCGAGGTCGGAGTCCGGGGAGAGCTGGTGGAGTTTGGTGATCAGGGTGGAGACTTTCAATGGGGGTCATCGGGTCTGTCAAGTATTTTGTGCTTTGCCCTTCCATAACTCACTATCGTAAGTGTGACTTCACCTTCTCAGGAAAGAAGATAGATAGCTGAAGCAGAGTTTTCTTACTATGACCGTTGCGCCGGTTGTCAGTGTCCTTGCTTGCGGTGTCGTTCTTCTCGTAGCCCAGGCTGTGGTCCATTTCAGCTTCCAGCAGTTCTTGAATGGTATCGGCGAAAAGCTCCTTTATACTGCTCCCATAGAGTGAGACACATGGTGATAGAAAATAAGCTACAATGTGATTATGGAGAAGAGAAACCGTTACACCTTAGAATTTAAAGCCAAGGTGGTCCTGGAGCTCATTCAGGAGGAGTCAACGCTGAACCAGGTAGCCTCGAAGTATCAATTGAACCCCCAGATGATCAGCCAGTGGAAGAGCGAGTTCATCCAGAACGCCTCAACCATGTTTGAAAAGAGCAAGGATGAGGCCGGGAAACCACAAATTATCTCTGAGATCATATGATCAATTTTACCGTCATGACATGGGAATCGAAGTTCTGGACCATATCATCATTGGCGATGGGGTCTTTGTGAGCCTGAAGGAGAAGGGAATGTATTAAATGCCTTAAATATTTTTAGAAGATAAGGTCGATATATCCACTTTAAGGAAGGATTTTGTCTGCTTACCGAGAATCTTCGATATAGGATGGCGATGCTATGAGCAATTTAAGTAATGTTGTTGCTAATTACAGTAGGTGCTTATGCAGGCTACGCCTTGGATTCCGAGGGACATGTCTGGGCATAGGGGAATGAAACTATGGTCAACTGGGCGATGGTGAACGGATCTTGGGTTCAAATGTACCGGTGTTTTGGCACGTAGCCAAACGAGCTACATGACCAGCAGAGGGGAGTCCGGTGCTATTTTTCAATGGAGACCGTTTAATAGAGAACAGGGTTACGTGGATAAGCAGTTATTATTTTTTATTTAGGAGGTCATCCAAATGGTTAAGCGGGCAATGCTGGTTTTATTGGTTCCTCGCTATTCTGTGTGGGTAAACAAATGTTCCCCAAATTGATGGCAAGTTGATTGTGAAGATCAGATGGTAATTATGACAGAATGTGGTTAAGCAATGTATTAGCAGGAAGCGCCTCTATCAGGAACGAAATGTACAGTTTATAACAATTCCTGATATAGGAGGCTATTACAAGATGATGGATTACCAGGCCATTTTTGCTGCCGCTTTATGTTTAGCGTCTCCTTGGAAAGTGCTGGACATAAAGTTTTCCGGAGATGAGAACCGTCTGGATATCTGGGTCGGTTTTCAAGAAGGATCCACTTTTGATTGCCCTAAATGTGAACGAGCAGGTATGCCGGTTTATGATACCAAAGAGAAAACCTGGAGACATCTGAATTTCTTCCAGTATCGAACTTACGTGCATGCTCGTGTTCCCCGCATATCATGCTCCGAAGGCTGTGGGGTAAAGCAAGTCAAGTTGCCGTGGACCAGACCCGGCAGCGAATTCACCTTATTCTTTGAATCATTGATCATGATCCTGGCCCAGGATATGCTGGTTAAGGCCATTGCCGAGTTAACCGGCGAGCATGATACCAGGTTATGGCGAGTGCTCCACCATTACGTTGAAGAAGCCCGTACCAAGCTGGATTATTCGGATGTCCAACAAGTTGGCGTAGATGAAACAGCCGCCAAAAGAGGACATGATTACATCACGCTTTTTGTAGATCTGGACACGTCCCGGGTGCTCTTTGCCACTCCCGGCAAAGGAAAGGAAACCGTCAACGCCTTTGTATCAGATTTCCGTGACCATCAGGGTGATCCTGATGGCATTAAGAGCGTGTGTTGCGACCTATCTCCTGCTTTCATATCTGGAGTTGAATCATCTCTGCCCCGGGCTCATCTGGTTTTTGACCGGTTCCATATCACGAAGATCGTTAACGCGGCAGTGGATGAAGTGCGCAGGAATGAAAGCCATGAAAATGAATCCCTCAAAAAGACTCGGTATATATGGCTGAAAAACCCGCAAAATCTCACCGCTAAACAGCGTAAGAAGCTTGATAGCTTAAAAAATGAGCACATGGATACCGTTCGCGCTTACAACCTCAAGCTCTCCTTCCAAGGCTTCTTTAACCAGCCAGACAGGGAGGTCGGCGCCCAGTATCTCAAAGACTGGTTTTACTGGGCTACTCATTCTAAGCTGCTGCCGTTAGTCAATGCGGCATACACCGTTAAAGACCACTGGGAAGGCATTCTTAACTGGTTTAACTCTCACATTTCCAATGGGGTTTTAGAGGGCATCAATAGTCTGATTCAGGCTGCTAAAGCCAGAGCAAGGGGATATCGCAATACCAGGACCCTAATAGCTATGTCTTACATAATTTCCAGTCACCTTAATTTTGAATTACCCAGTCTGTAGCAGTGTTGGATATTATTGTTGGTACTACCCACACGAATTAGCGAAGAGCCGTTTTATTACTCATTCTTGTTATGGTATCAACAGCAGGCTGCGGTGCCGAAGGAATATTTCATATTACTATCAACAAAAACGGAAGTGCGGATCTAAATTATAAGGTCGGCATTGATAATACAATATATTCAATGATGATCGCTAGCAACAACGACCCCTTGGCTGATTTTAAAAAAGAAACTCAGTCTGAAGGTTTCACCGTAGCAAACTTCAACGACGGTCAAATGTCTGGTGTCATCACGACCAAGCACGTTAATTCTTCGAGTGAACTCGCCGGCACAGCCAACTTTTTCAATGGCCAGAACATGTCCAACTTTTTAAATGGTCAGAACAACATAACGAAAAGCAACAATCCCTTAACTGTCACAAGGAGCTTTTTTAGCACACAATATAATCTTAATACCAATATCGATCTTTCGAGTATGGAAGGAAATTCTAAAGATCAATTCAGCGGCTTAGGCAATGCAATGCTTAGCCAGATTAAACTGCAATTACTGTTAACGCTGCCTATCAAGCCGGGGATCAATAATGCAATTAACGTGTCGGATAACGGAAGAACATTGGAGTGGGATCTCATTCCTGGTCAGAATAATCACGTTCAAATGGCGGCAACAGCCCCGAACGTGCTTAATATAGCTCTCACTGCAGTTGGTGCTGCAATTATTATTGCCGCGCTAGTCGTTTTTTTGATTTTACACAAGCGGAAGAAGCTAACCCTGCAATCTCAACAAAATATTACTATTGATTGAATATCTAAAGTCACTGCAGGCAAATGCCAAAAAGTTGTAATTTGAATGAAGTATCGCTATTATCATTCCTCCCAGTTACACTCACTGAATATATAATCAGATTGTGCAGCAGTTATTATCGGCATCTTAAAGCGGTTGTTGAATATTTGGAAAGGTGAGAAATTGCCTGGAATAAAAGGTTAAAAAGTCTAGTAAAATTAAAATAAAGGAGGGGATCTGTTGATGGAAGCGCAAATCAATACTGGTGTATCTATGCAAGTAAGTGAAGGGCATCCTCTACAACTCAGCGTTAACTATCCTACTAAACTTTCAAGGGGCATGGTGCTGCTTAAATTGTTTTTTGGCTGGCTCTATGTAGGTATCCCTCACGGCATCGTACTTGGCCTCTATGCTATTGCGGCCTCAATAGTAATCGTTATTGCTTGGTTTGCAATCTTGTTTACTGGTAGATTTCCCAAGGGAATGTTTGATTTCGTTGTAGGCTTTATGCGTTGGCAACAGAGAGTAGTTGCATATTTATACCTTCTAACAGACGAATATCCTCCATTTCGCAATACGCCATAGAGTCCGGGTAAAGTTTCAGTAAACCCGGTATTACGGTCGGGTGCAGGGGTGGGTTTGCAGCCAGTCGCAATTGACTTAAGAGGGAGCTTGGGGTTGTTACCCCCCTCTTGCCCCGGCCCTGGGACCAGAGCATCGCGCCTCAATCTGGTCCTGCACTTCCCGCGCGCGCGTTACGAAGGCTGTATTCTCTGACAGCAATTTATGGTGCTCCCCATGTCAAGAACACGGATTTGAAAATATAAGTGGCTCTTCGCTATTTGGGGTGGGTAAATAAGAAAACACATTCAGCCGCCCTTGAACCGGAGCCTCTGCAGGCTGTGTTTCCAAGGGATGGCCGGGAAGGTGGCTAAAGCCTGTCTCCCTTTGCCAGCAAGGCTAACACGGCCTACCACTCCAGTTCAAGGGTCTCCGCTTCACTCCGATGAACGGCTGAATCAAGGTATGGGGCACACTAGTTCGCCCATACAGAATAGCGAGGAACCGATTTATTGTCGTTAGAAGAATTGACAAATGCATTTATGATACTGCCATCGGCTTGTTGAACTATAGAGCTTATTATAGTATCGGCATCCACAGATTGTTTTAAGGCTTTAGATATTTTTCTAAACATCATATCTTATCACTCCTAGCTTTAATATCTCTCCCTGCGCTAATAGATCCACCAGCTTGTATTATAGGAGAATTGGCTATATTATTGGAATTAACTCTTTGATTAATTTTATACATATTATTAACTTTAAATCTCATATTTCGCAAGCCATTAAATACCATGTTTCTTTAAACAGTCAATGAGTCAAAAAATATTTTAAAAAGTTTTCACTTGCAAGGAGGAATTTCATGGAAGATCGCGAATATCCAAGTAA
>Ga0116107_1001502_pt1 | contig 13675 bp, 10 predicted proteins | sample June2015DPH_6_10_FD_88969 | JGI IMG/M metagenome (GOLD analysis project Ga0116107, IMG submission 88969) | Peatland microbial communities from SPRUCE experiment site at the Marcell Experimental Forest, Minnesota, USA - June2015DPH_6_100 | ecosystem: Environmental > Terrestrial > Soil > Wetlands... | reverse complement strand
CTCCACGTTTTGCCCCCGGCGCGTGTGGTGTTCAGGTCCTTGGCTATCGCCTTCTCGCCTTCCCCAGCGGCGAAGCGACGGAAGATCTGCCGCACGAGCTCTGCCTCTTCGGGGTCGATCTCACGCTTCATGGCTGACTCGCGGTCATTGGGGTCGACTGGGACCGAGCGAAGGCCGAAGAGTCGGCCCCCAGTACTCATGCCGCGAGCAAAGCAGCCGTCAAGCCCACGTTTGGTTTGTTCGCGAAGGTTGTCGATGTAGACCTCATTGAGGAGGCCCTTGACCGCCACCTGGACCTTCGAGGGTCTTTCATTGGTGTCGATGCCGTCGACCACGGAGATAACACGGAGCTTCCTGAACTTGAGCCGCTTGATGAAGGTGTGGGTGTCCCCGATGTCACGGGAGAGCCGCGAGAGATCATCGACGATGATGCCGTCGAAGCCCGGGTTGGATGAGAACGCTGCATCCATGAGGCGTTGGAATCCACTGCGATTGGCCACCGATACGCCGGAGACTGCACGGTCCTCGAAGGTGGCCGCAATCGTGTGCCCGTTCTGGCGTGCCCACGACTCGCAGCGCCGATGCTGATCCTCGATGCTGCTGTCGGACTGGAGCTCTGAGGAGTAGCGGCCGTAGAACGCGAGGTTGAGGCTATCGCGGTTTGGCTGGTTCGACATGTCGGTCACCCCGTGTGGTTGCCGGGTCGCGCTCGAGCCAGAGGACGATCAGCCGCGCCAGAGGAACGAGAGCTGAGTGCCCTACCTTCCCTGACCTCAGACTGGTCGGCTTGGCGACAGACTTGCGCGGCTTGGCGGATGCCACTGTGGGCCACCTCCTCGGATCGAAGGTGGGGCCACATAACCCGGTTCAAAGGGATGGCAGCGTGCTTTTCGGAGGTCATTCGCCAGAGTCCCGGACTTTCCCGCAGAATCACGGGACCATGGCAGAGACCGGACGCTGCCGGTCCGCATCGGCGTGGCTTTCGAGTCGCTCGCCCGCGTCGATGAGCGCCTCCACGACGCGTTGAGACACGGTGGGGTACCCGGCCAGGTGCTCGTATCGCCCGAAGCGGAGGCGGGCCGAGACCAGGGCAAGATCGCGCACCTCGTGCGGTGGAAGTGAGAAGACAGGGAACAGCGCTAGCTCGAGCTCCTCCCCAACGACCGCGGGGCGGACGGCGAAGTGAAGGTCCGCGAGATCGTCGGAACCCGAGTCGTACTGCAGGAGCAACCAGTTGAGTTCCCTTCCCAGGACTGCGTTCCCCTGGTGCAGGGGGATCACCTGCGGGCGCAGATCCTGGCAGGACTGGTCGAGCACCTCGCGGAGCAAACGGCAATAGAGGTCGAGGACAGTGCTCTTCTCCAACGGCGCCTTGAAGCGGTTGGCGTTGAGCGTCTCCTTGTCGCTCACGAGTGCCCGGTACCGATCGGCCGGGAGGCGGGCGAACTCGGCCATCGCCTGCTCCCACTGCTCCGGCGTGGTTGGAAGGCCGTTCGCGCTGCGCGTCTCGACTAGGAAAAGGAGCGAGGAAGACGCGGACAGCGGGGGATCTGAACCAACGTTGAGGAGCCGCTGCTCGCGCTCGTGGATGGTGCCGAGCTCAGGGTAGCGGGGGTCACGCCAGTCGGAGAGCGCGACTGCGCGAAAGGCAGCATACAGGGCAAGCGCGAGGTCCCGATCGCGGGAATCCGTGAGAATGATCAGGCGGCTGGCCGCGAGCAGCATTTCCTCGGCCCGCTTCGAGGTTCCCTCCATCATGTAGCGTCCCGCCTGCTGCAGGAGGCCGCCCTGCTGGTCACCCCACGCCAGGAACCACCCCTTGAGCGTGTCGAACTCGTCATCATCCTGGTGGAGATTGAAGTTGGTCTTTGCCAAGATCTCCCGGGCAGCGCTGACCAATTCGAGGTTTCCGGGTGCAAGGAGGATCGCCTCGCGTGCGGCAACAGCAGCGAGGAACAGGTCGCCGCTGATGAAGTAACGGCGGGAGCGGACGACCAGACCGAATGCGCGAACCTCGTCGGCATACTGGCCAGAGCCCGCCAGGAGCGCGGCCGCCGAAATCAGGTGCTGGCAGAGGGATTCCTCTTCGGCGCAGCGGCTGAGATCGAGTGCCGTCGCGATCCACGCGACCTTGAGATCTTCGCCGACGCCATCCCAGTCGACCTGGGCAAGCTCGACGAGACACTGGGCCAGGTCGCGGGCAGCGAGGCCGTCCGCCGCCTGGCCGGCTTTTCTTGTGTACCTCGCGATCTCGGTGATGGCGAGTCGGCAGCAAGCTAGGAGCGCCGAAGCGCGCTCAGCCGCGAGGTGGTCGACGTCGAGGCGCAGGAGTTCGCGCCAGAGTGTCATCAGGCGGGAGAGGCGCTCTGGCAAGTTGGCGCGCGCGACGAAGGGATCGAGCGCGCTCAGGTTCGGCGGAGCCGGAGGTGACCACGCAACCAGAGACGATGGCCGGGGCCGAGTCACTCTCGTTTTCGCGTCGGAGGACTTCCTGGCCATACGGTTCTCTCCTTTCTGCTCATCCTCGCTACGCACAAGTTCCGCGGAGGAAGTCAGTAGCGGCGCGGATGGCGAAGTCGGAGTTCTTATTGGGGTGCCAAACCCGGTCGAGCTGCAGGGGTAGCACGATTGACTCTGCTTGCGGCCCGCGGACCCAGAGCTGCGGAGGCGCCTGTGGGAAGCCCATGGGGAAGTGCACCTCGATGGTGCGGATGTGACCGGGCGTGGGCTCGACGTTGCCCTCGAAGACCAGCAGGGTGTCGTTTTCGATGCGCACCGTGACCTGTTCGAGCTTGCGGCGGGCGAGGGCGAGCTCTTCGTGATAGCGACTAGGGTCTGCCTGCCACCAGGGTGGTGTACGGACCATGTTGACGACGAGAGTCCGCTCGCACGCGTCGCGCAAGGCGAGCAGGGCCGGGTCAGGGGCGAACTCGAGGACCGAGTGGAGCGCCTGCAGCGCCGTGTCGACGTTGTTGGGCTGGTACCTGATGATCCCGTTCATGGTGACCTCCTATCGGACGAGGGGTGGGAGCGAGACTGGCCCGTTCTTGGGCCCCGGCTCGGAGTGCAGGGGGCGGCCGGGAGCACCGCTGTCTTCCTGAATCCCGTGGGGGATCTCGGCATACTGCGCTTGCTGGGCGTGCTGCTGCTCGATCTTACGGACTCGCTCGCCCGCGGTCCGCATTGCCTCCGTCAGTTTCTTGAAAAGCGAGCCAAGGAAGGTGAGCTCCGCATCCCACTGATTCGAGGCGGTGAGGAACTCGCCGTTGTAGCGTCCGAAGTTCGTCCGGCGAAGCGACCGGAGCTGGCGCTCGTCGACCCCCATCGCCCGCTCGATCTCTCCGGCCAGGCGTGCGGCCTGGGCGAGGAGCATGTTGACCTTCTGTCGGTGCTCGGCGACCGCCCTGGTGGCCCTCGCCTCCTCCTCCTTGTAGCGCTCAGCGAGCGCGTTGAAGTGCGAGACGGTAGCCGGGGTTGGATTCGAAAAGTAGGCGATAGCTGTCGGCATGCGGGCAGCCTGCTGCTTGTTGGAGAGCACTGCGCCGAGGCAGGCGTCGAGAGCGGACACCTCGGCGTTCAGGGCCGAAACCACCCGCTCGACCTCACGTTCCCAGTCAACCTTTGACTTGCGCTCGGGGGCCCCGTAGCTCATGAGTTCTCCTCCTACCTGATGGGGACGAGTAGAACGACGCGAGACGCCAGCGGAGTGTCCCAGGCGTCGGCCGCAGGTCGCCACCTGGTGCGTTCTGCAGCCTCGCGGAAGCGGGCGCGCACGAACTCGGACAAGGGGAAGCGCGCCTCGACGAGAAGGACATGCGGGCTCCCGGTGGGATCGACGATGAGGTGAACTGAAACGTTCTCACCCCGGTAGGGGGCGAGGAACGACCTGAGGCAGTCGGGGTAGTAGAGGGGGCGGAGCAGCTCTGCTTTCCTGGCGAGAGCGGTTGCCGACACCGTGATGCCGTAGGAGAAGGTGGGGACGGGGTCGGACTGCGGTTGAACGGGCACCGGCGCACGCAAGTCGTGCCTCGACGGCACGGGCGGGCGAGCAGGAACCAGGACGTCGCTGCGGGGAGGAGATCTCCGGGCACTTGTCTTGATTGGGGGCGACGAAGACAGCCGACGACCCGGTAGCGATCGCGCAGGCGTCGTGGGGGGGGAGGTCGTGCTGGCGGCGCGGCTGGTCGGCGAGCGTGGAACGTTCTTGGTCGAGGCGGCATCAGGCAGCTGTGCGGTCTTGAAGAGGGTGAGCCCGATGGCAAGTCCAGCCAGTGCGGCGGCAAGAGCGACAAAACGTGCCAGGCGCGAGGGCGTCGGAGGATGGAGGATGGGTCCTGGGGGAAGTGGCAATCCGTTGTTTGGGACACCTGGCGGGCCTGCCGGCTGGGGTGGAGCGGCAGCCGGCGCTGGGCAGAAATCGTCCTCGTCGTCGCCAATGATTTCGATCGGCTCAACATCGATGACATCGGAGTCATCCATCCCTGCAGCAGTGCTCGGGCGTGCACCACTTTGGCGGACTGCGGCATCTTCGGGGTCATGATCGGGCGAGGAGGCACGGTCGCCTGCTGCCGGGCGGTCGGAGGCTGATTCCCCTGCCGGGCCTGCGCCGGTGGCGAACGGGGCGGCTGGGTTGGGCTCGGCTTTGGAAGGGACTGGCCGGCACCTGAGCACGGAAGCGGCGAACGGAAGGGTGACGGGATCTGCTCGCCGAGCTTGCCGATCTTCCCGACGGTGTTGAGCACCTCGCGGAGAAGGTCCTCATCGGTCAGTTCCTCGGCGCTTCGGCCTGGGAAGCGGCGGAGATACTCGCCCTTGAACTCTTCGATCTCCTGCGCCGCGATCTGCTTGAAGTCACGGCTCATGGCATCGCCGGATTCAAGCTGCTCACTGTCAATGAGGATCGTCGTGGGTCGCGGCAGCCAGCGGCCATCCGCGCCCACGTTCGAGAAGAGGCCCAGCTTGCCGGGCACGTTGACTGCCGAACCGTCGGGCAGCGTCTTCTCCCAGCCCGCGATGTAGTCAAAGACGAGCTTGGAGACGTTGGTGTTGTTGCACACGACGATGAAAACGGGCGGAGTGTGGCCCCGCTCGCGCGCCTCAGCGTTTGCGCCCCAGAGCGCGAACGCCTTCTCGTAGTTCCCGTAGAGGCTCTGGAGAGCGCCTTCCAGTTCGGTCGGGAGCTTGGGCTCACCCTTAACCGCCTCCGTCCCTCGGCCCTTCTTCGGCAAGCCGTCGCGGATGCGGGTCCAAAGCTCGCGGTACATCGGCTGCTCACCGGTCATTGCGTCGTCCGCCACCGGGACGCGAGGCACCTTGACGATTCCTGACTCGATCGCATCGATAAGTGAAAAGTCCGAAACGACCCACGGGAAAAGCGTGCCCTCGCGGTAGCCGGAGCCGCGGAGGTAGAAAGGGGTCGCGGACAGGTCGAAGATGGTCTTGACGCCGACCTTGGCGTTCACCGCCTCCAGGCCAGTGATCCAGACGCGCGCCTCTTCGCGACATTTCTCGGCTTCGCGCCGCTCCTCCCCCTTGAGCCTCTCGACGTCTTCGTCCTCGTCAGCTGCCTTTGGCCTATAGCAGTGGTGTGCCTCGTCGTTGATGACAACGACCCCCCGCTTTGTCCCGAGCTCGCGGCAGACGCGGCGAACCATCTGCTCTGGGGTTTCGGTGAAGGCGTCGCCGTTGCCGCCCTGTCGAAGCAGTGCCTTAGTCAGCTTGCCCGCAGGTGTGGTCTCCTGCTGGCGGAGGGCATGGAAGTTCGTGATCGTGATCTTGGCCTTGCCCAACTCGGGCATGAGGTCGGCCGGGACCACGTCGAGCTGGCGGTAGTAGTTGCCCGGGTCGCTCGGCAGGAGCACGCGCAGCCGATCGCGGATGGTGATGCCGGGAGTGACGATCAGGAAGGCATCCGCAAACCGTGCATCCTGCGCGTTGGCGAGCTTGTTGAGCGTTTGCCAGGCGATGAGCATCGCCATGACCACGGTCTTGCCCGAGCCGGTCGCCATCTTGAAGGCAACGCGGTAGAGGGTCGAGCCGCTGTCCTCGGCTGCCCTCCGGAGGTCGTTTTCGATCCAGGCGTCGCCGTACTTGTGGGCGATTTCTCCAAGGTAGATCGCGGTCTCCAGCGCCTCGATCTGGCAGAAGAAGAGCCGGCGGTCACGGCCATCGCGGGTCCAGTAGTCGAGGAGCGCACGCGTGGTCTTGGTCATGCCGACGTGTTTGCCCTGGCGCCACCGTGTCACCCGTTCCCTGACCTTGTTGATGAACTCGTTTTCCTTGCGGCGTTCCTCGAGCCACTCGGTCTCGAAGAGCACACGCTGGCCTCTCTTCTTCGGGCTCGCGATGGGGACGAAGTACTCGCTTTGGCGCCGGCCGAGGATGATCTCGTCGGTGATGCCATCCTCGCCAAACCGAAAATGCCGCTGCGGCTCGTCGAACGGCGAGTTGATGACCGGATTCTCGATGACGACGCTCTTCGCTGGCATCCTTCAGACCTCTCGCTCGTCTCTCGGCGTTGCCAGATCCGGCCGACCACACCGCGCACTGTCTGACAGGCGACAATTCACGATTCGCAAGTCTAGACCAGTCGCCCGGCGTTAGCGCCGACCCAGTGGGCGACGCGGTTTGGCGGCGGCGCCTCACTCCAGGTGTTCACCAGAGCTAGGCCAGGTGTGCGAGCTTGGCTGCGAGGTGGTACACCGACCACCCGTCACCGGTTACGAACACCTTCGGCTTTGCCGACGCGGCGTCCTGGTGGATCTCGATGCCGTCCGTGTACGGGTCGAAGGCCACGATCTTCGCGTACGCGATGCGGAAGGCGCTCTTTGAACAATGAAAGTAGATGTGCTTGTCCGTCAGCCCGAGCGCTCCCGAGCCAACCTGCGACATGAACGAGGTCACGACCGGCCGGCCTTTGAAGGCCGAGGTGCGGTAGTAGAGCCCCTTTGCCAGTCTGACACTGAACCCTTGGCTCCCGCCGACATACTCTGTCCGCGTTCGCTGTTCGTAGCACACTGCATGAAACAGCCACGCGAGCTGTTCCTTGGGCTGGAGATTGAACGGCACATCGCCGGTGAGGTGCATCCGGTCAGGGAACTTGCCCTCGTCCAGGTCTCGAAGTGCGCCAGCAACAGCGATCCGCTGTTGCCATGAATGGGCATTCAGGTCTTCCTGCGTCAGGTGGAAATCATGGGCGTACTTCCCAAGGAGGTTCTCTTCCTCCCTGGTCAGCACACCGCGGTCAATGGCCGTCTCGGCTCCTTTCTCCCACGCAGCCACAAGGAGCTGCTTTAGACGGTCTTTTGGTAGCCACGCGGAGGCTGAGATCTTCTCGACTTCTTGGACCGCGTTCGTGAGGCTATCGGGTTCCTCAGTGCCCTTGAGGGCAAGCGCCCAGACTGCCTTCTCCCCTTCCTCATGCTTCTGCCTGCACTCGGCGTGCTCCTTCTTGAACAACCCGGCTTTGTCCCCACAGAAAATGCACTGGCCCATAGGCAGTCGCTCCTGCCCTCCCTTCGCATTGTAGTGCCCGCTGACGTGCCCCCGAAATCGGTTTAGGTCCGCGACTGGTTGACCAAGAAAGGGATGCTGCAGCTCTCAGTGCCGCCTATTCTGAAGTGGCGAAGTCCCGAACCCAATCGAGTCAAGGATCTCCGGTCGCCTGGTCAGCGGTCGGACCTCTCCTCCTCTGATTTTGGCCCAGGTTGGTGACGCCCGAGCAATGGGGATGGACCACGCGCGATCGGTGGTGGCGTACGACCGCCTCGACTCGGTCGGCCGCACGATCGGTATTCGCGATGATTTGCCGCTGCCAAAGGCGGACTACCGTCCAACCCTGCTGTCGGAGCTGTGTGCGGAGCCGCTGGTCGCGCGCCACGTTCCCCTCGATTTTGGTAAGCCACCAGTCAGATAGCTTTGAGCGCCATCGGCTGAGCTGGTACCCATGCCAGAATTCGCCGTCGACGAAGACGGCCACCCGTGCCGCGGGGAAGACGATGTCAGGTGTTCCTGGGAGTGTCCTCACGTGCTTGCGGAAGCGCAGCCCACGGCCGAAGAGCGACTTGCGGAGGAGGAGTTCTGGGCGTGTGTCCTTGCTGTGGACACGGGACATCGCGTAGCTTCGCTGGGGTGGCGTGAGGTTGTCAGTCATCGTCGGGCGTGCCCGCCATGGCGGTGCGGGCCGGGGAAGAGAGGTCGCAGCCGCAGCGACTCAGGTAGCGAATGATGCTGGCGGCGTGGCGCCGGATAAACTCGGGTGGCAGCGCGTTCCCGATCAGCTCCGCGACGCGGTACTTACCCTGCGACATGGTAAACGTGTACCTGGGCGGGAAACTCTGCAACAGGGCGGCTTCCCGCGGCGTGATCGAGCGGTGCTGCTCGGGGTGGAGGAACCGGCCCTTCGACGGGTTGACGCACCCGCCCGTGATCGTCGGCGCCACGTCCTGCCACGCCATGCGGCCGTAAACATCGTAGAAGCCTTCGATCCGTTGATGGCACTTGAGCTGGAAGGCCAACCCGACGTCCGTCCGGCTCCCGCCGTCCGGTGGGATCCGCTCGATGAGCGCCACAACCGCCGCACTCCGCCTCTCGGGAATTCCGTGCAACGGGTCACGCGACCGCGCAGGCGCTGGGAGGTGCCCGATGGCATCGAGGACGCAACGGTGCTGGCGCGACCGCCGACCGAAAGGGATCTTCCCGTGGAGACCAGCGAGGAGGATTAGCCGGCGCCGGCGTTGCGGAACCCCATAGTTGGCCGCGTCGAGCACCGCGGCCGAGACCGTGTAACTGAACGACTCGAGGGTTGACACGACCGAAGCCATGCGGCGGTCGGCGGCGAGCCCGGGGACGTTTTCCAGCATGGCGGCGCGAGGCCGAAACGCTTCGACGAACCGCAAGAAGTCGAAGATGAGGTCGTTGCGGTCGTCTGCAACCGACGAACGGTTCCGCGTGCGGATCGATGAGAACCCTTGGCAGGGCGGGCACCCGGCCAGGAGATCGAGTTCACCGACCCGGAGCCCGAGATCGGCCATCATCTGCTGTGCGTCGAGCGTGCGGATATCGGTCTGCCATACGTGGACGCCAGCATGATTCGCCTGGTACGTCTCGACCGCGAGTGGGTCGATGTCGACCGCGGCGAGCACGTCAAACCCGGCTTGCTTCAACCCGAGAGACATTCCGCCGCAGCCCGAGAAGAGGTCAATCGCCGTATGGCGCCCAGGCCGTCGGCGAACCGTCCCTGCTTTCATTGGTCGGCCCCTCATCGCTCAAAGCTGAACGAGAACCAATAGGCGCCAGCGGGGAACCAGATCTGAGGCCACCAAACCTCGACCTGGTCCCCCGCGGCCTCCTGGCGGAACAGGAAGAGGGTCGGGCCGTCGGGTCGGGCGAGCGCCTCCTCGCCGCTGTCGTGGATACCCTGCGTCTCGCGTCTGGGCGTCTTGAGCCGTCGACCGCGGCGGACGACGATGTACGCGCGCTCGCCGAAGAGGTCCGGCGTAGCGAGGGCCTTCACCGCAGCTTGGATGATCTGCGTGTTCCATGCGCCGGTCCCGTATTTCGGGTCGGGTTTGCAGTGGCCGAGGAGCTCGATGAGGAAAGCGGGGGGTACTCCGCGTGCGTCGCCGTCAGCGGGAAAGCTCTGGAGCAGCCGATCGAGCGCCTCCGTCTCCTGTCGAACGTCTGGTGTGCGTACGGGGTAGGCTGGGTTGTAGAACTTGCCGGCGACGTAAACGCCAATGTTGCTCGGTTCGAGCACGTTGCTTCTCGTGGCCTGCAGCGGCGACTGGAGGAAGAGACCGACGGCATCGCCGTTGGGGTACTGTGTGAGGTGGTCACGGAGCGCACTCTCCATCTGGTGGATCGTGCGGAAGTGCTCCGCGAGGTTGTCGGGGAGAAAGAGGCGCGTTACGCCGAGGTTCATTTCCCTGTAGCCGTACATCCGGGCATGCTGTAAGACGGTGTCAGAGTTAGGTTTCTTCGGGTTGCGACCGTAGTAGCTGACGATGAGATTTGGGATCGTTACTCCGCGGCCGAGCTTGTTGCCGCCGACGAAGATGCTGAACACGTGGTCGAGGTTGATTGCCTCCTTGGTTGAGGAGTCAATGAGCTTGATGTTTGCACCCGGAAGCAGAAACTTCACCCGCGCCAGGACCGCATCGAATGGCGGAAGTCCAGGGTCGGTGCGGAGCAGATCGTCGTACGCTACCCGCAGCTGCTTGACCAGCCGCTGGGCCTTCGTGCTCTGCCCGTCGCGCAGGACCGCCGCCGTCTCGCTCTTGAACCGATCGATCAGGTCGACCACGTGCTTGTGGTCGATCTTCGCGTGGCTGACGTGGCAGAGGAAGGCGAACGACTCGGCGGGGTGACGTTGGTTCTGCGCCGCCGCACCGACCAAGAACGTGAGAAGCGCCCTGCGCAGGCCCTCTGGAATGCCGGCCTCGGCACTCGCCGAGCGGGCGCTGGCGGGTTGGTAGTTCGATCGCAGCTGGTCGACCTCGTCGAGCTCCACCGAGGCTAGCAGAGGGCTGTCGGGGGCGAAGAAGCGGTCGCCCCCGACGTACCCTTCGCCGGGCGTTGTCATGACCGTGAACGACGGGCGATACGGATGATCGGGGCGTTGGAGGAAAAGGGCCTGTGGGGTCGCGGTGACCTGCAGGTACGTGTTGACCGGGAAGAATGCCCGCAGCTCGTTGATGGCGTCGTTGATCGCACTGTACCGGCCGTCGTCCTTGCTGGCGTATGTATTGAGGCTGGCCTGGTCCGCCTCGTCGTCCACGATCAGCGTCGGCAGGCCCTTCGCTCCGTGAATGCCCGCGCGCTTAAAGGCTTCGAGGAGGCCGCGCAGAGTGCTGCCGTTCTTGGAGCAGACGACGGCGAATGGCACGCTGCGGATCTGTCGGGCGAAGGACGTGGGGTCGGTCCACCCTCCCTTTCCTACGACCGTGAGGCCGCGGAGCGCACGCCGGATGCGGTCGAGCGTCTGGCCGTAAAGCGGGTTGATGTCGGACGTGAGGATGATGAGGCACTCAAATCCGTTGTCGGCCGCCATTGCGGAGGCCACGATGATGACGCTTGTCTTCCCGCTCTGGATGAGACCGTAGAGGAGGCCGTCGCTCGGATCGCTGGGCGGGCCGCCGTGCGGGTCGACCGCGGCGGTGAGGATTTCCGTGCCCTTGGCGACCGCCTGGGTCTCGGCCCTTGCAGAGTTCAGGTCGGGGCGCAAGGCGGCGAGCGCCTCGTTCGTGTGTTGCCCACCGTAGGTGATGGATCGCGTGCTCATGGTCCTGTCGGTGTCTCCTCCAGTTCTGCTTCCTCCTCAACTTCTGATGTCTCCGCGAAGAGCAATGTCGGCCAGCGTTGCATCGCGACCTTCCGGTCGAGGGCGCCCTTCGCGCCTGAGACGGTGTAGCGCTTGTGGAACTGGCGACGGACGCTCACCCAACCGGGCGATCCGCCAAGAATCGCCTCAAACTCAGGCGCGCTCACGGCGCAAACGCCATCGCCGCCGCAGACGAGGCCGATGCAGACGAAGGAGAACTCCGCCCGCACGGCCGCGAGCCGTGCGAGATCTAGGCCCGACGCGCTGAAGCCCCAGGGGCCACGCTTCTTGGTGGTGTACTTCAAGTAGACGAACAGAGCGTCGTTCACAACGTAGCCGCAGGGATGCTTGCGCACGGTCGCGCAGCGGCTGTCGTCGAGCAAGCGAACGAGCGCGGCACCGTGGTAGAAGGCGGTCTCGTCGATCATGTGGTGTGGGGGCAACACCCCCACGAACAAATCTAGCACGATCCGCCATCCGTGTATCTCATAGAGCGCGCGAAAGGTGAGTCGCACAGCACTGTTAGGTGTGTGATTTCGTGTGTCAGGTACACCCAGGCCAGTCTGCCCCTCGTTGCGCTTTCGGAAGGAACTTGTTGATGTCCCGCAGGAAGCGAGACATAGCTAGATTGACCTGATGGCTTTGTCCCGGTGCGATTGTCAGGCCGAGGTGCGCTGCATCGCCTCGTCTCGTTCCTCTGCCGCGGGAAAGCACCAAGGTCCTCTTGGATCGAGTGATGGAGACGTAGAAAAGCCTTCGTTGCTCTTCTTCATACTCAAGGTCCGTGCCTGGATACTCGTCACGGCGTGCCCCGGGGATTGCCTCATCGCACAGGCCGAGGACGTAGACGTGGTCTGCCGTGACTCCCTTGGCGCCCCAGAGCGTGGCCACCCGGATATCCGCGGTCTCGTCAGGAACGAAGGGCTCTCGCGTCGCAATCTGGTACCTGAGCCTTCGGGCGACTTCCCGTAGCCAGTACTGAGGACCGGCTTGTGGTTTCAGGCTCTTGAGCTCCTCAAGCATCGCGCCGGCCTTGGACGAGCAAAGCTGCATATCGAGTGTGGTTGTCTCCGCGTCTTCGGTATCTGGTGTGATCCATTGTTGAGGATCGAAGAGCTGTCCGATAAGTGTGTGGCCATCGTCACTGTCCCACACGATCGCCGCGCTTAGCTCAACGAACCGTTTTGCACGCTCCCACACGTTCTTACCACCCTCGCCCGGTGGCTTGATGGGTGCACTGGCTACCTGGGTGATCGTCTCTGCGGTGATGTTGTCCCCGCAGGCGGTGAGGAGCTTGAGATAGGCGTCGGAGTTTCTTCGCGGAGGCTTGTAGTTCTTGCCAGCGGAGGAATTCTGGTAGCCGAGCCAGGCCCGCCACGTTGGTAGATCTGGATCGACGAGCAAGCAGAACAACAGGAACGCTTCCCGCGCGGCCCAGGTTTCCAGGAGGCTCTCCGAGAAACTCAGCTCCACCTTAAGGTCTGGTGCTATCGCAGCGACCTGATCGCGGAGCCAGTACCCAAACTGCCGACGAGTGACCATCACAAGGTGCCGGTCCGTGGAGTGTGCGCGGAAACTCGCCACGACCGCATTAGCCATACCCCGAGCCTCGCCTTGTGGCGAATCCCAGACGACAACGTGAGTATTCGCGGGAATACTGCTGCACGGGACCATGGCCTTGGCGGAGTAGAGGCCCATCAACTGATTCGCGGCATGGACAATATCAGCGGGGCAGCGCTGGCACTCTGTCATCTCAATGTCTGTGACCGAGCCAACTGTGGGACCGAGAAGGTGTTTCAGTTTCGCCAGGCCTTCTTGATCGTTGCCCCTGAACCTATAGATCGACTGTCGAGGATCGCCCAGAACCACAAGCTGGCCGCCGTGACGTCTCAACATGAGAACCAGCTCCTGCTCGCCAGGTGTGAGGTCCTGGAACTCATCCACGATGACGTGGCGATAGGAGGGGACCAGCAAGTCGCCTCCACTGAGCCTGTCGAGTAGAAGTCCTGGGAGGTCGCCAATCAGTCCCGCATGATGTCGGGTGAGCCACTGCCGAACTGCTTGCCATAGAGCCATGTGCTCCGCGTGTTTTGCTTCGTGGTCGCGAAGCGCCTGCTCGGCCTTCTTGTGTGTCCCATAAGAATTCTGCAGGTCAGGAAACGCTGTCAACACGTCGTAGAGCATCGCCTCGCGCTCGTGAGGGAGGAGGATCCGCAGCGGCGAGCCGACGACTGTTGCCGGCCACGAGAAAGCGAGTGTTTTTGACATTGCGCCGGTCAGCTGGTGAGGCGAGTGGACGTGATCGCTGGTTGTGTCGGTTGTGTCGGAGCGAGGTTTGCGGTCGCGCAGACGTGG
>Ga0116107_1001493_pt1 | contig 13789 bp, 9 predicted proteins | sample June2015DPH_6_10_FD_88969 | JGI IMG/M metagenome (GOLD analysis project Ga0116107, IMG submission 88969) | Peatland microbial communities from SPRUCE experiment site at the Marcell Experimental Forest, Minnesota, USA - June2015DPH_6_100 | ecosystem: Environmental > Terrestrial > Soil > Wetlands >... | reverse complement strand
GCAGCCGGACGCCGCCCTCTACACCGTGGTCGCGCCCGTCCACCTCGAGTTCTTTCGCGACATCGACGCGATCGCCGAGGCGAAGGCGGAACTCATACATCACATCCTGCCGGACGGCGCGCTGGTGCTCAACGCGGCCGACCCGCGCGTCGTCTCGTTCGCCGCCCGTTTCGGAGGCCGCGTGCTGCGGTACGGCGTCCCCGGCGCGTCCGACCTCTGGATCGAGGCCTATCGGGACCGTGGCCTGCTCGGCTCCCGCTTCGAGCTCAGGGGCACCCTCGGGGCGTTCGGGGTCGAATGTCCGCTGCCGGGCCGCCACCAGGCGGACAATGTGCTCGCCGCGGCGACGCTCGCCCTCTCGCTCGGCGTTCCCGCCGACCGGGTGGCTTCGGCCGCCACGAAGCTCCAGCCTGCGCCGCGGCGTGGCGAGCGCCACGCGCTCCCTGGCGAGATCACGCTGATGGACGACAGCTACAACTCCTCGCCCGAGGCGGCGAAGGCTCTTCTCGCTCTCCTCGCCGCGAGCGCGGGCCGCCGGGTGGCGGTGCTCGGCGAGATGCTCGAACTCGGGCCCACCTCATTGGCTTTCCACCGGGAGGTCGGCCGGCGGGCAGCGGCGTCGGCCGACGTCGTCGTGGCTGTGGGCGGGGCAAACGCGGCGGAGATGGCCCGAGCCGCGGACGGCACAGAGACTCACTACGCCGCTACGGCCTCCGAGGCGCTCGACGTCGTGCGCGCGCTGCTGCGCCCTGGGGACGTCGTTCTGATCAAGGGCTCGCGTGGCGTGGGCCTCGATGCCGTGGTGGACGGGCTGCTCGGGTTGGTGCGCTGATGATGTACTGGCTCCTTTTCCAGCTGCACACCGTATGGGGACCGCTGAACGTCTTCCGCTACATCACGTTCAGGGCGGCCCTCGCGATTCTCACCGCGCTCGTGCTCGGCATCGCCCTCGGCCCCGCGCTCATCCGCACCCTGCGCAGGCACCAGATCGGGCAAGCGATCCGCGAGGAGGGGCCTGCGTCGCATCAGGCCAAGGCGGGGACGCCGACGATGGGCGGGGTCCTCATCCTGGCCGCCGTCCTCGTCCCGATTATGCTGTGGGGCGATCTCACGGAGCCATGGGTGTGGGTGGTCACTCTCACGACCCTGCTCTACGGCGGCATCGGTTTCCTCGACGACCTGCTCAAGGTCCGGGGCGGCAAGAACCTCGGTCTGCGCGCCTGGCAGAAATTCGGCCTGCAACTCCTGGTCGGCATCGCAGCCGCGGCTGCGATTCGCCTTGTGGCCGGCAGCTCGCCGTACGCCGGCGAGCTGGTTGCCCCGTTCTTCAAGAGCGCCCACGTTCAGCTCGGGCTTTTCTACATCCCGTTCGTGGCCGTTGTGCTGGCCGGCTTCTCGAATGCGGTCAACCTCACCGATGGACTCGACGGCCTGGCGATCGGATCCGTGCTGGTCGCCTTCGCAACGTACACCGTCTTCACCTACCTCGCCGGCAACGCCAAGCTCGCCAAATACCTCCTGATCCCGTCCGTCCCCGGAGCAGGCGAGGTCACCGTGTTCTGTGCGGCGGTGGTGGGCGCGTGTCTCGCGTTCCTCTGGTTCAACTGCCACCCCGCCGAGGTCTTCATGGGAGACGTCGGCTCCCTGGCGCTCGGAGCCGCGATCGCGTGCACGGCCGTGATCGCGAAGCAGGAGCTCCTGCTGCTCGTAGTCGGCGGGCTGTTCGTGGCCGAAGCGCTCTCGGTCATCCTCCAGGTGGCGAGCTTCAAGACCCGCGGCAAGCGAATCTTCAGGATGTCTCCCCTGCACCACCACTTCGAGCTGTCGGGGTGGGCCGAGACCCAGGTGGTGGTGCGCTTCTGGATCGTCGCGATCGTCTTCGCCCTCGTCAGCCTGGCGACGCTGAAGTTGCGATGAACGGGATCAACTCTCTCCGCGCGCTCGTGGTCGGCCTCGGGGCCTCCGGGGTTGCAGCGGCCGCCTTGCTCGCCCGCCAGGGATACGGCATCACCGCCAACGATCGCCGAAGCGCGGCTGAGCTCGTCGACAGCCTTGGGAAGCTGCCGGACGGCGTCGTCACACTGCTCGGGGCTCATCCGAACGGGCTTCTCGACGCCGTCGATCTCGTCGTCGCATCGCCGGGCGTTCCCTGGAACCTCCCCCTCTTCGAGGAGGCGCGACGCCGCAGGATCGAGACGATCGCCGAGGTCGAGCTCGCGGTCCGCTCGATGGAGGGCGTGCCGATCGTCGGCGTGACGGGTTCGAACGGCAAGACCACCGTCACCTCGTTGCTCGGCGAGATCGCCCGCGCTGCCGGCCTGCGCGTCGGCGTCGGCGGCAACATCGGCACGCCCGCCAGCGAGATCGCCCTCGCGGGCGGCTGGGACGTCGTGGTACTCGAGCTCTCGTCGTTCCAGCTCGAGGGGTGCACGACGTTGCGTCCGCGGGTGGCGCTGCTCCTCAATCTCTCACCGGACCACCTCGACCGGCACCCGAGCATGACCTCCTACCTCGCCGCCAAGGCCCGCATCTTCGCCTTCCAGGAAGCCTCCGACGTCGCTGTGCTCAACGCCGACGACCCCGCTCTGGCCGGGCTGGCGGTGGCGTCGCGAATCGTCCGATTCTCGCTCAAGGACACCGCCGCCGAGGCGCACGTTGCTGCCGGCACGCTGGTACTCGACGGCGAGCCTCTGCTTCCCCGCTCGGAACTGCGCCTGCTCGGCGACCACAACGTCGCCAACGCCCTGGCGGCCGCCCTTGCCGCCAGTCGCCTCGATGTTCCCCGCACCGCCATTGCGGCGGCGCTCCGCGATTTCCAGGGTCTGCCCCACCGGCACCGGATCGTCGCCGAGAGCGGAGGCGTCCGCTGGGTGGACGATTCGAAGGGCACCAACGTGGGCGCCACCGCGGCAGGGTTGGCAGGCTACCCGCACGGCACCGTGCACCTCATCCTCGGCGGACTCGGCAAGGGACAGGACTTCAGAGACCTCCGTCCGGCGACCGAAGGAAAGCTCGCCGGCATTTATCTGATCGGCGAGGCCGCGAGAGAGATCGCCGACGCGCTCCAGGGAGTTGCCCCGCTCGAGCTGTGCGTCACGCTCGACGAGGCCGTCCGCCGCGCCGCCTCCCGCGCTCGCCCCGGCGACACAGTGCTGCTCTCGCCGGCGTGCGCATCGTTCGACCAGTTCACGGACTATGCCCACCGGGGCGACGAGTTCGCCCGCCTTGCTTGCGGCGTCGCGGGGGGCGCGTGATGCCAAAGACGCGTGAGATGGACTACACCCTGCTGGCCGTGACGGTCGGCACCGCCGCCGTGGGGGTGGTCATCGTGGGCTCCGCCTCGGGCTCGCTCGCGCGGGAGCACTACCACCTCTCCGAGTACGAGTTCGCCATTCGCCAGCTCGTCGCGGTCGTGCTCGGCCTCGCGGGGATGCTCGCCGCGACGTTCGTTCCCCTCGATCGCCTGACCCGCTGGAAGGTCGCGTTCCCGCTGCTGTTGATCACATGGGCGGCGCTCGTCATCGCATTCGTCCAGTCTCCCGTCGCCGGGACCCACCGTTGGCTCCAGCTCCCCGTGAGCTCGATCCAGCCATCCGCCGTGGCGAAGGTCACGCTTCCGCTCGCTCTCGCTGCGCTGCTCGGTCGTCCCTTCCCGGACCGGCGGGAGCGCGTCACGGCTCAACGCAAGGCCGTTCTCATCACCGCTTTCACGGTCGGGTTGGTGCTGATCGAGCCCGACATGGGTTCGGCGCTGCTTCTGCTAGCCGCGGCGACCAGCGTTCTGCTCCTCGCCGACGTTCCGATGCGTCCCCTCGCCGCAATGGCGGGCGCCGCCGCCGTGGTCTTCGCGATCTTCGCCTTGCTCAGACCGTACCGGGTCGAAAGGCTCCGCACGTTCTTCGGCGACACGAGCTACCAGGTCCAGCAATCTCTGATCGCGATAGGAGGTGGCGGCCTGACCGGACGAGGGCTCGGGGCCAGCCTCCAGAAGCTCTTCTACCTCCCGCAGCCCCACACCGACTTCATCTTCGCGGTGATCGGCGAGGAGCTTGGCCTGGTGGGCACCCTCGGCACGCTGACGTTGCTCGGTGTGATCGTCGCTCGCGCCCTCCGATCCGCCCGCCGCGCGAGTAGCCCTGCGGCCTGCCTGCTCGCCGGCGGCCTCGCGGTGACGCTCGGCGTGCAAGCGCTGCTCAACGTCTCGGTCTGCTTGAAACTGTTGCCCGCCAAGGGACTCCCCCTGCCGCTGCTGTCGGCGGGCGGTTCCGACGTGATGCTCACCCTGGTGGCCATCGGTCTCCTCCTCAACGTCGGCAAGGAGGGAGCGTGAGCGAACTGGTGATCGCCGGTGGCGGTACAGGGGGCCATCTCTTCCCCGGTCTGGCGGTCGCGGCCGAGCTTGCCGGCTCCGGCGCCCGCGTGTCGTGGCTGGGGGCCCGCCGCGGTCTGGAGGCGACGCGCGTGCCCGAGGCCGGGATCCCGATCCGGTTGCTCGCGGTGACCGGAGCAGTGGCCCGCTCGCACGCGGCTCAGGCGGCGGCGGCTCTCCAACTTGTGCCTGCGGTGCTGCAGGCCGCGGCGTTCCTCCTCCGCGGCCGCGCGGCGGCCGTGCTCGCGGTCGGCGGATACGCGTCAATGCCGGGGGCCCTAGCCGCCGGAATGCTCGGCCTCCCGGTGATCCTGCAGGAGCAAAACGCGCTGCCAGGCCTCACAACCCGCTTCCTCGCCCCATGGTCCGTGGCCGTCGCGTGCGGGTTCGAGGCGGCGCTTTCGACGTTTCCCTCACTCCCGGCCCGCTGGACGGGCAACCCCGTGCGAGGAGAGTTCTTCGCGGTGCCGTCGCCGCCCCTCGAACCGCTGTCGGTTCTGGTGCTGGGCGGCAGCCAGGGTTCAGCGTTCCTCAACGCAAGGGTCCCCGAGGCTTTCGCGGAGCTCTCCCGCAGCGGCAAGGCGCCGCGCATCGTCCATCAGGCCGGCTCCAGCCGGTCGTACGAGGTGGAGCAGCGCTACGCGTCGCTCGGGGTGGCGGCCGAGGTCGTCCCCTTCCTGGAGCGACCGGCCGATGCTCTGGCTGCCTCCGCACTCGTGGTGGCCCGCGCTGGCGCGCTCACTGTGACCGAGCTCGCCGCGGCCCGGCGTGCCGCGCTCCTAGTGCCTTTCGCGGCGGCGGCCCACGGTCACCAGCTCGCCAACGCCGCTGCGTTCGCGTCGACCGGCGCGGCCGAGATCCTGGAGGAGCGCGACGCGACGCCGGACAGGCTCGCGGCCGTTCTCGGCCGCCTGTTGGCGGCACCGGAGCGCCTGGTCGAGCGCGGCCTGGCGGGGGCTCGTCTCGCACGCCCGGACGCGGCGCGCGCCGTCGTCGATCTCCTGCTCAGGGCGGCCGGCGGAGATGCCGAGGGGCATTCATGAACTTCGGGCACGTCCGCCACCTCCACTTCCTCGGCATCGGCGGCGTGGGCATGTGCGGCCTCGCCGAGCTCTTGCACGGCGAGGGGTTCACGGTCTCCGGGTGCGATCTTGCCGCCAGCGAGACGACGGCGCGTCTCGAGAGCCTTGGCATCAGGGTGGACCTCGGCCACGCGGCCGGCCACCTCGATGGCGTCCAGCTGCTCGTGATCTCGTCCGCGGTCAAGGCGGACAACACCGAGGTGGAAGCGGCCCGTCGCCTCGGCATCCCCGTGATCCGCCGGGCGGAGATGCTGGGCGAGCTCTCGCGCCTGAAGTGGGGGATTGCGGTGGCCGGCACCCACGGCAAAACTACTACGACCTCGCTCACCGGCTTCGTCCTCACCAGGGCCGGCCTGGACCCGACCGTTGTCGTGGGTGGGCGGATGCACTTCCTCGGCGCGCACGCGCGGCTCGGACGCTCCGAGTACCTCGTCTGCGAGGCCGACGAGTTCGACAGGTCGTTCCTGGCGCTGTTCCCGGTCCTGGCGCTGCTGACGACCGTCGAGGCCGAACACCTGGACACCTATGGGTCGGTCGAGGCGATGGAGGATGCGTTCGTGACCTTCGCGAACCGCGTGCCTTTCTACGGCGCGGCTATCGCTTGCCTGGACGACGCCGGCGTCCGACGGCTATTGCCCCGCTTCGAGCGGCGGATCGTCACGTACGGTTTCTCGCCGCAAGCCGATGTGCACGGTCGTGCCGTGCGTCTGGCCGACACGGGGTCCAGCTGCCAGGTCGTCGTGCGTGGAAGCGAGGCCGGCGAGCTCAAACTCCCGCTCCCCGGTCGCCACATGCTCGCCAACGCCCTCGGCGCCACGGCGGCCGCGCTCGAAGTCGGCGTCGCTTTTGCGGCAATCGCGGCGGCCGTCGGCGCCTTCACCGGGGTCGCCCGCCGCTTCGAGCGCAAGGGGCAGCGCAACGGTGTCGTGCTCGTGGACGACTACGCCCACCACCCGAGCGAGATCGCGGCGACGCTCCAGGCCGCGCGCCAGAGCTTCCCCGACGCGCGGATGGTGGTCGTTTTCCAGCCGCACCTCTTCTCGCGGACCCGTGACTTTGCGCGGGAGTTCGGCGATGCGCTGCTCGGGGCGAACGTGGTCGTAGTGCTTCCGATTTACGCGTCCCGGGAACAGCCGATCCCTGGCATCAGCTCCGACCTCGTGGTAGCGGCGGCGCGGCGCTCCGGCCACCGGCAAGCGCGAGGAGCGACGTCGTTCGCCGATGCCCTCGAGGTCCTCGACGAGCTGCTCCGGCCAGGCGACGTGCTGCTGACGCTCGGGGCCGGCAACGTGGTCCAGCTCGGCGAGATCTGGCTGTCTGGAGGTTCGGCGTGAGCGGTCCCGTCCGCCACCACCGCTCTATTCGCAAGCTCATCGGCCGCGCACTGCCTCCCGCCGTGCTGCTCGCCCTCGCCGCGACGCTCGCATTCGCCCTTCAGGTGCGGCAGGTCCGAGTGTCGGGCACGCACCGCTTCCCGGCCCGGGAGGTCGAAAACATCCTGCGATCGGCGCTCGGCAGCCCCACCATCGCCGCTCGCGCCGGCGCGCTGCGCTCGAAGGTGCGCGCCGTGCCTTGGGTGGAGGACGCCACCGTCAGGGTCTCGCTCGACGGCGTCGTGACGTGCGCCGTGGTGGAGCGCGTCCCGGTCGCCGTCGCGGCGGACGGAGGCGTGTTGCGTCTGGTCGACCGCGAGGGCCGTCTCCTCACGACCGTAGAGTCGGCCTCTTCGCTCCTCCTGCTCGCCGGCTTCGCGCCGTTCCCCGAGGAGAGAGCGGCGTCACTCGCAGCCGTGCCGGCGCTCGAGCACGCCTGGGGCGGGAAGCTCGAGCGCGCCGACCGCCTCGGACCTCACGACATCGCGCTTCACTTCGCGGACGGCTCACCGGCAGTCCTTGCCGACCCGGACCGACCGGAGGAACTGTCCTCAGCGCGACGTGTGCTCGCGGCCTGGACCGCGAAGCAGCCGGCTCCGCTCCGTCTTGACGCCCGCATTCCCGGGCGTGTCGCGGTCCTGCCGGCGCCGCCTGCGCCGCAAGGGGAGGAGTGATGGCGCAGGGTCCCCGGATCATCGCCGCCCTTGACGTCGGGAACCACCGCGTGTTGGCGCTGATCGCGGAGCTTTCCGAGCGCGACGAGATGGTGATCCGAGGCGTGGGGCTGGCGCCTTCCAGCGGGATGCGCTCAGGGCAGGTCGTCCAGATGAAGCCCCTGGTGGCGGCTATCAGGGCGGCGGCCGAGGAAGCGGAGCTCATGGCGAAGCTCCCTGTCGAGAAGGTGATCGCCTCCGTTGCAGGGATCTTCGTCAGCGGCCGGCTCACTCGCGCCGCTATCACGATGGGTGCACGGGAGCGCGAGGTGACGCTCGCCGACCTCGAGACGCTGCACGAGGCCGTCCGAAGGCAACCGCTGCCGACGGGCCATACCGTCCTGAACGTCGTCTCGCCGACCTACGCGCTCGACGACCAGGACGGAATCCTGGACCCGCAGGCGATGGTCGGCCGGCAATTGGCCGCGGATGCGTACGTCCTGGCATGCCAGGAGAATCCGGTCCGAACGCTCGAGAAGGCGATCAACGAAGCCGGGCTCGAAGTCGAGGAGTTTCTCTTCGCCCCGGTGGCCGCGGCCAACGCCACGCTCACCCCGGACGAGCGCCGTCTCGGCTCGATTCTCATCGACATTGGCTACGGCACCTCGAGCTACGCCGCGTTTTCGGGCGAAAAGCTGCTCGCGGCTGGCTGTTTCCCGATCGGGAGCAACAAGATCAACGACGACCTCGTGCACCGCTTCCAGACCACCGCCGCGGGCGCAGAAACGGCCAAGCGGGATGCGGGCACAATGCTCCTGGGCGACGTCGGAGAGGAAGAGACCATCTCGGTCCCGACGATAGAGGGGCGAGGCAGTCACGTCATCTCCCGCCGCGAGCTGTGCAAGACGATCCGCCTGCGAATGCAGGAGACGTTCGAGCTGATCGCCGCCGAGGTGTGGCGCCAGATCCCCCAGGACGCGCCCTGCACGGGCGTGGTCCTCTCCGGCGGGGGCGCCCATCTCGAAGGCCTCGCGGCGCTGGCCGAGGAGGTCTTCGTCAAGCGCGCGCGTCTCGGGGAGCTGGAGGGCGTGCCCGACGCCACACATCTGCTCGCGAGCTCCGAGCTCCCGGCGCGATCGCCGGCTGTGGCGGTCGGCCTGCTGGTGCACGGCCGCAACCTGCTGCTCCCGTCGGCGATGCCGCTCGTGCGCGACAGGCGACGCAGGGAGAACTTCTGGACGCGAATTTCACGCAAGGTTCTTGCGAAAAGGGGAGGTGGAGAATGATCACGTTCGACGATTCGAGGGGCGCCAAGGTGCCCGCGATCACGATAGCCGACGAGTCCTCGCCGGCCGTGATCAAGGTCGTGGGTATCGGCGGGGGCGGCAGCAACGCGGTGAACCGGATGATCGCCGCCGGGATCAAAGGCGTCGAATTCATCGCGGTCAACACCGACGGCCAGGCGCTTCGCGCCAGCAAGGCCGGCGTTCGGCTGCAGCTCGTGACCCCGAACTCGCGCGGCAAGGCGCTCGGCGCCGGGTGCGACCCCGACGCCGCCAACCGCGCCGCCCTCGACAGGACCGACGATCTTATCGAGTGCCTGGAGGGCGCCGACATGGTGTTCATCGCAGCCGGGATGGGCGGTGGGACGGGGACGGGCGCCGCCCCGGTCATCGGCAACCTGGCCCGCGATGCGGGCGCCCTCACGGTGGCCGTAGTGACCAAACCGTTCGCCTTCGAGGGGACGCGCAAAGCCCGCATCGCCGAGAAAGGGATCGAGGAGCTGCGGAAGTGCGTGGACACCCTCATCACGGTGCCCAACTCGAGGCTCCTCCAGATGGTCGGCCCGCAGGTCTCGGTCGAGGAGGCTTTCCAGCTCGCCGATGAGGCGCTTCGCCACGGCGTACAAGGAATCTCCGACATCATCAACGAGACCGGGATCATCAACCGCGACTTCGCGGACGTCGAGACCGTGATGCGTGGCGGAGGCATGGCGCTCATGGGGATCGGCCAGGGCCAGGGTGAGCACCGCGCCATCGAGGCGGCGCAGCAGGCGTTCTCGTCGCCGCTCCTCGAAGAGGCGTCGCTCGAGGGCGCGCAGAGAGTGCTGGTGAACTTCGTCGGCGGGCCCGACACGACGATCTCCGAGATCAACGACGCGGCCGAGTACATCGCCAAGCGCTGCTCGCAGGACTGCCTGTTCCTGTTCGGCTACGGGCAGCGGGAAGAGCTCGCGTCGAAGATCCAGGTCACCGTGGTCGCGACCGGTTTCGGGGCGAGCGGCGAGGAGAGACCTGCGCGGCCCGCCGACCGCGCCATGGCGAAGGAGCCGCTGCGCGAGCAAAAACACGCCGAACCCGTGAGCCCGTACCTGCCGGCGAACCTCCCCACAGACTATGGCGTCAACGTGGGCAACTTCTCGGAGCTCGACACCCCGACCTACCTACGACGCCAAATGGACTAGGAACGCTCGCGAGAACGCGACCCCGGGGCGCCATCCACCTCCCGGCGCTCCGGGGCGCCGACTCTCCTGCGACTCCGCTCCTGAGCCTTAACGGCAACCCCCAACATCCCGCCTCCGGCGCTGCCGGCCTCGCACCGGTAGACGTCATCAGGAAACGCAGCAGAACCGCAGTCGGACGACCGTCCCGCCTCGCCCTGCCGGATGATCTCGGCTCGCTCGACGAGCCGGCTCGTGCCTTCGCGGAGCGGGGGGATCCCTCGCTTCGCTCGGGATGACTTCGGCTCGCCGAGCGAGCCGGCTCAGGCCCTTGCGGCACCGGGGGATCCCTCGCTTCGCTCGGGATGACTTCGGCTCGCCGAGCGAGCCGAAGTCACTTCTTCTTGAAGAGGGCGTCGAAGGCCGCCCGGGGGCTGGACACCGAGCCGCCGTCGGGCGAAGCCGCCACCGGACGGTCGGAACCGAACTCCTGGACCGTGTTGGGCGCGAAAAGCCCGCACGAGTTGCGCTTCGTCTTGTTCGTGACTCGCTTAAGCACGGGCTTGCGGCACTCGTTGGGACGCGACGTGTCGAAATATGCGCAGTTGGAGCAGGTGTGCAGGTAGCCGCTGCAGTTGGTGCAGGTGGCGTCGCCCGCCACCGGGCCGGCGAGCTGCTGCCGCGTGCCGCACATCCGGCACCGGGACACCGTCAGCGTCGGGGCGCCGAGCCCGCGCCCGCGTGGACCTTCGGGGCGCTCTCGCGGTCCGGTGTCCGCGGGCCGCCGTTCCTCGCGACGCTCCTCGTCCTGATACCCGCGATGCCTGTACTTCCGGTCCGGCATAACGCCCTTATAGCACAACCCCCCCTGCGAGCCATCGCGCGTAAAGCAGCGGACGGATCGGCCCGCTTCCGGCCGTTCCCCCGTCCTCCCCTCTACGGAGCGGCGGCCTCAGAGACTGAATCAAATAGGCTTGACACTCTGTGGCGCCAGCGGGGCTTGACTGACTTCCACACTTCCTGACGCGCCTGCATGCAATGGAAGCCGCTCTCGGCGGCAGTGGATTTTGGGACCGCACAACAAGAGTGATACTGAGAAACGATATAACCTCACTGCTCTTGACTTGATGGTATAGTAGTCGGCGTTTCACTTCATAGGAGTTTCAATGAGGAGATCGAGGCGCTTTGCAGTCGTCGCCGGGTGGCCGTCGTCGCACCGTTCCCGGAGAGCTTCTGCACTCGCCCAAGGTGTTGCCGCCGCTGCCGTGCGGCGGCTAGCGTCGTAGATCAATCGCAGTTCATCGTGGTCTGAACGAGGAGAAGGAGGAGAGAAAGATGAGTCGTCAGCAAGGTGGGAAGTACCAGTGGGCTGCGGCGGCGATTGCCGTCGCCGCAATTCTGGGCGTTCTGCCGGCCGCAGCGCAGACGCGCCCGAAACCAACGGAAAACACAACCCAGGAGTTCAAGATCAACCAACCTGCCGTTCGAGGAAACACCGACCAACTCCAGGTGCTGGTTGAACTGAAGGAGCCGGGGGCCGCCCAGGTCTTCAAGCAGGCGCTGGAGGGCACCGTCGGTTCAGCACCCGTGGACTCGGCGCACGCCTTTGCCATCGCGCAGAGCCAGTTCCACGCGGTCGAGGCGGCGCAGAATCGGGTTGCCAGTGCCCTCGCCGCTCCGTCCATCGGCGCCACCGAGATCTTCCGCGTTAAGCGCGCCCTCAACGCGATCTCGGTGTACACGACCCGGGACAAGATCGCCGCCATCAAGGCGTTGCCCGGCGTCAAGGCGGTGCACGTCGTCGAGCCCGAGTACCTGACCAACTCCACGAGCGTACCGTTCATCGGCGCGCCTCAGGTGTGGACCGACACGCTCGGGATCGGCGCGAACCTCACCGGCGCCGGGATCAAGATCGGGATCATCGATACCGGCATCGACTACATCCACGCCAACTTCGGCGGCAACGGGCTGTCGGCCACCTACACGAATGCCGCCACGGCAACCAGCAACTTCACCACACTTGGCGGCGGGTTCCCCTCCGCCAAGGTTGTGGGCGGGTATGACTTCGCGGGCGATCTCTACAACGGCAGCAACTCGCCGGTCCCCGACGACAACCCGATGGACTGCGGCGGGCACGGCTCCCACGTGGCCGGGACCGCGGCCGGTTACGGCGTGAAGAGCGACAGCACCACGTTCTACCCGGGACCGTACAACACGAGCGACCCGTTCAGCACCCTCAAGATCGGTCCCGGTGTCGCCCCGCTCGCGGATCTCTACGCGCTGCGCGTGTTCGGCTGCGGCGGCTCTACCGGCCTCACCGTGCAGGCGATCGACTGGGCGATGGATCCCAACGACGACGGCGACATGTCCGACCACCTCGACGTGATCAACATGTCGTTGGGCTCGCTGTTCGGTCGTCTCTCCGACACGTCGGCGATGGCGTCCGATGCGGCGGCGGCGATCGGCGTCGTGGTCGTCTGCTCCGCCGGCAACGCGGGTGACACCTTCTTCATCGCCGGCTCGCCGGGCAACGGCGGGCGAGTGATCTCGACCGCGGCCAGCGTCGACCCGGGCGGCTCCGACGGCGCCCAGCTCACGGTCAACGCGCCGGTAAGCATCGCCGGCAACTACTTGGCGGGCTACGCAACGTTTGGGCCCGCGCTCACACCGACGGGCGTCACCGGAAATGTGGTGCTGGCGAACGACGGCAGCGGCAGCCCGACCTTCGGCTGCAACAGCGCGCCGGCGTGGCCGGGGATGACCGGCAACGTCGCGCTCATCGACCGGGGCACGTGCACGTTCGCGGTGAAGGTGAAGAACGCGCAGACCAACGGCGCGATCGGCGTCATCATCGCCAACAACACGACCGGGATCATCAACATGTCCGGCACCGACGCGACGATCACCATTCCTTCGCTGAGCGTCTCCCAGAGCGACGGGAACACCATCAAGGCTCAGCTCGGATCGGGGGTCAACGCCACGCTCAAGTACGGCAGCTTCCCGACATACGCCGACACGCTCGCGACCTTCAGCTCGCGCGGGCCGCTCCCCAACGCACCGGTCTTCCTCAAGCCGGACATCGCGGCGCCGGGACAGAACATCACCTCGACGCTCACCGGGTGGACCTGTGACGGAGTGACGATCACCGGATGCATCTGGCCGACCGGCGTCTCCGGCAACCGGATCAACCCCAACAGCCAGGCCGGCGTTCTCTCCGGCACCTCGATGGCCAGCCCGCACATGGCGGGGACGATGGCGCTGCTCAAGGAGCTTCACCCCGACTGGTCGGTGGAGGAGCTGAAGGCGCTGGCGATGAACACCGCGCTGCACAACGTCACGACCGGCCCGAGCGGCTCCGGCCTGCGGTACGGGCCGGATCGCATCGGCACCGGCCGCGAGGACATACCGCTCGCGGCGCAGAACAACACCGCCGCCTTCAACGGCGACGACGTGGGTCTGGTCAGCGTCTCGTTCGGCACCGAAGTCGTCGGCTCGCTGACGGCGACGAAGACCGTGCGGGTGGACAACAAGGGGCTGACCAGCCAGAGCTACACCCTCGGCATCGAGACGGTCGAGGACAACCCCGGCGCAAGCTTCTCGTTGCCGGGAGGAACCTCGCTGACCGTTCCGGCCGGCACGAGCACCACCTTCACCGTGCAGCTCTCCGCCACCGCGAATCTGCTCAAGCACACCGTCGATCCGACCGTGGCGGCGACCCAGACGAGCGCCTTTGGTACCACCCCGCGCCACTGGCTGACCGAGGAGGCCGGCTACCTCACGTTCAGTCAGGGCGGCGTCCTCAAGATGCGGGTGCCGCTGTTCTCCGCACCGGTGCCGGCCTCGACGATGAGCGGCGGCCCGATCAATACCGG
>Ga0116107_1001492_pt1 | contig 13792 bp, 11 predicted proteins | sample June2015DPH_6_10_FD_88969 | JGI IMG/M metagenome (GOLD analysis project Ga0116107, IMG submission 88969) | Peatland microbial communities from SPRUCE experiment site at the Marcell Experimental Forest, Minnesota, USA - June2015DPH_6_100 | ecosystem: Environmental > Terrestrial > Soil > Wetlands... | reverse complement strand
GTCTTCACGTTGAACCCGTGCATCCCGTCGTCGTGGCCGACCTATTCGATCGAATGGCGCTTCGGGAAGACGCGCTACACGATCGCCGTGGAGAACCCGGAGCGGCGTTGCCGGGGCGTGGCGAGCGCCGAGCTCGACGGATCGCCCGCCGACCCGGCGGCGATCCCGCTCGCGGACGACGGGCGCGCACATCGGGTTCGGGTCGTGCTCGGCGCGGGCCGCAACGCGCCGTCGGGCCCCGCGCAGCCCCCGGCAGCGCGGGCGGGCGCCAAGACGTCATGAGCCCCGGCGATCTAGGTGGCCCCGTGGGGGCAGAGGCCGAAAGCGGCCCGATCGGCCTGCTCTTCGGCGTCGAACCGGGCGGGGGTCAGACTTGCGGAGAAAGGAGCATGGCATGGAACTGGGCATGATCGGACTGGGCCGGATGGGAACCAACATGGTGCGGCGCCTTCTGCGGGCCGGCCACCGGTGCGTCGTTTTCGACCTCAATCCGGAAGCCGCGGGCGTGCTCGCCGGAGAGGGGGCGGTCTGGACGAAGTCGCTCGAGGAGTTCGCGCACGCTCTGAAGAAACCGCGTGCCGTCTGGATGATGGTGCCCGCGGCGGCGGTCGATCCGACGCTGAAGAACCTCATCCCGCTCCTCGAACCTGGCGATGTCGTCATCGACGGGGGCAATTCCCACTACCACGACGACATCCGCCGTGCGACCGAACTGAAGCCGAAGGCCATCCGCTATGTGGACGTGGGGACAAGCGGCGGCGTCTGGGGATCGGAGCGGGGTTACTGCCTGATGATCGGCGGTGAAGACGCCGTCGTCCGACACCTTGATCCCGTCTTCGCCGCCCTCGCCCCTAGCGTCGATGCGGCGCCGCGCACGCCGGGACGGGAGAAGGCCGGAGGTACCGCGGAGCACGGTTATCTGCACTGCGGGCCGAGTGGCGCGGGCCACTTCGTCAAGATGGTTCACAACGGCATCGAGTACGGCATCATGGCGGCCTACGCCGAGGGGTTGAACATCCTCCGCCATGCCAACGCCGGCAAACAGCAGCGCACCCTCGATGCCGAAACCACGCCGCTGCGCCACCCCGAGCTCTACCCGTACGACCTGAACCTGGCCGACATCGCCGAGGTCTGGCGTCGCGGCAGCGTCATCGCCTCCTGGCTCCTGGACCTCGCGGCCACGGCGCTGCTCGAGAGTCCCGATCTGGCGAAGTTTAGCGGCCGGGTGTCGGACTCGGGCGAGGGGCGCTGGACGGTCATGGCGGCCATCGACGAAGCGGTCCCGGCTCCCGTTCTCAGCACTGCGTTGTACCAACGCTTCGCCTCGCGCGGCGAGGCCGACTTCGCCGACAAGGCGCTGTCGGCCCTGCGGTACGAGTTCGGCGGCCACCAGGAAAAGGGGGCTGGCCCGGAGGGAGGCGCCTGATGGCCGCTCCCCGTTCGGACGCTCTGGTTCTCTTCGGCGTGACGGGCGATCTCGCCCACAAGATGATCTTCCCGGCGCTCTATGCGATGGCGAAACGAGGCGCTCTGAGGGTCCCGGTTGTCGGCGTCGCATCGCCGAAGTGGAGTCTGGCGCACGTACGCAAGCGCGTGAAGGACAGCATCGCGCGGTCGGGCGGGGTCGATAACCGACGCGCCTTCGCCCATCTCCTGTCTCTGCTCAGGTATGTGGGTGGCGACTACAACGACCGCGATACCTTCACGAGGATCAAGACGGCGCTGGGTAGTGCCCGGCGCCCGGTGCACTACCTCGCCATCCCGCCCGCTCTGTTCGAGACGGTGATCAAGGGCCTTGGCGCCGCGGGCCTGGCCGACCATGCGCGCGTCATCGTCGAAAAGCCGTTCGGACGCGACCTGGCCTCTTCGCGGGAGCTCAATCGCGTCGCGCGGTCGGTCTTTCCGGAAGACTCGATCTTCCGCATCGATCACTTCCTCGGGAAGGAAGCGATCATGAACATCCTTTATTTCCGCTTCGCCAACTCGTTTCTGGAGCCGATCTGGAACCGAAACACCGTGGCAAGCGTCCAGATCACCCTGGCCGAGGATTTCGGCGTGGAAAACCGTGGCGCGTTTTACGAATCCGCCGGCTGTCTGCGCGACGTGATCCAGAACCACCTGTTCCAGATCGTCGCCCTGCTGGCCATGGAGCCGCCGGCCTACAGGGGCTATGGAGCCGTGCAGACCGAAAAGGCGAAGGTCTTCCAGGCCATGCGCCCTCTCAAGCCCGAGGACGTAGTGCGCGGCCAGTACGCCGGCTATCGGAAGGAGCCCGGCGTGGCGAAGAGCTCCGATGTCGAGACCTTCTGCGCCCTGCGGCTTTACATCGACTCGTGGCGCTGGGAGGGGGTGCCGTGGTACCTGCGCTCCGGCAAGTGTCTGGCCGAAACTGCGGCCGAGGTCCTGGTGGAGCTCAAGCCGCCGCCGCAGAGGCTCTTCGCCGACTCGGCGCCGGCGACCGGCCTGAGCAACTACGTACGCTTCAGGCTCTCCCCAAGCTCGGCTGTTGCCCTCGCGGCACGCGTCAAGCGCGCGGGGAAGGAGTTCGTCGGCGACCAGCGGGAACTCTACCTGGCCAAAGTACAACCGGGGGAGGAAGCGCCCTATGAAAGGCTGTTGAGCGACGCCATGGCCGGCGACGGAGCGCTCTTCACCCGTGAGGACGCGGTCGAGGCCGCCTGGGCGGTGGTCGACCCGGTGCTCAAGACCCACAACCGGATCCGCCCTTACAAGCGCGGCAGCTGGGGGCCGCGAGAGGCGGACGTGCTGATCGCGGCACACGGCTGCTGGCACAACCCCAAGTCCGGGGAGGTGTCCGGATGACACAGCCTGCCCCGGTCGCATCCGTGTTCGATGTTGATGACGCTCTGCTCGACAACGATGGGTTCGTCGTCGATCTGAAGCAACGTGTCACGCGAGCGTTCGCGACCGAAGGCGAGGGATACTGCTGCTCGGGTCCGATCAGGCCGGAGGCAGCGGAACTGCATCAGGACCTGCGATAGGGGGGGCGATGAAAGCGACCCAACAACTCCACGAAATGGGCCAAAGCCTCTGGCTCGACAACATCACCCGCGGCCTGCTGACCAGCGGCACACTTCACCGCTACATTCAGGAGTTCTCGGTCACGGGGCTCACCTCCAACCCCACGATCTTCGACCACGCCATCAAGAACAGCCACGGCTACGACGACGCCATCCGCCGGAAGGTGGAGGAAGGCACGTCAGGCGAGTCGCTGTTCTTCGAGCTGGCGCTGGAGGACCTCACGCAGGCAGCCGATCTGTTCCGGCCGATTCACGACCGGACAAACGGACTGGACGGCTGGGTGTCATTGGAGGTCTCGCCCGTGCTGGCCAACGACGCCATCGGCACCGTCGCGGCGGCCAAGGAGCTCCACACCCGGGCGGGACGGCCCAACCTCTTCATCAAGATCCCCGGCACCAAAGAAGGCCTCCCGGCGATCGAGGAGGCGATCTTCGCGGGCGTGCCGGTCAACGTGACGCTCCTGTTCTCCCGCGAGCAATACCTCGCGGCCGCCGAGGCGTACGCGCGGGGCATCGAGCGGCGAATCGCCGTCGGGTTGAAACCGGATGTGTGTTCCGTCGCCTCGGTGTTCATCAGCCGTTGGGACGTCGCGGTGATGGGGAAGACCCCTGATGCGCTGCGCGACCGGCTCGGTATCGCGATCGCCAAGCGCACCTACAAGGCGTACCGCGAATTCCTCGACTCGTCCCGTTGGCAGTGCCTTCTGAACGCCGGCGCCCAACCCCAGCGTCTCTTGTGGGCCAGCACCGGCACCAAGGACCCAAAGGCGTCCGACATGCTCTACGTCAAGGCGCTTGCCGCTCCGTTCACGATCAACACGATGCCCGAGGGCACTCTGAGAGCCTTGGCGGACCACGGCGAGCTCAGGGCGGCCCTGCCGGTCCACGGCGGCGACTGCGAGGAGGTGCTCGCCAAGTTTGCGAGGGCCGGCATCGATACCGACGCCCTCGCCGCCCAGCTTCAAGATGAGGGCGCCAGCTCATTCGTCAAGTCCTGGAACGAGCTGCTTCAGTGCATCGCGTCCAAGAGCGAGGTGGTCAAGAACGCTGGTTGAGTCCCGAACGGACAACGGCCGAAGCGTGCCGTGGCGCGGTGACAGGTTCGGAAAGGAAACTCGATGGCTCCAGCAGTGACGATCTTCAAGAACAGCGACGACCTGGGGAAGCATGCGGCCGACCTCGTCGCCCGGGCCGTGCGGGGAGCCGTCCGGGTGCGCGGCCGCGCCATGCTCGCCCTGGCGGGCGGCTCGACGCCGGAGAAGACTTACATGGTGCTGGCGCAGCCGGGCCGCAGCAGCCGGATTGACTGGGCTCACACGAATCTGTTCTTCGGGGACGAGCGGTTCGTGCGACCGGATGACCCAGCGAGCAACTTCGCCATGGTGCGGCGGGCACTGCTGGCGGCGATCCCTGTGCCGGCCGGGCATGCGTTTCCGGTGCCGACGCAACTCCCAACGGCCGCCACCGCAGCTGCGGAGTACGCAGCCACGATCGCCAGGGCTTTCGGGATCGCAGATGACCGTGATCTGCCACGGTTCGATCTGATCCTTCTGGGCCTGGGCGACGATGGGCACACGGCCTCGCTGTTCCCAGGAGCACCGTCCCTGCGGGTCACCGATCGGTGGGTGGTGGCGAGCCCGCCGGGAACTCTCCCGCCGCCGGTGGAGCGGATCACGCTGACCTTTCCGGTCTTGAATGCCGCGCGAGAGATCCTGTTCCTGGTATCCGGCCGGAACAAGGCAGAGGCGCTCCACGACGTGCTGGAAGGCCAGCCCAACTGCGAGGCGCGCCCGGCGGCGGGCGTGCGGCCGGCGGACGGCACGCTCGCCTGGCTCGTCGATGAAGCTGCGGCCAGCCGGCTGACACGCTCGGGATAGGCGCCGATTGGCGCTCGGAGGAGTCGAGATGCAAGGACAACAGAATTCAGTGTCGGACGCACAGGAGGGTCGCTCCCACGCGGGCCCGCCACATCAGAAGGAGTGTTCTCATGGCCGATGAACTGCGGCGCATCGCGGAGTTGGGGAGACAACTCAGGGTGGACAGCATCCGGTGCACGACCGCTGCCGGATCGGGCCACCCAACCTCCTCGATGTCGGCCGCCGATCTGATGGCGGTGCTCCTGGTCAACCACCTCAAGTACGACTGGGACCACCCGCACAACCCGAGCAATGACCGCCTGATCTTCTCGAAGGGACATGCCAGCCCGTTGCTCTACGCGATGTACAAGGCGGCGGGTGTCATCACCGACGAGGAGCTGCTGTCGTTGCGGAAGTTCGGCAGCCGCCTCGAAGGACATCCGAAACCCCTGCAGAGCGCCGAGAACCACGGCACGCCGCGCGGCGTGCCCTGGGTGGACGTGGCCACCGGCTCGCTCGGGCAAGGCCTGCCGATCGGCGTCGGAATGGCTTTCAGCGGCAAGTACGTCGACGAGCTTACCTTCGAGGTTTGGGTCCTGCTTGGGGACAGCGAGCTCGCCGAAGGCTCCAACTGGGAAGCGTTCGACAAGGCCGGCCACTACAAGCTGAACAACGTGATCGCCATTCTGGACATGAACCGGCTGGGACAGCGGGGGCCCACGGACCTCGGTTGGGATGCGCCCGTCTACGCCGCCCGCGCCCGCGCCTTCGGGTGGCACGCAATCGAGGTCGACGGCCACGACATCGCCGCCATCGACGCGGCCTACAAGGAAGCGCTCGCCCAGGCCGAGAAGCCCACCTGCATCGTCGCGAAGACCGTGAAGGGGTCCGGCGTCTCGCTCGTCGCGAACAAGGAAGGGTGGCACGGCAAGGCCCTCAGCCCTGACCAGGCTCAAGAGGCCATCAAGGAACTGGGGGGCGAGCGCCACATCACCGTTGTTGTCGCGAAGCCCACAGATCTGCGGCCGGCAACCCCACCCGCAGCCCAGCCGTTGAAGCTGCCCGTATACGAGATCGGGACCGAAGAAGCGACGCGGAAAGCGTTCGGGGATGCGCTCGTGGCGGTCGGCGCCAATCGGCCGGACGTCGTGGTCCTCGACGGCGAAGTGTCCAATTCGACGTTCACGGAAGAGTTCAACAAGGCCTACCCGGATCGGTTCTTCGAGGCATACATCGCGGAGCAACAGCTCGTCGGCGCCGCTCTGGGCCTGAGCGTTCTGGGGAAGATCGCCTTTGCGGCGACCTTCGCCGCCTTCCTCACTCGCGCCTTCGACCAGATCCGCATGGCCGCCGTGTCCGGCGGCAGCATCCGCCTGTGCGGGTCGCATGCCGGCGTCAGCATCGGCGAGGACGGGCCGTCGCAGATGGCTCTGGAAGACCTGGCGATGATGCGCTCCGTTCACGGCAGCACTGTGCTGTACCCGTGCGATGCGAACCAGACGGCGCGCCTCGTGGCTGCCATGGCCGATCTGCACGGCATCTCCTACCTGCGAACGACTCGCGCGAAGACACCGGTCATCTACGGTCCGGACGAGGCGTTTCCCGTCGGAGGGAGCAAGGTCGTGCGCCATTCGGATGCGGATCAGGTCGCGATCATCGCCGCCGGGATCACCCTGCACGAGAGCCTCCGGGCCTATGAGAAGCTCAAGTCGGAAGGCATCCGGGTGCGGGTGATCGATGCCTATTCGGTCAAGCCGATCGACAAGGAGACCCTGCACGAGGCCGCGCGGGTCACGGGAGGCCGGCTCGTCGTGGTCGAAGATCACTGGTCCGAAGGTGGGCTCGGCGACGCCCTCCTGGACGCATTCGCGGGCGGGATGGAGAAAGCCCCCGCGGTGGTCAAGCTGGCGGTGCGCTCGATGCCGACCTCCGGCACGCCCGCAGAGTTGCTGGGCGCGGCTGGAATCGATGCCGAGCACATCGCGCACGCCGTCAGGGCGCGCCTGGAAGAGCCGCCCCATCACACATTGAAGGAAGGACGACCATGACGACAGTCATCGCGCCGCTCACCGAACGCCCAGCCTGGAAGGCCCTCGAAGCCCATTTCCAAAAGGTTCGCGAGCTGCACCTGCGTGAGCTTTTCTCGGAGGACGCCACCCGCGGCGAGCGAATGGCCGCCGAGGCCGCCGGTATCTATTTCGACTACTCGAAGAACCGCGTCACGGGCGAAACGCTGATCCTCCTTCTGCAACTGGCGAAGGAATCCGGCCTGCGGTCCCGCATCGACGCGATGTTCCGTGGGGAAAAGATCAACGTCACCGAGAAACGCGCCGTCCTGCACGTCGCCCTGCGCGCCCCGAGAGGGCAAGCCATTCTCGTAGATGGCGAAGACGTGGTACCCGAGGTGCACGCCGTCCTCGAAAGGATGGCCGACTTCTCCGCCCGGGTGCGCAGCGGGGCGTGGAAGGGTCACACCGGCAAGCCGATCCGCAACATCATCAATGTCGGCATCGGCGGGTCCGACCTGGGGCCGGTGATGGTGTACGAGGCGTTGCGGCACTACAGCCGGCGCGATCTGACCTTCCGGTTCGTCTCCAACATCGACGGCACCGACTTCGCCGAGGCCGTGCGCGACCTCGATCCCGCGGAGACGCTGTTCATCATCGCGTCGAAGACCTTCACCACTCTCGAGACGATGACCAACGCGCACACGGCGCGCACCTGGGCCCTCGAGACATTGAAGCACCCCTCTGCCGTCGCCAGGCATTTCGTCGCCGTCTCGACCAACGCGGAGGAGGTGACGAAGTTCGGCATCGACACCGCCAACATGTTCGAGTTCTGGGACTGGGTCGGAGGTCGCTACTCGATGGACTCGGCGATCGGACTGTCGACGATGATCGCCATCGGGCCCGACCACTTCCGCGCCATGCTCGACGGGTTCCACGAGATGGACGAGCATTTTCGCACGGCACCTTTCGAGCGAAACCTGCCCGTGCTCATGGGACTCCTGGCCGTTTGGAACAGCAACTTCCTGGGCGCGCAGACAGTCGCGGTTCTGCCCTACGAGCGGTACCTGAAGCGTTTCCCGGCGTACCTCCAGCAATTGACGATGGAGAGCAACGGCAAACACGTCACGCTCGACGGAGTGGTGGTCACCTACCAGACCGGCCCGATCGTCTGGGGGGAGCCGGGCACCAACGGCCAGCATTCCTTCTACCAACTGATCCATCAGGGAACCAGGCTCATCCCCTGTGACCTCATCGCGTTCGTCCACCCCCTCAACCCGATCGGCCGCCACCACGACCTGCTGCTGGCCAACGTCTTTGCTCAGGCGGAGGCCCTGGCCTTCGGCAAGACCTCGCAGGAGGTCGAGGCCGAAGGCACGCCGCCCTGGCTGGTTCCGCACCGAACGTTCGAAGGCAACCGGCCGTCCAACACGATCGTCATCGACCGGCTGACCCCGGCGGCGCTCGGGAAACTCGTCGCGCTGTACGAGCACAGCGTCTTCACTCAGGGCGCGATCTGGAGTATCGATTCGTTCGATCAATGGGGCGTCGAGCTGGGTAAGGTGCTGGCGAAGCGGACGGCCCAGGAACTTGAAAGCACGGACGAGCCGCACCTCACACATGACAGCTCGACCAACGCGCTCATCCGGCGCTACCGCCGGCTCAGGAACGCCCGCTCATGAGCATCTCTCATTGCATTGCTCGCCAACCGCCACTCGCGAGCGGTGGAGGCTCCGAATGAGCAACGAAAAGGACACACCCATGAAAATCAGTCCCCTGGCGGGCAAGCCGGTCCCGCCGGAAATGCTCGTGAACGTACCCAAGCTTCTCACCGCCTACTATTCGGAGCGTCCTGATCCTTCCGTCCCTGCGCAACGCGTAATGTTCGGCACCTCGGGGCATCGCGGCTCCGCATTCGACAGGTCGTTCAACGAATGGCACGTCCTGGCCATCAGTCAGGCCATCTGTGACCACCGCAAGCGCCAGGGCATAGACGGGCCGCTGTTCCTCGGTATCGACACGCACGCGCTGTCCGTGCCGGCGTGTGCCAGCGCGCTCGAAGTGCTGGCGGCCAACGGGGTGGATGTCATGCTCGCGGAGCACGACGAATACACCCCGACTCCCGTGGTCTCACACGCGATATTGACGTACAACCGCGGCCGCAAGACCGGTCTCGCCGACGGCATTGTCATAACACCCTCGCACAACCCACCCCACGACGGCGGCTTCAAGTACAACCCGCCCAACGGCGGGCCAGCAGATGTAGGCGTGACGGGCAGGATCGAAGCCAGGGCCAATGAGCTTCTGAAGAACGGCCTGCAGGGCGTGCAAAGAGTTTCCTACGAGAAGGCCCTGCGCTCCAGTACCACCCACCATCATGACTATCTCAACGCGTACGTGAAGGATCTCTGCAACGTCCTCGACATGGATGCGATTCGGGGCGCCAAGATCGGCATGGGAGTGGATCCGCTCGGCGGCGCCGGGGTCCACTACTGGGGGCCGATCGCCGAACGCTACAAGCTGAACCTCACAGTCGTCAACGAGGCCGTCGATCCGACGTTCCGGTTCATGACGGTCGATTGGGACGGCCAGATCCGCATGGACCCCTCCTCGCCCTATGCCATGCAGCGCTTGATCGATCTGAAGGATCGTTTCGAGATCGCCTTCGCGTGCGATACCGACCACGACCGGCACGGGATCGTCACCAGGAGCGCCGGCCTGCTGCCGCCCAACCATTACCTTGCGGTCGCCATCCTTTATCTCTTCCAGCACCGACCGGAGTGGCGCACGGCAGCGGCAGTCGGCAAGACTGTGGTGAGCAGTCAGATGATCGATCGCGTCACCGCGAAGCTGAGGCGGAAGCTCTACGAGGTGCCGGTCGGCTTCAAGTGGTTCGTGGACGGCCTTCTCGACGGCTCGCTCGGCTTCGGCGGGGAAGAGAGCGCGGGCGCGTCGTTTCTCCGCCGGGACGGCAGCGTCTGGACAACGGACAAGGACGGGATCGTCCCGGCCCTCCTCGCGGCGGAGATCACGGCAGGGATGGGCCGCGACCCCGGCGAGATCTACGACGAACTGATTCGCGAGTTCGGCGAGCCCGTCTACGACCGGGTCGAGGCCCCGGCCACTCCGGAGCAAAAGGCAATGCTGGAGAGACTCTCGGCGCACGAGGTCCAGTCGACCGACCTGGCTGGGGAAAGAATCCTGACCATCCTCACCGAAGCGCCGGGCAACGGCGCGTCCATCGGCGGGTTGAAGGTAATAGCGGCGAGCGGATGGTTCGCGGCGCGCCCGTCAGGGACGGAAGACATCTACAAGATCTATGCGGAGAGCTTTAGCGGAGCGGATCATCTGCGCCGGATCCTGGAGGAGGCGCAGACGATCGTCAACGATGCTCTGGCCGCGGCGCCAGAGGGGTCAGGGCGTGGGACCAATGCCAATCCGCCGGAGAACCTATGAGCAGCCAAACGCCTGTCGGCAAGCCGATCTACGGTCTCCTGCCTACGGACGTCGAAGGATTCGATTCCCTGGCGGAGCTTGCGCTGGACATGCGCTGGTCGTGGAATCACGCCGCCGACGAGGTGTGGCGGCAGCTTGATCCCGCGCTTTGGGAATTCACTCAAAACCCCTGGGCCGTCCTGCAGACTGTCTCTAGGGACAAGCTCCAGCGCGTCTCAGCCAATTCCGCCTTCCGCGACAAGGTCGATGCGCTCGTGCTAGCCAGGCGTCACGCGGTGAACGCTCCCGCGTGGTTTCAGCACGATCATCCGCGGTCGCCCCTGACCCGTGTCGCGTATTTCAGCATGGAATTCATGTTGAGCGAAGCGCTGCCCATCTACTCGGGCGGGCTCGGTAATGTGGCCGGCGATCAACTCAAGGCCGCCAGCGATCTGGGCGTGCCGGTGGTCGGCGTGGGGCTGCTCTACCAGCAGGGCTATTTTCGCCAGGAGATCGACACGAACGGCGCGCAAGAGGCCCTCTACCCGTACAACGACCCCGGGCAACTTCCAATTACGCCGCTGCGCCACCCCAACGGCGAGTGGTTGCGGTTGGAGGTCGCCTTGCCCGGCTACTCGGTCTGGCTGCGCGCCTGGCAGGCCCAGGTCGGTCGGGTCAACCTTTACTTGCTCGACAGCAATGACGCGGGGAACTTTCCGGCGCATCGCGGGATCACCAGCGAATTGTACGGGGGCGGAGCGGAGTTGCGGCTGAAACAAGAGATGGTGCTCGGGATCGGCGGATGGCGGTTGCTCGGGGCGCTCGGCATCCGACCGGAAGTGTGTCACCTGAACGAAGGACATGCGGCCCTTGCCGTGTTGGAACGCGCCCGCAGCTTCATGCAAGAGACCGCACAGCCTTTCGAAGTCGCGCTGGCCGTCACTCGAGCGGGGAACCTCTTCACCACGCACACCGCAGTGGCCGCCGGCTTCGACCGTTTCGCCCCGGCCCTCATCGAGCAATACCTCGGTACCTATGCCGAGAAGAAACTCGGCATCACACTCGACCGCTTGCTGGCCCTGGGCCGCGAGAATCCGACCAACTCGGCCGAGAGTTTCAATATGGCGTACCTGGCGATCCGCGGGAGCGGCGCCGTGAATGGCGTGAGTCGCCTGCACGGAGAGGTCAGCCGGCATCTCTTCGGGCCCCTCTTTCCGAACTGGCCGGCGGACGAAGTGCCCATCGGCCACGTCACGAACGGAGTCCATGTGCCGACCTGGGACTCGGCGGCAGCCGACGATCTCTGGACGGGCGCCTGCGGAAAGGACCGTTGGCTGGGAATGACGGAAACCATGGAGCAGGATATCCGCCGGGTCTCCGACGAGAGTCTCTGGAAATTCCGCATCGCCGCCAGCACGTCTCTCGTTGAATACGCTCGCGACCGGCTGTCCAGACAACTGGCCGCCTCCGGCGCGTCGCCCGAGGCGGTTGACGAGGCGAAACACCTGTTTGATCCCAACGCCTTGACACTGGGATTTGCGCGCCGCTTCGCGACCTACAAGAGGCCGAACCTGCTGCTGCACGACCCGGAGCGACTGCTTCGTCTGTTGAGCATTCCGAAGCGCCCGGTGCAACTCATCCTTGCCGGCAAAGCCCATCCGGCGGATCAAGCTGGGCAGGCCCTGATTCAGCAATGGGTGCATTTCGTCCGGCGGCCTGAGGTCCGCCCCCATGTGATCTTCCTGAGCGACTACGACGTGCAAATGGGCGAACACCTGGTGCAAGGTGTGGATGTCTGGATCAACACGCCACGGCGGCCATGGGAGGCGTGTGGAACCAGCGGCATGAAGGTGCTCGTCAATGGGGGCATCAACCTCTCGGAATTGGACGGCTGGTGGGCGGAGGCCTACACGCCTGAGGTTGGGTGGTCTTTGGGGGATGGTCAGGAGCATGGCGACGATCCGGCCTGGGACGCCGTCGAAGCCGAGGCGCTCTACGCGCTTCTCGAGCGGGAGGTGATCCCGGAGTTCTATACCCGAGACGAAAACGGCGTTCCCGGTGCATGGGTCACGCGCATGCGCGAGAGCATGGCGCAGTTGACGCCGCGCTTCTCCGCCACCCGCGCGGTGCGCGAGTACACGGAGCAAAACTACCTTCCCGCCGCTACGGCGTACCGTTCGCGCTCTGCCGAGAAGGGCGCAGCCGGCAGGGTGCTCGTCGATTGGCGGCACAGCCTGGACCAGGGCTGGGCCACCCTGCGCTTCGGCGACAAGACGGTCGAGACCCGTGGCGAGCAGCACGTATTCGAGGTTCAGGTCTATCTCAAGGGCCTCGACCCAAATGCGGTGCGGGTAGAGATCTACGCCGACGGCCTCAACGGCGGCAGTCCGGTGCAGCAGGAGATGGCGCGCATACGCCAGCTCGCCGACGCGCCGGGCGGCCACGTCTACGCCGCGACCGTCTCCGCGGCCCGCCCAGTGGCCGACTATTCGGCGCGAGTGATACCTCACTGCGACGGGGTTGCCGTCCCGCTGGAAGAGCCGCGAATTCTGTGGCAACCATGATCCGGTCGAAGGAAGAAGAGACGATGAAGAGAACGACTTCAATCAGCTGCGTGTTTCTTGATATCGGCGGTGTCCTGCTCACCGACGGGTGGGATCATCATGCCCGCAGACGGGCTGCAAAAACTTTCAAGCTGGAGTTGGCCGAGATGGAGGATCGGCATCACCTCACCTTCGACACCTACGAGGAGGGGAGGCTGACGTTGAAGGAATATTTGGATCGGGTGGTCTTCTACCAAAGGCGGCCGTTCACCCGGGCTCAGTTTCGGCGCTTCATGTTCGCACAATCGAAATCCTACCCCGAGATGATCGAGCTGTTCGCCCAGCTCAAGGTCCGGCACAAACTGAAGATCGCCGTGGTCAGCAACGAAGCACGGGAGTTGAATTCCCATCGGATTCGAAAGTTCAACCTGGGCAGGTTCGTGGATTTCTTCATTTCCTCCTGCTTTGTTCACGTCCGCAAGCCCGACGCGGAGATCTTTCGGATTGCGCTCGACATCGCCCAGGTGGCAGCCCGAAAGGTCCTCTATATCGAAAACACGCCGATGTTCGTGCAGGTCGCCCAGGGGCTGGGGATTCGAAGCATTCTGCACACGGACTACAGGTCCACGTGCGCGAAGCTGGCTTCGTTCGGCTTGCTGCATCACGAGGGATTCGATCATGAAACCGAATAGCCCGCACATCCTGACGATCAACGGCGGCTCGTCGAGCATCAAGTTCGCGCTGTTCAAGGCCGGTGACTCGCTCCGACGGATCCTTGACGGAGCGATTGAGCGGATTGGACTACCGGCGCCGACCTTTCGGGTGAAAAGCGTGAACCAGGCGGACAACTTCTCGCGCTTGGTGACGGCACCGGATCACACGGTCGCGGTGGGCGCTCTCATGGATTGGAT
>Ga0116107_1001490_pt1 | contig 13808 bp, 7 predicted proteins | sample June2015DPH_6_10_FD_88969 | JGI IMG/M metagenome (GOLD analysis project Ga0116107, IMG submission 88969) | Peatland microbial communities from SPRUCE experiment site at the Marcell Experimental Forest, Minnesota, USA - June2015DPH_6_100 | ecosystem: Environmental > Terrestrial > Soil > Wetlands >... | reverse complement strand
GAACGCCCGCACCGCGTACTCGTCGTAGGCGGTCACGAAGACGACCGCCACCTCGCAGGGCAGCAACTCCAGCGTTTCGAACCCCGAAAGCCCGGGCATCTGGATGTCGAGGAGGATGAGCGCGGGAGCGGTCTCTTCGACCGCCTTGACGGCCTCGAAGCCGTTTGCGCACTCAGCGACGATCTCGACATCGGGGAACGCGGACAGGTACTCGCGCAGCAGCGACCGGGCCGGCGTCTCGTCGTCCACGATCGCCACACGCAGTCTCTCGGAAACCGTCCCGCTCTCCATTGACCTTGCCTCAGGATAGACCTTAGCCGACCGGCGGACCGGACGCCGGCACCGTGAGCTCGACGCGGAAGGCTCCCCCTGCCACCCTGGCGTCAAGGCTGGCGTCGGAACCGTAGAGCGCGGCGAGTCGCTTGCGCACGTTGTCCAGGCCGATTCCGGCGCCGCGCGTCGTCGGCCCGGCGCAGATCGGGTTCTCGACGGTCAGACGGAGGCGGCCGCCGGAGCACCGTGCGGCGATCCGGACGACGCCCCCATCCACCAGGTGCGCGATCCCGTGACGGACCGCGTTCTCCACCAGCGGCTGCAGGACCAGGGCGGGAACGCCGCACGGACCGGCTCCCTCATCCACCTCCCGCTCAACCGTGAGCCTCTGCCCAAACCTCACGCGCTCGATAGCGAGATATCTCTCCGCGAGCCGCAGCTCCTCGGCCACCGGGATGGTGACGGCTCCGCCGAGCCGCAGGCTCTCCCGCAGGAACTCGCCGAGCTCGAGGCACATCGTCCGCGCCGCGACCGGGTCGGTGCCGATCAGCGAGCTGATGGCGTTCAACGAGTTGAACAGGAAGTGAGGGTCGACCTGAGCCCGCAGGGCGCGCAACTCGGCTTCCCGGGCGAGCACCTCGAGCTCGAGGGCGCTCTTCTCCGCCTGCCGCGCCTCCCCGAACCCGATCAGCAAGTAGTGAAGCGCCGCGGCAAGAACGTACAGCACCACCCCTACGGCCAGCAGCACGGCCACGAGACGGGGGAACCGCTCCCCGGCGCCCGCAAACGCCGGGAACTGCTCCAGGAAGACGAGCCAGGTATCGGCGAGGAAGAGCCACAGCATGGCCGAAAGGCCGGCTGCCGCCAGTTGGGTCACGGCCACTTTGGCGAACGAGGCCCCTCGAAGCGGTGCGCTCTGACACGGGTACCAGGCGGCCAGGCACATGAAGGCGTACACCACCGCGAGGGGCGCCGCGAGCACGGTCGCCTGCAGCCACGTCAACCCACCGATCCTCAGAAGCCCGGCGAGCAGCCCCGCAAGGGGGACCCACGCTGCCAGGTACGGACCGAGACGCCCGCGGTAGGCCAGGATCGGGTGCATGGGTCAGTTCTTGATTTCGACCCCGCCCATGATTGCGGCGCCGGTCACAACGAGGACCTTGGAGCCGTCGCCGCCAACCCGCGCCGTCTTGTCGTCGAACCCGCCCAGGATCGGCGTCCCGTGCAGCGCGACCGTCCAGTCCTGCGGCACCTTGATCTCGATCCCTCCCCACATCGCGAACACGTCGACGATCGCCTGGCCGCCCCGGATCGAGGCCTGACGGAGGTCGAGCTCGCACCCGCCCATGATCGCGGTGAGCGAACCGCCGCGGAAGTCTTGCGACACGCTGCGGCGGCGGGACGCTCCGAGCAGCGCGAAGCAGTCCACGGTCGCGCTCGCGTCGTCCGCAGGCGTCGCTGCAGGCGCCGGCCCAGCCGTCCCTGCCGGTGCAGCCGGTGCCGAACCTTCATCGAGCCCCATCGCCGGCCAATCGCCCCGCCGGCCACGCGACCCGCCCTGCGGTCTCCCGACCGCCCGAAACACCATCGAGATTCCGAGTAGCACGAGCAGTAGCGGCCAGTAATCCCACACTCGCTGGTGGATGACGTCGAGGTTGTAGAGCAGGATCCACGCGCCTACCAGGATGAGGACCACCCCGAACCCGCGGCCGTGGCACCCGCGCGGTTGCAGCACGCGCCCCATGCCGACCGCGATCAGCACGACCGGCCAGTACTCCCAGAGCGAGCCGGCCTCGACGTACCCGAGCTTGTCGAGGGTGAACAGGATCCCGAGGCCGATGACCAGCAACCCGAGGATCAGCCTCGGGACGTTGTGACGCAACCGTTCGTCTGCCATTTCCGCCTCCTCGACCGGCACCGCCCGGCGTGTGCAGCTCTCGCACAACCATACGCCCGGTTGCGCGCCGGGTTTGCGTCGCACCGGTCAACGGCGGCCGCCCGCCGGTCAGCGGGGAGGCAAGTGCGGGGAAAGGGAAGAGGGGAGACGGTAGACGAAAGAGCGACGACCACCTGCCTTCTGTCTTCCCTTTTCCGTTTACCGTTTCCCGCCTTTCCTGCTCCCCTAGGTTCCTTCGCGCCAGCTCGCCAGGTAGCGCTCCTGCTCCTGGGTCAGCGTGTCGATGGCGAGACCCATGGTCGCGAGCTTGAGACGGGCGATCTCGCGATCGAGCGCCTCCGGAAGGCGGTAAACCTTCGCCGTCAGCTCTTTGCCGTGACGGACGAGGTACTCGGCCGCCAGGGCCTGGTTGGCGAACGACATATCCATCACGGCGGCGGGGTGCCCTTCGGCAGCGGCGAGGTTGACCAGCCGGCCCTCCGCCAGGACGAAGACGGTCCTGCCGTCGCGCAGCCGGTACCCCTGAACCGACGGCCGCACGTCGAACACCTCGCTGGCGAGGGAACGCAGGCCGGGCAGGTCGATCTCGACGTCGAAGTGACCCGAGTTCGCCAGGATCGCGCCGTCCTTCATGCGGCCGACGTGCTCCGGCGTGATCACGTTGCAGTCGCCCGTGACGGTGACGAAGAGGTCGCCGATCTCCGCAGCCCTGTCCATCGGCATGACCGAGTAGCCGTCCATCGCGGCTTCCAGCGCCCGGACGGGGTCGACCTCGCAGATCACGACCTTGGCGCCGTGGCCGTGGACGCGCATCGCCACGCCGCGACCGCACCAGCCGTACCCCGCGATCACGACGGTCATACCGGCCAGCAGCACGTTGGTGGCGCGCAGGATGCCGTCCACCGTCGATTGCCCGGTGCCGTAGCGGTTGTCGAACAGGTGTTTGGTGTCGGAGTCGTTCACCGCGATGACCGGGAAGCGCAGGACGCCGTCGCGCTCCATCGCCCGCAGTCGGATGACGCCGGTCGTGGTCTCCTCCGTGGACCCGAGCACGCCGGCGATGAGCCGCTTCTGCCCGTCGGGGCCGAGCCCGCCGGCGAGCGCCCGGATCTCCGGGTGAACGCCCTCGAGCTCGCCGCGCGCCACGAAGAGCATCGACGACACGAGGTCGGCGCCGTCGTCCATCGTCATCGTCGGCGAGAACTCGAGGCACGCGCGGATGTGCCGGTAGTACCTCGCGTTGTCCTCGCCCTTGACCGAGAAGACCGCAACGCCGTGCTCCGCCACGAGAGCGGCGGCCACGTCGTCCTGGGTCGAGAGCGGGTTGGAGGCGCACACCCTCACCTCGGCGCCGCCGGCCACCAGCGTTCGCACGAGGTTCGCCGTCTCGGTCGTGACGTGCAGGCACGCGGCCAGTCGCTGGCCGGCAAGCGGCCGCTCCTTGGCGAAACGCTCCCGGATCGACGCGAGAACGGGCATGTGGCGATCCGCCCAGGCGATTCGCCGCGCACCCTGAGCGGACAGTTCGAGGTCGAGAACATCGTGCGGTGGCAACGACATGTGACCCTCCTGCAGCGCCCCGAGCACCGTTGGGGGCCGATCAGCGCGGCGCAAGGCGGTCGCGCAGCGTGGATCGTACCTTGTGGGCACGGTTCCCGCCACCCTGCGACGTTTCGAGAACATGACGGTCGTTCCCAACGTATGTTTGGACGTGGACACTCTGCCGACCGTCATCGCCACGAGGCGGCTCACGAAGGAGTTCTGGCACTGGCGGCGCCGCCTGCTGGCGCTGGACGGCGTCGACCTCGAGGTGCACCGCGGCGAGGTCTTCGGCCTTCTGGGCGCCAATGGAGCGGGGAAGACGACCCTCGTGAAGATCCTCCTCGGCCTTGCCCGGCCCACCATCGGCGAAGTGCTGGTCCGAGGCTCCAGCCCCCGCCGGGCGGACGCGCGCAGGCGCATCGGCTACCTTCCGGAGGAGCACCGCTTTCCGGGCTACCTCACGGGTGACGCCTCGCTGCGCCTGTTCGGACGCTTGGCGGGGGCCCCCGAGAAAGTCCTCGACACCCGCATCCCCGAGCTGCTGGACCGGGTCGGGCTCGGCGAACGCGGACGGGATCGCGTGGGGCGCTACTCGAAGGGGATGACGCAGCGGTTGGGGCTCGCCTGCGCGCTTCTCGACGAGCCGGATCTGCTGTTCCTCGACGAGCCCACCGACGGGGTGGACCCGGTCGGCAGGCGCCAGATCCGTGACATTCTCCTGGCGACCCGCGAGCAGGGTACTACGGTTTTCATCAACTCCCACCTGCTGTCGGAGGTGGAGCGCACCTGCGATCGCGTCGCGATCCTCCACCAGGGACGCGTCGTCCGGGAGGGCACGGTCCGCGATCTCACGACGCCGACGCAGCGGTTCCGCCTCCGGCTCGCGGAGGGCCGGGCAGTGCCGGCAGAGCACCTGGCGGACGACGGCCTCAGGGTCGCGACCAACGACGGGTGCCTGGAGGTTGAGGTTGCCGATCTGGAGACGCTGAACCGCCTCGTCGACCGTCTCCGCAGCGACCGGTTGCTGATCGCCGAGGTTACCCCGGTCCGCACCGCCCTGGAGGATGTTTTCATCGAGGTGGTCGAAGGAGAGGAACACGGCCCCGGGTCTTTCGAAAACAGACCACGGGCCACGGGCCATGGACCCGGAGGTGGCCGGTGAAGACATGGGCCCTTATCGTCGATACCTGGCGCGAGGCCCTTGCCCGTTACACCCTGATGGGGTTTCTGGCAGTGTCGTCGCTCTTCCTCCTGATCCTGACGTTCGCCCTCAATCTCGACATCGTGGACGGGGCCCTTGCCGCAGGCACGCTCTTCGGGAAATCGTTCGATCTCCCGGGGAAGGGCCCGGCGATCGACACCGTGGTCGTGACCGGGCAGTCGGTTTTCGCGGGGATGCTGTACGTGCTCGGCGTCTTCCTGGCCGTGTTCGCGACCGGATCCCAGGTCCCCAACCTGCAGCACCGGGGCACGGTTGACCTGTACGTGACGCGGCCCATCGGCCGTACGCACCTCCTGCTCGGACGCTTTCTCGGCGCGGCCACCCTGGTCAGCGCCAACCTGCTCTTCCTCTGCGGCGGCGTCTTCGTGATCATCTCGCTCAAGACCCACATCTGGAACCCCCGCTTCCTCGCGGCAAGCGGCCTGATTCTGGCCGTGTTCCTCTCGTACCTCGGCTTCATGTACCTGGTCGGCGTGCTGACGTCCTCCACGCCGCTCTCGATCATGCTGCCGTATGCTCTCTACCTTCTCTCCGTGCCGTTGGCCGCTCACAACCGTCTTGCCGCCGCGATGGACTCGCGGTTGGCCGCCTGCGTCGTTCACACCCTGTACTGGGTGTTCCCGAAGACCGCCGAGATCGGCCGCGACCTCACGGGGTACGTGCTCGGAAAGGGCACCCTGGCAGTTGTTCCGTTCGCCACAACCATGGTCTTCGGCGCCGTCTGTCTCGCCGGCGCGGTGGTGGCGTTCAACCGCAAGAACTTCTAGGAGGCACACATGAAGAAGCTCGTCCTGGCTTCGGTCTTCCTGGCGCTGGCCGCACCTCTCGCATTGGCGGCACCGCCGACCACGGGGGACCTGCTGCGGCTGGTCCCCGAGGGTGCGCAGGCCGTCGTGGCGATCGACAGCGCGGCGCTTCGCACGCACCCGGCCGTCCAGCCCTGGCTGGCACGGCAGCACGCCTGGGCGGCGACCGACGAGGAGCTGAAGCGCTTCCTCGGCGACGCCGGCCTCGACCCCGTCCGCGACGTGGATCTGATGGTCCTCGCCGCGCTCGGGAGCGGCGGCGAGACAACGGGCGTCGCGCTCTTGGTCGGCCGCTACGACCCCGCTGCGCTCGGCGCGGCGTTGACCGCTCGCGGCGCGTCGTCGCTCATGCTCGCCGGTGTGCCGGCGTTCCGGCTTCCAGATTCCGGGCACTGCGGAAGGCAGGCCGTCCTCGCTCAACGCGCCCCCGATCTGGTGATCGTCGGCGATGAGACGGCCGTGACCGCGACGCTCGCCGCGCCGCACGCGGTCAGCCTGCTGGTCGCAGGCGAGATCACGGCCGGGCGCCTCGATCTTCGTGCGCCGTTCTGGATTGTCGCGGCGGTTCCGGCCGGCGCGCGCCGGCATGCCGGGGAGGCGGCCGGCCATGTGCACGGCGAGGCCAGCGACTCGGTTCGCGGCGTGCTCCTGGCCTCCGGCGCGGTCCAGAAGGTGATCGCGCAGGCGTATCTGGACGACTCGCTCCGTCTCGTGGGGGCAGCCGTCGCGGACACCGCGGAGAACGCCGGATTGCTGCGCGATGCCGCCAAGGGGGTCCTGGCCGCGATGAGGCTGCACCTGCAAGGCTCGGCTCCCGAGCTAGTCGAAGTCCTGCGAAACGTCGACCTGCGCGCCGACGGCACCGTGGTCTCCGCAAGAGGGGCCGTCCCCTTTGCCTTGCTGGAGAAGCTGGCAGCCGACCACAAAGCTGGCCATCCGGGCGACGAACTGTAGGACCGTCGGCCGCAGCGCAGAGCTTCCTCGGAGCCAGGGCCCTGACCGTCTTCGTCCCGGCGGGGCGCCGGAACGATAGCCGAATTCTGCCGGCCGCGGTATCATCTGAAACAGGGGTACGAAAGTTTGTCCGTGCAGGCGACAACGAGAGGCGGCGAGGGTCGGGAGGGCCCGACCGGCTCGCTGGCGGCGGTTGGGCCGCCCCACCAAGCCCGTTCCGGAGGCCTGTGAGCGTGAAGCCCATCCCTCCCATCTCGGTGCTCGTACTCGAGGACAATCTCAGGCTCAGGCAGACCTTCGTCGACGCGCTGCGCGCACGCGGTCACGCGATCACGGTTTGCGAGGATGTCGAGACCGCCTGGGAGGCGTACCGACAGGCGCACCACGCCCTTCTCGTCGTCGGCGTGCACAACCACCAGACCGAGAACGAGACGTTGCTTCGGCGCATCCGAGCGCTCCCCGCGGGCAGCGCTCCCGTCGTCCTGGTGAACTGTGGCGACCAGCCCCCACACCGCATGGTTGCTCTCCTCGACGTCGCGGACGATGTCATCCCCAAGCCGCTCAAGGCGCACGCCGTCGAGCTGAGGCTCGTCGCCGCCGAGAGGCTTGTGAGGGAGCGCGCCAGTCGGGCCACGATTGAGACCGAATGTGACAACCTGAAGGTGATGCTGGAGAACCTTCGGGCGCAGACACTGCCTGCTCCCGAGGCGGAAGGAGCGCCTGACGTCGCGCCGCCGGAGGCGGAGGCAGACCGCGTCGGGTTCGGTGGCCGCGTCAGGCAGATCTTCAAGGTGCTCGGAAGCCCGCACAAACCGGAGGTCGCGCCGGCGGCCCCACCGTCCGACGCCGAGGACCCTTCCAATCTTGCTTCCGCAGCGCCGGCGTCGGCCGTGCCGGCGTCCACGTCTTCGGACACACCCCCACTCCCGGTCGAGCAGCCTGCCCTGCCGGCGGACGCTCCCGCGGCCAGCCCGAGCGGATTACGGCTCGCCGCCTTGGAATGGGACCTCAAGAAAGGCGAGATCCGCTTCTCCCGCGAGTGGGCAGAGCTGTTCGGCTACCGTTCGAAGGAGGTCGGAGTCTCGCCCGACGAGTGGTTCCGGCGGGTTCACCCACAGGATCTCGACCAGCTCAAGGCCGCAATCGCCGCTCACCTCGAGGGTCGGGCGCCGGCAATCGAGAACCGGCACAGGATCGCACGCAGCGACGGGACCTTCGATTTCACGGTGTTCCGTGGTGTCGCGACTCGCGACGAGGCGGGCGTTCCGGTGCGCGTGACCGGCACACACACCGACGCCACCGGGACGAGGGGGTTCGACTCCCTCACCGGGCTGCCGAACCGGAATAACCTCATGGAGCGGCTCGGAAAGGCGCTCGAGCGCAGCCTCGGTGGCGAAGGCCGCCTGGCGGCCGTGCTCTTCCTCGACCTCGACAGGTTCAAGAACATCAACTACAGCCTCGGCCACATCGTCGGTGACCAGATGCTGAAGGCCGTCGCCGACCGGCTCAGGGCGTGCCTGCCGAACGGGGACACGCCGGACGCCATCCGGACAACGATCTCCCACGTGGGCGGCGACGAGTTCGCGATTCTGCTCGAGGGGGTCGCCGACGTGAACGATGCGGTCCGGGTGGCCAAGCGTATTCAAGATGAGCTGCAGGGGCCCTTCGACGTCGAAGGGATTGAGGTCTTCACCAGCACGAGCATCGGGATCGCCGTCAGCACGCCCGACTATCACCGCGCCGAGGACCTGCTGCGCGACGCCGACACCGCCATGTTCCGCGCCAAGGCCGTGGGCAAGGCGAGCTACGTTGTTTTCGACACCGGCATGCACGCCCGAGCCGTGTCCCTCCTGAAGCTCGAGACCGAACTGCGCCGCGCTGTGCAGCGCGAGGAGTTCCGCGTCTACTATCAGCCGATTGTCGAACTGGACACCGGCCGCATCGTCGGCTTCGAGGCTCTCGTGCGGTGGCAGCATCCCGACGGCGAGCTCCTGCTCCCGAAGGAGTTCCTGGCTGTCGCCGAGGAAACCGGACTCATCATCGGCATCGACCGCCAGGTCGTCCGCGACGCCTGCAAGCAGCTCCGCACCTGGAACGCGCAGTTCCGGCGGAGCACGCCTGTCACGGTGAGCGTGAACGTGTCCGGAGTCCAGTTCATGCGGCCCGACATGATCGTCGAGATCGACCGCACGCTCCGGAACTACGGGGTCTACGGCCGCTCGCTCAAGCTCGAGATCACCGAGAGCGTGATCATGGAGCACGCCCGCTACGCCGCCGATATGCTCCAGCAGTTGAAGTCGCTCGACATCAAGCTCTCGATCGACGACTTCGGCACGGGTTACTCGTCGCTCTCGTACCTGCGAAGGTTTGAGATCGACACCCTCAAGGTGGACAGCTCGTTTGTCGCCCGGATGGACACAGACGAGGAGTCGTGGGAGATCATCCGCACGATCGTCACCCTCGGGAACAACCTCGGCAAGGACGTGGTGGCCGAAGGGATCGAGCGCGGTCGGCAGCGCGAGCTGCTGCTCGCCCTCCGGTGCCGGTACGGCCAAGGATTCTTCTTCTCTCGTCCCGTGGATGCCGAAGCCGCCACGGCGCTCCTCGCGGCCGACGCCCGCGGCCAGACGCTGCTCAAGTCCTCCACCTGATTTCCTCCCTCGACCGGGCGATGGCTGCGACGACCGATGCAGTTGGTACAGCCGACTTCCTGAGAAGGGCAGCCGGCTCGCGACCAGGGGACTCATTCAAAGCCGTCAAGCTTCAGCTCCGCCCAGCTGTGAAACCCGTCTTACGACCCGGGCGCGGCGGAAGTCGCCGGTGATCAGGCGGCTTCCAAGTTACTTCTCTCATCGACGTGACAACTCAAGTTCTCAAGACGGTGTTGGGCGAGGAGTGACGAAGATACCTCACTCGGGGTAGGGCGAGGACTTACCAATAGTCCAGGCTAGAAGCCCAAGAAAACGAAAGCCCCACGGTTGCCCGTGGGGCTCTCAAGATTACTTCCCGGCGGCGACCTACTCTCCCAGGCAGTTACCCACCAAGTACCATCGGCCCAGAGAGGCTTAACTTCCGTGTTCGGAATGGGAACGGGTGTTTCCCTCTCGGTATGACCACCGGAAAAACTCACCAACTTTCACAACTCAATCGGTTTCCAAAGCCTGGACGCAAGAAGAAAGGGTATGTATGGTCAAGCCGCACGGCCGATTAGTACGGGTCAGCTACACGCATCGCTGCGCTTCCACCTCCCGCCTATCAAACTGGTCATCTACCAGAGGCCTTTAGGGGCTTACGCCCGGGACACCTCATCTTGGAGTTGGCTTCCCGCTTAGATGCATTCAGCGGTTATCCTTTCCGGACACAGCTACCCAGCGCTGCCGCTGGCGCGACAACTGGTACACTGGAGGTCCGTACGTCCTGGTCCTCTCGTACTAAGGACATCTCTCCTCAAGTGTCCTCCGCCCACACCAGATAGGGACCGAACTGTCTCGCGACGTTCTAAACCCAGCTCACGTACCGCTTTAATCGGCGAACAGCCGAACCCTTGGGACCTGCTTCAGCCCCAGGATGCGATGAGCCGACATCGAGGTGCCAAACCCCGCCGTCGATGTGAACTCTTGGGCAGGATCAGCCTGTTATCCCCGGCGTACCTTTTATCCGTTGAGCGACGGCCCTTCCATACGGGACCGCCGGATCACTAAGCCCGACTTTCGTCCCTGCTCGACTTGTTGGTCTCGCAGTCAAGCTCCCTTATGCCTTTGCACTCTGCGGCTGGTTTCCAATCAGCCTGAGGGAACCTTTGGGCGCCTCAGTTACAGTTTGTGAGGCGACCGCCCCAGTCAAACTACCCACCTGCCATTGTCCCCGGGCCGGCTTCACGGCCCTAGGTTAGAACCTCAGAGCAGTAAGGGTGGTATCTCACCGACGGCTCCACCGAAGCTGACGCCCCGGCTTCACAGCCTCCCACCTATCCTGCACATACAACACCAAGGTCCAGTGACAAGTTGTAGTAAAGGTGCACAGGGTCTTTCCGTCTTGGTGCGGGTAACCGGCATCTTCACCGGTACTTCAAATTCGCTGAGCCCCCCGCGGAGACAGCGCCCAGATCGTTTCGCCTTTCGTGCAGGTCGGAACTTACCCGACAAGGAATTTCGCTACCTTAGGACCGTTATAGTTACGGCCGCCGTTTACCGGGGCTTCAGTTCAGAGCTTCGTACCGCCGAAGCGGCACTAACCCCTCCCCTTAACCTTCCGGCACCGGGCAGGCTTCACACCCTATACGTCCGCTTGTGACGTTTGCAGAGTGCTGTGTTTTTAGTAAACAGTCGCCTGGGCCTTTTCACTGCGACTCTCCGCCGCTTCGACCGCAAGGGTCTACACGGCAAAGAGCACACCTTCTCCCGAAGTTACGGTGTAATTTTGCCGAGTTCCTTCACGGGGGATCACTCAAGCGCCTCGGGATTCTCTCCCTGCCTACGTGTGTCCGTTTCCGGTACGGTCACCCTGCCCTCTCCTTAGAGGTTTTTCTCGGCAGCGTGGAATCAGTCGCTTTGCTCCCTTGCGGGATCGACATCGCGTCTCGGCGTTAACGGGGCGACGGATTTGCCTATCACCCCCGCCTACTCGCTTGAAACTGGACGTCCAATGCCAGTCCGACCTATCCTTCTGCGTCACCCCATCGTGATAACGAGGACAGAGTGGTGCAGGAATGTTAACCTGCTTCCCATTGGCTACGCCGTTCGGCCTCACCTTAGGGACCGACTGACCCTGAGCGGATTGACCTTGCTCAGGAAACCTTAGGCTTCCGGCGAGCAGAGTTCTCGTCTGCTTTATCGCTACTTATGCCGGCAGAGTCACTTCCATGCAGTCCACCAGTCCTTACGGTCTGACTTCATCCCACATGGAACGCTCCCCTACCACCTCCAGGACCCTCAGGCCCTGAAGATCCGCAGCTTCGGTGAACGGCTTGAGCCCCGTTGAATTTTCGGCACAGGATCGCTAGACCAGTGAGCTATTACGCTTTCTTTGAAGGATGGCTGCTTCTAAGCCAACCTCCTGGATGTCTCAGCAACCCCACATCCTTTACCACTTAGCCGTTACTTGGGGACCTTAGCTGGCGGTCTGGGTTCTTTCCCTTTTGACGACGAAGCTTATCCCCCGCCGTCTGACTCCCGCGCTTGACGTTGGCGGCATTCGGAGTTTGGTTGGGGTCGGTAACCGGGTAAGGTCCCTAACCCATCCAGTGCTCTACCACCGCCACGAACCACGCGAGGCTAGCCCTAAAGCTATTTCGGGGAGAACGAGCTATCACGGAATTTGATTGGCCTTTCACCCCTACCCTCAGCTCATCCAAGTTGTTTTCAACCAACACTAGTTCGGACCTCCACGTGGTGTTACCCACGCTTCATCCTGGCCAAGGGTAGATCATCCCGCTTCGCGTCTACTCCCGACGACTGAATCGCCCTATTCAGACTCGCTTTCGCTGCGGCTTCGCAAATAGCTTAACCTTGCCGCCGAGAGTAACTAGCCGGCTCATTATGCAAAAGGCACGCGGTTAGGCATTTCCTTCGCTTGCGCTCAGGACATAGCCCTTCCACTGCTTGTAGGTAAACGGTTTCAGGTACTCTTTCACTCCCCTCACAGGGGTGCTTTTCACCTTTCCCTCACGGTACTAGTTCACTATCGGTCGCCGAGACGTATTTAGCCTTGGGAGATGGTCCTCCCGAATTCCCACAGGGTTCCACGTGTCCCGTGGTACTCGGGGACCCGAATAAGGAGTCGTCTCGCCTTTCGTGTACGGGGCTCTCACCCTCTGTGGCCGGCCGTTCCAGACCGCTCCACTAGGCGGACGATTTGTAACTCCTCGACCCGGTGGCAGCCGGATCACATCGGACCCCACGACACCACGCACGCAACGCCTGCCCGCTTGGCACGTGCATGGTTTAGGCTGATCCGCTTTCGCTCGCCGCTACTGACGGAATCGCGTTTGCTTTCTCTTCCTCCAGGTACTGAGATGGTTCACTTCCCTGGGTTGGCTCCTCGAGGCCTATGTATTCAGCCAAGAGGTTGCTGGGCATGACCCCAGCAGGGTTCCCCCATTCGGACATCCCCGGATCACAGCCTGCTTGCGGCTCCCCGAGGCTTTTCGTAGCTTGCTACGTCCTTCATCGCCGCTCGGCGCCAAGGCATCCACCGTTTACCCTTAGTAGCTTGACCACACATAAACCCGAAACACTTGCGTGTTCAGCTTTGGAAAACCCATTGAGTTGTCAAAGAACCTTGCTCAAGGCCCCGTAGAGCCTCGCCGTCCTGCCACTGGCAGGACCGCGAGGACCGACGTGGGTTGGTGGAGCAGATCGGGTTCGAACCGACGACCTCCGCCTTGCAAGGGCGGCGCTCTCCCAACTGAGCTACTGCCCCCGCCGTCGAGCGGCCCACCTGGAAAATGGTGGGCCTAAGTGGAGTTGAACCACTGACCTCACGCTTATCAGGCGTGCGCTCTAACCAACTGAGCTATAGGCCCATTCAAAGAACCCGCCTGGGTTCGTTGAAAACTAAACCGAGCGTGCAGATGGTCGACCTGGAAGTCGGGATCGTCCACGACGACCCCAGGCTCCGTTAGAAAGGAGGTGATCCAGCCGCAGGTTCTCCTACGGCTACCTTGTTACGACTTCACCCCAATCACCGACCATACCTTGGACGGCTGCTTCCTTTCGGTTAGCCCACCGGCTTCTGGTACAGCCGACTTTCGTGATGTGACGGGCGGTGTGTACAAGGCCCGGGAACGTATTCACCGCGCCATGCTGTTGCGCGATTACTAGCGATTCCACCTTCATGCAGTCGAGTTGCAGACTGCAATCCGAACTGAGGCCGGTTTTTTGGGATTAGCTCCCCCTCGCGGGTTTGCAGCCCTTTGTACCGGTCATTGTAGTACGTGTGTAGCCCTGGACATAGAGGCCATGATGACTTGACGTCATCCCCACCTTCCTCCGGTTTGTCACCGGCAGTCCCCTTAGAGTCCCCGGCCGAACCGCTGGCAACTAAGGGCAAGGGTTGCGCTCGTTGCGGGACTTAACCCAACACCTCACGGCACGAGCTGACGACAGCCATGCAG
>Ga0116107_1001486_pt1 | contig 13838 bp, 15 predicted proteins | sample June2015DPH_6_10_FD_88969 | JGI IMG/M metagenome (GOLD analysis project Ga0116107, IMG submission 88969) | Peatland microbial communities from SPRUCE experiment site at the Marcell Experimental Forest, Minnesota, USA - June2015DPH_6_100 | ecosystem: Environmental > Terrestrial > Soil > Wetlands... | reverse complement strand
GTGCGCCGTCGGGGCCGGGGGGGGCGAGCTTTCCGTCTGCGGCGCGGCGGGCTCGGCCGGACGAGGCAGATAGCGGACGATCTCGCCGCGCTTCGCGAGGTCGGCCGTCCAGCGCTCGATCTCCGCGGAAAGCTTGCGCTCGCGGAGGAGAGCTTCCACTTCACCGCGTACCTCGGCAAGGACGGGTACCGGCTTGCCGGCCTTCTCGAGCTGCGGAGCCAGCTCCTGCCGCCACACGGCCTCGACCTCCTGCGGCGTCGGCCGCACAAAGGGCGCAAACCGGGACGCGACGTACGCCTGGACAACGGCGGCGTGGCGCAACAGCTCTCTCAGCTCCCGTTCGCCGAGGCCCATCTCGGCCAGCTTCCGGTGCAACGCATCCTCGCCGCCGGCCCGTTGGACCGTCGCCCGCCACGCCGCGTCCGGGTCGATCTGCACCCTCGCCGTGATCCCGGCCGCCGTGAGGTCCTGCCAACGCAGCTCGAGGTCCACCAGCGCTTCGACGACCGCGCGCCGGTATTCGGCGTCGCTCTCCTCGACTTGCCTTGGGACGAGCACCGCGGCCTCTGCCAGCTCGGCATCGGAGGCGATGATCGGCACACCGTTGACCACGGCCAGAACCCTCTCCACCTCGACGGCCGTCATGACGACGAGCGGGAAAAGCAGCGCCAGCACATCATCATGTTACACTTGCAATGGAGGGCCGTGTGGGGAAGAGCGCGCCGCAGCAAGGCGATCTTGTCGTGGCCCTGGCGCAGATCGCGACCTGCCCGGGTCAGCTCCGACGAAACCTCGACAGGCACCTCGAAATGGTGGCAAAGGCCCTTGAGGCTGGCGCTCACCTCGTTGTGTTCCCCGAGCTCTCCGTTTCCGGCTACCTGCTGGCACACGGCGTCCTGGAGCATGCGCTGCGGCTCGACGATCCGCTCCTCTCGCCGCTGCTCGACGCCAGCCGGCGCGCAGCGATTCTCGTGGGCTTGCCGCTGCGAGAGGCTCACGGAGGCATCTCCAATGCAGCCGTGCTGCTCGAGGGCGGCGAGATCCGCGGCGTTCACCGAAAGTTGTACCTGCCCACCTACGGGATGTTCGACGAGGGGCGGTACTTCATCCCGGGACCCCGTCTCGAGCCGATCACTTGCTCCCTCGGGCGTTTCGGGGTCCTCATTTGCGAGGACGCCTGGCACCTCTCGTCCTCCGCGATCCTCTCCCGGGCCGACCTCGACGCGTTCATCGTGATCTCTGGGGGACCCTCTGAGCTTGATCTCGGCGGTGAACCCGCCAGCGGCCGGCGTTGGCACTGGATCCTCGGCGCAGTCGCGATCACGACCGTGACGCCGGTGTTCTTCACCAACCGGTGCGGTTGGGAGGAGGGCGTTCTCTTTGGCGGCGCCTCATGGGCAGTCGACCCCCGCGGCGCGACCATCGCCGGCCCGGCACCCGCGCTCGAGGAGTCGTTGTTGGTCGCTCGCCTGTCGCGTGCCGCCGCAGCCCGCGCCCGCACGCTGACACCGATCCCTTGCGCAGAGCGCCTCGAGCTGTGGTCGACCGCCACGGAGCGCCGCGATGCTTGAGCTGCCGCCCGTCAACGTTCAACTTCTCGCCCGAGCGCTCGAGGTGTTCCTCGTGGAGGAGCTCCGGGCGTCGGGCCTTGCGGGCTACCTCGTCGGCCTCTCCGGGGGCGTGGATTCCGCGGTCTCGGCCGCGCTCGCAGCAGCCGCGGTGGGTCCCGAAAAGGTCCGTGCGCTCGCGCTCCCCGGGGCGACGAGCTCCCTCGAGAGCCTGCGAGACGCCCAGGCCGTTGCGAAAGCGTTCGGTCTGGCGCTCGACGTCGTCGATCTCGCCAGCCCTGCCGAGATCTTGGCCGAGACGCTGGGGGCCCGCGCCGACAGGGTACGGTTCGGGAACATGATGGCTCGGCTACGGATGGTCGCGCTGTTCGACCGCGCCCGACCGGTACCCGCACTTGTCCTCGGAACCAGCAACAAGTCGGAGATCCTGCTCGGCTACTCCACCCTCTTTGGTGACGCGGCTGCGTCCGTGCAGCCGCTCGGGGACGTCTGGAAGACGCACATTTTCGCGCTCGCACGGACGCTCGGTGTGCCCGACTCGATCGTCGCCAAGCCGCCGACGGCCGATCTGTGGCCGGGTCAGACCGACGCCGGGGAGCTCGGGTTCGACTACCCGACGGTAGATCCCGTCCTCTACTGGCACCACGAAGGCGGTTTGGGGCGTGACGAGCTGGTGGCCTCCGGGTCTTCGCCGGCGCTGGTGGACAGTGCTCTCGCCGCCTACCGGCGCAATCGGTTCAAGTGGCGCCCGACCGTCGTCGCCCGCGTGTCCGCCAGCTGCATCAACGTGGACCGCATCCTGCCGCGCAATCCAGAGCGATGAGGGTCAGGGCGCAGGACACAAGGCTGAGGGCTCCCGAAACCCAGGAGGGCGAACTGCCGGCCGGAGAGCAAAGGCCTCAGGCCGAGGCATCAGGGGGAAAGCTCTACGTGGTGGCGACCCCGATCGGCAACTTGGGGGATATGTCACCGCGCGCCAGGGAAGTCCTTGCGAGCGTCCGGCTGGTGCTCGCCGAGGACACCCGTCACGTCCGCAAGCTCCTGAACCACTTCGAGATTTCCACGCCGACGCGCGCTCTGCATGAGCACAACGAGGCGCGCGAGGTCTCTCGCGTGCTGGCGGATCTCGCGACGGGCGCCGAGTTCGCCCTTGTCTCGGATGCCGGCACGCCGCTCCTGGCGGACCCCGGATACCGCCTGGTGCGGGCGTGCAGGGAGCACGGAATCCCGGTCCTGGCGGTGCCGGGGCCGAGCGCTGTGGCCGCGGCTCTCGCAGTCTCCGGGCTGCCGGCGGTGCCTTTCGCCTTTGCCGGCTTCCTGCCGCCGAAGGTCGCCGCGCGGAGCCGCGCGCTCGACGAGATGGCATCGCTCCCGCAAACCCTTGTCGTCTTCATCTCGCCGCACCGACTTCGCCAGGAGTTGGAGGCGTGCGCCTCATCGCTCGGTGCTGCGCGTGAGGCCGCACTGCTCGCAGAGCTCACCAAAGTGCACGAACGGTGCGTGCGCGGCACTCTGAGCCAGCTGGCCTCCTGGGCGGCGAATGCCGAGGTCAGAGGCGAGTACACCCTCGTCGTCGGCCCGCCGCCCGCGGCCGCAGCGGCCGCGCCGACACCGGAGGCGGCCCGCGACGCGTTCGACGAGGCGGTTGCGCGAGGCCTCGACCTCGCGACGGCTCGCCGGGAGGCGGCACGAACTCTGGGTATCTCCCGGAAGGAGCTGTACGGTCTGCTTATGCAGCGTCCAGCGCCATGAGCCGGAGCACAATCGAGCTGATGGAGGAGAGGACGGCCGGTCCCCGTGAACGTTCGACCTGGGCCCCCGAGAGGCGCGCCAGCGCTGCGATCAGCTCCTCATCCCGGTAGACCGCCCCGAGGCGGAACGCACGGTGGAGTTGCCATGGGGTCATCCCCGCGAGAGGAGAATCGGAGGTTGCTTCGATGTCCTTCGAGAGAGGCCCCAGAATTCGAGGCTTGAAAGCGCGCGGATACCAGTCCTTCCCCCCGCAGCGCTTTGCATCGAGCTCACGGGCGAGGCCGGCGCGCGCGGCGTGCCCGCGCACCGCCAGAGCCTGCCTTAGCAGGCGTCCGACCGTCGAAGCCAGCACCCTTCCGAAGCCGTCGGGCGCCACTGCGGCGCCGCGCCAATCGGTGAGCGTCGCGCCGGCGTCGAGCGCGCTGGCGAAGCGAACGAACCGGCCCGGATCGCGCTGCTGCAGCGCCTCCTCGAGGTCGCGCAACTGACGCTCGCCCGCGCCTGCTTGTGTTCGGACCGCAGTCGCGGTCGCTTCTCCGGCGAGAGTCAGGCGCTCGGCCGCCTGTGCCAGCTCACGCGGTCGGAATCCGTAGACCTCGCACAATGCGTCGACAACCTCGTCGTTGTCCGCCAGCGCCGGGGCGACCTTCGCGACGAGCCCCGCCAGGGTCCGACGTTGGGGCCCCGAGATGCGGCCTTCCTCCCATGGTTTGGGAGCCTCCGGAAGAGGGAGGAATCGAACCTCACCGCGACCCGTCACGGCGTCGACCAGCGCACCCTTCAGCGCGGAGCTCGAGACGGCGCTCAACAGAAGGGTCACACCGGCAAGGGGCAGTGAGGCGAGGCCCCCTGCCAGGTCCTCGGCTTCACTGCGACGCCCGGGTGCGAAGTAGGCGGACGCATCGGTGAGGACGATGAGTCGATCGGAGGCGAACAGCGAGGGGCTGGCGAGCTCCTGCACGAGTCGCGTCGCGGACGGCGCCTGGTCGAACGACACGATCTCGCCGTGAGGGTTTGCGGACTGCCAGACGTCGACGACTTCGCGGCGCTCCAGCTCGAGAAGGAAGTCGTCGGGCGAGGCGAGCAGCAGAATCCTCGGGAGGCTCACGGTTTTGAGGTCCGCCGTCATTACGGGCTTTGGGATCGTTCGCTCAGCGTAGCCGATTCCGGCCCATCGTGTGGACCGGTTACATCTCGCCGCGGTCCTGGAGCTCCTGGCAGGCGACGCAATGGCGCGCCCACGGCAGGGCTTGGAGGCGCTGCTTCTCGATCGGCTTTTCGCAGTGCACGCACAGGCCAAAGCGCCCGTTTTCGAGACGCGCGAGCGCCTCATCGATCAGGCGCAGCATCTTGCCCTCGTTCTCCGAAAGCGAGAAGGAAAACTCTCGCTGAAAAGCGCTGGTGGCGCGGTCCGCGATGTCGGGTGCCCCGGACTCGGTCTCGACGGATCCCATTTCCCGCGCGCGGGACACACCCTCCAAGACCTCCTTGCGCTTCGTCTGGAGCTGCTTTCGCATTGTCTTGAGATCAGTTGCGTGACTCAACCACACCTCCCAATCGGGCATTATACTCGAATATCTAACCCAAACCGCCACGGTGATATTGCCCACCGGCGAGGAGATCCGAGGCGCGGTAGAGCTGTTCCAGGAGCAGAAGGCGCACCAGGTGGTGAGGCAGCGTGAGGCGCGACAGGGCAAGCCGTTCCTGCGCGGCGGCTTTCAGTTCCTCATCCAGGCCGAGGTCGGAGCCGATCACGAACGCCGTTCGCCCGGTCTGGCTCCGCTCGTCGAGCCAGCGCGCCAGCTCTGCGGTCGTCCGTTCGCGTCCGCGCTCGTCGAGCGCCACGAGGGTGTCCGAGGGCTCCAGGTGTTTCCGGATGGCGGCGGCCTCCCTGGCCAGGGCGCGGTGGGGGTCGCCTGCGCGTCCCTCTGCCGGCGGTACGCGCACCTCCGAGAAAGGGAAAAACCGGGCCACCCTCCGAGCGTAAACCTCGGTCAACGCCTCGAGCGGCTCGGGCGCGCGGCGTCCCACCCACACCAGCAGCACACGGCTCAGCTGTCTCGGCGCCATCGGATGAGCGTCCGTCGCGATACCCCGAGGATCCGCGCGGCCCGCGACACGTTGCCGCCTTCGAGCCCGAGCACCCACACCGCGTAGATGCGCTGGATCTCCGCGAGCGGCGCGGCGCGCTCGGCAGCCATCTCCATTACCTGCGGCCAGGCACCTGCAGGAAGACCAAGATCGCCCGGGCGAACCGTCCCGCTGTCGGCCTGGACCACCGTCCGGATGAGCACGGTCTCGAGCTCTCTGAAGTTGCCTGGCCAGGGGTACGCGAGAAGCAGTTTCTCGGCATCCGGATCCAGGGCGAAAGCCATGCTTCGCTTCCTCGCAGCGCGGCGCAGAAAGGCGGTGGCGAAAGGCAAAACGTCTTCCGACCGGTGCCGGAGGGCGGGGAGCGTGGCGTGAAAGCCGGCCAGCCGGTGGTAGAGGTCCGGGCGAAACTCGCCCGCGGCCACACGCTCCCGCAAATCGGCACCGGCAAGGGCTATCACGCGGGCCCGGAAAGGCCGGGGCGCGGCGGTTCCGACCGGCAAGAACGCGCGCTCCTCGAGGACCCGGAGCAACGACGTTTGCCCCTCAGGCGGAAGTGCTTCGACATGGTCGAGCACCAGCGTGCCGTCGTCCGCCCTCTCGAGCAACCCGGTGCGGTGTCGCGTGGCATCCGTGAAGGCCCCCGCGCGGTGGCCGAAGAGCGCCGAGGGAATCAGCGTTGCAGGTATGGCACCACAGTCCACGACGACGATCGGGCGACCGCTCCGACCGACCCGGTGGGCGCGGGCGACGACGAAGCTCTTGCCGACACCGGTCTCGCCCTCCAGAATGAGGGAGAGGTCGGAGCCGGCGAACCGCTGGAGGGCCCGCGCGAGCTCCCCGGCCTTGCGGTTACGGGTGACGAAAAGACCTTTCACGTCAATGCGTTCCGCAAGAGTCCAGTGACCTGGGGGGCGTCGCCCCAGAGGCGTTCCAGCGCGTAGTACTCACGTCGTTCCTCGAGGAAGATATGAAGCACGAAGTCCCCGAAGTCCATCAGGATCCAGCCGGCCTGGGAGTAGCCTTCAACGGACAGTGGCCGCGCGCCGTTCGCCACCAGCGTACGGTCGACGTAGTCTGCTACCGCCTGGGCCTGTCGCTGAGAACCGACCGAGCAGATGAGGAAGACCTCCGCGATCGAGGTGCGCTCCGAGACGTCGAGCGCCAGCAGGTGGTACGCTTTCTTCTCCTCGAGGGCGGCGACCGCCAGGCGGAGGCGTGCCAGGAGGTCAGCCTGCATCGACCGGTTCACTCCACTGATCGTACAGGCGATGTTTGACTATGTAGCGATGGACCTCGGGGGGGACGAGTCCGTGGATCGTCAGGCCGAGCCTCAGCCTCTCCCGCAGGTCCGTGGCCGAGATCGGAAAGGGCTCGTGTGCGAGCAGGTAGATGGAGCGCGACGCGTCGACCGGGTCGGCCACGCCCAGGAACGGCTCGACCGTGCGCATGCGCGGGCGAAGGCAGGCGGGCACCTTCACGTTGAGCTCCTCGCCCCAGGCCGTGCCCCGGTGCAGCACCACGAGGTGGGCGAGATCCACGAGCTCCTCCCACCGGCTCCACGTCGCGATCTGCGAAAACGAGTCGCTCCCCATCAGGAAGAACATCTGCTCCACCGCGAAGCGCCCCCGGAGCAACCGCAGAGTGTCGACGGTGTACGTCGGTCCCGTCCTTTCTGCTTCAATCGGTGAGACGAGAAAACGGTCGTACGGTTGGGTCGCGAGGGCGAGCATTGCGAACCGATGGGAGAACGGCGTCATCGGATCGCCGACCTTGTGCGGCGGCTGCGCGGCGGGGACGAAGACCAGGGCGTCGAAACGGAAGGTCTCGAAGGCACGCACCGCCGGCACCAGGTGCCCGAGGTGCACCGGATCGAACGTTCCCCCGAAGAACCCGACCCTCTTCACCCGCGCCCCGCCAGAGCGAACACGGTTTCAAGCATACCCTCGATACCCTCGCCGCTCACTGCCGAGATCACGGTCCAGGGGACGTTCATCTCGTTCGCGAGGCCTTCGAGCTCGCTCCGGCGCGCCGGATCACTGATGGAGTCTGCCTTTGTCCCCACCAACATCGACGTGCGTTCGGCGAGGGCGGGGTCGTGGAGCGCGAGCTCCTGACGCAGCACTCCGACCTGCCTTCGCACCGGTTCCTCGCTGGCCAGATCGACCAGGTGCAGCAACACGCGGCAGCGCTCGATATGCCGGAGGAAACGGTGGCCGAGCCCGGCACCGGCGTGCGCCCCCTCGATGAGCCCCGGGATGTCGGCGAAGACGAGCGATCGCGCCCCGCCGTCGCGGCTCACGACGCCGAGGTAAGGCTCCAGGGTCGTGAACGGGTAGTCTGCGATCTTGGGCCGGGCGGCCGAGACTCGGGCGAGGAGCGTCGATTTGCCGGCGTTGGGGAGCCCGACCAGGCCGACGTCCGCCAGCAGCTTGAGCTCCAAAGAAATGTGGCGCTCCTCCCCGGGCGTGCCCGGTTCCGCGAACCGAGGCGCCTGTCGTGTCGGGGTCGCAAAGTGCTGGTTGCCGCGCCCGCCTCGCCCGCCGTGGGCCACGACGGCTTCCTCGCCGGCCGCGACCAGATCAGCCAGCAGCTCGCCGCTGTCGAAGTCCCGGACGACGGTCCCGAGGGGGACCTCGATCAAGGCGTCGTCGCCGCACGCCCCGCTCTGGTTCGAACCGCGGCCGTGCTCCGCGCGGCCCGCCTTGACGTGGTGACGGTTGTAGAGGTGGGCGAGCGTCGCCCAGTGTGAGCTCGCCCGGACGAGCACGCTGCCGCCGTTACCTCCGTCACCGCCGTTGGGGCCGCCGCGCGGCACGTATTTCTCTCGTCGGAAGCTGACGCAACCCCGCCCCCCGTCGCCGGCCTTCACGAAGATGTGGACCTCGTCGAGGAACATCAGGGTTTGTGGGGGAGCGCGTCAGGCAGCGGGTTCGATCTGTACGAACCGGCCGAGGCGCCCGCGGTCGCGGAAGCGAATGCGTCCATCGACCATCGCGAAGAGCGTGTCGTCGCCGCCGCGCCTGACGTGAGTGCCTGGCTTCCAGCGGGTGCCGCGCTGCCGAACGATGATCGTGCCGGCCGTGACCAGCTCGCCGTCGCCGCGCTTTACTCCCAGCCGCTGGGCGTTCGAATCGCGCCCGTTACGGCTCGATCCTTGACCTTTCTTGTGCGCCATCTTCCCTCCCTACGCCTCGATGGCGTCGATGCGAACCTCGAGGAGGTCCTGCCGGTGACCCGTCGTCTTGCGGTACCCCTTGCGCTTCTTCTTCTTGAAGATGATCACCTTCTCGGAGCGCAGCTCGCGCAGAAGGGTGGCCTTCACCGAGGCCCCTTTGACCATGGGCTTTCCGACCGTCACGTGGGCATCGTCCCGGACCAGGAGAACGTGCTCGAAAACGACCTCGCTGCCCGGTTGTGCGCCGGGCCACACGCGCTCAACCGCGATGCGCTGACCGACTTCCACGCGGTGTTGCTTCCCGCCAGCTTCCACAATTGCGTACATGAGAACCCCCACCCGACCAATCGGGGAACGAGATTTCTAGCACAGCGAAGCCGAAGTGTCAAACTCAGAGACCGCTTTGCGCTGACAGGGCAAACACCTGCACCCCTCTTGCCTCGAGAGCAGGCGGCCCGAGCGAGGCCACGAACGCGTTCCACCGACGCCAGCCCTGGGGGTCGCGCCACGGCGCGACCGGGTACCCGGCCCCGAGGCGGCCGAGTTCTCCCCAGTTGACCAAGATGTGGGTGAAGCCCTGCTGACGGAGCCGCCGGCACGCCTCGCCCGGCGAGCCGCTGGCTTCGAGAACGGACCGAACCGGCGACACGTCGTGCTGCGACGGGGCGACGAAGGCCCGTGGGAAACCGAACCCTCGCGGCTCACCGACGAATAGGACCCGTGCATCCGATGGAAGGCCTTCGGCCGCGGCGAACGCGGGCCGGGGGTCGTTTGCAACGAATCTCGGGTTGACGACTCCGGCACCCGTGAACACCTGCTGGCCACCGATCCCGGCAAGCTCGCCAGCCGCCAGCGCAACACCGCTCGCCGCCAATACACCGAGCGAGAGCCCGGCCGCCCAACGGCCAGACCGTCCGATGCCGGCCGATGCAGCCGCCAGCGCCGCGAGCATCGCCGCCGCAGGCGCAAGGAATCTCGGCAACGTTCCGGCCAACCCCCAGGTCAGAAGAGCCGTTCCCGCGAGGGCTGCCGCCAGTCCAACCGGGCGATGGCGACGCGACGCGACAGCAAGCGTTGCCGCAAGAACTAGCGGCCCGAGATAGACCATGTGAGGGGCGATCGCACCGAGGATTCCGCCCAGAATCTCTTGCACTGAACCACCCTGCCCGAGAAGGACGTTCGCGTCACGCCACAGGGTTGCAACGCCCTCTCGTTGCCAGCCGATCGGCGCGAACGGGTCGCCGAGCAGCACGAGGTTCTTGAACCACCACGGCGCGCTGCCTGCCGCAGCGCCGGCCACGGCTGCCAGTGCAGCCCGCAACGGGCGCGACGACCGCACAATGACGAGCGCAATCACCAGTGCACACCAGGGTACCGCCTGCAGCCGGGCGGCGACGGCGGCACCCGCCAGCAGGCCCGCGAGGGCGGCTGACCTTACCGATTGCCGGAGGTCAAGCACGACGCCCGCTGCAGTCAGCATCCCCGCGAGCGCGTACCCTTCCGCTGCCGGAAGTCCGGGAACGAGCACATGCCCCGGCAGCAGCGGTACGCACCCGGCCGCCAGCCATGCCGCCCAGCGCGGTGCGCCCAGCACCCGCGCGATCGCCCCGGCTCCTGCACCGGCAGCGATGAAGCTGCACCAGTGGAGGAGCGCCGGCGCCCGATCGAAGCCTTCGGAGAGGGGGATCACGGCCATGAGCTGTGCAAGGGGGGGGAACGTGGAGAACAGGTCCTCCGAGTGAGCGCGGAGGCCTCCCTCGAGCAAGCCTTGCCACGGCAGGCCGAGGTGGTACACCAGAGCGTCATAGAAGAATGGAGGTGCAAGCGCCACCGGGAGCGCCAAGAGTGCTCCGGCAACGGGCGCCCAAAGGCATGTCCACTGCCATCCATTCCGGTGCCATCGCCCTCCGGCAGCGATGGCCAAGACAATGGTTATCAGCAGCCAGGTCCGCCAAGCGTGTACCACCCCGAAGAAAGTGAGCACGACACTCAGGATCCAGCTTCCGAGGATGAAGTCGGCCGCCAGGCGCAGGCCTGGCTGCAGCGGGACGCGCACGAGACGGCGGACGCGAGCACCGGCGGCGATTGCCAAGCCGGCGAGCCCCGCGGCCACGACAACGTCGATCGCTGGATGGAAGCCGACCATCGGTTCAGTCTAGCCGCTCCCGATGCACCGTCGAATTTCCAGACCGGGTAATCTATGCCAATGGCGATTCCTCCTGCGCTCATGCACCTGGGAATTCCGGCCGCGCACACCCACGCAACCGTCGAGGGGGCGCCCGGCACGGGGGTGTCGCGGTGATCCGGTCACCCAGGATCGTGGTGGTCATGCCGGCGTACAACGCTGAAAAAACGCTGAGCGCCTGTGTGGCCGACGTGCCGCGTGATTTCGCCGACGAGATCATCCTCGTGGATGACGCCAGCCGGGACAACACGGTACGGCTCGCCCGCGACCTTGGGCTCACCGTCTGCACCCACGAGACGAACATCGGCTACGGCGGAAATCAGAAGACGTGCTATCGCGAGGCTCTGGCCCGGGGGGCTGACGTGGTCGTGATGGTCCACCCGGACCATCAGTACGATCCCAGGATCATCCCAGAACTCGTGCGGCCGATCCTGGCTGGCGAAGCGGACGCCGTGTTCGGAAGCCGCATCCTCGGCGGAAAAACGCGCGAGGGTGGCATGCCGGGTTGGAAGTTCATTGCCAACGTGGCCCTTACGCGCCTCGAGAACGCAGCCCTGGGCCTGCGCCTGACCGAGTTTCACTCCGGATTCAGAGCCTATTCCCGGCGCTACCTCGAGTCCGTCAGGTTCACCGAGAACTCGAACGATTTCGTATTCGACTCCGAGATCATCGCCCAAGGCGTCTTGGCCGGCATGCGCATGCGCGAAATCCCGATTGCGACGCGCTACTTCCCCGAGGCCTCGCAGATCGGCTTGCGGCAATCGGTCGTGTACGGTCTCGGCATCCTCCGCATGCTGGTGCGCTTCAAGCTCCACGTGCTGCGCTTTGTGCGCCGCCACCAACTCCTTCCCGCTCCCGGCAGCCAAGGCGCCCACAGGACGGAGTTCGACTAGGGCCGGACTCCCAGCAGAGCGCGAACCTCGATGGGGCCCTCCCGAAACACGGGTGTCGTGAACGCCGACAGGAGTTCCCGCCACCGACCGCCAGCGTCGGGGTTTCAACTCGAAGGACGCGGAAGTCGGGACCACCGAGTCGGCCGACCTCGCCCAAGTTGGTGAGCAGGTGCGTGAACCCCGCCGACCTCAGGCGATTCACGCGCTCCGCTGCCGAAGATGCTTCCTCGATGAACGCCTGCACAAGCTGCCGGTCGTACGGGGAACCGACGTGGTGCGGCCGCGGGCACCCCCATGCCCGGCCTTCCCCAACCACGAGGATCCGCGCCCCGGTCGGGAGCAGGGCGTCACAGCGCGGGTACGCCGGGAGCGGGTCGTTGACCGTTACGGAGTGCCGCCACGCCTCGCGGCCGACACTCCCGACCCAAGTCGGACCCAAGCCGAGCGTGCCGAGCACGAATGAGGCGAGCCGGACGAGTCCGCAGAGAGCGTTCGCCGGCCGACCGGCCACCGAGCAGGCCCCCGAGACCCGCGATACCGGCCGCCAGCAACGCCGTTACGAGGAGGGCGGTGATTTCGTGCACGCTTGTATTGTGCGGCAGATTGCCGCCGGCCGTCGCGGCCTACAAGGGTTCGTACAGGGTTCGACGCTGCCGGGGAGAGAAACCGGCGTCCCTGATCACCCGCTCCATCTCGTCGCGCGACATGCGATGGTGAGCGCCCGCAGAGGCGACCACGTTCTCCTCGAGCATGATCGAACCCAGGTCGTCGGCACCGAAGAAGAGAGAGAGCTGCCCGATCTTGGGTCCCTGCGTCACCCAGGATCCCTGGATGTGCTGGACGTTGTCGAGGGCGAGGCGGGCGATCGCCAGCGTCCGAAGGTAATCGAAGCCGCCCGAGACCGGCACCTCGCCTTCGATCGCCGTGTTCTCTTCCTGGAACGTCCATGGAATGAACGCTGTGAACCCGCCGGTGGTGTCCTGCAGCTCCCGCACCCGGAGCAGGTGCTCGACTCGGGCGCCGTTGTTTTCGCCGACGCCGAACATCATCGTCGCCGTTGTGCGCATCCCCTGCCTGTGCGCCTTCAGATGGACATCGAGCCACTGAGCCGTGGAGGCCTTGGCGCGCGACCAGATCCGCTTGCGGGTCTCGTCTTCGAGGACCTCGGCGCCCCCTCCGGGAATCGACTCCAGACCCGCTGCCCGCAGGCGCGCGATGACATCCGACAGATGCAGTCTCTCGACCTTCGCGATGTACCAGATCTCCGGCGCCGAGAACGCGTGAAGGTGCACCGCAGGGAAGGCGGCCTTGAGCTGTCGCAGCAAACCCTCGTAGAAGTCCATCCGAAGGGCCGGATGGACTCCACCCTGGAGCAGAATTCCGGTCCCCCCGGCCGCGACGGTTTCATCGATCTTCCTGGCGATCACCTCGAACGGCAGGATGTAGGCGTCGTGCTCCTCGGGCTTCCGGTAGAAGGCGCAGAACCGGCAGCGGTAGACGCAGACGTTGGTGTAGTTGATGTTGCGGTCGATGATGTAGCTAACTTCGTCAGGGGGATTCATTCGGCGCCGAACGGCGTGGGCCGCTGCACCGAGCTGGTGCAGGGTCGCCCCGTTGAAAAGCCTCTCAAGTTGCTCACCCGACAACCGCTCCCCGGCGACGGCCTCGGCGAGGATGCGTCCGGCCTCCCCTCGGTCGCTCCGTGCCTGGCGCCCATCGAACACGGCGTCAGACCGCATGCCACACCTGGTCACGGCGGGGCAACAGCCCGGCATCGCTCGCGCGACGCAGGAACTCCTGCATCCCGGCGCGCTCCCGGTCCCCGAGCCGGAACGTCAGCGTGTTTTCGAGGTACTCCCGGGTCTCCGCCACCCCGACCCCGTGCGCCTGCGCCCACCCGGGCACGAGGTCGCTCCACTGTCCCTCAGCGTGGCGGAGAGAGCGCTCGAGCAGGGCTTCGATCCCCACTGGTGCCATCGGCCCAACCCCCCAAATTGCAAAGACAAAAGGGAGCCCCGACCATTCCGCCCATGCGCCTGCCAGGTCCACCTCCAGGAAGCCGGTCCGTCCGTGCACCGCGAGCGCGGGGTCGCCGATGATCACCGCCGCATCGACGCCCTCCAGCATCTCGTCCAGGGGTGGCTGGCGGGAGACCACCCACGGACGGACGC
>Ga0116107_1001483_pt1 | contig 13856 bp, 18 predicted proteins | sample June2015DPH_6_10_FD_88969 | JGI IMG/M metagenome (GOLD analysis project Ga0116107, IMG submission 88969) | Peatland microbial communities from SPRUCE experiment site at the Marcell Experimental Forest, Minnesota, USA - June2015DPH_6_100 | ecosystem: Environmental > Terrestrial > Soil > Wetlands... | reverse complement strand
GACGAAGCCGTCCGGCACAGGGAGTCCGAGCGCCGAGAGAAGGGCGAGGCCCTCAGCCTTGCCTCCCGCACCGACGCCGTGCGCGTCCGCGATCGGGATGCAGCGGGGGGCGGTGCTCACGGGAACCCCGCGTCTGAGAGGGAGGACGGGAAGCGGGTGATCTCGAGCCAGCAGACGTTGGGCTCCGAGCCGTTGTCGAGATGTGCCTGCACGAGCGCCCGCGCGACCGTAGGTTGTGATGTCACCGATATCAACTCCTTTTGTATCTTCGGTATCCTCTTTTTTAACTCAAATTCACTTATGTTGCAATAACCGAATAACCTCGTTTTTTTAGTACATAAAAAGCTTTGCTAAAATATGCCACGTTGTAGACACAATGCTGAACCATCTGATGATTTTTGCGGCAAACAGCGTGCCGGCCATAATTACCGTGGTATATGTGTAACGTTTAACCCCTACAATGTTAGCGTCATATCGTGAGTTCCATAAGCATATCATCTCCTCTGTTCAAAATCATTCAGGCGGTCCACATGCGCATCGGCGTGTTTTGCGACGCTCCAAAACAGCTGAGCATTAATGCGACGGCAAGGTCATCATGCTCGCCGACAGAAGCGCGCACTGTCCATGGCCGCCCACTGACCGACCTCGTTTGGTGGGTACGCCTTCATCATTCAGCTGCGCAGTAATGTGTCTGTACGGCTTACCTTGCTGCCGCCATGCCTTGACCCGCGCTATCATGCCGCACTCGCTACTATGGCTTCATGCCCCTAAGAGTACCCTGCATCCGTCAATCAAAACGACCGCTGAAAGAGTTGTTTTGTTAAAAAAACGGCATCAGTCACGACGCCGCCACCATGTGAACGTACACGATGCTTGTTGACGGCCATATTGCGCGGTACGTGGAAAGTTCAAAAGAAAATTGCGGTAAAAGAAAAATTACGCCTCCGTCACGTTACGGAGGCGTTCCTGACTTTTCGTTGCTCTATATAGTCTCCATATCGGTATCAGCAACCCCTGAGAATGTTAAGGGGGGCTACCCGCGGAGGACCATTGGGGCCAGAGACCGGAAACATCACTCTCGCTATGGCAGAGGTTGCCGCTAGTGGCGCTGACACACACTAGGGTGTGGAGGTTGGGGTCGACGACGGCGGCCGGTGAGGCATTAGACAGCGCCTCAGGAGGATTTCCGCCGAGGGTGCGCCAGGCGGACCATCTGGAGCCCTCGGGATACTTATTCCAGAGCTGATGGTTAGTGCTTTGTACAAAGAGGTTGAGGGTTTGGCTCACGGCTGGTCCCGTGTTGGGGGCGACTTGCCCGCCGAGAGAGGCCCATGTGGACCATCCACTGCCATCCCATTGCTTCCACCAAACGGCACCGTCGGTGCCGCGCGCAAAGACCTGGATGTTAGTGGCGTTTGACGACCAGCGCGTCGCAGCGGGTGACGAGGTCAGGTTCCCGCCGAGATTTTCCCAGTTGGACCACGACGTGCCGTTCCACGCTTTATGCCACAGGGCGCCTTCGGTGCCGTCTACAAAGACGTCGAGACGACCTGCTGACGATGAAGAGACCGCAGGGCCGGTGCCTGAAGCAAGTTGCCCGCCGAGTGATATCCAGGTGGACCAGCCGTTCTGGTAGTACTTCTGCCAGAGCCCACCGTCGGTGCCGCGCGCAAAGACGTCGAGGCGGAAGTAGCTGTAGTTCATGGAGACGGCGGCGGGTGATGAGGTACTCACTCCGCCGAGGGAGTCCCAAGTGCCGCTACCGTTAGTGTGCCAGAGAGTGCCATTAGTGTCGACGGCAAAGAAGTCGGCATACCCACTGTATCCCGTGGGGGCCTGTATCCCACCCGATGAGGTCACGGCGGGGCCGGTGCCGGCCATCGTTGTGCCACTCACGCTCGCCGCACTGCTTACCACAGCAAAAAGTGAGACGAGCATAAGAGTCGCTAAGACGATGCTCGTCGTAATACGTTTGTTCATTCGTTTCGCCTTCCTTGATGTCCTTCGCTTGAAAAGAACATCAAAGCCCAAAAAGGCAGCGTGATAACTTAAGTGTTGTCATTTGTTGTCATTTAGCTGCGAGAAGAGCATAATGGGCTGCGTTCGGTCACCATGGCACACGCCGCGGACGGCGATAATACTCCTCGCAATACGAAACGTGCTCGCTATCGCCCCGCAGCTTACAATGGGCGTACTTCTCGCACCTTTGGCAGCTCATCACACTTGCATTTCATGCAAGGCAGCATAAGGAGGGCTATCCCTGTGGTGGGAAACTAACCGTTAGCAACATTTATGCGCCTTTGACAAACAAAAAAAAGTTTTGATTATGCCATCAGAAATTTCAATCCCCCTGGAAAGAGCAGTTGAGTTATGCAAAGCCCACAGAGATAAAACACCGTGCACGGATGTTAAGTCAATGCTGGGGATGCGTGAAGTACTCTAAAGGAGTCCCAGAAAAGATGTGTTTCTATAAGCCCCCTAACAATGATGGATGCGAAAAGGTAAATAAGCTGTTTGGGGCCGAGGATTAGACAAATGAAGAACAGCGAGTGCGTAATTTATATCATGCGTAATTTATATCACAACTAAAAACGGTAGTGTGCAGAGCTTTCAAAAAAGCGACAAACTGGGGTGGGTACAGACAAGCTCGAAAGGTGTTGAGCGTGCCTGTACAGCAGAGCAGGTACTTTCTCATATCCTACCACTCCTCGCTAATAAGCAGAAGTATGAGAAGCTAGCTACGCTCAAAGTTGAGGTAAAAAATGACTGAATGTACAGAGTGAGTAAAAAGATACAGGAACTATGCGTAGCCGTATTCCCGACTTTGATGTATCTGCACTTGTATCCTTTTGATAATTTGTCGCAACTGCTGACGTGCGTCGTTGGGCAGCCAGCCATCGTGCACGCGGTCTTGCAGGTATTGATAAGCTTCCCAACTGGCCGAGCACTTCCGTAAAAGTTTTTCGACAGCCATATCGGCGTAGTCGTTCTTGTAGTCCGCGAGTTCAAGGATGAGTTCATCAACCTCTACGCAATCGTTGTTCACGGGGCAAGATAGTGGGTATATCGGCGTAACTGTTAGCTAAAAGCAGAGCGGAAGTGTAGCAACTAAGGCTGTTAACCGCCCCGCTTACTTTTAAGAAGGAAGACTTATGCGGACCAAGCATCGACCCTTACAACAGGGGCGGTAACAGCCTTAGAACTACGAAACCGAGGCATCCCATAGATATAGCTAAAACCTATTTGAAGTTTTTTTACAAAAAGTTTTTTTACAAATTTAGTACGTTACGGCGGTTCGCCTTCCCGTTGTGCTTCGGTGAGCCGGTGCAGTTCGTCACGCTTGCATCTCCTGAACCAGCGTAAAGAGGTCTATCCGCTCTGTGGGAGACTAACCGCAGCCAAACGACAACCTAAGTTATCAGCCCCCATTTCACCTTTTTTATGATAAAGAACGTAACATCCTCTAGTCACTTCTCTTTAAGACACAACCACGCGTTGTCTTTTTTTAAACTGTAAAAACGGCGGTCACTACCACCGCCGCCAACGTGAGAGGAGTGAAAAATATGGCGAAATTCTTGGGCTTGTGGCGCTTCAACTTGGTGGCGCCGTGGCCGACCGACCCGGTTGAAGCTGCAAAGGTAATGAGATGATGTTTGCAGCGATGGATAACATGTTACAGACAGGTGAAGTGCAAGAGTTCGGCTTCTTCTCAGGTGCAACATCAGGATACGTAATTGCGGGCGGAGAATCCAAAGATGAGCTCAGGAGGTCGCACTCGTTTTATCCCTTCATTGAAAGCGAGGTGCACGAAATAGTGCCCTACGAAACAGGGAAGGAAGTCGTGAGGGGGTTTTTGAAAGCCAAAGCAGAAGCAATGAAGCCGTAATTCTTGGCGATTGCTCACGGAATAATCCTTTTAACAATTAGCTTGTTATTAATTCAAAGATAACGCTTAAGCTGTGACACGGCCGTTTTACGCTTTTGATTCTTCCTTTCAAGGGGGTGAGGTATACATCAAAAAGTTGTTAGCTATCATCGTGCTTGTTCCAGTCGTTTGCACCAATGCTCGTTGCACCACCACAAGCAATACCACGCAAACACCAAGTGCTACCTCAAGTGCGGCGACACAGCACGACGCTTTTCTTGGAAAATTACCTTACGGCCTACAAAAACGAGAAGTACTCGGATAGCAGCATACACGTCCAAACCTGGGAGCTCGACTGGATTAACAGCACGTCAGCACGCTTACAATTTACGGAGCTCAATAAAACCACAAACCGGACCGTGAATGCAGATGAGACATTCGTTGTATTTCCAACGACACAAGACGCGAAAAATTACGTTAACGCTATGAACTTGGCAGAATACCGTCTCGCCAGCACGGAATACACAGGTGGGGGCCATCAGAATGTAAAGGGCCACGCACCGCAGATTTGCAAAGACTACATGTACAACGAAAGAAATCCGTTCAATATCTCAGAATATAAGCTCACGATATCGAACAACTCGATAACATCTTTGTAGTGTCTATAGCAAAATTGTTGAGCTGACCCTCGAGATTAGGCTGCGGCGAAAACCAAAGGAGTTAGATGAGCTTTAGATTGAGACGAGGTTTAACGCCTCTTTTCTTCATTTTCCTTATTGTAGTGAGTGCAGCAGTTAACGCACAAACAGGCACAGGCGTAGGAGCGCCCCTTGTTGATTTTGGCACGGTCGGACGTGGAGGGAGCGCAGAGCGAAACGTGATACTCTACAACCCCGGCAACAATTCGACGTTCACTTATTCTGTCAACTTCACCAATGTTACGAACACGAGCGGACAGCTAACGGCGACGCCCTCAAGCGGGGCAATCGCTCCAAAATCAAACGTAACCGTAGCCGTGATGCTTGACGTGCCGAGCGACGCCAAGGAGGGCAATTTCAGCTCAAGCATGATCGTTAATACGTCAACGGTCTTCCCAGCGATAATCGCTACTATCACTTACACAGTCCAAGGTAACGCACCCGCACCAGCGCAAGGCATAGACGTGCCTCTCATTGCTGGGGCTTTTGGAGTCTTTGCGGTCGTGGCTATTGCAGCGGTTTATGTTATCTTATTGAGGGGAAGATGATGACCGACACTGACACCGATAGTGAAATGACATGCGAGGCTATTGCTGATGATGAGATGCACGCATCGCCTCCCCTGAATAGCCTGAAGGAGATAACCGCGCTGTGGCATCTGTGCAGTCGAGTTTTACGTGTTTATATTTCAAACAAAGGATGGCAAGAGGTAGGATATATTGATAAAAAAAGTTGTAGCCATAAAAGCGCTTGTTACGGTTGCTACGCTTTCGGTGGCGGGTTCCACATCATCAACTAGCAGCAACCAAGCAGCAAGTAGCGCATCAAGTGCCGCAACGGGTAAAAAGCTTGTTCAACGCGATATTCTAAAATGTCCCTGAGCTGTCCTGCGTCACACGCGGGAAAAGTGACGTCGATGTAGAGATATGACGATTGGTCCCTCGGCGTCAGTTTCAGACCGGTGCATTTATAGTATGTTCCGGCACCTTCTTTAGATGTCAAATAACGTTTGCGAGGGAATTGTAAGAGGCCATCATGCAGTTAGGTAAACTATTCTCCTTTATCACAGCGATGCTTCTCCTCACCGTCGTCATCGCTGGATGCGCCTCCACGAACACCTACCCGGTCCAGCCAACCTCGCACGACGCACTCCTCGAAACGTTTGTTGCTGCTGACTACAACTACACTGTACGCAACGTAACTGTCAAAGCGTGGCAGACGAGATGGCTCAATGGCACCAGCGTCAACGTCGAAGCAACGGGGACGTTAAAAGCGAATAACACCACAATGTATTCCAATCGGACGTTGACCCGGTTTTCTTCAATTGAGGCGGCAACAGCATACGTCGGCAGGCAAAATCTCAGCGGCTATGTCGTGGCGCATACTGCAAACGAGAGCGCTAAGGTGTACCAGCTGGCGACAGGTAATCCTCCAACTATATTTAAAGCGTACCAGCGCACCTCACAGAGTGCGAACAACGTAACTACGGCTGAGGTGACGCAATGCGATGATATCGTCGTTACAGGCAACACAACGTTGACCGGGATAGTGGTTGCGACCCCACGGCCCTCAAGCAGTCCCTCGCCAGTTCCAACCCCATTACCGACGCCGGTACCCACCACAGCGCCCACTCCAACGCCCACTGTCTCACCCACTGCCAGACCCACTGTCTCACCCACTGCCAGACCCACTGTCTCACCCACTGCCAGAGCAACTTAGTGCCCTTTCTCACACCCACTTAGTGCCCAGTCCCGCAGACATTGGGGAATGAATTGACCATTTATCTATTGAAGCTTATTTAACGCTCGCCGCTAGGAATAAAGGCCAATTTGACGCTATTTATGACGTCAGAAAAAAACCGATTAAGCCATTATAGCATGGTTCATGTGAAAAACAAAGAAGTGTCAAGAAAACGAGACGCGGCATGCCGGCCAAGAGCTCCGACCGCGCAGATTCTCGACAAGGGTTCGTTAAACGTCTCCCGACTTAAAGTTTGGGTGTCCCTTGTTTTTTTTTGCCGTCGCTCGTTCTCGGGAGACGATGACCTTGATACGCTTGCTGGTAGCACCGACCGATACGAGGGGGAAAGGATGATTGAGAACGAACTAGTCTTAAGGGGCAACGACGCGGAGCTATTGGGTCGCGCGCTTCCAGAAGTCAAGGCAAAATTCTATGAGGAGTCCGAGATGAATCTAGATGATACCCAAGCACTCGATGCACTCCTTTCGAGTTTCAGAACTGTGGAGACGGAGAACAGGAGAGGAGATCGCCCATTCGAGCCCTGAGTTAAACAAAAGAGGGTCCCAGATTCTAGAAAAAAGCAGCTGCGGGAGAAAAGTTAAGGGGTAGGCATTTTTTGCGCTAATCGAGTTTTTACTGCAACATACGTACTGACCTATTTAATGCATCGCGCGATCGGTCCAAAGGAGGGACACGCGTGGTTAAGAACGACCAATATCTGAGAGGGGGTGAAAAACGACCGGATCGCGCATCCAAGCCGTTTGTTGGCCCGAAAGGGGAGGCGGACCAAGGTTTTTTGTCAAGCATCGACCGAGGCAGGCCGAAGCCTTGGACGCCCGTCACAACCATCAAGTCGCGACAAACACTTGTCGAGCTGTGAATGCTTAATCGTTTCTTAAAGAGACTCAGGAGATCTATATAGTGTATGAGGCAAGCGTTGACGTAGATCTCCTCTCTCCTTGACTATAGAGGTGATAGAGAAGGATGCAAGCGAAAGAGAAACAGGAGCAACCCATTAACTGGTTCGTCCTGCCGAACGAATCGTATAACTGGGGCATCATCGTGGAAAAAAAGATTGTTGAAAACCCCCAGCGCGAGGTAGCTAGCGAAACCGAGGGGATCAAAGTGCTCGTTGATGGGATCGACATACTACCGATAAAGATGGGGTCCCGCTTCTTAGCGAGAAGCAGGCCTTGAAATCAGTAATCTATCTGCCATAGCCAACATAAAATTAGACCTGCTTTGGGTAGGTCAGGTTCGGTAACCCATCCATTGGATGAGGATAGTGGCTGAAAACCACTTTTTTGAGATATTTCGTAAAATTGCTTTGAATGCAAGCAGGATCAATGTATATGGCCCCCCCTAAACGTCGTTAGAAGCCAGGAAGGGGGAAACCATTTGAGTTGTATCATATCGGCGTTTTTTCACTTTTTGTTTTCGATTGATTAGTTTATCACTTTAAAGGGCTTCTGTATCTGTCTTTATAATGCAGTTATACCCAGTTCTCATAGGGTGTTAATATGCAATATTACAATGAAGAAAAAATGCAAAATCTCAGACTGAAAATAGAAAAAGAGATTCTGAGTTGGCCTAATGTAACTACGAAAAAAATGTATGGTTGTCCATGTTACAAAAATAAGGAAAAATTATTTGCATTTTTGGTTACGGATGGCGTGGTCCTCACAAAAGTGAGTGAACAGGACAAAACTCAATTATCGAAAGAATTTACGATTAAGCCCTTCCAAGCAGGAAAACGAACAATGAATAAATGGCCACAGATAAGTGTTGATGAGACAACTGACGTGGAGAAAATAATTCCATTTATAATTAAAAGTTATGACCAGTCACAGACATCATCATAAAATGAAAGTAGACAAACTGCAAGCGCCTCGCTGAGGCGATATCCTTGTTTACTCAAAAACAGTTAATGCTTTCGCATTTTTTGTCTGTCGGATTCAAAAACGCTACATTTATACTCTTTTGCGCAGCCTAATGCGCGATTCAGTCCATCATTAACGTGCGCAGTGCGTCGTTCCCTTACATTCGTTACCTATGTCTAGAAAACCAACACAGCCTCGATTGCCGGCCGGGACGACATAAAACCAGCGTTACAGCATCATTCGGAAGAAGAAGGACGCATTGAGCTCCTAGGCCCGAAAGTAAGTAAGTCTGCTGTGCGCTGTCGAATGATTAAACGAAACGCGCTATGCTGTCCCACGGTCCGGATCTCTCCAAAAATTGCGACAGTAGGAAATTTCAGGCAGATTGTCAAAGAGTGACATGCATGGCAATGCGTTAATGTCTCTTGGGGCTGCGCACTGAGGGATACCATGATCTCTCCAGCGCTTCTGCCACGAGTTCGGAGCTTCACGAACAGGCGTCTCTTGGGCCACCTCGATTGCCTTAGCGTCGGCCTTGACTTTATAGACCTAAGAACAAAATTAACATGACTATTTGTATTACAATTACCACGATTAGTAGCTGCACTATCCTGTCATTTTTGTGTTTTATTTCTAAAATCAGGTTTTTCAAGTCATCGTGCTGGTCCGGTGTGGCGGGCCAAGGTATCTCCGCATCAGTCTCCATTTTCAATAACCTCCCGTTTAACGGCCTCTGATTCTGTTCGGTCACGATCTCTTACTCAGTTAGTACGCGCCGTGCTAACGCGGGCGTTGAGCTTGCTGTAGCACCGGCCTGTTTGTCGGACATTGGTATTGCAATCACACATCGAAGGCACAAGTCGGCAGAAGATTGAATCAAAAGCATAAAGCAGCGTTAATAGTGCTTAAGCGTTGTCTCTTAGTTGCGTTGCGTGGCTCTTTTCGCGACGGGCATTTCGTACCTAACGACCTTAGAAAATACTGTGAGTAGCAGGGCGACATATTGCAGTGGGATCAGTCGGATAGGGCATATATCTTGACACACGGCGTTTCAGGCGTTGAGTGGGCGCATTATCGGCATCCATTGTCTGAGCAGGTGTATGATGTGTATATGCGGTATTGGAAAGATGGCCGTTTCAGAACCCTCGTGATATGTAGTCTTCGCCAGTTGAGTATCGCAAAGCGCGGGGACATTACACGCATAGATGAACAATAGATAAATCGTCGGTCAGGTCGCTCGCATCTATGTTTTCCACGGTTTGCTCTCCCCACGCAGGATCTCGAGGAATTAAGTAAGCCGGGGTCTGGTCAATGAGCTTCAGGCGGCTATCCCATTGGGTAATGACGCGTGCGTCCTTCAACTGCCACTTCACTTCTATGTCCATATCAACGGACTTTAATGAGTCATTAACAAGCGACGCCCCGAGCTTAGAGCTCGCCTCACAGATAAGCTCTGCTCCCGGCAGCGCATCAGCGAGTGATGAGAAAAAGCGCTTGATCTCTGCCTCTTCAAAGAACCACAAAATACCCTTTGCTAACATGAAGATGCCGTTGTCGGTGTGATCCATGTCAGCACACCAGCTCATGTCAAACAGCGACTTGGCAATGTACTTGACTCGATCGGTTTCAGGCAGTAACTGCTTACGCAGAGCGATGACGCTCGGAAGATCGAGGTCGTACCATTCAATGGATCCGTTATCGACTCTGTAAAAGGCTGTGTCGAGGCCTGCGCCGAGATTCAGTATCGACGCATCAGGATGTGTGCTGATGTACGCTCTAAGCTTATCGTCGAACTGCCGCGCTCGTGCCGCAGACCTGAAGCTTTCCTCAACAGTGAAGCGCTGCTCGAAGATTGAAAAATCGTAGTCAAGATGATTGACGAGCTCAATAGCTTTAACATCGTTCAGTAGCTCAGGGTGTGCTTTGCTTGCCTGCGCTCTGTGCCACAGCGGGACTACTAACGTTTTTTCAAGTGAACTGAGCTCAAGGCTCATAATTCATCGAGAGATGAGATAGATGTCATAAAGCTTTTGTTAGCGCGTAGGATGAATGGATAAGTCCCCGCTGCAAGAGCACGTGTATGACGTGTATGTGAAGTGCTGGAGAAGCGTGCGGTTAGTGTGCGAAGATACGTGGCTGATCGATAATATCGATGAAAGCACGTGCACGGGCAACGGCACTGCGTTCATGAATATTTTTCTTTCAATCCCCGTGCAAATACCCGCGCCTCCTCCAGGTCGTCCGCATTTGGTCTTCCCTTATTAGTCCCCCCGACAAGTTTCAGAGGCCCCCAGGTATTCGATCCCTTGCAGGAGAACTCGCCCACGACGGAGAATCCTCGATTCATCAGCAGCTCTTTCACAGTAGCATGCCTCTGTATTCCCCCTTCACCGCTCGTAGAGAAGATAAAAGCTCGTTTTCCCGTGACGGCCGGAAGCGCCTCCACAAACTGGAGGAGCGTCTTATGGAACTTCATGAAATAAATCCCTGATCCAAATCCGATCAGGTCATACGCCGTGAGGGTGTCGGGTTGCGCCTGACTGATAGGGACGAGGTCCGCCCCCAGCACTTCTGCAATCACCTTTGCTACTTTTTCCGTGTTCTGGTGGTGAATCGAAGCAAAGACAACCAATGTTTTCATGGTAAGTGCCCTTGATGGTGCTTATGGTTCATATGCTCTGTCCTAGCGACCGCCCCTACGATCACTATCGTGCCGATCGTCCAGAAAGTGACAGCCCATACCGTTCCATACCTTGTCACGATCAGAACCTGAAACTCATACTGTGAAGATGTTGTGAAGATGTGCTAGAATGCCCCGGGCGGTTCCATCGGTGCAAAAAAATAATCCCATAAATCCGCCGGGCTGAACCGCCGCCGCTAAGTTGCTTGTAACGGCTTCAGCTTTGCGTAACAGGGCCCCCTCGCAGGATAACATTTAAGCCGCGCTAACGTGTTTTTATTTGTTTAGTCTTTTGTCATTAAGAGAGCTGGAAGGAGTGAGTATGGAAGGATTCAAACACATGACTGAAAGGCATATAGAAGTTCGTAAAGCCCTTTTAGAACGCCTAGCCACAGACGTTGCAGACTATCTCCAAACTCGCTTTATTGAAGAAGCACAAATGTCAGCTGAAGAAAAAGCTTATTGGGACGCTGAAACCGATAGGCTGAATGAGATAGCTGTAAAGAAGCACGGAGAACCCATTTTCTCACAAGACAAGGACGCAGCATTACCACTACGCCTTGAAAAATACACCATTAACCGGGCTGAAGATAACTATTTTTTAACTTTTCAAATATTTGACCCTGAAAAGCCTATAGCTCGTTTTCAATACCTATTCGGTAGCCGAGAAGACGAAACTGATAGAGCTTAAAATTAGGTCCTAAAATGAAAGTTATCGGTGCGACTGTGGTATTTGCGTGCCGACCCGGTTAGTTTCCCACCGCGTAGTCTTTACGCAGCTTTAACGATCGTAGTCGCGTGATGGAGCAAGAGCGCTGATGGTTCACGTGGAGCCGGCCGGCAACACTCACGCTACCACGCCGGCGTTTTACTTTTTTGATTTATTTTTTCGTCAAGGGGGTGGATACGCAAATGGAGGAGCAAAAGTATTGTAAATACTGTGGAGCGGCTAATCCCACCAGTACATCGTTTTGCACAAAATGCAGTAAGGAGTTTGCCAGCGCGTCAGCATCGCCGCTACCCCCGCCTTCGGCTACCAAAGAAAAAGAGAGTCCCAGGTGGCTCCGAATACTTGAGATCAGCGCAGGTCTTATCATCTTTATCCTGAGCGTCGCCGCCTTCTGCCCAGGGGTGAATTGGGGTTGGACAACATTCCTTGCATTCCTAGTAATCGCGCTAATTGTCCTAGAAATTGCATATATCATACGAATATTTGCAAAGGGCATTTCGGGACGGCGGCGGCTCAACTTGATTCTGTCAGTGCTAGCGACCCTCATCGCCGTCTTGGTACTCGCCACTCTGTTTTTCTATGCATCTTTTTTGACCCTAATCTCCCCGTTAGCCTTAGGATTGCTCTTTGCCGGAATCGCGAGCGCAGTACGCGGCACAGGGGGCGGCAAATCGTGGGCATCATCGCCATTTTCGTGGGCGTCGTCGCGTTAATATACCCAAAAATCGTGGGCATCATCGCCATTTTCATAAACCTCGGCCTGTTAATATCTCTAACTCTCACCTACCCAGAAAACGTCGCAGCGCTGATTACACTGTCCTTGATGATCTTCGGATTGGAGCCGATAATTTCAGGGATAGTGGGGAGGTGGATCTAACCCACTCGTTCAGGGGGTAAAGTGGGGGTGGATACATAAATGCACGAACAAAAGTATTGCACCCCCATATACGATGGCCCTTATACGAAAGGCCGTTTCAGGGTACTTTCTATCTTTTATGAAATGATTAAGCCCGTCACGCTTGCCGCGATTTTCGAGGCCGTTGTCAGTGGCCGGATGCAGACGGTGATGTGCTATTCGACAACGACGTGCAACCGCACGTGCCTATGATTAAGCACAGTCAAAGAATAAACCACCACTGGGCGCCGCGACGTATGTGCTCATACGACCACGAGCTGAGAAATAACGCAGAATCTGGTAGCACCGAGCGCTGAAGGATCAGCATCAATACACGAAGAAGAAAACGGTAGATCACTGTGAGGGAGGATCCACACTGCTTTACGAAGCGAGCGGCTGCGTGAGGTGAACGGTCACATGCCCGTGGGGGGTGGACGTCGGCTCATAAAGGTCGTTGCCTGCATACTCTATCCATCCTTCGACATCGACCGTCTTGATAAAAGATGGAGCGTCCTGTGCTGATATCGGCTAATGTACCTTTGTGAACGCACGGGGCTGTCAGTCGTGGCGGATTCCACGGGATTATCGTGAGTTAAACCGAGCCCATGCGCTACAGATTTAAAGACAATCGTCTGATTGGGAATGCCGTTGCCCTCGCCATCGACCAATCGTCCGGTGGTCACGACGTGATCTCCGAGGTAAAGGTCCTTCGGCGAGGATGACGTAACAATCAACTTCGTATTGGATCGCTTTGCTGTCACAACGGTGACGTTATTGGCGTGACGCTGCCTGGGGGACTTATTAGAAGGGGCACTCCGCTCTCGTCCTTTTCTCTTTTTTGTCCGCCATCGCTAACGACTCTTTTTACTGACCCGATATGAACGGCGGTTTACTACGAGAAAGAAAGTGAGGATCCAACTCTTCACGAAGACGTGAAGTGAACCGTCTCAGGCACGTGAGGGGAGCTCGTCGGCAGGTAAACGCCATTGCCTGCATACTCCATCCATCCTGTAACGGTGATCGTGCTAAGCAAAAAAGAGGGCACGCCGTTTGTTGACACCGTGTGTGTGTACTGGAATGCTCCAGTGCTGTCGGTCGTTGCGGAGCCCTGGGAAATAGTCCCCATTACAGGCACCGACGCTTTAAACGTAACTTGCTGATTGGGAATGCCGTTGCCCTTTGCATCGACCAATCGTCCCTTGGTTAGGACCTGATCTCCTAGGTGCAGGTCGCTTCCCTTCGATGACCAAAGATCAATCAACTGCGTAGCCACTGGCCCGCTAGGCGTCGCGGTTGGCGTGGCCTTCGCGGTTGGCGTGGCCTTCGCGGTTGGCGTGGCCTTCGCGGTTGGCGTGGCCTTCGCGGTTG
>Ga0116107_1001480_pt1 | contig 13868 bp, 8 predicted proteins | sample June2015DPH_6_10_FD_88969 | JGI IMG/M metagenome (GOLD analysis project Ga0116107, IMG submission 88969) | Peatland microbial communities from SPRUCE experiment site at the Marcell Experimental Forest, Minnesota, USA - June2015DPH_6_100 | ecosystem: Environmental > Terrestrial > Soil > Wetlands >... | reverse complement strand
TAGAAATTGCCCAGTGACTTCGACATCTTCTCGCCGTTGACGATCAGATGCTCGGCGTGCAGCCAGTAGCGCACGAACGGCTTTCCCGTGGCCGCTTCACTTTGCGCAATTTCGTTTTCGTGGTGCGGGAAAGCCAGATCAATGCCGCCAGTGTGAATGTCCAGCGTTTCGCCCAGGTATTTCATGGCCATCGCGGAGCATTCGATGTGCCAGCCGGGACGCCCCGCGCCGATGGGCGTTTTCCAGAAATGTTCGCCGGGCTTGGGCGCTTTCCACAAGGCAAAATCGCGGGCGCTTTCCTTGTCGTAGCGGTCGTTGTCCACCCGCGCTCCCGCCTGGATGCCGGTCAGGTCGATCTTGGAGAGCTTGCCGTAATCCTTGAATTTGGCGATGCGGTAGTAGAGCGAGCCTTCGCTCGGATAGGTGTAGGTATTTTTCTGCAGGCGTTGGATCAGCGCCACCATGTCGTCAATGTGGTCCGTGGCGCGGATCCAGTGCTCCGGCGATTCCACGCTGAGCGCGCGGCAATCGGCGAAGAAGGCTTGAATGTACTTTTCCGTGTAATCGCGTATGGAGATGCCCGCCTTCGCGGCATTGGCGATGATGCGGTCGTCCACGTCGGTCAGGTTCATCACGTGGGTCAACTTGAACCCGCGGAGTTTCAGGAAGCGCCGCAGGATGTCCTGGAAAACGAAGGTGCGGAAATTGCCGATGTGCGCGTAGTCGTACACCGTGGGGCCGCAGGTGTACATGCGGATTTCCCCGGGCTCCAGGGGCACGAACGGCTCAACTTTGCCGGAGAGGGTGTTGTGGACGCGGATTTCGTGCATGACGCTTCTGCTAAGCCTTTCCGGAGTATGGCAAACGAATGATTGTAGCCGAGCCATCGCAGCCGCCGCAATGACGCCCGCCGCAAGAGTAACGCGGCCGTTGTGAACGGGACTGTAGCTCAGGCCTTCGAGGCCTGAGGATTTTCGTTGGCGGGTGCCCCATCCTCGTTTTGTGCCTGCCCCGGCCTGGTCGGGGAGGGTGGGTTTTGGGTTACTCCCTGCCGTCATCCCGCCAGTTTTCCCGCTCGTAGGGGCACGATACATCGTGCCCGCCTTTCTCTTGGCTGTAAATTTTCTCCTTCTGATGTAGGGCCCGTCCTTCCGAGGCGGGCCGTTCTTCCGCCGTCGTAGTGGCCGACCTTTGGATCGGTTCTTCGGTTCTCCTTGTAGGGGCGCAGGACTCCTGCGCCCCAGGTCCGCACAATCATCTGATTTGAGCCCCGCGCCCCGCCTCTCGCCCTCGCCGTCATCCCGATCCCGCAAGGGCGGGAGAGGGATCCCTCTTCCTCCTCGCGTCTGGCCCCGCCTCTCTTTTGCCTTTCTCTTGCCTCCTGCTCGCTGATCGCTGGTCACTGATAACTGTCTCACCGGAGTTACCCCCTCCCCCCGTGTGTTTTCGTGAACGATATAAAAACAAAGGGCTTGCGGGCGCGAGAGTGCGCAACAATGTGAAAACAGGAGACTTAGAAATTCACTGTCTTGATCTGCAAAGCTTTTGTTTTGATATGGATGCGAACTGTTGGTGCAGAGAGTGAGTGTACAGGGGATCTGTGGAGCGCAGGCGGGCCTGTGCCGACTTTTCACAGCGCACTATACCACACTATTTACTAACTATAAATAGATATCGTGAGGTACTAGAGCGGAAACTGGGACGAGGACAGGAGGAGGGAAGAGAGCGGGGCGAAGAGCGGACCCACCCTTTGCCAACCCCGCAAAGGGTAGGCCACCCGAGATTGCACCGGCGCTTTACGGCTAGGCCACCCGCCCGGAAGACGTTCCATAGCGAATGTCAGTTTTCCGCACCCTTGGTTTAGAGGGGTGCGGGATTGGACTTTTCTTCCACGGCAGGGAAGAGAGATTCATCGCACAAAATTTAAGGAATTTTATGTTATGGGCGCCTGTATGTCGGACGTGAATGTCCGACCCCCTAAGGAGGGAAAGCGAGGCGGGCAGGCGGGGCAAACAGGACAAGCAGGGCGAGGTTGCACGTGACCGGCAGGGGGCAATTTATCGTCTACTTGACGAGGCTAAGCCCCAGCCCAAAGAAAAATAGCTTTCTGGAATTGCCCATGGGTTGTATAGTGCGGGGCTACCGGGAGCTGAAACGGACGTTGCGGATAAACTCCCGTGCGCATTCGGTCAAGCCTGACTCGCGCATTCTGGTAGCTGTCCCCCGCGGAATCGCAAGGAAGGCTGCAAGTGTGGGTGGTTCCCGAACCAGAGGCAATTAACAAATCAAGGAGGTCCTATGGGACGCAGGGGGTGGTCTATCTCATTGCTCGCAGCTTTATTTTTGCCGGGCTTTGCGCAGAGTAGTGCTGCGCAGTCGCCACGGGCGAAAATGCACGTGATGGTGCCCAAATCAAGCGTCGCTCATCCGGGAGATGCAGGCATTAGCGCACACACGAATCTGCTGGTGATGATGCCGGAAAGCGGCCCCATCGCCATTGATGCCAATGCTCTGCCCAATGAGTTGCCGCCGGTGCCGGGTCTGTTCTACGAGACCCCAGCCTCGCTGGCCTGCGTTTATCGCCTGGTCAAGCACCCCCAACAGGGCTGCAATCCCGACCAGACGACGCAAACGGTCACGGGAGGTTCTGGCGCGATCGCCATCGTCGATGCTTTTGACGACCCCAACGCCGTCAGCGACCTCGCTCTCTTTTCCTCGATTTTCGGCCTGCCACCGGCTGATCTTACGGTCGTGTATGCCAGCGGCAGTCAGCCACCCCTGGATCCCACGGGCGGCTGGGAGTTGGAAGAGTCTCTGGACATTGAATACGCACACGCCATGGCGCCGGGGGCAAAACTGTTCCTCGTGGAAGCGGCTTCCAATAAGGGCAGCGACATCCTCACCGCCATTAATGTTGCCAGCGCACTCGTGGCGGCGCACCGCGGCGGCGAAGTCAGCATGAGCTTTAGCTTTGGAGAGTTTTCCCAGGAGAGCCAATTGGATGGGCTGTTCACAACCCCGGGCGTGGTTTATCTCGCCGCCGCGGGGGATGGCCCCGGAGCCGAGTGGCCGGCGACTTCGCCAAACGTCGTCGCTGCCGGGGGCACGACGATCTCCCGGAATTCCTCTACCGGACAGTTCATCCTTGAATCCACTTGGCAGGATGCAGGAGGCGGCCCGAGTCTTTACGAAGCGCGCCCGCACTTCCAGGACGGCATTGCGGGAATCGTCGGTCCGGCCCGCGGAACTCCGGACCTTTCCTTCGATGCCAACCCCAGCACCGGAGTCTGGCTGGTGGACACCAACCTGTACGAAGGCCAACCGGGCGGGTTTTTTATTGTCGGTGGCACCAGTGTTTCCACGCCTGCCCTTGCCGGAATCATTAACAACGCCGGCAAGTTCCACTCTTCCAGCCAAGCAGAGAACGCCGATATCTACCGCCACTACTTCTTCGACAGGGATGATTTTCGCGACATTCTCTATGGCAATTGTGGCGTCAACATCGGAAACTTCGCCACGCCCGGGTGGGATTTCTGCACAGGAGTCGGCAGCAGCGTCGGCCTGAGTGGGAAGTGACTCAGGGCCAGAGGGCTGAGGTGACCTTCCGGGTGCGGGATTTCTGGATCATTGTCCTGATTGCATTGGCATGTTTAGTTGCTTCGCCAGCGGTGCTTGCGCAGGACCAGAGCAACCCGCCATCCGCCCCGGAACCCGCAAAGCGCCCGGCAAGCGAAGCGTCGCGCAAAACGCACCGCTTCTGGGACAAGGAGAACGACTGGCTATTCGCGGGTGTCGGCGCGTCCCGCACGCTGGATTACTTTTCGACGCTGAACTTCCGCCGCCGGGGCAACCATGAGGTGCTGCTGACGAATGATTTGGTGGACAATCATGCGGCGTTTGCGGCCGTCGAGGCTGGCGCTACGGGGCTATCGATCGGCGTGTCTTACCTGTTTCACTACTATGGTCACCACAAGCTGGAACGGTGGGTCTCGATCATCCATATCAGCGCGGCGACCGTTGGCGCGGCGCACAACTATTCTTTGAAGACCGTTCACACGGGGACTCCTGCGCCGCAAGTTCGGACGAACCCGTAACTGGCAGAAAACATTTCACGCGCCCGCGAATCAAAGAGAATTTCTGCGGGCGATGTTGCCGAGCATGGCGCCGCTGGGCTTGATGGTCCGGCGTTGCGTGGCCAAATCAACGGCCACGATGCCGAACTTGGGCGTGAAGCCGGACATCCACTCGAAGTTGTCGAGGAGCGACCAGGCCACATAGCCGCGGACATCCACGCCATCGTCAATGGCGCGTTTGAGGCCGGCGAGGGCGCGCCCGAAATATTCGACGCGGCGCGTGTCATCGGTGGTGGCGATGCCGTTTTCCGTGACGATGAGCGGCACGCCCGCTTCCTTGCTGGCGTAGCGCACCACATGCTCGACGCATTCGGGGTAGAACTCCCAGCCGACCTGAGTGAGCTCCGCTCCTGGCGGGGCGGGCAAGTCCTTCTTTCCGACAACGGAGCGCGAATAGGTTTGCACGCCGAGATAGTCGCACGATTTTGCGGCCTCGAGCCAAGGGCCGTAAATGTCCGTGCGCTTTTCGGCTAGATGACTGTCCGATGGAGCCGGCTGATCGTCCGACATTGCGAGATTGAATCCGACGGGCATGGCGCTGCGGACTGATTTCATCGCGGCCTTACCCTTGTGGTGGGCGGCCAACAGACCATCACGGATCTTATTGGAATCGCCCATAAAGAACCCTGCGAACTCAGGAGCATGGAGTTGCTGGCGGACGTTAGCGAGACTCTGCTGGAAGACGTCGGTCATATTCTTTCCCTGCATCTCGGGCAGGTTGATCCAATTGAGCAATTGTGGAACGTCCGGCTCATTGAATGTCGAGGCGTAATCCACCAGATCTCCCAGGTGCTTGGTGGCCTTTTCGCAGAAGCGGGCGAAAAGATCGGGCGCGGAGGGATTTTGCCAGGCACCCTTGTAGGCAAACCAGCGAGGGATGGAAAAGTGCGAGTAGGTGAGCAGCGTAGTCAGGTTATGCTCGCGGCAGGTGGCCAGCATGCGGCGGTAATGTTCGAGTTCGGCGTTGGAGAAAAAGCCTTCGTCGGGTTCAATGCGCGCCCACTCGAGGGAAAAGCGATAAGTGTTGAAGCCCAGATCGGCCAGCATGCTGATGTCCTGCGGGTAGAGATGGTAGTGGTCGCAGGCGTCGCCGGAGGGTTCCTTGAACATGCCCTGGGGCAAATGTTCCAGGGTCCAGAGATCGCTGTTGGTATTGTTGCCCTCGACTTGATGACCTGCGGTGGCGCAGCCCCAGAGGAATTTGTCGGGGAAGGATTTGGACTTCTCCGTGGGGCGAGGGGCGGCGTTTGGGGGTGGCGCCGCGTTGGCTGTGCTTGCGAGGGACGTGTTTCCGATGATCCCCACCAGTGCGGCGGCGGAGGCGCCGTGTAAAAGGCTGCGGCGGGAGATGGGGTTGCGTGTCGATTCGAGCAGCGGCAGTTTTGGTTGATTCATGGATGAGTTCCTCCTGGAGGATTTGCAAGGAATTTTGTTGGCAGGTGGCCAAGTCCGAAGGGAGCGGAGATTGTTGACATGGCGGACGAGAAGAGGATAGCAGTTCAACATTTAGAGGGGAAGGCATAGTGAGGAAGAGAAGCGGGTGATGGGCTCGGCGAGGAGATCACCTCAATGCTTTCACCGAAAGCAGGAGGTGGCGTAGGAGCGCCCCAAATGATCAGCGAGCCAGTTTGCTCTCGATGACCAATTCATATTGGGGAATGAGCGAAATCTTGTCCAGGCGAAGCAGTTGATCGCGCGCGGCGAAATCTGGCCTGTAGTTCCGCTCCAGAAAAATCGGAGCGTCTTTCCTTAGGGGAAGGATTTCCAGCGTCAAGTCGCCAACCGCGTGCGCTTCCAGAAAACGGCGCAGACCGATGGTCCATGGCAGTCCATTGAAGAAATCATCCGTCAGCAAGTGCGAGGCGTTCTGCAATCGAGCAACGTCTCCTGCATATTCGATCTTGAGGAAAAGATCGCTGAGACCCTGGAGCGGCTCTTGCGGCAAGCGCAAGCGCCATTTCGCGGCTTGGTCGAAGGCAGCGTCATCGGGAGCTTGCGCAACGCCGGTTGGCCTCCAGGACAGTGGTGGGCCCAACTTGATCGGAGGCGCCGGGCGCGCTTCCTCAATTTTTTCGTAAACGATTTGCGGATTGCGTGATGCCAACGAAGAGGAAAACTCGCCGACACCGGCAAGTCTTTCCTTTGCCTGCAACGGATGATTTGCAATCAGCCTGCCGTCGGGCGCGGGCAGCAGCCGGAAATGAAAATCCGCCTCGCCGTCGGAGCGCAAAAAGATTTGCTGCGCGCTGGCAAAGAATTGCTGGCCGGTCAGTAACAGGTAAGGCCTAGCGCCGAGTTGCACCTTCCACGCGTTCTCGGCATCCGTTTCCGAAAGGAGAATCAGACGAAACGTCTTGCCGTTGGCGTCTTTCCATTGAACAAAAGGCGTCACGCCATCCATCACATCCCGCAAGCAAAGCGCTACTGGTTCTTGAATGGCTACCACACCTTTCTGAATCTCCAGGGGAGGGCGGTTTTCAAAGGCGAAGTCGGCGCGCACTCCAGGCACACGAAGGAAGTAATAAGTAACCTGGTTTTCGTCCTGCAGTCTGGTGAACAACTGCGCGGTGCTGTAGGCGAGAGTTACGCCACCCATACGCAGTTTGAAGGGCCACACAAAATAGGCCCCGGAAGGAATATCCACCGGTTCTTTTGGGAGCTGCAGCAACCCTGCCGGCAACTGAATGTTCAATTGCAGCGCCTTGCGAGCGGGCATCCCTGCCCCGCGGACATAATTATTGAGAAAGACGAAACCACTATCTAGGTCTGCGCGGACCGATACACGGGCGACGGAAAAATCTTCCGGCCCCTTGGGAAGCTGCGCGGGAGGGTACACCTTCATGGGAGCAAGGTCTGCGCCGAACTCATTCAGAAAGTAGTTAAAGATTTTAAGCTTTCGGAAGGATTGTCTCTCGATGCCAAATTCGCCGAGGGGTGCTTGAAAATCGTAGGACTTCACGGGCACGTCGGTGGGATAGTGCGTTGCTTGAGATTCCTCTAGCGTGGTCCGCTTGCCATCGGGATTCTCGCCACCTTGAAACATGTAGGTTCCGTACAGATTGACTCCGGAGCCGAGCATCACGGGAACCATTGCGGCCACATCGTCGGCAGTCAAAACTGGCCGCCGATGATAGGTATCCTGGATACCTCCGCCCATCTCCGCGGTGATAAAGGGCGTGGCCGCACGCGTTACACTGGTCGCGTCATCCGCTGGACCAGCACCGATGACGCTCATCTCGCCTGACACGCGGCCCTGAAACCGAAACAGATAGACTTCCGGAGCGGGAAGAGCCTGAAGAGAAGAATCCCAAGGGGCATCCGGATAGCCGCCGAAAACAGGCAGCACTTCTCCCTTTGGGACCACGGCATTATCCCATCCCGTCACGCTGTAATAGGGGACATCAAGGCCGCTCTCGATGGCCAGCTTTTTCAGCGCCAGGAGGTACTCCTCGCCGCCATTTTTGCTTCTGTCCGAGTATTCATTTTCGAGTTGTACGCCGATGATGGGCCCGTCGTCTTTCCAGAGCAGACCCTTTACTTGCTGAGAGATCTGCTGAAAATACCCGGTCACAAAGGACATGAATCGGGGATCGTTCGTGCGTGTAGGACCTTTCTCGAGGAGCCAGTCGGGGAGTCCGCCATTTCTGGCCTCACCATGCGCCCAGGGGCCGATGCGAAGGTAGACATACATCCCATGCTTTCCGCAAAGTTCCACGAATTGATGCAAGTCGCGGTCACCAGACCAATCGAATTGGCCCTGAATCTCCTCGTGGTGAATCCAGAAGATGTACAAGGCAACGATCTGCACACCCGCGGCTTTCATCTTTAGGATTTCCTCTTCCCATTGGGCGCGCGGATAGCGGGCAAAGTGGAACTCGCCCATCACCGGAAGCCAGGGTTCGGCGTTGCGCGTCAGATAAGTACTGTTCAAACCAAGAACCTGGCCGGAGGAGGACTTTGCTGTGCCGCCATGGAAAGCCGCGGGGGAAGGCGGAGGCGCTGGCTGGCGAGCGTCGATATAGATGTTCGTGGCTTGAGCCGATATCGGGCGGCAAGCAAAGGAAGAGAACAATAAGCCCAGTAATGCAACGGAAAGCAGTCTGAGTTTCGTAACGTCATCGGGGCAATGTTTTAACATCGTCAAGCTCCAATCCGCAGTCAATCTTGGCAAAGAATCAATCCCCAGAGCAGGCGGCCCTTTCGCGCTTATTTCATCTTTGATGGCAGTTTGATGAAGCGTCCCGCGACCATGAAAACGCCGCGACCGCAATGGTGAATGGTGCGAGGGTTTTTCTTTGCGCGATCGATCCAGGCTTTCACGACCTCGAGGATAAACAGACAGTATTTGTCCACCATGCTCGCATCGATCACCTTGCATTCGAGATTGGCGTAGCATTCGGAAATCAACGGCGCGGCGACGCGTGTGGCGGGCAGCGGAGTAAGACGAAATTTCCTGAATTTGTCGAGCACGCGGCCCGAAGTATTTCCGCAGCCGACAACTTTCTTTGCCAGCTCCACGGTGGGGATGTTGATGACGCATTCCCGCGTTTCTCTCAAGATGTCAAAGGTGAAATCGCGATTGCTGATGACGCACGCAACGGTGGGGGGTACGAAATCAACCATCATGTGCCACGACATGGTCATCACGTTGGCTCGTCCGCCGCGCGCGGACGTCACCAACACAACCGGGCCCGGCTCCAACAGGCGGTAGACCTGCGACAAGGGAAGTGATGTTTTGCCCATATTGGCTTGCTCCTGCGGCGCACACATCCGCTAGCGGCATTATAGTCTTTCGTTCGTGCGCAGCTCCCCCGGCGGCGGAATGCGAAACGCCGGCGATTGTTGCGCGGCACAATACCGTGCATTAGAATGCGCCGGGGGAGGAACCAACTTATGAATCGCCGCAAGTTTATTGGCGCTGCAGCAGCCTTAACAGCCACGGCCGCCTACGGTTGGGAGGCGCCTCTGCCGCGCCGCCGCTATAAGGATGGAATCGACCTCTCGATCATCGCCCTAGGTGGCATCGTGGTTTGCGGACTTTCGCAGGAGGAGGCTTCGCGCCGTGTCGCCGGGGCATTCGACCGGGGCGTGAATTATTTCGACTGCGCGCCGTCGTATTTCAATGGTGAAGCGGAAACAAAACTCGGGGAAGCGTTGAGGCCGTATCGCAGCAAGGTGTTCCTTGCCGAAAAGACGATGCATCGCGACGCGAAGGGCGCCCGCGAGGAGTTGGAGCGCAGCCTGCAGCGTTTCCACACCGATCACGTGGATCTTTACCAGTTTCACGCTGTCAGCTCGATGGATGATGTGGATAAGATTCTTGCGGCGGGCGGAGCGGCGGAAACGTTTTTTGCAGCCAAGAAGGAAGGCAAAGTGCGGCATGTGGGTTTCTCCGCCCATAATGCGCCGGCCGCGCTGCGCCTGATGGACGCGCTGGAATTGGACAGCGTGCTGTTCCCGGTGAATGTCAATGCCTGGGAGAACGGTGGCTTCGGCCCGCAGATTCTGGCGAAAGCGAAAGCGAAGGGCATGGCCCGAATGGCGTTGAAGGCCCTGGCGTTCGGCAAATGGCCCGCGGGCATGAAAGAGAGCGAACGCAAGTATCCGAAGTGCTGGTATGAACCGATCGACGATCACGAGATGGCTCGGCTGGCGCTGCGATTCACTCTAAACCAGGACGTGACTGCGGCCGTGCCGCCAGGTGACGAGCGAATCTTTGACCTGGCGCTGGAGTTGGCGTCAGCGCCGCTGCCCGAATTGAGCGCGGCGGAGCTGACAGGGCTGAAGACCAAGGTGGCTTCCCTTGAGCCGGTCTTTCGAGCGTGAGGCAGGTGGCGCATTGACCGTTTTGCCATCCCTAGCAAAAAAGGCTGGGGTGGCAAGAGCCGCGCAGTGGAAGAAGCTGAGCAGAAGTGAATCGAACAGGGCGGAAGTGTTCCGGAACGAGACGTTTCTCTTTTCCTAGAAATATCTAACCTCACAAGTCGTGTGTTTCTCTCAATAAAAAGCCTTTTTGGCCGATGAATTGGTGTGTCCCTTGCACGTTGAGCTAGTTGCTAGGGGAGGGGTGTAGCCCGTTTCGAGAAGCGGAACGGCGGGCGTGAAAGAAGGCCATGGGGGCGAAAGAAGAAGTGAGCCAAGGCCGGAGTGGGGGCCGCGTGAAGTTCCTGAGCAGATTGATGCTGGCAGTGTGGGCGGCTTGGTTGTTCCCCGGCGATGCGTCCAGCCAGGTTCTTTCGCAGGAATATCAATTGAAAGCGATGTATCTGAGAAAGATTCCGAGCTTCGTGGAATGGCCCCCGAGTGCCGCGAATACCAGCAAGGCAGCTTTTCAAATGTGCACTCTGGGGGACTACCCGTTCGGTAGCAGACTCGCACAGGAGGTTGGGGGCGTTAGCGTTAACGGGCGAATGATCGAATTGCGCTGGGTCCACAAAGAGCAGGAATTGAATGGATGCGAAGTAATTTTTTTCAGCCGGTCAGAGGCGAAGCGTTACGAGAAAATTCTTGACGGATTGAAAGAGAAAAGCGTGCTCACCGTGGGCGAGACCGAGGGTTTTCTGGAAGCCGGTGGCATGGTGGAATTCCGTTTTGAAAACAACAGGCTGCAAATGGAAGTGAACCTGGTGGCGGTCCGCAAGGCGAGCTTGAAGGTGGATGCGCGGCTACTGGCACTGGCGAAAAGAGTTGTCACGGAACACAGCACACCGGGCGGTTAAGCATGAACGCGTGGCGGAACATCTCATTGAGGCGGCGATTGGTGCTGCTGACGATGGTCAGCAGCAGCGTCGGGTTGGTGTTCGCGCTCTTCATGGGCCTGGTCTATTACGAACATTTCGCTCGCGAACATAAGGTGGAAGAACTGCAATCGGCAGCGGACCTCATCGGAACCAACAGCACGGCGGCGCTGGTTTTCGACGATAAGGCAGAAGGAGCGCGAGTGCTGCAGGCGCTCCAAACGCGAAAGCAAATACGCCGAGGTGTATTGTTTCTGCCCGACGGGGGCGTCTTCGCGGAGTACAAGCGGGGAGATTATCAGAGCGGGGTGAGCGTTGGACTGGCAGGGAGGGGGGAAGGCATTTCTTGGGCCGCCGATTGCCTGCGATTGATTCGGCCCATCAGTCTGGAGGGCCGCGAGATCGGAAAGCTATATTTGGAAGGAGCATTGACGGACCTCAGGGAAGATAGAAAACACACCGTACTGCTGGCGATCCCGGTGTTCGGCACAACGCTTGTGCTGGTGTATTTCCTGACGCTGATCCAGCAGAAATCGATCGTCCAGCCGATTCGCCAGCTTTCGGAAGTCGCGGGGCGCGTCGCGGAAGAAAAAAACTATGCGCTGCGAGCGCCGTCGCTGGAGGGGCCGGAACTCGCACAATTGGGCGGCGCTTTTGATCACATGCTGGAGGTGATCGAAAGCCGCGATCAGGAACTGCGCGAAGCGCGGGACTTTCTGGAAGCCCGGGTGGGCGAGCGCACCATGGCCCTGGAACAGGAGATCGCAGAGCGCCAACGGGCCCAATTGCACTTGCAAGAAAGCGAAGAACTTTTCCGCGCATTGAACGAAGCTGCGCCGGTGGGGATCATTTACGGGACCAGAGACGCCATCATCCGTTTGAGCAATCCGGCCTTCCGAAAGATGTTTGGCTACACGGAAGAGGAACTCACCGGGAAGTCCCTGCCCGATCTTATGCTCAATCCCGCGATGCCCGAGCAGTGGACTTCCCTGCGCAAACGATTGGAGAGCGGGAGTGGCGTGCACTACACGGCGAAACGCAGGAGGAAAGACGGCAAGGAGATCGATGTTGAAGCGTTTGGCGCGTCACTGAACCTGGAGGGAAGGGTACAAGGGTTTCTGGCGCTTTATGTGGATATCTCGGAGCGCGTGGAGGCGGAAAAGACCATCCGTGAAAGTGCAGAGCTGTTCCGGTCGCTGAGTTCAGCGGCCCCCATCGGGATCTTCCGCGCGGACCAGGAAGGGCGCTGGGTATATGTCAACCGGAGATGGAGTGAGATGACCGGACGAGCAGCCGAGGCTGCGCTCGGCTATGGATGGCTGCAGGCCGTTCATCCCGACGACCGTGAAGCGACGGAACGCCTTTGGAAGACTGCGGCTGAAATGGGGATGGAGCTACAGGATGAAACGCGGTTCCTGACCCCTGATGGGAATACCAACTGGGTTTACTGGGGATCGCGGGCCTTGCATGGGCCCGATGGCAGTTTGATCGGTTACGTAGGCGTCATTGAAGACATCACCAAACGGCGGGCCGCGGAACAACGGCTGCTGGAAGCCAAACAGGCTGCGGAATCGGCAAATGAAGCGAAGAGCCAGTTCCTGGCCAACATGAGCCATGAAATTCGAACCCCGATGAACGGCATTCTGGGAATGACGGAACTCGCGCTGGAAACTCCGCTTAGCGGGCAGCAACGCGAATACCTTGAGATGGTAAAGGGGTGCGCGGAGTCGCTGCTGGAGATCATCGAAGACATACTGGATTTTTCCAAGATCGAGAATGGCAAGGCGGAACTCGACGATGTTCCCTTCTCGATACTGGACTGTGTGGAGAACGCGCTCCAGCCGGTGACCATGCGTGCCCAGCAGAAGGGTTTGGAGTTGGAATGGTCGGTACACGGCGAGCTGCCGGAATGGTTGCGGGGCGATCCCACCAGGTTGCGGCAGGTACTGATCAATCTGCTCGGGAATGCCGTAAAGTTCACCGACGCGGGGGAAGTGTCGCTGGGCATCGAGTGCCTGAAGCGTTGCGAAGAAGAAGCCGAGATACGGTTCGAAGTCCGCGATACCGGGGTGGGGATTCCGGCGGATCTCCATTCCAAGATCTTCGATGCTTTCCAGCAGTGCGATACCTCCGTCACCCGACAATATGGGGGAACGGGGCTTGGATTGTCCATCTCCGCCCGGATCGTGCGCATGATGGGCGGAGAAATTCAGGTGGAAAGCCCCGCGGGTAAAGGGAGCCGTTTTTTCTTCACGATAAAACTGAAAACGGCCAAAAGCGCGGAGAAAGCAAATGAGGAGGAGGGCAAGTTGCCGCGGGTGAAGGCCCTTGTAGTGAAAGAAAGGAAAAGCAGCCAGGATTTAGCGGTCTGGCTGATGACGCGCTGGGGGCTGGAAGTGGAAGTGGCTGGAAGCGTCGAGGAAGCGCGGGCCAGCCTGACACGGCGGAAAGAAAAGAACGAGCAATACCGCGTCGTTCTGATTGACCAAAACCTGCATGGCGCCGATGGATACGATGTGGCCAGAGAAATCCGCGCCGGCGCTCCACGAGAAACGACCGCGATTCTGATGGTGTCTTCCGCAGCTTCCATCCTGGAGGATGCCCGCGCCGCTGAGTGCGGTGTATTCCGACGACTGAGAAAGCCGCTGCGCCGCCGAGTGCTGTGGGAGAGCCTGCGGGCTGCCCTGGCCCAGGAAGAGACCGAACCCGCGCCGATCATCGAACCACAGGTGAAGGCAGTGGGCAGGCATTTCCGGATTCTGCTGGTGGAAGACAACGCGGTGAACCAGAAACTGGCCGTGCGGCTGCTGGAAAACATGGGGCATCAGGTAGCCCTTGCGAGCAATGGCGCGGAGGCTTGCGAGGCATTGTGCGCGGCGACGTATGACATTGTCCTGATGGACCTGCAGATGCCGGTGATGGGCGGACTGGAAGCAACATGCAAAATCCGTGAACGCGAACAGCATTCACGGCAACACGTGCCCATCCTGGCCATGAC
>Ga0116107_1001479_pt1 | contig 13871 bp, 13 predicted proteins | sample June2015DPH_6_10_FD_88969 | JGI IMG/M metagenome (GOLD analysis project Ga0116107, IMG submission 88969) | Peatland microbial communities from SPRUCE experiment site at the Marcell Experimental Forest, Minnesota, USA - June2015DPH_6_100 | ecosystem: Environmental > Terrestrial > Soil > Wetlands... | reverse complement strand
AGATGAAAGAGCGAATAAACTTGCAGATGAAAGAGCGAATAAACTTGCAGATGAAAGAGCGAATAAACTTGCAGATGAAAGAGCGAATAAACTTGCAGATGAAAGAGCGAATAAACTTGCAGAGGAGAGGGCTAAGATTCTAGCCGTCGAGGAAATATCCACCAAACTGGTTGATGAGAGAGCAAATAAGCTCGCAGACGAGATAGCAAATAAGCTCGCAGACGAGAGAGCAAATAAGCTCGCAGACGAGAGAGCAAATAAGCTCGCAGACGAGAGAGCAAATAAGCTCGCAGACGAGAGAGCAAATAAGCTCGCAGACGAGAGAGCAAATAAGCTCGCAGATGAGAAAGCAGTCAAACTTGCTGAAGAGATGTCTGCAAAATTAGTTAATGAGAAAGCAGTCAAACTTGCTGAAGAGATGTCTGCAAAATTAGTTAATGAGAAAGCAGTCAAACTTGCTGAAGAGATGTCTATCAAACTAGCAGATGAGAGACTAAGGCAAATAACTGAAGATAGAGCCAAACAACAGATAGCAACTCCAGTTCAGGCTCAGTCAGCCGCTCCAGTTCAGGCTCAGTCAGCCGCTCCAGTTCAGGCTCAGTCAGCCGCTCCAGTTCAGGCTCAGTCAGCCGCTCCAGTTCAGGCTCAGTCAGCCGCTCCAGTTCATGCTTCACCACCTCCAGATACATCATCCAAGATAGCAAAGATGATTGAAGAAATTAAGAAAAGAAATGCGTCAACTCCAATTCAAGCACCTGTTTATGACCAACCATTGAGACACTACAATACGCAAGATGCGGAACGCGTGAAAATTCCCATAATAGATCCAGATCAAGCTGTTGAAAATGGAGTAGCCTGTCCAACCTGCCATGACGGTCATGTTCACTCTGTTGAACCTGACGGCGTATCGTATAAGTGTACAGGCCCTAATTGTGGTAAAGAATACATAATGGTAGACAAGACTGCAGATTACAAATGTACAAACTGCGGAGTTCCAATAAAACGTCCAGAGAATGAAAAGTCAAAAATGGACGCATGTCCGTTCTGTAAAGGGAAAAAAGCTGTCAAATTTGACTGGGGAAAAGTCTGGAAGGTACAAAAACCGTTAATAGTTCCCAAAAGGTAGATTGTATAATAAGACAAATGAAGAATGGTTGAATAACTACCAGAAAACATAAAAGAGGTGACTAGCGATACATGTTGAAAAATCTTCAAGATAGTCTAAATAAACATCGTATCGCAGTTTCTCAAGGCGGCATTGGTAAAGCGCACATTGGTAAAGATGTATCTAGTGATATTGGTGTACAAAGAGACAGTTCTGTAGATATCAAAAATGCTGATGCGGCATGTAATATTGTAAGTCATATTTTCCGTCATATTGATATATGTCTCAAAGAAGATAAGAGCAAAATTAAACTAAGTATGTTCACAAGGTCTTTTATAAAAGGTATGCTAACAAATAATGTCAAAACTGGGATTGATGACTTTATTAGAAATATGAACAACCAGGAAATAGTATCCCTACTTGACGATATTCAACACGAACTTAACAAGAGGAGACAATTGTGATGCAATTCGTAGATAAATGTCTGAGCGAAAGCGCAATATTTACTATAGAAAACATGGTCGAGAATCACATATCAGGGAATTATCAAGATGTAAGAAATATAATTCTTGGATACGATGTCAAAAACAATGTGTGGAAAAGTAAATATGGGGAATATATATCTAAGAGGTATGTATTAGATATGAAACCTTTTACAACTATCCCTGTATATGTTCTTCGTAGTGAACAAAAGACCAAAGATAATAATGCCAATGATAAAAAAATTGAAAGTTTTTCAAAAAAAAATGGTATGACATTTTATGATGGCGAAGTCTATGAAGATATCAGAATCTATATGGATGATAGTGTTATACGAGTGCTAGAGGTTCTATTTACATTGTCCAAAAGTGTCATAGAATACAGAGACATTATTGATATAATTATAACAGAATGGGACACAAACAATGTTACAGACATTCTATCTTCGGATATATCATATGCAGATCCTGGAATATGTGGAAGTCTCCATTATTATCAATTAGAAGTTAGGAAAAATCCGTGGGAGGCATTAAAGAAAATAACTAGATATAAAGGTCTTCCAATAAGAGATACCTTCAAAAATGCTGTAATTTCGTTTTTGGAAAGTAGATCTGAAATAATAAAAGGAAATATGACATGATTTGATATCAGAAAGTGCGCATTGGAGAAAATTCTGAAAGAGTTAGAAAGGGATATTCTTGGAGAAATGTAATAGAAACGTTGAAAGGTTATTTAGAACATTAAGAATTTGTTGATTGATTATGGTTAATAGACAAAGAGGACAAATAAAAATAGGGAGATCTGGACCGATAGTTATTGGGAATCAATATGAAAATACACAACCGCCACAAGTAAAAATTGGATCAACATCTATAGGACAACAGTCATCAATCGTTTCTAAACAACAATTGCCTCCGCAGATATATGTAAACAATTGCAATGTAAATATAGATGACATAAAAAATTTTGTAACTGAAGGATATAGAAAAATTCTACTGAGAGACCCTGATCCTATTGAACTTCAACGTCATACAGACTTGATATCTTCTGGAGGTACGACAAATGGTATATTTTTAAGTGATCTTAGAAATTCTGAAGAATATATAAATGAACTTGGATCATGGGCAACAACAAATAGAGGAATAAAATTAATAGAATATAACAAACTTTCCGGCAGACAATGGTTCTTTGGCCTACAGGGAACCTGGTGGTGGGAAATGACAGAAGAAGATGTCATAAAAAAGTTAGAAGATGTTGAAAAAAGTCCAAAAATAGCCATAGCGTCTATTGTAAGAGACGAAGAGTGTAATGGTAATCTTGGAAGATTCCTTGGTTGTTGTCAAGATTTAGAACAATACCATAATAATATAATTTATATATTTGTAGAAGGAGATTCTTCTGATAGAACTTATAACGTATTGAATAACTGGGTAAATACAAGAGAAGGGTCTATTCTAGAAAGAATGAACAAAGGAACTCCTCATTATCCCAAAATTAGAAGTACTACGCGCACAACTATTCTTGGTGAATTAAGAAATAGATTGGTAGATCTGATCCTTTCCGTGCCAGATATCGCAGAAATTTTAATAATAGATGCAAGTTACGGTTGGAAAGGCGATCTAATTTCTTCATTAAGAGAAACCAATGCAGACATAGCTGCTCCTTTAGCTGTTATGCACAAAGATAGAAGTGGGCATCATATCTATTACGATATTTGGGCATTTAGAAAAAATGGAGTTGAATTTAAATCTTATTATCCATACATAGCAGGTATGGTATTTGATAGACCTGTTGATATTGATAGTGCAGGAGGCGGTTATCTAATGAAGAGATCTGTATTGGAAGCAGGTATTAGATATGATGGGCGTTTAGATTGTGAACACGTGAAATTGTGCAATGACGCAAGAAGAATGGGGTTTAGCGTAAAGATAAATCCCATGACATATATTCGCAAAGGAGGCATGGTGGAATAATATGACGTTTATTCAGTGATATATATAATACAATGATATGAGGATTGAAATGTATAAAAAGATTATAACAATGACCGCATGGAGAAGACCAGATTATACTAGAAATGTTATTGATAATTTAAAAAAATGTATTGGATTTGAAGAATATACATTACTACCCACAATAGAACCTGGATATCCAGAAGTTTTGAAGATTTTTGACGAATTGCCTAATTGCGAAGTAATTGTCAATGATAAAGTACTAGGTTGTGGTACAAACACTTTCAAATCTTTACAAAGAGGATTTAGCATATCTGATTTTGTTATTCATCTCGAGGATGACACTGTTCCAGGAATAGATAGCTTAAAATATTTCGAGTGGATATATAAGAAGTATAAAGATGACAGAGAAATTTTCACAGGCACTGCATACAACAATGTCAAAAAAATAAATCCTCGAAACTATTTCACTGTATACAGATCTCCTTGGTTTCTCCCATGGATGTGGTGCACATGGCAAGACAGATTCGAAGAAATGAAAGGAGAATGGAATTTTGGATCGTGGGACGTCGATCTAAATGTTAGAACAAGAAAAAATCGATACGAAATATGTCCTTACATACCTAGGTCACAAAACATTGGCGAGTATTTAGGAACGTACAATAATCCAGATTATTGGAGACGAAATCAATACAATCCTATCTGGGTAAATAATGCCCCAAATATATCTTTTGAGAATTTAACGTATACAGAATTGTCAAATATTGACGATACAAAACGTTTTGTAACTGAAGGATATAAAAATGTTCTAAACAGAGACCCAGATGTTGGAGGCTTTGCACACTATGTAAAAGAGATATTTTCTGAGAGAATATCAAGAGAAAGATTTTTAGAAATACTTAGAACTTCTAAAGAGCATAAAATCATATTTGGGTAGATGATATAAGTCATATATAGACAATATAAGAACTCTACCATAAGATACACATAAATTTTGTAGTCAAAGGGCTGTGCTCTCTGATCATGATAAAAATGAATAAAGTATAGAAAGATTTCATGAGGTATTGATGACAGCAGACGAATATAAAGAAAGGACAAGAGATAGTCGTATATATTTTAACATATCAGATAATGAAAAAAATGTAGAAAGAGAAGAAGAGAAAGATATATTAGTAAGACATAGAAACCTATATGGCGAATATTGCAGCATCATAATATTGAACAGGGATGGAATAGACTATACAAAAAAATGTATTCAAAGTATATATGAAAACACTAAAAACCTTTCTTATGAGATCATAATTATAGATAACTGTAGTAAGGATAAAAGAGATATAGACGGATTAAAAGAAATAGTAGAAAAAGTATTGCCCTGTGAAATGAAGATAATGTTATTAAAAAGAGAAACAGGCTTTGGAGACGCAAATAACCAAGGAATTTGGGAAGTTCTCAACAAAATCAAAGAAAAAAAGGATGACAAAAATAAGTATATAGTAATAATGAATAATGATACAGAAATTATAACCGACAACTGGCTACAAAAGTTAATTGAAACGATGAAAAATGATCCAAAAATAGGAATAGTAGGGTGTCAGCTAATATTTCAAAATGGAAAGATACAACATGCCGGAGGGAAAATTGATACAAAAGGAGAGACAAGACATATAGGTTACAAGAAAGAACAATCAGAAGAAACAAATGGAATATATGACGTGGACTATATAACTGGCGCATTAATGGTGATAAAAAGAGATGTAATAGATAAAATAGGTGGATTTGACTCCGAAACCTTTCAATATTATTATGAAGATGTTGATTATTGTTTGAGAGCTAAAGAATTGGATTACCGAGTAGTATATTGTGGAAATGTCAAAGTCATACATCATGAAGGAATAACTACTAATAGATTTCATCCCACAATAACACCAAGAAACGTATTCGTAAGAAAATGGAACGACAAGTTCACATACGATGGGCGCATAAGTAACAACATTGACAACATAAGAAATTTCGTTATAAAGGGATACAGAGATGTCTTAAAAAGAGATCCTGATTCAGTAGGGCTTCATCACTATATCGACCATATATATTCTGGGAACATAACAAAAGATAGATTTTTGGAAATACTTAGAACCTCCGAGGAATACAAGATAAGATTTGGAAATACTTAGAACCTCAGAGGAATACAAGATAAGATTTGGAAATACTTAGAACCTCAGAGGAATACAAGATAAGATTTGGAAATACTTAGAACCTCCGAGGAATACAAGATAAGATTTGGAAATACTTAGAAATTCTGAAGAATACAAGATCATATATGGATAAATAATATATGTCAAACATGAATAATAGAAGATCGTCAACAGAGGAAATAAAAAATATTGTGACTGATGGATATAGAAATATTCTAAAAAGAGAGCCGGACCCTGGAGGATTTGAGCATTATGTCCACTATATATCTTCTGGAGGGATAACAAAAGAGAGATTTTTGGAAATACTTAGAAATTCTGAAGAATACAAAAGGGGCATAACGATGAGTTTACATGCAGAATTTTTAGATGCCCTTAGAAATTCTGAAGAATGTAAAGGGAAAGTGGAGACGAGCAGTAAATTTATATCAGTATTGATAAGAACGCATAAAAGACCAAAATCGTTAAGAACATGCTTAAACTCTCTAAGTGGTCAAACAAGAAATAATTTTTGTATAGTAATAATTTCTGATCATAAAGACGATAATGTTGAAGAGTTAATCGATGAATATCCAAGCTTGTGTTTCGTATTTGAACATGTGACGCCATTGGGCTATCCGTCGTGCAATCTATATTATAACCAAGTAAAAAGCGTTATTGATTCTGGTTATGTCATATTTATAGATGATGATGATGAAATAATAGATAATACATATCTGAAAATTCTAGAAGACACAGCTGTCAAAAATGGATTTCCGGCAGTAATAATGTCTCGAGCATTATATTATGGGAACACAGTTATTCCTGGAGACGTTTTTTGGACTAATTTACCTTCTGCCGGTAATGTGGGTACATTAAACTTTTGTGTAAGAACAGATATGTATCGAAGCTGCGATTGGACAAATGATGGTATTGGAGATTTTCATTTTATAAATAGTGTCTTCAATAGCATTAATTGGAGAAGAGATGTATATTGGTATAATAAAATAACTGTAGCAGCAAGAAATTATCCAGGTCTAGGAAAAGGAGAATATTAGCTATCTTTTGAATAGGATCGATAATATTGTTGGCACAATTTTAACGACATAGAAAAATAGGAATATACGCAAATAAAAATAAATAAAGAATTGAAATATTTCCGTTGGGGTATTATGAACATTACATTATTGGTACCAACTAGAAAAAGGCCGCTGTTACTACAAAGAATGTTTTATTCAGCAATAGAAATGGCTAAGTATCCAGATTTAATTGAAATGTCTGTATATGTAGATAATGATGATCCTGTCACAAAGGAGCATTTGAAAACAATGAAAGGTAATATCCAAGTGACTATTGACAATAGAATCATAATGTCAGACATGTGGAACAAAGCCTATAAAAAAGCAAGCGCCAACATTTTATTCTGTGGCGGTGACGATCTAATTTTCAGAACTAAAGATTGGGATGAGAAAATTGTAAATATGTTCGATCGATATGAAGATAAAATTGTTCTCGTATTTCCTGACGACTTAATTCAACGTGAAAGATTAGCAACACACTTCTTTTTACACCGAAAGTGGATAGAAACATTAAACTATGTCATTCCTCCGTATTTCTCTTGCGACTATGCCGACACTTGGTTAAATGAAGTTTCTAATGGGTTGAACAGAAGAATATATTTACCTGATATAATCATTGAACATATGCATTATAGCGTCGGTAAATCTACGTTTGATGAAACTTATGCAGAAGGTAGAGCTCGATATAATAGAGATAATGTACCTTGTCTTTATTCTCAGCTTGGTAACAAAAGATTGGAAGATATCCAAAAATTGAAAAATGTTGTCAAAAAGGTGTAATCAATAAAACTGTTAACATTATGACAACTGAAAATAATGACTTTCTTGAATTTTTAAGAAGAAAAGCCGTCTTGACAAGAAAGGAGACATTAAAAATACATAAAATTGCTCAAGAAACAAGATTGGCATCTTCTCTTTCCTGTATAGAGATATTTGTAACATTATACTATGGGAAAATGCTTGCACACAACCCATCGAATATAAGATGGGAAAAAAGAGACAGATTCATTATCAGCAAAGGTCATGGCGCAATATCGTTATATCCAATACTTGCAGATCTGGGTTATTTTGATAAAGAAGAGCTGTGTAGAGTTTGTTACAAAGAATCTATGTTAGGAAGTATTCCTGATTGTGGTATCAGTGGAATCGAAACTATAAACGGTTCTCTTGGACATGGATTAGGTGTGGCGTGTGGTATGGCTCTTGCATTAAAAAGAAAAAAGAGAAATGAAAAGGTGTTTGTATTGCTTGGCGACGGAGAATTATACGAGGGTTCCGTGTGGGAAGCCATAATGTTCGCTGGGGAACATGGATTGGATAACTTATTGGTCATAGTAGACAGTAATAAAGTATCAATGCTTGACTATTGTAAAAATATAATAGATTTAGAACCTTTAGATGAAAAATTTAGAGTATTTAAATGGGACACTAGCATTGTAGATGGTCATAATATATGTGAACTATATAATATTCTCAAAATTTTAAAATGCCGCACAAGCGGTAAACCGAAAGTTTTGATAGCTAATACTATAAAAGGTAAGGGCGTCAGAAGCCTAGAGACAGATTCTTTAAGTCATATAAGAAATTTGAAATCTGAAGAAATTGATAAAATAATATCAGAAATGGTGTAAACAGAAGAAAATGTTGACAATGCGAGATACTTTTATTGAAGATATATATCGTCGAATGCATATTGACGAAAATATATTTTTTGTAACTGCAGACTTTGGCAGTCCTATGCTGGACTACATAAGAAAAGCGTTTCCAAATAATTTTATAAATGTTGGGATTGCAGAACAGAACCTTATTAACGTCTCTACAGGTCTTTCTCTGGAAGGATATACCGTATATGCATATGCTATTGCGCCATTTATGACTATGAGAGCATATGAACAGATAAGAATAAATCTATCTTTGCAATCTCAACTAAGAGAAATAAATGTAAATTTGATAGGAGTTGGAGCAGGTTTAAGCTACGACGTATCAGGACCGACACATCACTGTCTTGAAGATATTTCCATAATTGGGACATTGCCAAACATCATACTATTTTCGCCTAGCGACTGTGCGCTTGTACAAAAATTTGTAGACTATTCAATCAATGTTAAAAAACCCAAATATATCAGACTTGATGGGAAGTCATTACCATCAATTTACAACAATTTAGGTGACATAAAACTGGAAAATGGATTCACAGAGATTAAAAAAGGAGAAGACGTCTGTCTTATCTCCACAGGATACATGACACATAAAGCTATAAGTGTGGCAAATATACTTAAGAATATTGACATTGATGTTGGAATTGTCGATGTTTATATACTTAAACCGTTAAATGGAGACCTGTTGTACGAGGTTATAAATAGATACAAATATATTATTACTATTGAAGAAGCTTTCATAAACAAGAACGGATTAGACAATCTAATATCAATAATATTGGAAAATAAGAATTCAGACATTATAATAAAAAGACTAGGATTTAAGGATTCTTATACATTTACTATTGGAAGTAGAGACCACTTGCATAGACTGAATAATCTAAGTGAAGAATACATTGTTGAAAGTATTAAAAAAATATCAAAGGAGATATAATATGAAGATACTGGTCACTGGAGGAGCAGGATATATAGGTTCCATATTAGTTTCGGAACTATTAAACAAAGGATACGACGTAACGGTTGTAGATAACTTTATGTATGACCAACAATCATTACTAGATTGCTGTCACAAAGAAAAGTTGACTATTATAAGAGGAGATTCTCGAGACAAAAATTTGATAGCGAAATGTATTCAAAATGTCGACGCTATTTTTCCTTTAGCATGCCTAACTGGTGCACCTCTCTGTTCCAAAGATCCAATAGGAGCAAGAACTACGAATTTTGATGCTATCAAGACGATACTTGAACTACGTTCTAAGAATCAAATAATCATATTTCCGACAACAAATAGTGGATATGGGGTAGGACAGAAAGGTATTTACTGTACAGAAGAGACTCCTCTTAATCCTATATCTCTATATGGTCAATTAAAAGTTGACGCGGAAAAATTACTTCTAGAAGCCGGTAACTGTATTACTCTAAGACTTGCTACTGTAATGGGAACAAGTCCAAGAATGAGATTAGATCTCTTGGTCAACGATTTCACTTATAGAGCTGTCAACGACAGATTTTTGGTTCTATTTGAATCACATTTCAAGAGAAACTATATACACATAAGAGATGTGACTAAGGCATTTATTCATTGTCTTGATAATTTCGAATTAATGAAAAATGAACCTTATAATGTTGGACTCAGTGACGCTAATATCAGTAAGCTGGAACTTTGTCAAGAAATTAAGAAACAACTTCCAGATTTTTATTTTGTAGAAGCAGAAATAGGCGAAGACCAAGACAAAAGAAATTATATAGTAAGTAACGAAAAGATTGAAGCTACAGGATTCAAACCCGACTATTCATTACAATTGAGTATTGCAGAATTGATAAAAGGGTATCAAATAATAAAAAGGAATCAATTTACCAATATTTAGAATTGGACTCATTTAAAAAGCTAAAATTTGAAAAGCTAAAAGATACGCAATCATATAATGTGTAAGGTACAACAAAATATGCTAAAAGTTCTCATAGGAATACCAACATACAACGGCGCTCACAGGGTAGATTGTCTGCTTAGGTCAATATCAATAAGAACAGATAAAGATATTGACTATAAGATAATAATTTGTGATGACAGCGGCAAAAAAGATCACCAAAAGAAGACTGAGAATATAGTAAATAAATGGAAAGATCGCATTCCTGCTGAGATTTTAATTAATGATAAAAATATGGGAGTTGGAGCATCGTGGAACAGGTTGGTAAGATCTTGTGATTCCGAATATATTGTTATTATTGATGATGATATAATAGTAGAAAAAGATTGGTTAAAAAACATGATATACTTTTTGGAAAATAACCCAAATGCTGGAATGGTATGCTACAATTTTCTTACTATTAACGAGGGCGACATGGTAAAGTTGTCTTCTCCAGATACCGTAAGACCAAGAAAGTTGAACATTGAAAATTTTAAATATGACCAAAATGCGTCTCTTTTAAGCATATTAAACACTGCCGGTATTTTTGGTTTTGACAGAAATAAATATAACACGATTGGAGGATTTGACGAAAACTATCGTGCCATTTATGAAGAAATAGATTTTTTTACTACATTGACATCTCTAGGATATCCGTGTTACATGTTGAAATGCCCAAACAGTTGGCATGTCTGGGGGGCAACTTTTAGAAATGCTCCAGAGATAGACTTACCGTCCATATTGAACAGATCTGAGAAATACTACAATGAAAAATGGCACGGTAATCCTAACGTGGTAAGTATTCGTCATACGGACAACATACCGCTTCAAAAAGTGAAATGGGTATGTAAAGATATAACATACGAAAAACTTTTGGAAAGAAATTACGAGTCCAACAAGCAAGATATAACATACGAAGAATATTTGACAAAAAGTCATTGGTATGATACAAGAAATGTAAGAGATTTTGTAATTTATGGATATAGAAATGTTCTAAAAAGGGAACCAGATCCTGGAGGACTTGAACATTATGTCCGTTATATATCTTCTGGAGGGATAACAAAAGAGAGGTTTTTGGAGATACTTAGAAATTCTGAAGAATACAAGATTATATATGGATAAATAATATATGTCAAACATGGATAATAGAAGATCATCAACAGAAGAAATAAAAAATATTGTGGCTGATGGATATAGAAATATTCTAAAAAGAGAGCCGGACCCTGGAGGATTTGAGCATTATGTCCACTATATATCTTCTGGAGGGATAACAAAAGAGAGATTTTTGGAAATACTTAGAAATTCCAAAGAATATGGAGACATAATAGCTAATATTGTAATAAGTGAGAAAAATATCTGTAGAACAAAACCACATATACTATTTGTTACAGAAAAATGGTGTGATTATAGTCCATTAGGAGGACCTACCAATAGCGAACATAATCTTTTTGGTTCGTTGGAGGAATCTAACATAGCCACACAGGAACATTTGCATTACGACGAATATTATCACCAACACCATCATTCGTGCGATAATGCCATGATACAGTTATGTGCAAAATCTAGACCAGATATCCTATTCTACTCTAACTGTTATGGACACGTGTGTCCAAAATGGGAGACGTTTGGAATAATTAAAAAGAGGCTTGGAATACCGGTAGCTAGAATATGTTGGGAAGCAAACGATGATACAGATCCAGGATTGCAATATGTTGATCTAAACATAGTGCTGCACTCTAGCTACATGAAGAAAACAAGAGACTTAGAAAAATTTATTCACATGTGGGTTCCACAAGATCCAAGAATATATTATAATCCAGACATAAAAAGGGATATAGATATCAGTTTCATGGGAAGTACAGCAGAACGTATACCAGGATACTATGTAGACAGGCGTAATGGGATAAATGCATTAAGATCAAATGGTATTGATATATATAAATCTGGAGGACAAAGAGAACATAGAGTATCTGTTAATGAGTATGCAAATATATTCATGCGGTCAAAGATTGCGCTTAATTTCTGTTGGGGTTGGGGGAATAGTATTCAAGCAAAGGGTAGAATATTTGAGGCAACATTGTGTGGAGCAATGCTTCTTGAGGCAGATAATCCTGAAACAAGTCTATGGTTTGAACCAATGGTCGACTATATACCATTTAATGACGAGAAAGATTTGGTAAAGAAAGCAAAATATTATATTGAGCACGATTCAGAACGTGAAAAGATAGCAGAAAGCGGATATAGAAAAGCTAAGGAAAAATACAATAACAATATATTTTGGAATACTATTGTCAACAGAATTCTAGGTAAAAAGTATTCAAATACTAATCTACGGCAGTGAGGAACAAAGAATGATTATTAGCAAGACACCATTTCGAATATCTTTTTTTGGAGGAGGGACAGACTATCCTGTATGGTACAGAGAACACGGAGGAGCTGTACTTACAACATCTATAAATAAATATTGCTACATTACATGTAGACATCTTCCACCATTTTTTGAGTACAAATATCGTATAGTTTATTCCAAAGCAGAACAAACAGAGAACGTATCAGATATAAAACATTCTTCTGTTAGAGAGGTACTAAATTTTTTGGATATAAATGAAGGAATTGAAATACATCATGACGGAGATCTACCTGCGAGAACTGGTATAGGATCAAGTTCTTCATTTACCGTAGGTTTGCTTAATGTATTATATGCGCTAAAGGGAAAGATGGTAACCAAAAGAGGACTTGCTTTGGACGCTATTCATATAGAACAAGATATAATCAAAGAAAATGTAGGTTCTCAGGATCAAACAATTGCTTCATATGGAGGATTCAACAAAATAGAATTTGGTGGAACACAAGAAATCCAAATAAGACCAATTGTGATAAATCCTGCAAAATCCCAACTTCTTCAGAATCACCTTATGCTATTTTTCACAGGTATATCAAGAACTGCATCTGAAATTGCCAAAGAACAAATAGGTAAGACTCGTGATAAAGAGAAAGAACTAAATAGAATGCTGGAAATGGTAGAAGATGCTGCCAACATTCTAAATGGGAGAGATTCAGATATAGTATACTTTGGAAAACTTCTCCATGAAAGCTGGATGATTAAGAAAAGTTTGACAAATAGAATATCAACTCCACAAATAGATAAAATATACGATACTGCACTAAATGCTGGAGCAGTTGGTGGGAAACTGTTAGGAGCAGGAGGAGGAGGATTTATTCTATTTTTTGTTGAGCCAAAATGCCAATATGCAGTAAAAGAGAAATTAAGGAATTTATTATATGTCCCATTCAAATTTGAGAACTCAGGTAGCCAAATAATTTATTACGATCCAGAAGATGATTTTTAATAATATCGCACGAAAAATGTTATGTAGTACCGAAACAAAAAAATCAACGATTCATATAGAAGGTGAGACATGCCAGAAGTAAGTATAATTTTGCCATCACTCAGACTTGATGCAGCATTAAGAACTATAAAAGAATTTTCTGTAACAAATGGAAATATAGATTATGAGATCT
>Ga0116107_1001477_pt1 | contig 13879 bp, 8 predicted proteins | sample June2015DPH_6_10_FD_88969 | JGI IMG/M metagenome (GOLD analysis project Ga0116107, IMG submission 88969) | Peatland microbial communities from SPRUCE experiment site at the Marcell Experimental Forest, Minnesota, USA - June2015DPH_6_100 | ecosystem: Environmental > Terrestrial > Soil > Wetlands >... | reverse complement strand
GTTGTTGGCCAGCCAGCCCTGGCGTGTCTATGAGATGTCGGCCGGTGCTGTGCCCCTGCAACTGCAGCAGGAGCGGGGTGGCTTGAATATCGAGGTGGCGGTGCTGCTTCTGGCGCTATTTATCTTGGGGCTGGTCAGAGGGTACATGAGATATGTGAGGGAGGTCGACAGGTGACGGTTTCCATGCTGACGCCGCTCAGGGATACGATTCATACTATTTCATCCTTTTTATTCGTCCCGGTCGTGATCGTGCTGTTGTTGTTCGTGGCTGTAGCAGTTGTGGAGTCGGGCTCCCTGCTGGTGGAAATGCTCACCGAGCGCCGCCGGGCGCGGATGAACGTGCCGGAATTGCTGGATCGCTTTCAGGGTAAAAATGCCGGGGCGATCATGATCGAGATCGAGCAGAGCCGCCTGTTCCGGCGCCAGAAAGCGGCTCTCTGCGAACTGGCCAGGCACAGCCACCTGCCGGCTGCCTCCCTGCAGGCCCTGGGGCGGCGGCTGCTGGCCGGCGAGGAACTGCATTGCACCAAAATTAACGCCGCCACCGACTTGGTGGCCCGCCTGGGGCCGATGTTCGGACTGATGGCCACCCTGATCCCGCTCGGTCCGGGCCTGATTGCACTTGGCCAGGGTGATACCAAGACTTTGGCAGATTCGCTGCTCACCGCCTTTGACGCCACGGTGACCGGTCTGGCCGCCGCCGGGGTAGCCTTCGCCATCTCCCGGCTGCGGAAGCGGTGGTACGAGGATTACCTGAGTGCGCTCGAGGCCTTGATGGAAAGCTTGCTGGAGGTGTTTGCCGGTGCGCGGGGGATTACGGAACAAAAGATCCAGGGAGCCTGAGGAGATCGATCCTCTCGAGGGCGCCATCAATATCGTGGATGCCATGCTGGTGTTTGCCTGCGGGCTGATGCTCTCCCTGGTCATTCACTGGAACGTCGACCTGGCAGGAGTGCAGGGCGGGCCGGCTCAAGGAGGGGAACCCATCAGCCTGACTCAAGGCCAGGACGTGTCGCAGACCCCGGAAATACGCCACGATCTGATCGAGACCCGGGGACAGGGGAGGATCTACGAGAGGCTGGGCACGGTTTACAGGGACCCGGCGACAGGGAAGCTGTTCATGCTCACCAACCAGTGATCCGCAGCCCGCAGTTGCCCGGTGCCTGATGGCAAGGGCTGGCGGGGACTGCAACGGGAGACCCGGCGATGCTTAACCGGTGGACATAAATAATCATGCTTGAAGAATGAGGGGGCAGGAGCAATGCAGTTATGGGGGTCAAGGCGCAAGTGGGCACAGAAGATTGTACTCTGCTTGATAGCGATCATGCTGCCCGGGCTGCTGTGGGCCGTGAATCCGGGCGCGGCCGGCGCGGATAGCAACGGCACGCTGGCGCCGTCGCTCACGATCAAGACCGGCTATTCCGGTGGAACCTTTACTCCGGTCAAGTTCTTCACGGACAGTGACTTTGCGGGCGCGGTGGAACAGGACTACTCTTTCATGGACGAGATGCCGTCCCCGGTGATGGATGCGGCCAGGGGAGTGCCGCTGGCCAGCCTGCTGGCGAGCGCCGGCATCAGTGCAGGCAGCGTCAGTTATATGGCATTTTGGACCACCGATCGCCAGGGTGCTCCATATTGCACTTTGCCGATGTCGTTCTTCAATTCGCCCGGCTACTATTACCCGAACGAGATGAAGTATTGGAACAGCGCCAATGACAGCTTCACGGATGCGAACGGCGTCGACCAGACAGTGTACGCAATGTCCCAGGCTGTGCCGGTGGTGCCGATGATGTGTATCGAAGACAACTGGGAACGGGGAGCGAAGGCGCCGGATTCTAGCGCCCTGACCACCGGCAACAAGTACAGGCTGGTCTACGGCCAATCCAGCAGTCTGACAGTGACAGACGCTATGGATTCGGCCAAATGGGTGGACGAGATCGATGTGATGCTGAACGGCACGGCGGTCACCGGGGTCTCCCTCAACAAGACCAGCGACACCATCGCCGCCGGTGCCACCGGCCAGTTGACGGCGACCATTGCCCCGGCAAACGCCACCAACCAGAGTGTAACCTGGAGTTCCAGCAACCCTGCGGTGGCCACGGTCAACAGCGTCGGTTTGATAACCGGCGTGGCTGCAGGTGCTGCCACGATCACCGTGACCACGGTGGATGGGGGCAAGACGGCTACCTGCGCCGTGACAGTAACCTCGCCCGGCGGCGGGGGCGGAGGTGGCGGCGCGACTGCCGCCAGCGTTGTCCTGACCACTCCGGCTGCTGGCCAGACCTATCACCCGGGGGACGGGGTGACGATCAGCGGGACGGCTCAAGGCCTGTCGACAGTGACGGTAACCGTCACTGATCCCGGCGGGAAGACGATCTACAGCGGGAATAATCTCGCTGTCAACAGCGGTGTTTTTACCACCAGCGCCACTCTTTCCAGCGATGCCGCAACTGGCAACTACTCCATCGAGATCAGCGGCACGGGGCTGGCCAGTTCTGTTGCAGGTACATTTATGGTCAGTGCCGGCGCCTCTACTCCCGTTCAGACGCCTGCTGCGAACAACCCTGCTTCCCCCGCCGCTCCTGCCGCCACCAACTCCGGCGGTGCTGCCAACTTCAGCGATCTCAGCGGCCACTGGGGGCAGCAGCAGATCGCTGACCTGGTGGCAAGAGGGGTGCTTGCAGGCATGACCCCCACCGAGTTCATGCCGGATGCCAACATCACCCGCGCCCAGTTTGCCACCATGCTGGACAGAATCCTCAACATCGGCCCGCCGCAACAGGCTGGGCCGGCGTTCGGGGACGTGGCGTCAGGCGCCTGGTACTACGATAATGTGAGCGCCGCCGTCTACGCGGGATTGGTCAGCGGCTACAGCAACGGCCTGTTTGGCCCCGATGACCCGGTTACCCGGGAGCAGATGGCGGTCATGGTTGCCCGGGCTTTGATGTCGCAGTTGAAAATTACCGGGCCGGATCAGGCAACAGTCTCGGCGATCCTGGCCAAATTTCAAGATCAGCAGGAGATTTCCGGTTGGGCGGGGACTGGCGTTGCACTGGTGGTACAGCAGGGGATTATCCATGGGAGAACCAGCGCCACCTTTGCGCCGCAGGTCAATGCAACCCGTACCGAAGCGGCGGTGATGATCTGGTTGCTGGACGCTTCTCTGTGGCAGGCAGGTGGTGCGGCCCCGGCTCCGGCAAGCTGATGCCCCCGGGGGTGCCAGGACCGGCAGCCTTTGTGGATGCCTGTGGCCTTCAAGCAACTTGATCAGGGCGGCCATGGCGCTTCCTCAAAACCAAAAGCCGGTGGACGGCTCCTTGGCGGTGTGGCCGGGATTGTGCCCGACCTGCGCCATCTGAAGCGAGGAGACGGTCTGATGAGCGAGACAGGCGAAGTTAGCCAAAAGAACAAGCTCTTTACGGCAGCGGTCCTGCTGCTGCTGGTCATAGTCGCCGTGCTGGGGTACTTGAACTACCGCACCGTGAGCGCTGCTCGCGGCGCCAACCCCGGCAGCGCCGGACAAATACTCATCCACGGGCTGCAGGGCCAGGATGTGGTGATCACCATGAGCGACCTGGAAAAGTTGCCGGCGGTCACTCAGCATGCCGAAGCGGAGCAGGCAGGGGGCGAGGAGATCCAAGTCGATGCCACCGGCTCCTTGCTGGACACCCTGTTGGAGCAGTACGGCAGGTCCCAGCAAGACTTCAGCCGGATCCGGTTCACCGCCAAAGACGGCTATTCGATCGCTGTTCCGGCGGATATTCTGAAAAACCGTCAGATCATCCTGTCCTATATCAATGATGGCAAGCCGCTGGAGCAGGACTGGCAGCCGGTCAGGGTGGTCATTCCCGGCGAGAGGGCGATGTACTGGGTCAAAGACATGATCCGCATCGACCTTGAAACCGGAGCCGACAAGGTGCCTGCCACGCAGTTGGTCTTTCTGGATACGGCGGCGCCCAAGCTGCCGCAGGAGAGTTATCAGGATGATGGCAGCACAGGCAAGGTCATCAGGATCAGTGACCTGATCGCCAAGTACTGCTGGGGCGGCCCGGTGCAGAATGTGTTCATCGAGGCTGCCGATGGATTGGAGAAGAACGAGACCAATGTTAACTTCAGCAACGCCGATCTCGAGATTACCGGTCAGGACACTCCCAAGTTCCTGGAGCCCGGCCTGCCCGAGGGAATGACGATCCGGGATGTGCTCGTCGTCAACTACGGTGCCACGGCTTTCTTCGACTATGCAGAAGGGATCAGGGTGTTGCCCAAACAGACGCTGGGCAGCAAGACCGGGATTGCCCTGTCGGAGATTATCAAACAGACCGGTCTGGCCGGCGCCGACGATTACCTGTTCACCATGGCCGATGGCGGGAGCGTTATGGTGGCGACCACTGATCTGGGCAGCGCACTGGTTTATGAAGACGCTGATGGCAGCCTGGCATTCACCGGCTCGGGAGCATCCGGCCCGGTCAACGTGGGTGACCTGCTCTCGATCGAGCCTGTCACGTGAGCACACGTGAGCAACGGTTTGCCTGGCGGGGATGTGCCGGGTGCGATGCAGGGCATCGCACCGGTTGCGAGTTGGCCGGCAGCCGTGGCCAGAGCAGGAAACCGTTGTCGGGGCGAGCGGGAAGGAGCACGAGCGGTTGAACAAAAGGGCCTGCCTCTGGGGAATCGGCATGGGACTGTTGGGATTGGCGATCGGCGGCCTGGCGGTCTGGGTGGTCATGATGCATACCCCCGTCTATATTCCGCCCCTGAAGGTGGTGGGCGATGTGGAGCACAGCCTGACGCTCAAAAATATTCGTCAGGCGGGGCATCTTGAAGATATTACCCTTCAGGGAACCAGGTACCGGGCGGTCAGGCTGGCAGAGGTGATCGGCGCCGCGGCGCCGGTGGGGAAAGCTGCCAGGCTGTACCTGATCGGTGGTGACGGATTCACCTCGGCCATCGATGCCGGCGGGATCACCGACTGCTATCTATCCTACGCCGCCGGCGACGGCTGGGAGGCGGTCAACCTCTACCACCCGCCCAGCAGCAACGTCAAAGACCTCCGGGAGATCATCGTCGTATCGGACGGCAGCGACAGCAGCTTCAGTCTCAGCATTGCCAGCCCGGCTGCGGATCTCGTCAGGGTGACGCCGGGACAGATGCTTACGCACAACCTGCGACAATACTTCTACCACGAGGGGGATGCCTCCATGCAGCATGACGGCCAGACATACGAATCCAGCGTCTATACCCTGCGGCAGGTGTTCGTGTTGGACGATCTGACGCCGGTGCCGGCGGGAGACCGGATCCTGGTGATGGACGGGAGTGGCGCCTGCCGCTTGCTGGACAGCGGCGGCTACTTCGAGGTGGATGATAACAGCATCGCCTATCTGCTGCCGGATGACCGGACCGTGGTGGAAGACGTGAGGAAGGCGATCATCGAACCTCCAGCAGGCCAGGCGAGTACCAGGGGGGTTGCAGACCGGCCTGCTGCGGATGCCGGGAACGGATGACCGCTGTTGTTCTTATTGATGAGGAGCAGTTGAACCGGGGTTTGGAGGAGTGAATCATGCCAGCCATGAAAGTGAAATGGACACCCGTCATTCAAAAAATAGTTGCCTGTTTGGCAATGGTGGCGATGGCATCCATTTTTCCGGCAGTGGGCAGTCCTCGCACTGCCAGCGCCGGTGGCGCCGGGGGAATACCGGCGACGTCCCTGGTATTGAAAGCCGGCTGTATCGGTGGGAGCTACAACACCGTAAAGACCTTTACGAATGCCGAGATGTGCGCCATGGCCAATGTGCAGCAGGCCTATTCATTTATAGACAGTATGCCGGCGCCGATCCAGGACCCGGCATCGGGGGTCAGACTGACCGATCTCCTGGCAGACGCCGGTATTGGCGTCAACTCCGTGCAAAGCTTTACCTTCTACTGCACCGACGGGTATATCACCAATTTTACGAAACAGGCACTGCTGGACACGCCCCGGTACTATTATCCGAACATAGTGACCGACTGGGACAGCAATACGGGGGCTGCAGACCTGCCCGGGGCGACTGACGGCGCCGTTCAGGTCCCCACGATTCTGGCGGTGGAAGACAACTGGGGGCGTTTTGAAAACCCGCCGGATTTCAGCGCTATGACCGGAGATATAGCGTTCAGATTGATATTCGGGCAGACTGACACGCGCACGCCCGATGCCGCCCACTCTGCCAAATGGGTGCGGGAGATCGATGTGACAATACTGCCGCCGGCCAGTGTCAGCCTGACCTCGCCCGCGGTGGGGCAGACCTTTCATCCTGGGGATACGGTTGATCTCACCGGTGTGGCACACAACCTGGCGACGGCTGCGGTCAATATCACAGGCCCGGACGGAAGCAGCGTTTTCGCAGCCAGTAGCCTGGATACCAGCAGCGGCAGCCTGGCAACGAGTATCACGCTCGGCAGCGCCGCAGTCTCCGGGCAATATGCCATCAGCATCACCGGCGCCGGGCTGACCGGCGCTGATACCTTCATTTTCAACGTTGTCAGCCCGGGAGCCGCCGTCAGCCTGACCGCCCCGGCGGCCGGCCAGACCTATTGGCCGGGCCAGCAGGTCGCCGTGGCCGGCACGGCCACCGGCCTGACGGAGGTGACGATCATCATCTACGACCCTGACGAAAACGGCGTCTATATGGCTAACGATCTCGATGCCGGAAGCGGGCGGTTCAGCACGGAATTCACGCTGGGGAACGACCCGGCCGGCGGCGCCTACACTGTCTGGGCCGGGTTGGCGGGAACATCGATCTCATGCACGTCCACCTTCCAGGTGGCCAATCCCGATCAGTGGATCAGCCTGACCTCCCCGGCAGCCGACCAGACTTATAACCCCGGTGATATGGTCACTGTGGCCGGCGCCGTTTACAACCTGGCCAATGTAACGGTGAACATCACCGACCCGGCCGGAAACAGCGTCTTCACCAGCAACCTGAACACCTCCGGCGGCAGCCTGGCGAGGAGTTTCGCACTCAGCGGGGCTGCGGTTACCGGACGGTATGCGGTCGCCATCAGCGCTCCGGCCCTGGTCACCCCTTTTACGGAAAAGATCGATGTCGGCCAGGGTATCGCCGGTGGTCCCAATAGCGGCCTGCCCGACCAGATCGTGCTCTCCTGGACGGATGATCCCGGGACTACCCAGACGATCTCCTGGCGGACGGGGAGCGACACCACCCAGGACGAGGTCGAGTACCTGCCGGCCGCCGGTTTCAGCGACAGCTTCGCCGGCGCCCGGCAGGCGGCCGCGGCGGAGAACGGCCTCTACCCCGGCAGCTATCACTTCGAGGCGACCATCCGGGGACTGAACCCGGACACCGGCTATATCTACCGGGTCGGCAGGGAAGGCGCCTGGAGCCAGCCTGCAATCTTCACCACTGCCTCTTCGTCCGGTCGCTTTTCCTTCCTCTACATGGGGGACGTTCAGGAGGGATACCAGGAGTGGGGCGATCTGCTCCAGGTGGCGGCCAAAGAAAATCCCGGCCCGAAGTTCGGCCTGCTGGGCGGCGACCTGGTCAACGACAGCATCCAGGACCAGTGGCAGCAGTTTTTTGCCGCCGCCGCGCCGCTCTTTAGCCAGATCCCACTGATGCCGGTGGCCGGCAACCATGACGAGGAGACCAACGACGGGGCGGCGCTGTTCTGGAACTCCTTCGCCGTGCCCCAGAACGGCCCGGACGGATACAAGGAGTTTTATTCCTTCGACTACGAAAACGCTCATATCGTCGTCCTGGACTGCAATCTCCTGGCGGTGCCCGGAACCGACAGGTTCAACACGATCAGCGCCTGGCTGCGGAGAGATTTGAGCAGCAGCAGCAAGACCTGGAAGTTCGTCGTCCTGCACTACCCGCCGTACCAGGTCTTCCCCGACAATCATGTTGCCAATATCCAGGCCAACTGGGCGCCCATCTTCGAACAGTGCGGGGTGGATGTGGTCTTTGACGGCCACCAGCAGATATACACCCGGACCAGCCCGATGAAGTCCGGCCGGATTCAGCCGGACGGTCACGGCATCGTCTACATCATGGGCAATGCGGGGACGAAGTATTTTCCCTGTGGCCCCTATTACGGCTATGTGGTCAGGGAACTGGCCAATGTCAGCAGCTACGAGGTGGTCGGCATTGACGGCAATACCTTCAGCATGACCGCTAAAGACGCCAACGGACAGGTGATCGACAGTTGTGCAATCAAGAAATAGAGAGTCACCGTCAGTTGATATTTGGGAGGTGATGGCCAGCAGAACGGAGTCATGGGTGCGTAGAGTGATTCATCTGTAAGAGAGAAAGGCAATGTGATTACGAAGCAAGGCAACGCTTGTAAAAAAAAGGAGGACGAGGTGAATTATGTGTTGAACTTGAGGACTCGTTTCAAGACAGGGTCAAAACTGTTGAGTACGTTGTTGATTTTAACGATGATGGCCGTCTTTTCTGCTGCCATCGGTGCGAGTGCGGCTTTTGCAGGCACACCTAACGCCCCCACCACATCCATGGTGATCAAAATAACAGGCCCCAGTGCCGTGGAAACAGACACGGTAACCGCGGCCGAGATCAATGCCCTGCCCAGCAGCAGCGCGTCTACCGGTACTGATTTTTACTATTCTTATCGGGACGGCGCAGGCAACATGATCTATGTCATCGCTTCCGGGGCGCCGACAGCCGACATCCTGTCGCACTATACATCCATTACTGGCAGTGATGTAGTGAGCGCAACAGTGATTGCCGACGGCTACCAGACAAATGTTACCGGCGACCAGTTGGCCAGTGCCGGAGGCAGCAATGGCGACCTCGATTTCTATAACGGTTTTGGGACGACAGGCACGCCAGTGGCCTCGATTATCGCCACGGAGTCGTATTGGGATTACGGTACTTCAACGGAGGCGCCTGCAACACTGCCGACAGCCGGCGAGATGAGCGCCGATACGGCCTTGCGCGATCTTTACGGACAAACTTCAGCAGGGGATATGGAGGCTTCGAAGTCGGTTTATAATATCGAAGAGATCGACATCACCTCCTCGGTCAATCCCGGCAGCCCTGGCGGGGTTACCGGAATCACTCTCAACGAGTCCGTTGGCTCCATTGTTTACAACACCAATGATACGCTGCAACTGACTCCCAGCTTTACGCCATCCGGCGAGACCAGTTCCGTGTCCTGGAGTTGTTACAATCCAGGTGTGGCCACGGTCAGCTCGACCGGCCTGGTGACAGGTGTGGCCAACGGCAATGCCATCATCACCGCCACCACGGCCAACGACCTGACCGCCACCTGCTACGTGTCGGTGACAAACTACTCTCCCAATCCAGGCCCGACAGAGTTTGTGTCGATCAACTTATGGTACGGTGGAGCCGTGGCGGAAACAGACACGGTCACCGCGGCAGAGATCAATGCCTTACCAACCGGCAGCGAGTCCACCGGTCAAGACTTTCTCTATTCCAACGATCACAGTGGCTATGTCTACTACGTCGCCTCCGGAGCGCCGACAGCCGACATCCTGTCGCACTATACGTCAATAAACGCCAGTGATGTAGTGAGTGCAGAAGTGTACGGTTATAATAGCAGCCCATCAAATTACTATCCGGCCAGTCTGTTGTCTGCTCAGTTGGTCGGTACCAGTACTGACAGTGGCCTCGACTACTATTCCTCTCCTTCAGCAACCGGTCAGCAAGTGGCCTCGATTATTGCGACCGGGTATGATAGCAGTGGAACGCCTTTTGCAGACTCCTCATACAGCGATAACTACGCTGTTACCTCAACCGTCTATCAAGACAAGTGCATGCGTAATTTGTACGGTCAAAGCGCTCCGAGCAATAACGCGTCTAAATACTGGGATAGCAATCTCTACGAGATCGACATCACTTCCAATGTCGATCCCGTGCCTGCCACCGGTATCACTCTCAATAAGTCCGTCGACAGCATTGTGTACGGAGACACAGACTCTCTTACTGCAACTGTCTCACCCAGCAGTACAGCTACCAACAGTACAGTGACCTGGAGCTCGGACAACCCCGCAGTGGCCACGGTCAATCAGAACGGGGTGGTAACTGCTGTTACAATGGGTACGGCTGTCATCACCGCCACCACGGCCAACAACCTGACCGCCACCTGCGACGTGACGGTGACAGGCACCAGCAGTGACGCCAACGGCCCGACTACTTTTATGACGATCAGTGTGAATGGTGGAACAACAACTATTGTGACCGACGCCCAAGTGCTCGCTTTGAATCCGGCGAACTCCCTCAGTTACTACTCTTCTACGGAAAAAAATAATCAACCGTGGCTTTACACCTCATTGGGGGCTCCGCTGGCGAGCATTCTGGCAGCCTACACGAACTTGACTTACAGTGAGGCGCAGGATGTGAGCGCCACATTTACCGGCAGCGATGGTTACAGTCCGGGGTTAATAACGAACTATACACTGTGCCAGACGGGCTACTACTATCCCAGCAGCGGCAGCCCGGTGCAGGTGTATCCGTCTATCGGCGCCGAGGATTACGAGGGCATCACGACGAATTATTCCCAGTTGAGCACCAGCAACGACGGCTTGCGGTTATTCTACGGCCAAACCGGTGTATCAGATGGGAATAACAAGCACAACTCTGTTTATGATCTCGAAAACATCGACGTTACCTACGATCCGGCCCCGTCCCTGGCGGCAACGGCAGCACCTGGCAGCGTGAGCGGCGCCACGGCGGTCACGGCGACACTGAGCATCAGCGGCGACCACCTGGGGTACCTGGTCTCCGCCAGCAGCATTCCCACGCCGAACGTGGGCGATACGCTCCCCACCGGAGCGGCCGACAGCTACACTTCGGGTAGCGACATCACAGGGGTGTCTGCCGGCATGTACGTTGGAGTCTACGAGCTGAACGTGTCCAACGAGGTGGTCAAGTTTGACCAGATCACCCTGACTGGCAGCGACATCAACTCAGGGGCTGCCAGCCCGGTCATCCAGTCCGTCAGCGCCGTCAACGGCACCGTGACGGTGACCCTGAGCGCCACCCCCGCAACGACACCGGCCATTGGTAATTTCACCGTGACCCAGTCCATCAACGGCGCCACCGCCACCAGCGTCACCCCGACCAACATCGGCACCAGTGGGGCGACGGTGACCCTGACCGTGCCCCAGGTGGCCACCACCACCTCCTCCCAGAGCGTGGTCATCAGCGTGAGCTATCAGGGCGGCACGGCTGTGGCGGCGAGCGCCTTCACTGTTGCAGCGGCCTCAAGCGGTGGCGGTGGGGGCGGCGGAGCACCGCTTTCTACTACAGCCACGACCAGCACCACCGGAGTTGCCAATGTCACTCCTGGAGCAGGCGGCAGCGTCACCAGCCAGAACGGCGGCGTCACGCTCAGCATCCCGGCCAATGCCATTCAAGGAACCTCGACAGTAGCAGTCGATGTCCAGCAGGCGAGCAGCCCGCCGGCCACACCGTCCGGGTTCACCTTCCTTGGTGTTGCCTACGATTTCACCGTGGGTGGCTCGGAGACCTACACCTTCAACAGCCCGGTCACCCTGACCTTCACCTTCGATCCCGGTAAAGTGCCCGCCGGAGAAACCCCGGCCGTCTACTACTACGATGAATCGAAGGGGCGGTGGGTTAACCTGGGCGGCACAGTCTCCGGCAATACCATCTCCGTAACCGTCAACCACTTCACCGAATACGCCGTGCTGGCCAATGAAGCGGCGTCCCCGACGGCTTCAGCGCCAGCGTTCTCCGATGTCTCCGCTGCCTACTGGGGCTCCGCTGCCATCAGCAGCCTGAGCGGCAAGGGGATTGTCTCCGGTTATCCGGACGGCACCTTCAAGCCGGGCGCCTCCATCACCAGGGCAGAGTTTGCCACCATGCTGGTTAAAGCCCTCGGCCTGAGCACTACCGGAACAATCGGCCAGTTTACGGATGTTACAGCAGATGCTTGGTACTATGGCTCCGTGAACGCCGCCGTTTATGACGGCCTGGTATCCGGCATGGGCGATAACCTGTTTGTTCCAAATGCCCTGATCACCAGGGAGCAGATGGCCGTGATGGTGGCCAAAGCCCTGGGAATCAATGCTCCTGCCACTGACGGAACCGAACTGAGCGCTTTCAGCGACAGATCGGCGGTCAGCAGTTGGGCCGTGTCTGGAATGGCCGAAGCCGTCAAGGCAGGCATTGTCAGCGGGATGACCGCAGATACGCTTGCCCCCAACGATAACGCCACCAGGGCCCAGGCAGCGGCGATGGTTTACAAGATGCTCAGCGTATTAGGCAAATAATAGCGATGAAGGACGGGATCATGGGGACACACCTTATTTAGGGGAATGCCCCCATGGATCCCCCTGGAATGCCTCCTCAGGAAGGGCTATTGAGAAAACGAACTTGGCTAGAGTCAGTTTTCTGAATATGCAAAAGCATCATCCGACGGGATCAACCAAAAATGGCGGCTTTGGAGAATCGACTTCGAGCCGCCTTTTTATCAACGAGTTCTTAGTTTATGGCAGGCGTCTGGGTTCATGGGGTCGCGGACATTATCTGCCGAAGAATGGGGGTGGGCGCAATGATCGCTGTTGATGCTCCCGGTGGTTTTGGATGGAGCGTCATACCCTGGAGAGATGCGAAATACTGGGAGAAGGCCTGGCAGGAAGAACGGGGCCGCTCCCTCTACGGAGCGCAGCAGCCGGAGAGATCGGGACGACAATGGTGGGACCGGAGGGCTGAAGGCTTCGTCAACCAGACCGGGAACGAGGCCTGGCGCCGGAGGCAGGACGGGATCATATCGATGTTTGACCGGTGTAACTTTTTGCAGCCTGACATCGAGGTGCTGGACATCGGGTGCGGCCCCGGAAATTATGCGCTGCCGCTGGCCGGGCGGGTCAAGCGGGTGGTGGCGCTGGATCCGTCACCCAGGATGCTGGCTATGCTGCAGCAACGGGCAGACGCTGCCGGGATCGCCAACATCGAGACTGTCTGTGCAACCTGGGAAGAGGTGAACTTGCAAGAAAGAGGCTGGCAAGAGCGCTTCGGCCTCGTCCTGGCCGCCATGACGCCCGGGATCAACGACGCGGCGACCCTGAGAAAGATGTTGGCGGCATCACATGGCGGCTGTTACTACAATGGGCTTGCCTGGTGCGACGATCCGGCCCAGGAGGAGGTCTGGCGGCACCTGTTTCAAACCGAAATGCCTCCGATACCTGCGGATATCTTCTATGTTTTTCACCTGCTGCACGCCTGGGGCTATGGCCCATCGCTGGAGTTGAAGCGCATGAGTACCAGGCGGGAGATACCCCGCCCAGAGGCTGTCGACGGACTGGCCACGGCCATGGCGCCCTACTTGGAGGTCACAGAGGCAGTCCGGGATGAGATTGGCAGGGCAGTCGATGAGATGTTTCCGGATGGCCATTTTTATCAAGAGAGGCAGTTTGTTGAAGGCGTGATGACTTGGGATGTCAACCATAAGAGTGATGAGTGATGAGTGATGAGTGATGAGTGATGAGTGATGAGTGATGAGTGATGAGTGATCGGAGCAGAGATTGTGTATCGAGGTGGCAAGAAGCATGTGGCGCAGGTTCCTGGACCGGTTCACCCTGTTTGATCTGATCATCATCGCTATGCTGTCGGCCCTGGGGGTAGCCACCCATCCGGTGATCTATCCCCTGGTTCAGATCATCACCGGGCCGCTGTTCATGCCCTCGGGAGCGGTGGCCGGCGGGCTGTACATGATGTGGCTCGTCCTGGGGGCCGGCATCACCGGCAAGAGGGGCACGGCCACCCTGATCGGCATAGTGCAGGCCTTCCTGGTGATGGGGACGGGCATCATCGGTTCGCACGGGGCCATGAGCCTGGTGACCTATACCATGCCCGGGATCATAGCCGACCTTGGCCTG
>Ga0116107_1001474_pt1 | contig 13890 bp, 10 predicted proteins | sample June2015DPH_6_10_FD_88969 | JGI IMG/M metagenome (GOLD analysis project Ga0116107, IMG submission 88969) | Peatland microbial communities from SPRUCE experiment site at the Marcell Experimental Forest, Minnesota, USA - June2015DPH_6_100 | ecosystem: Environmental > Terrestrial > Soil > Wetlands... | reverse complement strand
TCTTCCGCAGCCACGGCTCGGATATCTGGTTCGAGAGGCCGGTTGCGGACCTGCTGCCCCCCGGGTTTGCCTGCCCTGACTGTCAGGGACGGGATTTCCGCAAGGAGAGCGACATCATGGATGTCTGGTTCGACTCCGGCTCCAGCCACGCCGCGGTCCTGGAGCAGCGGGACGGCCTGAGATGGCCGGCCGACCTCTACCTGGAGGGCAGCGACCAGCACCGGGGCTGGTTCAACTCCTCCCTGTGCACCTCTGTGGCCACCCGGGGCGTCGCTCCCTACAAGGCGGTGCTGACCCACGGCTTTGTGATCGATGAAGAGGGGCGGAAGATGTCCAAGTCCCTGGGGAATGTCATCGATCCCCAGGACCTGATCAGGCAGTTTGGCGCCGATGTGCTGCGGCTGTGGGTCGCCTCCTCGGATTACCGCAGCGACGTGGCCGTTTCCAAGGTGATCATGAACCAGTTGGCCGAGGCCTACCGGAAGATCCGCAATACCTTCCGCTTCCTGCTGGGGAACCTGTACGATTTCGACCCCGGCCGCGATGCAATCCCCCACCAGGACTTGAACCCACTGGACCGGTGGGCGCTGATGAGGCTGCACCAACTGATCCAGCGGGTGACCGCGGCCTACGACGACTACGAGTTCCACGTGGTCTTCCACGCTGTTTCCAACTTCTGCGTGGTCGACATGAGTTCTTTCTACCTCGATGTGACCAAAGATGCCCTTTACTGCTCCGGCGCCGGTTCCAGGGAGCGGCGGAGCATTCAGACCGTGTTCTTCGAGGTGGCCGGCGTCCTCGCCCGGATGCTGGCCCCGGTGCTGAGCTTCACCACCGAGGAGGTCTGGGGGTATCTGCCCGGCGCCAGGGAGCAGTGTCCGAGCGTTCACCTGGCCGCCTGGCCGAAGGTGGAGCGCGCTAACTTGGACCAGGCCCTGGAGGCCAGGTGGAGCCGCATCCTGGAGGTGCGCGAGGAGATCACGAGAGCGCTGGAAGAGGCCCGGAAGCAGAAGCTGATCGGCGCCTCCACCGAGGCGGAGGTGGCCCTGTACCCGGAGAACGAGGAGTCTGCCCGGTTGTTGAAGGAGATCGAGCCGGAACTGAAGCAGTTGCTGATCGTCTCCGGGGTCAAGGTGCATGAGACCTGGGAGGCGGCGCCGGTCGGGGCAGTGGCTGACAGGGGCGCCAGCCTGCAGATCTTCGTGCAGCAGGCCACCGGCCAGAAATGCACTCGCTGCTGGCTCCACGATCATTCAGTCGGCCAGTTTTCCGATCATCCCCTCCTGTGCCGGCGCTGCCGCGAAGTCGTCATCGATCATTGAAAATTGCCGTTTTGGGAAGAATTAATCCAGGGGTATTTTTCGTGCAGGACGTCGGGCAGGGGCTCATCAAATCCTTGAAGGAGCGGATTGAGCAACTCTCGCTCAATCTGGAGCGAATGAAATTGGCGGAGTATGTCGAGCTGCTGAACAGGCCATGGCGGCTGTTCTACATCAACTTCATGTCGGGGCTGGCCCGTGGCCTGGGGATTGCGGTCGGTTTCACCGTGCTCAGCGCGGTGGTCCTGATCGTGCTGCAGCGGTTGATGGTGCTGAATCTGCCGGGCGTGAGCAGCTTCATCGCCGAGATCGTGCACCTGGTGCAACTACAGCTCAAGGTACGCGGCATATAACAAAGTAATGAGTAATGAGTAATGAGTAATGAGTAATGAGTAATGAGTCTAAAAACCCTTATGAGCTTGCGTTCGAACGCAATAATGTAAATCGCTCACAAGCTTTGACAGACTTTAGCAAACGTTGGCACGTTTCTACCTTGAAATCTAGGGCATGGAGCGAACCTACAGAAGAAAAGAAGCGTGATTATACTCATCACTCAGCACCCATCACTCATCACTTCAAAATTGGAGGCTCTAATTTTGAACCAGGATCGGCTGCAATATTACCGTCAACGCTTGGAGGAAGAGCGTGCCCAGGAGCGAGAGATGCTGGGACGCCTCGAGGAAGGGCTGCAGGGAATGGGCCAGCGGGATGCCCTGGCCGAATTGTCGGTCTGTGACAACCATCCGGCGGATATCGGGACGGAAACCTTCGAGCGCAGCAAGGACATCGGCCTCCGGGACCGGGGGCAGGTGCTGCTGGCCAAGATCGACGAGGCCCTGGCCCGGGTTGCCGGGGGCACTTACGGGCTGTGCCAGCATTGCGGGGCATTGATCCCCGAGGAGAGGCTGGAGGCGGCGCCTGCGTCCGTGCTCTGCGTTGGCTGCCAGGAGGCAGAAGACGCCCGGGACAAGGACAGAATACGCCCGGTGGAGGAACAGGTTATCTCCATGCCGTTCGGAGGGATTCCGGGGGAGGATGACTCTACAGGCAACGAGTACGACGGAGAGGATAGCTGGGGGGATGTCGCCAGGTACGGCACCTCGTCGGATACCGTGCGCCATAGTGAGGATCAGCATCTTCATGATGCTGACGGTGATGTGGAGAAGATACCGTACCGGCGCGACCGGGACGGGGTGTTATACCAGGAGTAACAGAAGTCTGAGCAAGAGGTCGGATGTCGGAAAAGACTTAAAAGCGTTAAATGAAAGCATGCAAGTCTTTCATCAGGCATAGGTCTGAGGCCGGGCGCCAGCGTGGTGGGCGCGTCAGAAGTCAAAAAAGGCTCAAGAACAATAATAGAAATCATGTAAATCTTTCATTTGACATCTGACTTCCGGCATCTGACCTCCGATTTGTCCGTCCGGAGGGCCAGTTTGATCTGGTGTGATCATGAGATTAGGATATTTTGCCGATAGTTACAGGCCATATGTCAGCGGCGTGGTGCAGTCGATAGATACTTTCTCCCGCGAGCTCCGGCGCCGCGGGCATTTTATTGAGGTTTTCGCTCCCCGCTACCCCAAGTGCAACGACTCGGACGACCCTGAGGTGTACCGCTATCCCTCGTTCCACACGCCTTTCTACCCGGAATTCTACATCGGCATACCCCTATCCTGGGGGGCCAAGAAATTCGTGAGCGACCTGCATCTCGACCTGGTTCACGTTCATTCCCCCTTTTCCCTGGGGCACGTGGGCGCCTCCATGGCGCGGCGCCTGGGGCTGCCCCTGGTCTTCACCTACCATACCCTGTATGATCAGTACGTGCATTATTTTCCGTTTGCCAGGCGCCTGGCCCAAAAGACGGTGGTTTCCATCGCCAGTCAGTTTTGCAATCGCTGTGACCTGGTGGTCACCCCCACCGGGGTGATCGAAAAGCTCTTGCGGGGCTACGGTGTCAAGGTTCCGATCGTTTCCATCCCCACCGGCATCGACACCGGGCTGTTTGAAGAAGGCGACCGGCATTTTCTCCGCAACTGGTTGGGAATTGCGCCGGAGGAGAAGATCATGCTGTTCGTGGGCCGGCTCAGCAAGGAGAAGAACCTGGACTCCCTGTTCAGGGTCTTCGGCAGGGTGCTGCGGGACGACCGGGGCGTGACCCTGGTGCTGTCGGGAAGCGGGCCCGAGGAGGAAGACCTGCGCCAACTGGCGGTGGAAATGGGGATCGCTGACAAGCTGGTGTTCACCGGACGCCTGTCCCATGAGGAGGTGGCCGGCGCTTACAAAAGCGCGGACATCTTCGTGTTCCCCTCTGTTACCGAAACCCAGGGCCTGGTGCTGGCGGAGGCGATGGCCGCCGGCCTGGCCGTGGTGGCCCTGTCCGCCTTCGGGTCGGTGGCGATCGTCAATGACGGTGTCACCGGCTATCTCTGTGATAGCGAGGAGGCGTTCGCGGAACGCATCTACGAGCTGCTGCAGGACCAGGCGCTCCGCCGGCGCATGGGGGAGGCCGCTATCGCCAGGGCGCAGGGCCTGACGGCGGAGAAGATGGCCATCCGGTTGGAAAGGGCGTATCAGGCATTGATCGCTAAGGATCGGGAGGCCCTGGAGCAACTGGCCGGAGAGGAAATCTAAGGGGGTAACCTTTTTTGGGGCTGTACTTTTTAGTGTCGCTGGCTGTCTTCGCCCTTGACCGGCTGTCAAAGTGGCTGGTCGCCAGGTACTTCACCCCGGGGGAATCGGTCACGGTCGTGCCTCACATCTTCCTGCTCACTTACGTGGAGAATCCCGGCGGCGCCTTCGGTATCCTGGCCCACCACAGGGATCAGTTCGTGCTGTTGGGCATGGTCCTGCTGGTCGTGATGGTGGCGGCCAGCTTCTACCTGGGCCGGAGCAATCTGGTCCTGAACCTCGCCCTCGCCTTCCTGACCGGAGGAGTCATGGGCAACCTGGTGGACCGCCTGCATACCGGATACGTGATCGACTTCCTGGATTTCCGGGTCTGGCCTGTTTTCAACCTGGCGGATACCTTCATCTGCATCGGCGCCGCCCTGCTGGCGTACATGCTGCTGTTTCCGCGGCGAGGCGGGAAGGATGATGAGGCTTCATGAGCAGCGGGGCCAGCTACAGTTTCGAAGCGCCCCCGGAGGCGGTGGGGCAGCGTCTGGATCATTTCCTGACCGGACAGGAGCCGTTTCTGAGCAGGAGCCAGGTGCAGCGCCTGATGGTTAAAGGCTTGGTGCTGGTGAACGCCCGGCAGGCGCGCCCCAGTTTACGCCTGCGGGCGGGCGACCTGATCCGGATGACCGTTCCCCCGCCTGAGGAGGTCACCCTCGCTCCGGAGGCGATCCCCCTGGACATCGTCTACGAGGACGAGGACCTACTGGTGGTGAACAAACCGGCCGGGATGGTGGTACACCCGGCGGCTGGGCACCACCGGGGCACCCTGGTCAACGCCCTGCTCGATCACTGCCCGGACCTGTCCGGGATCGGGGGTTACCTGCGCCCCGGCATCGTCCACCGCCTGGACAAGGATACCTCCGGACTGCTGCTGGTGAGCAAGTCGGACCTCGCCCACCAGGGCCTGTCGGCAGGGCTGAAAGCCCGCCAGATCAAACGGAAGTACCTCGCCCTGGTATGCGGCGAGGTGCGCTCCGGGCAGGGGTTGATCGACGCCCCCCTGGGGAGGGACCCGAAGGACCGCAAGCGGATGGCGGTGGTCGCCGGCGGGCGCACGGCCCGCACCCACTACCGCATTAAAGAGCGGTTCACGGGCTATACACTGCTGGACATGGAACTGGAAACCGGGCGCACCCACCAGATCCGGGTGCACCTGGCCTATGCCGGCTACCCGGTGGCCGGGGATCCGGTCTACGGGCCGCGGCGCAATCCCCTGCACCTGCCGGGTCAGGCACTCCACGCCTACCGCATCGTCTTCACCCACCCCCGGACTGATGAGCCGCTGACTTTCGAGGCGCCGCTCCCGCCGGTATTTAAAGATGTCCTGGACCTGCTGCGGCGTTCATCGCAGAAGGGTTTTTAAAAGGCTGGTCCGGGAAGAAACCAGGGCCACCCTTTTTGACAAACCATCCTAAAAGAGTTACTGTATTGAGGTTTCTATCCCTTTCAGGCTCTGGCCCAATCGCCTGCCGGCCTCACGCGCCACCGCCAACTCCGACTCATCCGGAATGTAGGGGATGTTGATGGTCTCTTCGGGCATCTCCCAGCCCATCCCCCTAATTACCTCCGCAACCTCCCGCGCCCCCTGGCCGCCCCATCCGTACGAACCGAAGGCCATGCCGATCCGGTTCTTCGGGCGCAGACCCTTGAGGTAGGTGAGCAGGGCACTGACCGTGGGCAGCATGCCGTTGTTCAGGGTGGGCGTGCCGATCAACACCGCCTTGGCGGTGAGCACGTCGGGGACGACATCGGAGATGTGACTGGTCTGCAGGAACCGCATGGTAACCGGAATCCCTGCCGACTCCAGCCCTTCCTGCAGGGCGAGGGCGATCTTCTGGGTGGAACCCCACATGGTATCGTAGGCGATCACGGCTTTGGCGTCCGATTCGTTGTTTGCCCAGCGGTGGTAGACCTGCAGCATCCTAGGGATGTAAGACCGCAGGATCAGGCCGTGGCTGGGGCCGATCATCTCGATTGGCAGCGTGGCTGCCACCTCAAGGGCCTTGTCCACCTGTTCGCCGTAAGGAAAGACGATGTTGGCGTAGTATCTGGCCGCCTCCTCGTGGACGACATCCCAGCCCACCTCGTCGTCAAAGCGGGCGGCGCTGGCGATGTGCTGGCCAAAGGCGTCGTTGGGCAGCAGCAGTTTGTCCTCGGGGACGTAGGTGACCATGGAGTCCGGCCAGTGCACCATCGGTGTGTGCACGAACTTCAGTGTGCGCCGGCCCAGCTTCAACTCGTCGCCGGAGTTGACGATGACGTAGTCCCATGACTTCTTGTAGTGTCGCTCCAGCCCCTTTTTCCCCTTGGGCGAGGTGACGATCCGGGCCTGGGGGGCGGCCTCAAGGAACTTGGGAATGCTCCCAGAGTGGTCCATCTCCACGTGGTTGACCACCAGGTAGTCGATCCTGGCGGGATCGACGACATCCCTGATCCTGCTCAGCATCTCATCGAACAGGTAGTGCTTCACGGCGTCCACCAGGGCGATCTTCTCATCCACGATCAGGTAGGAGTTGTAGGTGGTGCCCCGGGGGGCGGTATGGCCGTGAAAGTACCGCAGGTTCCAGTCGATGCCTCCGACCCAATATACCTGCGGCTTGATCTCCAAAGATTTCATCGTAATGCAACCTGGTTCAAAAAACCTCACAATAACTAACAAGTGTCAGTTCTTGTGCGTCCGGCCTCCCCATGACCAGGATTTCGCTCCTCTCGGATTGTATTTATCCGCTCCTGGAAGCGGATATGCGACAGGGAGACCTCGGCCCGGGAGTTGGGTCTTACCGATAATTTACCCCATGATGGCCGGCGTGTCAAATGCAACCACTCCAAACCAGGGAAGCACTTTTAAGTTCCAGGGCTGCGTTTAAGAGGGGTGCATGGGCACATCTGCCGGCCCGTGGCTGCAGCCGATGCTTCCGGCAACGCTGGGAACCGCCAGGTTTTGTTTGCGTTTAAAAGGTGATCCTTGTTTAACTGGTACTTGGCTTCAGCGGGGGATTGCTTTCCCCCACTGAAGCTTAGAACCAGTTAATACAGTGACGTAGCCGCTCTTACCTGTGTGCCCGTTTTCCCGGTGTGCCGGCGGGTTTTCAGCCAAGGCGGAGCCTTGAGCCGGCGTTCAGGCCGGGCGTTAGCCCGGATACGGGTGCCCACCGCTTCGGAGAAGCGGGGGCATTAGAGCGGGTAGTCATCTGTGGTAAAATATAGGCAGACTGGGTGGCAAGAGAAAAAGGCGCCTTGCTGTAAAACTGGAACAGGGCGAGAGAGCATGAGCCACTTGTATAGGTGCAGCCTTTCAGAAGGACCGGTTGAGATCGGGAGGGATAGCCTGATGCCGACAGAGGACGCAGTTAACGAATTGTTTCGCAACGTCACCGATATTCCCGGCTTTTTAATGGGCCATGCTTCCGATTACGATGCCCTGACCGGTTGCACTGCCGTGCTGTGCCCGGAGGGAGCGGTCGGGGGTGTGGATGTCAGGGGGGCTTCCCCGGGCACCAGGGAGACCGACTTGCTGCGCCCCGGGTGCCGGGTGGAGTTGGTCCACGGCGTGGTGCTGGCCGGGGGCAGCGCCTTCGGGCTCGATGCCGCCTGTGGCGTGGTCCGCTATCTGGAGGAGCATGGCTACGGCTACGACACCGGCATTGCCAGGGTGCCGATCGTTCCGGCGGCGATCATCTTTGACCTGCATACGGGAAACAAGAACGTGCGCCCCGATGCCGCCATGGGTTACAACGCCTGCCTGGCGGCTACCGCGAGTAAACATCCCGAAGGTTGTGTGGGCGCCGGCACTGGCGCCACGGTCGGAAACCTCTATGGGCCTGCCTGTGCCACCAAAAGCGGTCTCGGCGCCTGGTCCCTGCGGCAGGGTGACCTGATCGTGGGGGCGGTGGCGGTGGTCAATGCCCTGGGCGATGTCGTCGATCCGATCACCGGGGAGATTGTCGCCGGGCTGCGTGATCCCCGGCGCGGCATTTTCCTGAATACCAAGAAACTGATGGCAGGAGGCGAGGTAAGTCGCAATCTGGCAGGAACCAATACGGTACTGGGTGTAGTGGCGACCAACGCCTCGCTTACCAAACAACAGGTCAACCGGGTGGCCTCGCTGGCTTGCCTGGGTCTGGCCCGCACCATCAGCCCGGCCCATACCGGGTATGACGGTGATACCATCTTTGCCATGGCAAGGGGGTTGACGCAGGCCAACCCCGATCAGGTGGGGATTTTGGCTGCTGACTGCGTGGCTCAGGCTGTGATCAGGGCAGTGCGGGAGGCGTGGTCATTGGGCGGTGTTCCGGCCGCCGGCGATCTCTGATATTGGCAGGTTGTAAAAGAAAAAACTGCCTTAGACATAGACAGCGCATTTGGTGCCGGGAGTGCGGTGTTTCGTTATACGCACGTTTTTAATCTAGTGCAATAATTTACCACAGATGACTACCCGCTCTAATGCCCCCGCTTCTCCTCCTCCGCATCCGGGCTAACGCCCGGCCTGAAGAATGCGGAGCACAGGCGCATCCGGGCTAACGCCCGGCCTGAAGAATGCGGAGCACAGGCGCATCCGGGCTAACGCCCGGCCTGAAGAATGCGGAGTACATGATTTTACTGATAAGCTTCAGTGGGGGAAGGCAATCCCCCACTGAAGCCAAGAACTTGTTGAAAAATAACCGAATAAGGTATTATAGGAAGTTGGGTTCTTTGAGGAAGGCGTGATTTAAAGCGGTGATTGAAAGCCGAGGGGAATGCCCGCAATGTTAGCGGCCTCTTCATCGGTTGCAAACAGATCGTCGGAAGAGACATCCCGCAAGGCGGTCTTGCCCAGTGCCCTGGTAGATATCCGCATCTCCTCAGTACATGCCCGTAGGAAATTGGCAAGATGATTGGCCCCATCCTTGGGGTCGAACTTGTTTTTGTACTTGCCTGTATTCCAGAGCAACTGGGTTGGCGGTTCTAACGGAAGTGCTTTGAAGACCTGCGTATGCATCATGGCGATCAGGGCGATCGTTCCAATATAGACGCCGTCTGCACCCAGGGCGAGGGCTTTCAGGAAGTCCCCCGGCGATTCCATACCGCCTCCGGCCAGCAGGGAAACACGGTCGCGCACATTTTCGCGGTCTAGAAAACGGGATGCCCGGCAGAGAGCGAATGCTAGCGGCAGGCCGAAGTTATCCATCAGGGTTGCAGGTGCGCTGTGAGAAGCGGCCTGGCCGCCGTCAAGGGCGATCACATCCACTTCCGCATTCAGGGCTATTGCCAGGTCGCGCTCGAGATACTTGCTGCAGGACATCTTAACGCCGATCGGTACCCCTCCGGTGATGCTCCTCAGCTTAGAAACGAGCACCCGCAGATCCTCAGGCTTGGAGACCTCCGGCAGCCGGGAGTAGTAGACAGCTTTCTCGCCGCGCTTCAGTCCGAGCGCCTTACGAACATCAGAAGGAAATTCGTTCCATCCGTATGCGCTGCCTATGCCTGCCCACCCGGCATGCCCGATCTGGATCTCGATCATATCGGCCTGACGCAGTATCTCCGGGTCGTGGTTCCATTTAGCGCGTGGATACTGCACAATCAGATACTTGGCGGCCGCCCTCTCCCAGTCGGTGAAGGGCCCGTCGCCGTTGTTGGTGGCAGTGCCTACCTTGGTGGCCGCTTCCGCCAGTGCCAGCTTGGCCTGCTTGCTGAGGCCCGTGCCCCATGCCATGCCGCCGATCAGGATCGGGATATCCAGCTTCATCGGCCTGGCTGCCTTTTTGCCCAGCACCAGAGTGGTGTCGACCTCGACCTCATTTTCTGCTGGAAAACGGTGCAGTTGGGCGACGTTGAACCGCATGTTGCTGAAGTCAGGCATGGGGAAGGGGGTGCCCATGGGGCGCATCAGAGCCTTCCCGGATTCAGCCCTTAGGCTTGTATCCGCCAAGAGAATTGCATTAGTGCGGCTCATGCTTTCAAATGTTTCAAAGAGATTTTCATCGTAAGGCTGCGTGAGCATCTTGGATCCGGACTGTGAGACAGAATACTTAAACACTAGCCGGCCTAACAGGTATGCGCCCGCCGCTCCCAGAGCGCTCAGCCCCATTATCTTGCCTACGCTTTTTATATAATCGCCGTTTTTTTGATCCATGACAGCCACCCCTGGACGAACTAATTGTTTTTAAGACGTTGGTCGATATGCCATAATGATGTTCGCAACTTTTGCGGCCTGTTCATCGGTTGCGAACATATCGTCTCCAGAGAGATCCCGTAGCGCGGTCTTGCCCAGTGCCCTGGCAGCCATCCGCATCTCCTCCGTAGAAGCACGGAGGAGATTGGCAAGGTGCCTGGCTCCATCTTTGGGGTTGAATTTGTTCTTGTACTTGCCCGTGTACCATAACAACTGGGTTGGGGGTCCGAACGGGAGTGCTTTGAACTCCTGATTGTGCATCATGGCAATCAGAGCAGCGGTGCCGATAAAGACCCCGTCCGCACCCAGGGCGATGGCTTTCAGGAAGTCTCCCGGCGATTCCAGACCGCCCCCGATCAGCAGGGATACCCGGTCGCGCACCTTTTCACGATCCAGAAAACGGGATGCCCGGCAGAGAGCGTATGCCGTCGGCAGGCCGAAGTTATCCATGATAGTTGCGGGTGCGCTGTGATTAGCGGACTGGCCGCCGGCAAGGGCGATCACATCCACCTCCGCCTCCAGGACAATGGCCAGGTCGCGCTCAATATCGTTCCCGCACATCATCTTCACGCCGATCGGCACGCCCCCGGTGATCTTCCTCAGGTCGGAAACCAGCACTCTCAGATCCTGGGGCCTGGAGATCTCCGGCAGCCTGGCATGATAGACGGCGTTCTCGCCGGGCTTCAGACCGAGTGCCTGGCGAACCTCGGGCGCCAGCCCACTCCATCCGTATGCACTGCCAATGCCAGCCAATCCACCAGTTCCGATCTGGATCTCGACCATGTCAGCCTGCCGCAAGATAGCCGGGTCGTGGTTCCACCTAGCGCGGGGGTACTGCACTATCAGGTGTTTGGCGGCAGCCCTTTCCCAGTCGGTGAAGGGTCCGGCGCCGGTGTTGGTGGCTGTCCCTACCTTGGTGGCAGCCTCCGCCAGGGCGAGCTTGGCCTCCTTGCTGAGTTGCAGGCCGTATCCCATGGCGGCAATCAGGATCGGGATATCCAGTTTCATCGGTTTGGCTGCCTTTTTGCCCAGCACCAAAGTGGTGTCAACTTCGATGTCGTTGGCTGTGGGAAAGCGGTTGAGCTGGGCGGTGTCTAACCGCATGCTGCTGAAGTCAGGTATGGGGAAGGGGGTACCCATGGGGCGCATGAGAGCCTTTCCGGTCTGTGCCCGTAAGCCTGTGTCTACTAAGATAGTGGAAGTAGTGCGGCCAGATGTGATATACGTATCAAAGATGTTCTCATCGTAAGGCTTTTGAAGTACCGTGGACACGTTTCGCGAGACAAACAATTTATAACCTAGCCGACCAAGTAGAAATGCGCCTGCTGCTCCCAATGCTCCCAATCCTAAAATTTTGCCTGCACTTTTTAAATGATTGTAGCTTTTATTTGGCACGGATTAGCACACCCCTGTGTTTTATTCTTTCCCGTAATAGAGAAAAATACCCTTTTGGGGGTGTACCCATAGTAGTAGCCCGGACACGGGCCAAAATTGTCTGAGTAAGCCCGTAGCTCAACCACCCGGAAACGGGGTCTCGCAAGAGGCAGGCCAAACTGCGGGAGTTGCTCAGAAGCCACCCCCTTTAGGGGGTCAGGGAGTGTCACACGTAACTGACGTTACACCGCTCTTGCGAACTGGCTGTAGTACAGGTCGTGGTAGAAGCCCTTCTGCGCCAGCAGTTCCTCGTGGTTGCCCCGCTCGATGATCTCCCCGTGATCGATCACCAGGATGTTGTCCGCCTCCCTGATCGTGCTCAGGCGGTGGGCGATGATGAAGCTGGTGCGGCCCTGCATCAGGGTCAGCATGGCCTGCTGGATGTATTTCTCGGTGCGGGTGTCGACGCTGCTGGTAGCCTCATCGAGCACCAGGATGTCCGGGTCGGCCAGGATCGTCCTGGTGATGGAGAGCAACTGCCGCTGGCCGTGGCTCAGGTTGCTGCCTTCCTCGGACAGGATGGTGTCGTAACCCTCGGGCAGGTGCTTGATGAAGTGATCCGAATTAGCCATCACGGCGGCTATCTCTATCTCCTCGTCGGTGGCCTCCGGGCGGCCATAGCGGATGTTCTCCCGCACCGTGCCCTTGAAGAGGTAGGTGTCCTGCAGGACGATGCCCAGTTTCCGGCGCACGCTGTCTTTGTCCAGGTTGCGGATATCCTCGCCGTCGATGCTGATGACACCGCTGTCCACGTCGTAGAACCTGGCGAGCAGATTGACGATGGTGGTCTTGCCAGCCCCGGTATGGCCGACCAGGGCGATGGTCTGCCCCGGCCGGGCCTCCAAGGTGATGTCTTTGAGCACGGGCGTGGTCTGGTCATAGCTGAAGCAGACGTGGTCTAACACCACCTGGCCCCTCACACGCCCGATCTCCTTCTCTTTTTCGTCCCTGTACTCACCCTGCTCGTCCATCACCTGGAACACCCGTTCACCCCCGGCGAGCGCTGATTGCACGGTGTTGTAGAGGGTGGCGATCTGGTTCAGGGGGCTGGCGAACTGCTTGGCGTAATTGACGAAACTGGCGATCACCCCGATGGTGGCCAGGCCCTTGACGGTCATCCAGCCGCCGATGCCCACGATCAGGGCGAAGGTGATGTTGTTGAGCAGGTTGCCCATCGGCATGATGAAGCCGGAGAACACCTGGGCGCGGATGGCTGACTGCTTCAGTTTCAGGTTGGCGGCGCCAAATTCGGCGATGGACTCCTGTTCGTGGACGAAGGCCTTGATCGCCTTCTGCCCGGTCACGTTCTCCTCGATGATCCCGTTCAGGGTCCCCAGGTTGGTCTGCTGGTCGATAAACCCCTGCAGGGTGTACCTGGCGATCCCCCTGGTGAACAGCGTGAAAATGGGGACGCTGAGCAGGCAGACGATGGCCAGGCGCCAGTTGATCAGCAGCATCACCACGGTCACGCCGGCGATGGTGAGCACGCTGGAAATGAGCTGCACCAGGCTCTGGTTGATGGTGGTGTTGATGTTTTCGATGTCGTTGGTGAACCTGCTCATCAGTTCCCCGTGCGGCCTCAGGTCGAAGAACCTGATCGGCAGCGACTGCACCTTGGCGAACAGGTCGTTCCTCATACTTTTTACGGTGCGCTGGGCGACGTCGATCATTGAGAAGGAATAGAGCAGGGTCACGCCGGCATCAGTCACGTAGATCAACAGCAGGACCAGGGCGATCACCGCCAGGCCGCCCAGCCTTTTCGGGATGATGTAGTTGTCGATGGCGATCTGCGTCAGGTAGGGCGCCAGCAGTTCGAGCCCGGTGCTGAAGGCCACCAGCAGCAGCACGGCGATCAGGCCGCGCCTCTGCCGGCCCAGATACTGCAGTATTCTTTTGAAGATGCCCCCGAGGTCCTTGGGTTTCTCGGCATAGGCCATGGCCGCGATGCTGCCCCTCGGACCGCCGCGGCCGCCGCCGGGGCCTGGCCTGCCAAAACCCACCGGCCTGGCTGCTACGGCCGGCCCGGCCGTCCGGCCCGTTCTCTCCTCAGGCATATTGCAGGTCTCCTTCTCCCAGTTGCGATCTGTAGATATCCTGGTAGATCTCGCTGGTCTGCATCAATTCTTCATGCGTGCCGATGGCGTCGATCAGCCCGTTGTTCAAGACGATAATCTTGTCGGCGCCCTGCACGGAGGTGATCCGCTGGGCGATCACGAACCGGGTGGTATCTGTTAAAACCGCGTCCAGGGCCTGCTGGATCCTGGATTCGGTGGTCAGGTCGACGGCGCTGGTGCTGTCGTCCAGGATCAGGAT
>Ga0116107_1001473_pt1 | contig 13893 bp, 21 predicted proteins | sample June2015DPH_6_10_FD_88969 | JGI IMG/M metagenome (GOLD analysis project Ga0116107, IMG submission 88969) | Peatland microbial communities from SPRUCE experiment site at the Marcell Experimental Forest, Minnesota, USA - June2015DPH_6_100 | ecosystem: Environmental > Terrestrial > Soil > Wetlands... | reverse complement strand
TATCCATAATCACCCAGCCTTCAAACCCAGGTCTCTCTGTGGTTCATTGGTGGTATCAATTTGCTGAGCATAAAATAATATTTTCGTGCTCTCTTCCGGCCCCCCTAAGCATGAGCAATTCCAAGATACCCCCTTTTATTTTGAAAAATAACTGTCGTAGACCACTTTTACGCCTGGGATGTCGAACGTCTGTCCAGGAGCGCACACGGCGTAATAGGCTTCGTACCCATCCCTAATTTTGGCTTTGACGTCTGGAGTGCTGACGTAATCCGTCAGTTTCTTCTTTTTTATCAGATCGTTGTCCAACATTACCGATATGAATTTCCGGGGATGTTCGACCGCATAGTCGTACGCGGCGCCGGTGGCATGCTTCATGCCTGGAAACGTCTTGGACAATGCCTCCCGTAGCTCCGGGCTGTGCGCCTGGCGGAAGAACTCCACTCCTTGCGGGTAGGGCAGTAAGCAGAACTCCTTGAGATTGTCCGGTGGTTCTTTGAAGGCATTGGTGAAAGTCGCCATGATGGTGTCAGTCGTGCAGAAAAACAGCACCCGCTTGAAGTTCGACAGGTCCCGGCTGGCGAACTCATCGACTATCTTCTTTCGGTTATCTTTGCGCGGATTCTCGGCAATGACATATGCCAGGTATTTTTGATCCCCGCGCTCGATAGCCAGGCCGGCCCTCGAAGGATTAGGCACCTGGCTCTGACGCTTGAGTATGCGTGCATAGGTCGGAGTCCAGTCCGGGAGCCGCGATGCCAGATCGAAAGCCAGGGCTTTCTCCTCGAACTGGAAATTTTCCAGGCGATACGGCTGAGCGTCAATGCCTGCGTTTCTCAACCCCGTCAGCGTGGGCCGGACATAGCCATTATCCCGAATAATCATGCGGGATGCAGAGAGCTTCGCGATGCGCTGTATATACCGCTGCGTCCCATCACCGTAGAATTTCTTTGCCTGCTCCTTGCGGATCACCCCGCACAGGGAGAGGGTCTTCAGCATGTCTATGTCTTCAGTCAACAGGATCATGATCATCAGTCTCCTTGGATGCTCGTTTCTGTTGGGCGTAGCGCACCTCTGCAATGTTTTCAGCGTAACTGGCGGTAGCCTGTTTCTCCCAGGCCATGTTCTGATCGGTGATCAGCAACCCTATCATTCCTTGCACCGTTCGCCCCCTGGCCTTACAGTTAGCCTTGAATTTGGCGAACTCCTCGTCGCTGATGTCAACTTTTAGCTTCAACACCCGACACACCCCTTTACATACCGTTCTCGGAAATGTCATTAGCCAGGTACTCCAGATCAGTAACCCGTTTCGCGTATTTCCTATTATGGGTTTCCTGGTACATATCCATCGCACGATCAACCGCTTCTGAAATCAGTTCGTTGATGAGGTCGCTATACGATGCTGGCACATTACAATCCGTTCCCTGGCCTTAGCAATCTCGTCCTGGGTAGCATCCTGGTTGATGAGGATATTGCCACATCGCTCTATCTCGTCATCCAGCAACTCGTCGATCATGACATTCTCTTTCAAAAACAGACCTCCTTTGTATTGTATTACACTAACATTATAGAGCCTAAAGGGAGCCTTGTCAATAATATATATAGGACTCTGATCACATATTAAAATGGTGGAATTCATGTACAGCCTATAATAAATGTTATGAAAATGTAATTGCCATCATAACACTAAAGTGCTAAAATTAATTTACCGAGAGAGAGGGAGGGCACCAACCATGCCAGCACCCATCAAGAAAAAGCGCCGGTCCACGGCAGACAGTCAGCCGTCAGGCATAGGCAAATATTTGCTGGAATACCGGGAACAACACGGCATCAGCCAGGCTGAATTAGCAGAGAAGCTAGGCGTTAAACAGACAACTATCAGTAGCTGGGAACGGGGCATCAAGGTGCCGGGATCTATATCGCTATTGAGAATTTCGGATGAAACCGGCATACCGATCCGGACGTTGGTTCAAGAGAAGCTCGAAAAATCTCCACGGAAATAAGAGGGGGATACATACGGAAGAGCCAAAAGACGTAACTGCCTACAGAGCGATCATACCAGGCAGAGCGGCCACGAAAAAAAATAGCCTGCGCATCGTGCAGGCAGACCGATACAAGAAAATCATGCCAAGTGAAGCTTATCTCAACTATGAGGAATACGCCATGTATTATCTGCCGAAATTGCATGAGCCGCTGACCGGTCAGCTGTGGTTACAGGCCAGATACTGGCTGCCGGATCACCGCTGGTGGCCGGACCTCGTTGGGCTTTTGCAAAGCACCTGCGACTTGTTACAGCACGCCGGAGTCATTGAAAACGATAAGGATATTTGCTGCCTCGATGGATCGGAGATCGCCGGCATCGACCGGGAGAACCCCCGTGCAGAGATCGATATCGGCATTATCGACTAGGTGTTGCCCGGCGGGTAGACCGTGACCACAATCCACTTGACTCCGTAATCCTTCGCTTTCTGCGGATCTGCCATGTATCTGTCGATATGGAATCCCTTGACCAGCTTTCCGGTATCGGATGCCAGATGAGAGGCACCATCGAACACGACATTCGACCCTAGCGGGATAACGTTGGGATCAACGGCCACAGTATAGTTATCTTCGGGATAGTTCCCCATCTTGGTTAGCTGCCCGGTGTAGGAATAGGCGGTGCTCTCCACAACCATCTGCCTGCCGGTTTCGGAGCGGGATGCCCTGCTTGGAACATAGAAATAATCCTGGAGGTCGATGAAATCTTTGGAGATGGGAAATTGAAACATGGTGAGCAGCAACACCAATACCACAAAGCAAGATAACATTTTGGGCACGCTAAATATCTTTTTTTCAGTCAACTAGACCACCGCCCTTTCTTGAAAAAATAATTCAAGCTAACAAAGTTAAAGGAGGGATGTTCTTGTCACTATCAAGACCTGAACGGATCACATCGAGAAAGACCATCGAGGAGTGCCGTAAGGCCTACAGTGAGTTTAGTGGCAAGCCGGCATCCGGTGAGCCGCACCACATCAGGCATCGAAGCCTGGGGGGATCGGACATCAAGGAGAATTTAATCCAGCTGAACTTCGACGAACACCGGGATGCCCATGATGGCAAACTACATTACTCTCAGTTAGTTCCCATTGTTGCCAAGCGTGAGGGCATGACTATTGAAGATGTTTGCCTGCTCATCGGCTGGCCTGTGCCGGACGAAAAGGAGATCATCGTTCCGGATCTCCCAGAATATGCTGGACGCACCCTGGATGAACTGTTTCAGGAATATGCATCTCTTCAGGAGTCGGAAGACGATGCCCGCTGGTCGAAGGGCGCCGTTTGCCTAGTGCTTACCGAGGGCATGAAAGCAAGTTCGAGCCAGGTGGCATCCTGGTTCGGATGCTCTGCCGCCCAAGTAAGGGAAATGGCCAAGACATTCAGGGCTTTTCCTGATGAATCCAAAAGGGTACCCACGCTAGACTTCATGCACCACCGGATTGCAGCCGGCACCGAGGAACCGGAAAAATGGATAGCCGAGGCCGCCGACAATGAACTATCGACAAGACAAATGAAGGAACAGATCGCCATAGCCACTGGTAAGATCAAGATCATCGATCTGCAAAAGGCCAAGGCGGAAAAGGCCCTGCTTCTTGCCAGAGAGGTCATTGATGCGGATGACGAGAATGCCGACTGGCTGAGGGAAGAATTGCTGGAACTTGTGATGCCGGTCAAATCGGTTAGCGGGCTGTAGGCTTACGTTCCAGGAGCTAACAACACGATGTAAAAGCCAAAAAGAAGAGGCTCGGGGGTGAAAGCCCGAGCCTCTTTCCGTTCTCCCGGTAACGAGTTAACCTACACATCTGTTGCAGTGCATAAGACACAGGACATAAAGCAGAACTCAGGTTACGGTATAGACGATCATAGCATAATTATGTTAGCCGGTATCGTTAAAAACGCTGTATACCATGCAGTATACGGGAAAGAAGAAGCGGAAATGGCTGGTTGATACGGTACAGAGCAGACAAGACAATCAAGATAGGGTCAGTTACCGGAACGAGAGGAAAAAACGTAACCGGGAAGCCTTGTCACGCCTGCGATGCCTAGAAATAAGTTTACCGGGTTCAGACCCGCCAGGGTATTGTCGAATAGTGATAGGTAAGAGATGTCCTTCAGCTTTTGGATTGTTGGTTTGGAAATCTTTTATTTCTCTCTTTTTGGATGTCGTTATATTCATTTTGGGTTTCTTTTAAGAGAATGATAACGACTCCAATTATTGCCATTATGGTGTTTACCCTGGTTGTTCCATTTTGCGTTTGCATGGTAAGCAATAATGGATGTATTGTTCCATATGAGATTGCAATTATTGCTTCAACCACGCATAGCCACTTTATGCTTATCCAAGCAAAGACCATAAAGTCTTTAACTGACCTTATTGGCGGGAATTTCATACCCTTTCTCCTTCTCCTTTTGGCCGCTGCCATGGCATGTCTTGCCAGGTTGGGTACACGATTGACAGTATCTGACCATGATATTTCACCATAAACCTTGCATTTTCCTTTGTCCCGGTTAAAGCATACGAAGGCTTAAGCCTGGCGGAGTTGCCGCCAAAGTTGCCGGTGAAATTGCCTAAAAAACCGCTGAGATCCAGGCGCACCAATGCCATCCGTCTCCGATAAGTTGCTGCTGCCGTTGCCGGTAAAGCAGCTTAAAAAACGGCTGAGAACCAGGCGCACTAGGGTATTGTCAATATTCACGGCAATATAGGGCATCCAACTCACTCCTTTTTAAATTGGGCGAGAAAGTCCCACTTCTCCAATGTTTGATGCCCCCCTGTTGGCGGCAAGTCCTGGGATGGTCTGTTGACTGTTGCCGACCGTTGCCGCCAAAAGGGGGAGTAAAATAGGCACCAAGACCCTGAGACGACTGGACTTGTACTTGCCGCCAGATCACCCCCCTGTTTTCCCCGTTTATCGGTAAGTCCAGCCTTTAGTTACGGGACACTTCATGCCTTGATACTCTTGGCCCAAAGTCTGATTTTCTAGTCGCACTTCCGGTATGCTCTTATCAGCTAGAAAACTCATTACGTAACCATGGCCTGTAAAACGGTCATCAAGGCATGGCACACCAGGTGTTAGACGTTCCGGGATACCTTTTGATCTGTGTTACGGAAGTGAGGCGCTAAAATGGGTTTCAAAGGCTTGAAACGCTTGGAGATCCTTGTCCCGGAACACTATAAGATCGATCCCTATAGACCTCAACCCTGAATATCCAACCCGCAGGGACTAGTTGGGGTACGTATAGATATCGACTTCATTCCCGGAGTCAATCGCCACCGACTTGACCCTGGTGTCATCAACCGGCCCGCAATACATCGAACCAGGGCCGCAGCCAAGCCATTGTATGGCCATGACTATATCTCGTGGCCGCATACCCGGCGCATTGGTAAGGATAGTACAAGCATCATCGTAGCCGGCCCGGCCCGAGAAATCGAAAATCAGCGGGAGAGGCAAGTCTGATAGCCGTGGCACGCCATTGTCCACGGTTATAACTGGCAATCCTGCGCCAATGCGGACCTGCAGGGTGGTATCCCAGGACACATCGAACCCGTCCTGGCGGGCCTCGTAGATAGCGGCATAACGGCTGAACGGCATGGCGTCGATATACGCCGGTGCGTCCGGGCTATCCATAGGCCACAATGCGACATATCTGTCCATGTCACCCTCATCATCCCAGGAAACATAGTAGCCGGCGGCACCTGCTACCTGGCGGATCGGCACAAACCCACTATCACCGCTTATCCCCAGCGCATCCAGGGCATCGCCGGGAACCATCACCCGGCCGCTGGCGTTAATATAGGGGGCGGCGCTCATGGCAACACCAGGCGTCTGGTTGTTCTTGAAGTAATAGGGATAGCCGACATCAAATGTGACAGTGTTCCGGACTGGTGGCGTCCATCCGGTGCCCGCCATCGCCGGCATCACCGGCACCAGCAACACGGCCAACATCACTACGACTGACAGCAGTTTTTTCATCCGATCACCCCTCTTTTTGTTGTTTGTTTCCCGCGCGCGAAAATTGCCAAACAGGTCAAGTTTGGCAATAAACTGGAAACATATAGGACTTTTGACCCCTGCATCAAATCAGTTTCCGGCGAGGCCCGAAAAATGTAATCTTTTTAACGGTAGCTTCAAGAGCCGTAGAACTCAACCACGACAACGGCTCTAAAAATTGAGAACGGGCGGTTTGCGAAAGTGGGGGCTAAGGCAGTTTCAACATCAAGGCAACATTCCCGGCAAAGTCTATAACAATTTTTAGCCCAACTTCGGGCGGCTACATAATGGAGTCCAGGTCACCATCCAAGATGCTTTTCACATCGCAGCAGTAGAAGATCCTGTCGGTGCGATGGTCGGTCACTCTCCTGTCCGGGATGTTGTATGTCCGCACTCTCCTCTGGAGTGGCCTCTTTCTTTCCTCGATGATTCCACCTGTCTTCTTGGCGGTCTCGATCTTCATCCAGGCCTTGAAGACGGGGCTTTCGACCAGCCGCTCGAATGCCCGGTCTCTATTCCGGCGCTGGCTTCGTTCGTCCTGACACGTACCGACCGCACCGCTGGCAATATGGGTGATGCGGACGGCGGTGTCACGGGAGTTCTGGTTTTGGCCGCCGCAATGCTTTCCGCTCCGGACCGTCTCTACCCTGAAGTCTTTCTTTGTAAGCCCCATGATATGCTCTTTCATTCTCACCAACTCCTTACTCAGACTGGTACGCGCATACCGCACTCTCTGGCGGAAATAATACGCTGGCCTGTTCCATCGAAACGGACTCTAGTCTAGGATGATTTGCACCCAGGCGGAACCAGATCTCCCTGTAGCCCGTTCCTGGATAGCAGAGATTTTTCGCAGGAACCGGGGCGGGCTGCACGATCTCAATTGCCCAGGTATGTTTCTACTTCCGGGTAAATTATCTCTTCTCTGCGGGCGTTTAAATGCGTCGTTCTATTTCAACGGCAGGCCTGCAGTTAACCAGATGGCTGCCTGACAACGCTGCAGGGGTGTGGCATGAACCAGATCAAAACGGTTCACTTTACCGGTTCCCATTAGCTCTAAGACTCTAGCCAGGCAATCTGCGTATGGCACATTAAGCCCCTGGTCTTTGAGATGTTCTTCCATGCGATACGCCCACCGCGGATCTTGTGAGAAAGGCTGGGGTTCCCACTCCGGCACGTCCCCATGTTCATAATAGCAATAGCATTTCCAGCATTGCTTTGGAGATTGGGGAGGCTCGACGCCAGATAAGTTCGCGTCCAGATAGTTTTCTGGCACGTAATCAGGTTTGATTTCGCCCATAACCATTTCTACTACAAGAGCATCCGTAGTCTGGTTGGCTTTTAGGTCAATAATACCTTGAGCATCCACGATCCGCTCCTCCTTGCCATTATCCGTGCTCTATCTATAAGCTGCTTCAAGGCGCTATTCCCATGCGAGCTTTTCGACCGCCCTTTGCAGATCTGCCTGCGTCGGCTTCGTGTACCGGGCCGTGGTGTTCAGGTTTGCATGTCCCGCCAGGGCAGCTGCCCGGTCGATGCTCTCGCCGGCATCGATGAGTGACTTGCAAAAGGTGTGCCGAAGAGAATGTACCGTCACATTCTCCAGCTTGGCGATCCGGGCGTAGTTCTCGATCATACTCTCCACTGCCCGGCGGGAGATCCGACCTTTCTTTTGGCTGGTGAACAGCGGGCCTGGCGCATCTTTCCGAACTTCCAGCCACACCCGGAGAGCCTGCCTGGCTGTGGCGTTCAGTGGCACACCCCGGTATTTGTTGCCTTTGCCTATGACCTGGACATGGCCGCTCCGTTCACCGGTAACAACGTCGGCCAGATCCAGCCCGCAGGCTTCGGACACCCGCAAGCCGGTGTGGATCAGCAGCGTTACGATGGCGATGTCCCGGACCTTTTTCCGGGACTGTACCGCCCGCATGAGAGCCAGTTGATCCAGACGCCCCAGGGCCTTCGGCGCTGGTCGGGCCTCCTGGATCTTCTTGACACCAGCTGCCGGGTTGGAAGCAACGATCTTGGACTCTACCGCCCAGGCGAAAAGCGACGACAGCGCCGCCAGCGCCCGGTTGATCGTGGCCGGTTTCTGGCCTTTCGTCTGTAAGTACCTTTTGAACTCCGCAATGTCTAATGCTCCGACACCAGCTAAAGAAACATCTTCGCCGGTTGTCTCGGCATACCATCGGGAAAACTTCTGGAGATCACTCAGGTACGCGCATACCGTGGCGTTGCTGGCATCCTGTTGACGGAGATGGACCTCGAAAGCGTCCGTGCTCATAAGCTCGCCCCCTTGTTACAGCATCCTTTTATCCTTGCTCCCGGCGGTGTTCAGCAGTGTTTCTTTTGCTCCAGCCCTAAAGGCCTGGCGCCAGTGACTGGGATTAGGAAACATCATCAGCCCTTTGGCGGTCTGTAGGAAAATTTCTCGTCTAGTTCTCGTACATGTTCACGGATGGTGCCATTAAAGGTTATTAGCCATATTCCATATAGATTCAGCGATGCTACTGGGATTAAAACAAGATAGTATAATACGGAGTGAATGCCATGGATATATTTCCATAGCGGGCTTATTGCCTCATATGTAAGCGTTAGCATGGTTGATCCTATGGCTGCTGATTTTAGCATGTGCCAGTAGAACTGTAAGAAAGGGAATCCGTTTCGAGCTGTCGATGATGGATTCTTTGCACTACTCATTAGGTTTGACCACCTCTATTCCCTGATCTATCCACTCTCCTTTACCTACCCAATAATAGGCACGTAAACGCTAAACAACGCTCCTACCACCGGCATGACGATCCCCCCTTTACTGTGAGTTACCATCTTTTTCGATAGCATCAGTGTACTGTTTGATGAGCTCTGTCACGACGTCGGCCATACTCCGGCCAGCCTTTACGCATCTGAGCTTAAAATCCTTATGTAGCTCGGCTGGGAGACGCACTATCAATTTACTGGTTTCCATGCTATTCCCCCCTGTTGGAATGCATCTATTGATGGCAGTATAGCATGATGGCAATATGGCTGTCAATACTTTTTTACGCTTCGAAGCGTAAAATGTTAAATTGTTCTACCAGAAATTCTATTGGAGCACGCCCGAAGCGTATTTAAGGGCGTTGTTCTACCGGTAGAACTCAGCTCTCCACAAAGTTTAGTTCGGAATAACGTGCCAACAGTAGCTTCTTCTTGATCCGGTATTTCTCCGTCCGATAGGCACTGGCCGGCTTCACATCCTCGATAGTAATCCGGCCATCCCGCCACCAGATCTTAAAGTCGGCCCGGTACTTGATCGGCCTTACCCACCGTCCATTCCTCCGGTATCCCGGTTGCAGCACGAATTCCGGTTGAAGCTCGAACTTCAGCACTTTACCGGCGCGCTGGAGCAGTTTTAGCATTTCGTACCTGGACCCTTCCCGGCGGCTGGCGAAGACTATACCGTCGATGGTCGTCTTGATCGACCGGTGCTTGCTGACCTTCTTTTCCGGTGCCACCAGGCCCAGCTTGACGGCTTCGGCCATGCTGAGATGCACGCCCATGCGACCACCCCCCTGTAAACATTAAAAATGCGCCTCGAGGCGCAAGTTGTATACGGAAAATATCTGTATTACAGGCCCAGGCATCAGCTTGGCAGCAGTTAGCTGGCAACCGGCTCCACCTCGTTGCCCCAGACTCCCACCCCGGCGCTGCTCGGATAATTGCATGGGCATATCTTTTCAGCCAGGCGCAGCAGCCTCTCCCGGCCCAGGTCGAAATATTCTTGCGAAAGCTCAAACCCGATACAGAGTCTCTTCGTTTCGATGGCTGCAGCGTTGGTCGAAGCGACACCGGCGAAGGGGTCGATGATCAGGTCGCCCTCGGACGTGGTGGACTCTATCAGGGGCTTCAGGAGATCGACCGGCTTCTCCATCGGATGAAGATCCCGCTTCGCACGGGCAACTTTGAGTACGTCCGGGATGCGGGGAGAGACTTCCGGGCTGCCCTTGACGGCGTGGACGATCCGTTCGTGCATGGGGGCGAAGGACCCCTTGACGTCGCCGGCGGAGTGCTCATCCTTGACCCAGATCAGCGATCCCTTGACGATCAGTCCGATCTTTTCCAGGATGTTCCGGACATCGGGTTCCCTCCGCCAGGAGCAGAAAACCAGTACGTGGGCGTCGCCCTGGAGTTTCGGGATGATCCTGGTGAAAACGTCCTCGATCAGGGCCATCGCCTCCTCCTGGCCGTCGCCGGCGATCTTGCCCGGGGCCTCGGTGCTCCAGCGCCTGTTCGATCGGTAATCCATCCCGTAGGGGGGATCGGTGAGGACAAGCCGGACGGTGCTGTCTCCGACCTCATTGATCAGGTCCCTGGCGTTGCCCTGCTTGAAACCGGAGGTTAGTTCGGAGATCTTCTCCGCCAATTCCCGCTCCAGGGCGGCTACTGTGGACTTCTCTTCGAGATAATTGCTGTATTGCTTCAGTCCGTCGGAGACCTGGCGCCGGATGGCGAGCTCGGCCTCCCGCACTGTGGACAGTGACCGGGCGTTTCTTCTGGCAAGCTCCTGCACGAATTCGTCTTTCGGACGATAGATGTATGGTGCCGGGGGATCCGATGATAGGTCGTAGAGAGTCGTCTCATCGTCAAACGATGAGTAGACCTCTTCGGCGTGGGTGATCCACTCTTTCCAGGATGAGACGTCCACCTCTAACGCCCGGACAGACTTGTCGCCGTTCTTTTTCTTATCGTAGACGGCTTTTTCGGCCAATTCTAACATGGCTTGGTCGGGAGACAGCCATGAGGAGAAATGTAACTCAAGTTTCAAATCGGATATTTTACGTAAATGAGTCTCAGTGAGAATACCTTGAGTTACAAAGTTCTTGATTTTTATTGGAAGGCTGTTTAGCTTCAGCCGGTAGCTAACCATTGGATGGCTGATACCCTTAGCCGAAGCTATTTTCTCAAGATTCCATTTCTCCTCATCGTACAGCCTGGCATATTCCGCCCAGACGTCTACGATGGATACTGGGACGTGGTACTCGTCGTTCTCGTTGTCCAGGTCGGTGAGGCTGGCAATCTCCTCGTCGGTGTAACCAGAGTGGACCAACACCGGCACCGTCTCCAGTTCTGCCAATTTTACAGCTTCGTAGCGGGTACCCCCGGCGAAGACCTCATACACGTTTCCGGTCAGGACTGCCCACAAGGCGCGGGTCTGTTCAAAACCGTTGCGCCTGATCCGCTCGGCCAGGGTCTGGACGTTTTCCGGCCGCCTGGTCTTCCTGGTGTTGAAGCGGCTGTGAGCCAGGGATAATACCGGGGCCTCGACTAGATGCCTTTCTCTTCCCGGGTCTGTACAGTTCTGAATTTCGGCTACTGCCATGCAAATCACCTCCTGAAGAATAATAGAAGCGCCCCGGAAGCTGACTCCGAGGCGCTCGAGCCTTTAAAAGCTTAGTTATATTGTATAGCAAGCGTGCTAGCGTGTCAATACCCAAACCACACTACCCATGAAGCCCTGATCGCCTCGGTGAAGCTGCTGCAACGGCTCTGCATGATATACCAGGTTCCACCTGCATATGATGGCCCGATAGAGCGTGTCGCTATAGCTGACTGGGCAATGACGTTAGTAACAGATATTTACCAAAGAAGAAAGCTATAGTCAGCTGATGGATGCCGACACATAGTGGTAAAATCAGAGCAGAGCCAATAGGCCAGCGTGTATTTCTGCTGGAGAAGTTCGGCCAATTTAAGGAGGATATTAACACCTTGCTAAATGACGACACTCTTAACAACGAGAATCTGATGCAACAAACATATTTGTCTATCGGTTTTCCCCTGGGCATACTCCTGAACGAGAATGGCTCTGATGCATTAACTGGTAAAGAACCGGCGTACTGGGTTCGCCGGGGTGGATCGTTTGTTACACTGTACGGGGCAGAGTCCCAGGCTTGGACTCTGTGCCTGTCTCCAACAAGGGGAACGGATATAGAAGAGTTTTTGCTGAAGCAAGGTATTGTAAATTCTCCGGAAGATTGCGAAGGCACGGTTTTGTATCTTCTCAGAGAAGAACTTCTCACTCCCTTTGACGAAAAATCGGTTGGCTCAATTCTGGACCTCCTTGTTTTTAGCCAGGGAACAGGGTTCGGCAGCACATCAAAGGACCCCTTGCATTATGAAATTGGCGGAACGGATGGGAAGCCCATGGCATGCCTCGATCTGAGAAGTTACATTTTATGGACACATTGCGATGGAAGAACCCTGCGGGAGGCAATCCAGGCGACCATCGAATGTCTGCAGACAGATGAGCATGTTCTGATGAACAACCTGTTTACTTGGCTACGATCCTTTATCATTGCCCGGGTTGTGTACTTTGACACTCAGCCTGAATAACTGCCACCAACAGACGCCCGAGGACAAGAAGTTCATTCTGGACAAGGAGTGACATCGAATGACTGAAGAGCATGATCGTAATAGAAATGCAAAAATATATCCTTTTAGAAAAAGGGAGAAGCCATTGGCTACTCAAATACAAGCCACGCCCGTTGTCACCGGGCGGTACGCCAGGGAAATTCTTGAAGAACTGAAGACAAAGCAAACGCCCGAAGCCAAAGAGTTCGCCGAAAAAAGCCGTAGGTTCTTCGAGCAGATCCGAGATGGGCACGGACTGACATGGGATGAGATTGAAAAACTGGAGCCGGATAATAAACCATTGAGCGAAGAGGAGAAGCGGCAATTGACATCCCCACGAGAATATATCACCGGGGAGGAGGCCAAACGTGAATTCGGACTACAGGTTGATTTACCATAAGGAAGCCACGGCCAGCCGGCTGGCCCTTCCTGGAAAAATATCCGGGGATTTATAAATAGAAAAAATAGCACATAACTGCTCTTATGTGTCATTTATTCCTGGGAAACAGCAAATAAGATTTTTAAGGCATTTGACCTGCATCGCCAACTGGCACTATGGATTCATGGCCGTATAACGTCATCATCCGCCCAAGCACTAACGGTCAAAAAAAACGGCACATAAGATTTTTCATCTCTGGTTGCTCCGAAGCCGGTACTCTGTCTGCCCCGAATATGTTAAAATAATAATGGTCGAGAGAGGGATCTGACCCCTCTCCCAGACGACGAGCAGTTACCGATGAAAGTGCCTTCTTCTAGAGGGCGCTTTTTTTCGAATGAATAAAGTTGTACCGGGTACTCATGGGTAGAAAGGAGGATAGCCGCTCACCTCTCATGGCTAGCCCGAATCAGGTACGCGCGTACCACTTCAATAAAAAGCCTCTTGGAGTCTTCATTTAACGGAAATTTCCTGCTAATTTTTTATTGTATAGCTGGTAAAATGTTATAATAAAATTAAAGATCAAAGAAAAGGAGATGCTTTTGTGGATACTTTTATTACTTGTAAGACTTGTGGTAAAGATACTTTTTCTGTACCTCAACCGCAATCCCACTTTTACCCTGATCAAACTATATGCTTAACTTGTAGAGTAAAATCTGGCTCATTAAAACTAAGCGACATGCCATTGGCCTTAAAGTATGCTGTGTCTACTGAAATAGTCATGGAAAAGAGAAAAAACGGAGAAGAAGTAACGCTGCCCCAGCCATTAGAGATGGATTCTTTTCTCAACGAGTATTTTAACTCTAAATCACAATCCTAGTAGCATATGTTCAATTGCTTGTAAGTATTCAGTGAACCCGCCCGTTCACCCTTCTTTTTGTCAATAATCTGAAACAAAACTAAAATAGTTTTACTGAAGGGCTGGACACAGCTCTTTTTTTGTTGCATAATCAGGATATGAACACTTCAACCTGCCTTCAACAAAATCTAATTCAGCCTTACACCGCCACTCTCTGTTCTTTTCCTGATTGCCCAATTGTCAGGCAAAGGGAT